>Ga0209303_1000079_pt1 | contig 118853 bp, 116 predicted proteins | sample SidtaG_3_FD_187449 | JGI IMG/M metagenome (GOLD analysis project Ga0209303, IMG submission 187449) | Marine algal microbial communities from Sidmouth, United Kingdom - Sidmouth_Asex1 metaG (SPAdes) (version 2) | ecosystem: Host-associated > Algae > Red algae > Unclassified | place: Sidmouth...
TCGACAACTGGCGATCAGGGGTTCCACGCATGACCCCATTCTTTTCGATCCCAGCGCAGAACGCGAGCACCAATCAGAGGTTTTTCAGCACCCTGCTAACTCTTCGAGCGCCACGTTGATCAGATCCGCCGGGTTGTCCTTCGTTCGAGCAGCATCACGAATCGCAAGCTCAGCAAGCGCTCGCGCCCGAGGGGGATCGTGGACCACGCCAGTTCGATCGCGGACCAAACGTCGATACCGCACCAGCGTCCGCGCCAGACCCGAGGCACGCAGGCCCGTGGTGGTGACGCCAAGCTGCCGTGCGACATGGGCAATCACTTCGCTGGGGATGTCGCCGATGTTGGGGAAGTAGCCGAGGCGCTGGAAAGACTTGAGCAGCACCACCAACGCCACCAGATTCTCCGCCGAGCGAGGAGTGATATCGGCCGCCCACGCAGCCTCGTCGAAGGTTGCAGTGAACACGTCGTTGAGTTCACGCTCGGAGACGACCTTCTTGAACCTCGGGTACGCGGTCCGTTCGATCGACGCCACGACGATCTCAGTCTGCAGGTGTCGCTTCGGTGATGGCGTCCATGTGGGCGTAGATCGTGCCTCGGCTCACACCGACGATCCGTGCGATCGCCGAGATGCTGTTGTCGGGCAGTAACGCCCTCGCGGCCGCCAGTTTCTCCGGAGTCATCACCGACGGTCGACCCCCGACACGCCCGCGGGCGCGTGCAGCGTCGAGACCTTCGAGTGTGCCCTCCACGATGAGTTCGCGGATGAACTCTGCCAGCGCGGCGAAAACATGGAACACCAAACGTCCGCCTGGTGTCGTGGTGTCGAGCTGTTCGTGCAGCGACCTGAATCCGACGCCACGGCGCCGTAACTCGGCAACGATGCCAATCAGGTCCTGCAGGGACCGAGACAGTCGGTCGAGGCTCGCGACCACCAGCGTGTCGCCGGGACGCATGAAGTCGAGCGCTCGTTCCAACTCCGGACGAACAGCGGTCTTGCCCGACTTCTTGTCCGAGAACACCCTCACGCAACCCTCAGCGTCGAGAGCATCGATCTGACGATCGAGGTTCTGATCACGGGTGCTCACCCGGGCGTACCCCACGAGCGCCCCCGTCAGGACCGTCGGCTCAGGCTCCAGACCCGGCTGAGCGTCGGCCGATGCGGTTTCCACGCCTCGAAGTGTAGATCAAACGGTGACCGACGGATTCTGAACACCCGTTGTTTCTGACACCGTTTGCTACACATCGAACCGAGCCCTCGGCACCGAATCCGACGACTGTTCAAGAAACGTTCGATTGATGACCAACGCATCTCGCAGCGGCCACGCAGAGAGCTCATGTGTTCGGTGGGTGCGACACAGGACAATGCTTAGGATTCACCCATCTCGACGGGGTTGACCGCGTCAGCGTTCGGTGGATTGACGTTTCGCACTGCGAGCTGGCGCAGCTGCTCCCATTGCGCTCGTTCCAACGACCACGTGCCGAGATCCCAGAAGCGGTCTGCAAGGTAGATGTGATCGGTGAGTCGGCCTTCTAGCGACAGCCGGTCGAGAAAGGATGAAATCTGCTCGACGTTGTACTCAGCGACTTCGAAATACAGCTTGCGAAAGTTCCACCCCTGGAAGAGGTAGTCGACGAGGAGCACGGTTGCTTCGACCGAGCAGACGGAGTCACGGACGGGTGAGCCGCTTGATCTGAGGGTTCCGACCGCCACATAGCAGAACCCGTGGCGGGGGTCCGCTCCATAGGCGAGTGCGTTCCCGAGAAGCGTCGATTCGGTTCGAGTTTCGAAGACGAACGACGCATGCACGCCAGCCCAATGAGCTTCGCCGTACTGCTCCAGCGGGATCTGCTGGCCGTTGTGCCGCCACCTGAAGGCGACGGGTGAAGCTGTTTCAAGGTTGCGTAGAAGGCGGTAGTCGCTCGGTTCGGTTGGACGTAGCGTGACGTGCTGGCCGTCGAAGACGGCTTCAGCCTCCGAGGGGTTCAAGATAGCTCTTCCGCAGTTCTTCGAGTTCGTCGACTGAGATTCCGAATCGCTTCGCAACTTCATCGACGCTCAGAGACTCAACTGTCGGGTCCCCGGGTGTGCCCGAGATCAAGAGCGCTCCGGACGCTACGGCCTCGATGATGGGCCACTTGGCGATTGGCTCGGTGGAGCCGTCGGGTCGTCGGATGCCGACTTCGATGACGGTGTCGGTGGGCAGAAAGTAGGCGGTTGTGACGGTCGGGAGCGATTCGGCAGTCACCTGAAGGGAACTGCCACTCTCCGTCCGCAAGTACACTAAATCGCCCGCTTCGACATCTGACATCTCCAGGTAGACCGGTCGGACGTCGAGGATAGTTTGCACCTCCTCTGGCACCTCTGTGGGGAGCAGGCTTCGTTGTGTCGGGTCCAGATCCGCCCACTCGATGGGCGGGGTGCCATCGGTGTTCAGCACCGCCGTCTCCAACGCAACCAGCGTTGATTCGCTACCAGCTGCTTCGGCTGCCAGCCATTGATCTACCAGTTCAACAGGGGAGCTGATGGCGGCGGCCGAGATAATTTCATCAGCATGCCCTGCCCAGACATCGCCGCAGGTGCTCGGGAACTTCAGCTCTCCGTCGGCGCCGGCGCCGATGATGTGCGCGACATACCCGTCGCTTCCGTTTGGTTCAGCAGCGGATAGGTCATACATCACGAATACTTCCTGGCCGGTGAGGGAATCGAGCGCATCTGCTTCCATTGAGGTGACGGGATCCCAGGCTCCATCAAAGTTGATGGCCTGGGTCCAAGTCAACATGACTTCGCTCTGGAGGGCGGCAGTTCCGTACGGCTTCACGTTGTCGAAGGTGATCTGGCGTCCGGCGGCGAGGCTCTTCGAGAATTCGTCGCGGAAAGGCTCGCTGATCGTCTTGTTGCTTGTGATGGTGCCACGAAATGCCGGAATCTCATCGAACAACGCCGCAAAGTCGGCGTAGCACTCGGTTGCTGCGGGCCGAAGCGCCTCCGCCGGTACCTGCTCTTCGAGGTTGGACGCATCCTCGGGACTCGGAAGTTGTCCGTTCGTAGCATCGCTTGCATTGTCCGCGACGCCGTTCGACGTGCCACATGCAGAAACGGCCATTAGCGAACCGACGGTGAGGGCAGTGAATGCTCGATAGTTCATTAGGTGCACCTTTCGATCAGAGAGAGAACGAGACAAGCTCGTCGATCTTGGCGTTCGAGTTCTCGGCGTAGTAGCTGACGGCAATGTCGATGGCGTCCCATTGGGCCCACGTGTTGCCCCCATTCGGGCCGCCCGCGGGAGCGGGTACGGCGGTGTTGCTTGTCCTCCAAGACGACCGCGCCGGCAAAGTCACTGAGTGCGATCGCCAGTCCTGTGAGCCTCCGGGAAAGAAGGGGGTATCCCAGTTAAACCCATCAGGAGTGAACTGGCCAGGCTTGCAACTCGATCCGGAATAGTTGACTGGTCGATACTTGAACTTGATCTTGGTCTGGCCGGTTGCGATGTAGCGGACGGCGATTCGTTGGTTGATGCGGGGCGACGTCACGCGAACTGGCCTTGACTCGATCGTGTTCCCCTGACTGATGAGCATCGCCCGGTTCCCGTCGAACGGAGCGTTCGTCGTAAGGGTCCAATTGCCGAGCCATGCGCCGATGTCGTTCTCGAAGCCCATGTCTGATGTCTGGGCGCGGGAGTCGCGGTTGAAGCTCAGCTGAGCAAGATCGTCGTTTCGGGGCGGATTGTCTTGACGGGCGCACCCTTGCATCAACGGCCGGCTCCGAGCGTCGTTCTCGGCGAACGGATGGCTGTCTTGATCGCCAGCGTGCGACAACCCGAAGCTGTGACCTGCTTCGTGAGCGGCAGACCTGATCAGGGCAGTGCCGCGCCGTCCGAGCGTGATACGCGACGCAAAACCGTTCGGACAAGAAGTGCTATTGACGGACTGGTCTTGAACACGTCGAATAGTTATCGCGCCTGGCGTTGTCGATCCGACTTGGAAGTTGTCGGCGAGGCGGTTGGCGCTGCGGTTTCGATAGTTACGCCACTGGTCGAACCCATCGTCAACTCTTGTCCGCTCAAACCCCTGCCACGCGCGACCAGCATTCTGGAAGAAGTATGACAGCGGACCCGTTTCGCGGAAACAGTCGCGATCCCGAACGGGGAACGCATCCGCCGGCTCCGTATGGGGAACAACTACCGCCACCGTCGCAAGCAAGCCTGCAGCCATCGCTCCGGTTCCGAGAAGTGCAGCGGGTTTGAGGTTCACATTGGTCTCCCTCCTCGATTCCGATGAGTTCGGTTTATCAGGGCGTCGAACCATCGCCCAGCACTTTCTGTAATGGCGTCACCACTGTCAAAGAACAGCAATGGAGGAGAGCAATCCGAGACGCTGGGCTAAGGACGATGCCCGTTTCCCAATGAGACGCAGAGACGAGTTCCCACCATCACAGACTGCTCCGCGTCTCGAACGGATATCGGACCCACGCGATAGCCGAACGGGCAGGCCGTGGCGCCTTTCTCCCGTATTCCGGTCGCTCCCCCACTGGAACGACGCTGCCCACGACGGCGACGTCGGCACCGACCAGCTCCGCCTGATGGCGCGAATGGCGGCCAACCCCCGCATCCACGATGCGCTGATCGAATACTCCGACGAGTTGTTACTGGACGCTCAGACACTCACCTACGACCGATTCGAACGGCGGCTCCACGACTTCGTCCGCAGCACCGATTCGGAGCGCGCCCGATCCGCTGCCGAACGCGCTCGCTGCGCACGAGACGTGCGAATGCGTCAGCGACGCGACGGGTCGTGGAAGCTCACCGCCCGGTTCGGATCGCTGCAGGGCGCCGAGATCAACGAGATCCTCGCTCACTTCAACGACGCCGAGTTCCGCACCGATTGGAGCGCCGCCCGAGAAACGCACGGCGACGACACCACGATCGAACATCTCGCCCGGGGCGAAGCCCAGAGGCGTGCCGACGCCTTCCATCAGGCACTACTCGCCGCCTCGACCTCACCGACCGCGCCGGCCACGCCGATGACGACGCTGAACGTGCTCATCGACGAGCGGACGCTGGCGCACGCCCTCGACGGCACGCAGCCCGCCCTCGCCGACTACCGGTCCATGGTCTGTCGCACCCAGACCGGCCACCTCATCGACGTCACCGAGGCGGCGTCGCTCTCGCTGTCGGCACGTCCGGCGTGCCGTCTGCAACGGAGCCGGCGTGGTGATCGAACTGGGACGACGATCTCGACTCTTCCGTGGCAACAACCGCGACGCTGCCCTCCTCCTCCACGATCGCTGCATCTGGCCCGGTTGCACCACCAACATCCGACATTGCGAAGCCGACCACGCCATCGAGTGGCTCCACCGAGGGGACACCGACCCCGACAACGCCATTGCGCTCTGCGGCCGACACAACCGCCACAAGCACGGCCACCAGCACGCCGCTCGCCGCCAACCCGACGGCCGGTGGGTCATCGTCGACCAGCACCACGACCCCATCAGCTGATGATGGCCGGGTCGCTACGAGTCGATGCCTCGGAGGGTCTCTGGCGGCAGCGGGATCGACGGATTGCGTTCGAACAGCATCCAGAACTCGTTCGAGGCCACGAGGTCGAATGCCGGGCGGACGAGGAGCCAATCGTCGTAGGGGTAGTCGGTGGTGTCGACCGACAGCACCACGTACTCGATTTCTTCGGCCCGCTCGACCACACGCGGGCCGTCGACGTTGCCATTGGGGCCGTACAGCACCGATCGAAATGGCGTCGGAAACTGGTAGATCTCGCGGCGCCGGGCGAGGTGCGGGGTGATCCGGTAGTGCGCCGCCACGCTCGCCGTGGCGGGAACCTCGTCGATGATCTCACGCGCCGCAACGGCCCACTGGTTGTTCGGATCGGCGTCCCACTGGGCGGTGCGACCCCACGGCACGGGCGACCACAGGTACGAGGCGAGAACCGATGCGACGAGCACGATCGACGCGGCGTACCAACGCCAGCGGTCCATCGCACCCAGTGCGTACACGGTGCCGATCGACAGCGCCGGCACGGCGACGAGGCTGTAGTGGAAGTCGACCTGGTACTGGTACCAGAAGGTGCTCAGTGTGTTCGTGAAGAGCACGAGGAAGCTGATCGCCGCCACCCACGGCAGACGCGCGAAGACCCACGCGAAGGGCGCGGTCATCTGGACGAGATACCACGGTCGCCCATCGCTCGAGAAGTGTTCGATCACGTCGGTCGGGTTGGTCACGGCGGTATCGACGAATCCGGTCGGTCCTCCGAAGGGGATCCGCCAGCCGTTGCGAGTGGGCACGCCGATCAGGCCCCGCATCACGACGAACATCGCGAACGCCATGAATGCCAGGCTGGCGAAGATCGTCATCAGTCCGATCCGTCGGTCGCGCTGTACGGCGACCCAGATACCGAGCGGGACGATCACCAGCGAAGCGTCCTCCTTGACCGACAGTGCGAGCACCACGAAGACGGCATAGGTCCGCCAGCGGCTGTCGAGTGCCGCCCAGATGGCGAAGCCGACGAACACGCCGAGGAATGCGTCGGGATGGAAGTTCTCCAGGTTCGTTCCGGTGATGGCCGGGTGGACGAGGTAGGTCGCCCCGAGGGCGACGCCAGCCCACTCGCTGGACAGCTTCTGGCGCGCCACGAGAAAGACCGGGATGGCGCCGGCCGCGATCGCGGCCGACTGCGAGAAGAACAGCACGCCCGCCGACGGCCAGATCCAGTACAGCGGAACGAGGAACAGCAACACGAACGACGAATGGTCGCCGAACAGGTGGCGACCCATCAGCGTGACGAACGGAGCCTCGAAACGCGAGAGGAGCCAGATCCCCTGGTCGTAGAGCGCCGAGTCGTACGACGACGTACCGAGCGCGTGGTGGATGTCGAGCGACCGCTGGGTGTAGTACGCCGTGTATGCCACGACGATGCCGGCCAGCGTCAGTTGAGCCGGTGTGGGCGTGAACCGGCGCGAGCGTTCGACGGATTCGTCGACCTCTGCGTCCCGCTCGATCACTGCCACCCGCACAGTGTCGCGCTCTACTCGGGTCGAAGTCCGGCAACCAGTGCGGCGAGCACGCCGTTGACGAAGCGGCCGCTGTCGTCGGTCGAGAACTGCTTGACGAGGTTGACGGCTTCGTCGAGCACCACCGCGGTCGGCACGTCGAGGCGCTCACGCAGTTCGTAGGCGCCGATGCGCAGCACGTTGAGGTCGATCACGGGCATTCGGGCAAGGGTCCAGCCGGTCGCCTTCGACTCGATCGCTGTGTCCAGTTCGTCACGGTGCTCGGCAACACCACGCACGAGCATCTGCGTCAACTCGTCGGGGGCCAGCACCTGCAATTCGAGCACCTCGATGGGGGTCAGGCCCTTCGACTCGGCTTCGTAGAGCAGGTAGAGCGCCCGTTCGCGAGCATCGGAACGGACGTCGGGCCGTGGGATCGAGGCCATCAGACCCGGGTCATGTATTCGCCGGTGCGCGTGTCGACGCGGACCTGTTCACCGATCTCGATGAACAGCGGCACCTTGATCTCCTTGCCGGTCTCGAGCGTGGCCGGCTTGGTGCCGCCGCTGGAGCGATCGCCCTGCAGACCGGGCTCGGTCATCGCGATGGTCAGTTCCACGGAGGCGGGAATCTCGACGCCGATGATCTCGCCGTTGTAGAACGCGATCTGGGCGATCATCTGCTCGATCAGATAGTCCTTCGCATCGCCGAGCGCGACTTCGGGCACGTTCGTCTGGTCGTAGGTCTTCGTGTTCATGAACACGTAGTCGTTGCCGTCGTGGTACAGGTACTGCATGTCCTCACGCTGGACGATGGCCTGCTCGACCTTGATGCCGGCGTTGAACGTCTTGTCGATCACCGCACCGGTGCGGACGTTGCGGATCTTGGAGCGGACGAACGCGCCCCCCTTGCCTGGCTTGACGTGCTGGAACTCGATGACCTGGAACAGGTTGCTGTCGAGTTCGAGCGTGATGCCGTTCTTCAGGTCGTTCACGGAGATCTGGGGCATGTTCAGTTCAACTCTCGCTTGGGTGCGTGCGTCAGCAGGCGGTGTCCGGTGTCGGTGACGAGCACCAGATCTTCGATCCGGAAACCGCCGAACCCGCCACGATAGAGGCCGGGCTCCACCGTGACCACCATGCCCGCCTCCACCACCTCCTGGCTGGCGGGTGCGTGGAAGGGTGGTTCGTGGATGTCGAGGCCCACACCGTGCCCGGTCCCGTGCAGGTACCAGTCGAGGTACCCGGCATCGTCGAAGATCTGGCGACATGCGGCGTCGACGTCGCTCGCTCGTACACCGTGAGCGACTGCTGCCAGTCCGACGCGTTGCGATTCGGCGACCAGCGCATAGATCTCACGTTGCTGGCCGCTTGCATCGCCGATCACCCACGAGCGGGTCATGTCGGAGTGGTAACCGTCGACCAGGGCACCCACGTCGATGATCACGGTGTCGCCCTCGGTGATCACACGACGGCTTGCCCCGTGATGCGGGCGTGCGCCGTGCTCGGGGCCGGCGGCGACGATCGTGTCGTAGCTGCGGTCGTCGGCCCCGAGGGTGATCATCCGGTGTTCGAGTTCGGCGCGCACGTCGAGTTCGGTCATCCCTTCCATTTCCGGCTCCACGTCGGCGAGCGCTGCGTCGGCGATGGAAGCGGCACGCTCGATTCGGGCGATCTCGGCATGGTCCTTGACCCGGCGCGCTGCACGGATCGGTGACTCCGACGGCACCAGTTCGACGTCGCAGGCCAGTGTGAGCCAGCGGTCGTGGTTCGTGGCGGCCGGGTCGAGGGCCACGGGACCGCCTGCCAACAACTCGACGAGTCGATCGTGCAGCTTCGACGCGTGCCGTTCGACGATCACGGTGGCGTCGCAGCCGGCGGTCTCGTCGGTGGCCTTGTCGCCGTAGCGGCCGTCGGTGCCCACGAACAGGTCGTCGCCACGTGCGACCGCCCAGCCACTGGAGCCGACGAACCCGGTCAGCCACCGGACGTCGGTCAGGTCGGTGGTGAGGAGCACACCGTCGCCGACCTGCTCAGCGATCGCCTGGCGGCGCCGGAGGTGGTCGATCAGCGGCAGCATCAGGCGAGGAAGCGTTCGAGAGCGGTGCGGACCGGACCTTCGTCGACGCCGGTCACGACCTCGACGCCATCGGGGCCGTCGAGGATGAACGTCAAACCGTCGAGCGCCTTCTTGTCGCGGTGCATGAGCGTCACCAACTCGTCGACGGCCAGCCCCCCGGGAGGTCGCATCGCCAGTTCGTACTCGCCGGCGACGACCGACCGATGGGCGGCGACACGGTCCTGGTCGATTCGTCCCATCTCGGCAGCGAGTTCTGCGGCGTAGATCAGCCCGATCGCGACGGCCTCGCCGTGCGCCAGGTCATGGTCGGTCGCGATCTCGAGGGCGTGAGCGAGGGTGTGGCCGTAGTTGAGCAGCGCCCGTCGACCGCCTTCACGCTCGTCGGCGGCAACCACCTCGGCCTTGATCTCGACGCAGCGGGCGATGCGTGCGTCGAGTGGCATGGCGAGCAGGTCGTCGCCGGTCAGGAAGTGGTATTTCGCCATCTCGCCGAGCCCGCAGCGCATCTCTCGGGGCGGCAACGTGTCCAAGGCGTCGAGGTCACAGATCACGCCGGACGGTTGCCAGAACGCCCCGACCAGATTCTTGCCCTCGGGCATGTTCACGCCCGTCTTGCCGCCGACTGCAGCGTCGACCATGCCGAGCAGCGAGGTCGACACGTGAACGACGGGGATCCCACGATGCCACGAGGCAGCGGCGAAACCGGCGACGTCGGTGACCATGCCGCCCCCCACGCCGATCACGACGTCGTTGCGGGTCAGGGCCATGGCGGCGAACGACGACATCAGCGACTCGATGGTCGCCAGAGTCTTGGCCTGCTCGCCGACTCCGATCTCGAACACCTCGACGTGCATGTCGGGCAATTCCGGCAGGAACTGCGACGGGATGCCGGGCTGGGTGACGACGGCGACCCGACGGGCTGACGCGGGGAGCAGATCGGGCAGTTCGGCGATGGCGCCGTTGCCGACCACGACCTCGTACGACCGATCGGGCAGCGGGACGGTCACCCGGCGCATCGCAGCACCGCCCCGGCAACGTCGTGGACCGTCCGGTTGTCGACCGACACGATTGCGTCGGCCACCTCTTTGTACAGGTCGCCACGTTCCGCATGCATCGTGCGCAGCACACCCTCGGGGTCGTCGTCGAGAAGCGGTCGGTGCATGCCGTTCTTCACGCGGCCGATCAGCAGGTCGACATCGGCGAGCAGCCAGACCACGTGGGCATTCGCCGAAGCGAGCGCCTCCCGGTTGGCTTCGGCGAGCACCACCCCTCCCGCCGCCGCGATGACCGACGGTTCGTGTCGAGCAATCGCCTCGGCGAGCACCTCGGTCTCGAGCGAGCGGAAGGCGACTTCTCCCTCGTCGTTCCAGATCTCGCGTACGGTGCGTCCGGTTCGCGATTCGATCATCTCGTCGGAGTCGAGCAGGACACGGTCGAGACGCTTCGCCAACACCCGGCCGACCGACGACTTCCCGGCGCCCATCATCCCCACGAGGACGATGTGACGGTGGATGCAATCGCTCACAGCGAGGCGGCGAACGAGGTGGCGTTGCGGACGAACTCGTCGACCGAGTCACCGCCGAACTTTCGTTGAGCCTCGGCGGCGAGCGTGAGCGCCACCATCGTTTCGGCGACCACGCCCATCGCCGGCACGGCGGTGACGTCGGTGCGCTCCTTGAACGACACACCCGACTCCTTCGTGGCGGTGTCGACCGTTTCGAGCGTCGGCTTGTTGAGCGTGGCCAACGGCTTCATCGCTGCCCGCACGACGAGCAACTCACCGGTGGTCATGCCGCCCTCGGTTCCACCGGCGAGGGTCGACCCCCGCCGGTACTTCGACTCTGCTTCGTCCCACGAGATCGGATCGTGTGCCGCACTCCCCCGTCGTCCGGCGACATCGAACCCGTCGCCGATCTCGACGCCCTTGATCGCCTGGATGCTCATCAACGCCTGGGCGAGCATCGCGTCGATCTTGCGATCCCAGTGCACGTGGCTGCCGAGGCCGACGGGCACGTTGAACCCCAGCACCTCCACGACACCGCCGAGCGAATCACCCTCCTTGGCACACGCCTTGATCTCGGTGACCATGTCGTCGCTGGTCGCCGTGTCGAAGCAGCGGACCTGGTTGTCGTCGACCGTGTCGAGCTGTTCGGGTGTCGGGCGGTCGGCGCCGTCGGGCACGCGCACGGGGCCCATCTGGATCACGTGGGAGAGCACCTCGACGTCGAGCGTGCGGAGCAACTGCTTGGCCACCGCGCCGGCGGCGACGCGAGCGGCTGTTTCGCGGGCGCTGGCGCGCTCCAGCACGTCGCGGGCGTCGGTGAAGCCGTACTTCTGCATGCCCGTGAGGTCGGCGTGGCCGGGTCGCACTTGCGTGAGCGGCGCCTTCGTGGCGCCCGGAGCAGGGTCCATCTCCTCGTGCCACTTGTCGCTGCGGAACCACTCGCTGTTCTTGATCTCGATCGCCACCGGTGATCCGAGTGTCCGGCCGTGTCGCACGCCGCCGATCAGCGTCAGTTCGTCGGCTTCGAAGCGCTGGCGCGGGCCCCGCCCATATCCCAACCGGCGACGGCCCATCTCGGCCTGGATCTGCTCGACGGTGATCTCCAGACCCGCAGGCAGACCTTCGAGGATCACCACGAGACCCTGCCCGTGAGATTCGCCTGCTGTGAGGTACCGAAGCATCCCGTCGAGGCTACCGAGACGACAGGGCCTGCTCGGCTGCGTTGCGCATCGCCGCCGTGTCGACGATCGCTCCATCGCCCAGCCAGATGCGCTGCTGCAACGCTGCCTGGTGCACGAGCATGCCGAGGCCGTCAACCGCACGACATCCCCGCTCACGGGCGGCGGCGAGCCAGCGGGTCTCCAGAGGGTGGTAGACGAGGTCGGCGACGACCTGTCCGTCGTGCAACAGGTCGGGGTCGCACGGCAGCGACTCGTCGTCGCCCATCCCGACGCTGGTGGCGTTGATCACGACGTCGGCACGCACGATGTCGCTGATGATCCCCGGTGACGCGACCGGGGCGAGTGCCGCGGCCTGTTCGGCGCGATGCGCGCTCCGGTTGAGCACGGTGATATCGGCCGCACCATGGCGAGCCAGGGCGTCGATGACCGAGCGGGCTGCACCACCCGCCCCGATGATCGCCACCCGGGCACCGTCGACCGACACGTCGGAGTCGGCGAGCGAGGCGACGAAACCCGCGCCGTCGGTCGACGAACCGACCAGCTCGTCACCCTGCCAGCTCACCGTGTTGACCGACGCGAGGACGCGAGCTGCCGGATCGAGGCGATCGACCAGCCGTGCCACGTCGTCTTTCAGCGGCATCGTGACCGACAGTCCGGCGATGCCCAGCGAACGCATGGCCGCGAGCGCGCCCGCTGCGTCGCTCGTCTCGAATGCGACATACGACCAATCGACCTCGGCGGCAGCGAACGCCGCGCGGTGGATGGCGGGTGACAGGGAGTGTGCAACCGGCGAGCCGATGACCGCAGCGAGGCGCGGGATCAAAACAGTCCGGCAGCGATCGCCTCGGCGGTGCGCTCCTCGTGCTGCTGAAGGTTCGCGGAGAACGCATGGCTGCCATCTTCGTCGGCCAGTACGTAGTAGAAGTAGAAGCACTCAGCGGGTTGTGGCAGGTCACGACAGATGGGGTCGCCCGGCGGCGGGTTCGGCGACGGGTTGAGCGCCGCTCTGATCGAGGCGCGGCCCGGGTTGGCGATCGGCGTTCGCGGCAGACCGTCGAGCGTGTACGTGTTCCAGTCGCTCTCGATCAGGCGCAACTCGTCAAAGTTCAGATCCGGGTCGAGATCGAGTTGCTGGCGGCTGTAGAAGACGCTCGCGTCGATCTGGAGTCGGAACGGCGCCTCGGGGTTCGACGCGGTCACGGCGAGCCGATTGTGAATGACGCGCGAGATCTTGGCGCGATCTTCCGAGACGGCTGCCTCACGTTCGATCAACGATGCGATGATCAGGATCTCGTACGGCGTCCGACCGAGCGCTGCACTGCGGGTGTAGATGTCTTCTTGGCCGCCGACACGTTCCATCAGAGCGATCATCCGCTCGATGACCTGTCCTTCGCTGTCGGCGTTGGACACCTCGTACGTGTCGGGGAACAGCAGCCCTTCGAGCGACGGCACGCCCGATGCCGGCATGAACACCGACGTGAACGACGGGTCGGCGGCGGCCACGGCGAACTCGTCGGCCGACATGCGATCCACGGTCGTCTCCAGACGACGGCCCATCTGTTCGACCGTGAAACCCTCGGGGAAGGTCACCTTGCTGTAGGTCTGGCCGGGCGGTGTCCGGAACCGGCCGAGCACGTTGCCCATGTGGTCGTTGGGTCGGACCTCGTAGTACCCCGGGACGATCTCGAGTCCGCCCTTGTTGTCGACATACTGCTCGAACACCCCGGCATCGGAGATCAGCCCGTCTTCTTCGAGACGGACCGCGAGCGTTTCCAAGGTCTCGCCTTCCTCGATCGTGAAGCTCTGCACGGGGCCGGGATCGCCCTCCGGGTTGAGGCGTTGCAGATACCACCAGCCGACGCCGCCGGCGACGATGATCATCGCCATCACGATGACCAGCGTGAGGTACACCACCCACTTCAGGGGGCGCGTCTGGCGGCGCAGACGTTCGACGTTCCCGGCGCGATCGGCATTGTCCCACGGGTCGGTGGGCCAGTCGATGGCGGGTCGATCGTCGAGGTCGACCTCGGCCTCGGGCAGGAGCGGATCGAGTTGCGTCACGACGTGGGCTCCCACGTGTTGCACCGATGATCCAGCCAACCCTGCAGGATCACCGCGGCAGCCGCCTTGTCGACCACCTTGCGCCGCTGCTTCGCATCGAGGCCGGCCTCCATCATGTGGCGCTCGGCGGTCACCGTGGTGAATCGCTCGTCGTACATCTCGATCGGCACGCCGACGACGCTAGCCATCTGCGACGCCTCCTTGGTGGCAGCCCGCGCAGCGGGTCCGTGAGTGCCGTCGAGCGACAGCGGCAGCCCGATCACGACCACCTCGCATTCCTCCACCCTCACCAGCTTGGCGATCTCGGCGTGGTCATGACGGCGACTCTTGGAGCGTTGGACCGTCGTGAGCGCCGAGGCGATCGTCCCCGACAGGTCCGAGACCGCGATGCCGACGCGCTTCGAGCCGAGATCGATCCCGAGCGCACGGACGCCCGGGATGCGATCAGGAGAAGTTCCCAATGGCTTCGGCAGCGAGCCGCAGCGCCTCGGGGATGCCCGACGGGTCTTTGCCGCCGGCGGTGGCGACGTCGCCCTTCCCGCCGCCGCCACCGCCGACGGCGCGCGCAGCATCTTTCAAGATGACCGAGGCCGGTTGCTTCGAGTCCTTCGGAACGGCCGCCACCAGGGCGACTCCGCCGGACGGTGTCTCGCCGATGAGCACGACGGTGTGGACCTCGGGCTGCTGGCGCACGGCGAGCGCCAGTTCGCGGACGTCGCCAGGATCGAGTTGGTTGGTCTGGGCCACCACCACCCCGTCGTGGGCGATCTGGGCCAGTTCGGTGGCGCGTCCGACGGCGAGCTGCGAACGCAATGCCTTGATCTCGCCCTGCAGGGTCTTGATCTCGTCGAGCTTGCGCTGGACTCCGCCGGCCAGGTCGTCGGTCTGCACGCCGACGAGTTCGGCGACGTCGGCGATCAGGGCCTCGTCGCGCTGGAGCAGGGCAACGGAGCTGGCGCCGGTGACGGCCTCGATCCGCCGCAGGTTCGAGCCGATCGAGGCCTCGCTGACGACTTTGATCATGCCGATGTCGCCGGTGGCGTCGACGTGGGTGCCGCCGCACAGTTCGATCGTGTCGCCGGCTTCGAGCACACGCACGATGTCGCCGTACTTGTCGCCGAAGAAGGCGATGGCTCCGAGCGCCTCGGCTTCGTCCTTCGACGTCTCGAAGATGCGCGTCGGGCTGTTCTTCAGCGTCTCGGCGTTGGCGATCGCCTCGATCTCGGCGATCTGTTCGGGAGTGACGGCCTCGTAGTGCGAGAAGTCGAAGCGGAGTCGGTCGGGCCCGACCATGGAGCCCGCCTGCTTGACGTGGTCGCCGAGCACCACCCGCAGAGCGTGGTGGAGCAGGTGTGTGCCCGTGTGGTTGCGGCGGATCTCGTCACGACGCTCGGCGTCGATCGAGGCGGTGGCCTCTTGGCCCGCAATGACGGTGCCGTCGACGATCCGGGCCGTATGGCGACGCAAGTTCGGGATGGCGTAGGTGCAATCGAGGACCTCGGCAGACCCCGTCTCGGTGACGATCGTGCCGGTGTCGCCGATCTGGCCACCCGCTTCGGCGTAGAACGGGGTGTGATCGAGGAAGATCTCGACGGTGCCCTCATCGGAGCCCGCCAACACGGTCAGGACACGGCTCTGCGACGTGCCGTCGGTGTAGCCGACGAACTCGGTCGTGCCGAACTGGTCGACGATCTCGCGGTACTGACCGAGTGTGGCGTCGTCGACGGCACCCTTCGCAGCAGCTTTGGCGCGGGTGCGCTGCTCGGTCATCTCGACGTCGAAGCCCTCGATGTCGACCTCGACGTCACGCTCCCGGGCGATCTCCTGGGTCAGTTCGACCGGGAAACCGTACGTGTCGTGCAACAGGAAGGCCGTGGAACCCGACACGCCCGACGCGTCGTCGGTGAGCGCCGTGTCGAGGATCGACAGCCCGTTCTTGAGCGTGTGGCGGAAGCTCTCCTCCTCACGCGTGATCACGTTGGTGATGAAGTCCTGGTTCTTGACCAGATCCGGGTACGCGTTGCCCATCACCGAGATGGCCGTCTCGGTGAGCGATGGCATGACGAGCTTGTCGGTGCCGAGCATGTAGGCGAAGCGCACGGCGCGGCGGATGATGCGACGCAGTACGTACCCGCGAGCCTCGTTCGACGGGAAGACACCGTCGTTGACGAGCATCGCACCCGAACGAGCGTGTTCGGCCAGCACGCGCAGGCCGAAGCTGTCACGATCGTCGTAGTCGCCGACCTTGTAGCTCTTACCGGTGAGCGACTGCGCCTGGTCGATCATCGGTCGCATCAGGTCGGTCTCCCACACCGAGTCGACGCCCTGCTTCATGGTGAGCACCCGCTCGAGGCCGGCTCCGGTGTCGATCGACGGCTCCGGCAACGGCGTCCGCGTGCCGTCGGAGGCCTGGTTGAACTGCATGAACACCAGGTTCCAGATCTCCATGAACCGGTCGCCCGCCGGGTCACCCAGAGGGCCACCGTCGGGCCCGAACGCAGCGCCGCGGTCGATGTGGATCTCGCTGCACGGCCCACACGGACCCGTGTCGCCCATCTGCCAGTAGTTGTCCTTGTCACCGAGGCGCTGGATGCGCTCCATCGGGACACCGACCTGCTCGTGCCAGATCGCCTCTGCCTCGTCATCGCTCTCGTGGACGGTGATCCACAGCCGGTCACCATCGAAGCCCCAGACTTCGGTCATCAGCTGCCACGACCATGGGATGGCGTCGGTCTTGAAGTAGTCGCCGAAGCTGAAGTTGCCGAGCATCTCGAAGAAGACGAGGTGGCGCTTGGTGCGCCCGACGTCGTCGAGGTCGTTGTGCTTGCCCCCGGCCCGCGCACACTTCTGTGAACTGACCGCACGCTGGTACGGGGCCTGCTCGTCGCCCACGAAATACGACTTGAACGGCACCATCCCGGCGACGTTGAACATCACCGTCGGATCATGCGGAATCAGGCTCGCGGAGGGCACGACGGTGTGGCCCTTGTCGGCGAAGAATCCGGTGAAGGAATCTCGGACCTGATCGGCGGTCATGGAGTTCATACGGGCGAGATGCTACCGAGGTAGGTTCCCCGGCCGTGAGCGAGTTCTCCGACCTGCACGAATGGGTCAGCTTCGAGGATCCCGACGAGCATCGGACCTGGGTTTTCGACGCCACCTACCTGCGGTCCAACTACACGTGCATCTACGGCTGCGGATGCCAGGGGATCCTCGACGAGCCGTCGGATCAAGGCTGCTGCAGTTTCGGTGCGCATCTTGCCGACGAGGACGATCTCGGCAACCTGGAGCAGAAGTTCGCGCAGCTGCGTCCCGAGCACATGCAGTTTCACGCCGAAGCGCTCGCCGACGGATTCATGACCCACGAGGGGCGCGACGCCACGACACGCCTGGTCGACGACGCGTGCATCTTCTTGAACCGATCGGGTTTCGCCGCCGGAGCCGGATGTGCGCTCCACGTCGCTGCCGTCGAGGTCGGAGAGCGGCCGATGGACTGGAAGCCGGAGGTGTGCTGGCAGGTGCCGCTGCGTCTCGAGCACTCCGAGGACGAGAGCGGGCACGTCACGTCACGCCTGCGCGAGTGGAAGCGGCGCGACTGGGGCGATGGCGGCGAGTCGTTCGGATGGTGGTGCACCGAGGAGCCCGACGCATTCGTCGGGGCCGAACCGCTCTACGTGAGCGCCTGCGACGAGATCAGCGAGCTCGTCGGGGCTCACATCTACGAATTGATGGCCGCCGTGCTGTCTCGGCCACGCAGCGTGCCCGTCGAGCACCCTGCGCTCCGGATTTAGTCGTCGGAAGCGTCGTCGTCGTCGTCGAACGTGACGCCGTACTTCTCCGCCAGTGCGGCGTACTCGTCGTCGTCGCCGTCTTCATCGGCGAGGTCACCGTCGTCGTCCGAGGAGCGCTCACCGAGTCCGAGGTCGAACGCCCCGGGACCCGATTGCTTCAGTTTTCTCGCCTCTTCGAAACGGCGATGCCGACCCTTTTTCACCACAGGGCTCCCTCATTCAACGATGGACATTGGTCGTCGATCTTACCGGCGAACATTTCAGACCGGCATGAGCGTGAGACGCCCCTGCGGGTCGAACGTGAGGCCCGCCTTGCCCGAGACTAGGTCTCGGATGCCCTGGCCGAGCAACTCGGCACGCCACCCCGACGCCAGGCGGGCGTCCTCGTCGTCGCGCAGCAGACTCACGATGTCGGAGCGTGTCGCGAGCAGCGTGGTGTCGATCTTCTCGTCACGTGCGATCTGGGTGACCCATGCCGAGATGAGGGTGATCGCCGGCCGGAGGTTCCGGTCGAGGTCGTCGGTCGAGCGAGGCGCGTCGGGCGCCTCGCTCTCGACGCCTCGTGCCACGGCCGCGATGATCTCGTCGGCGATGCCGCCGCGAGTGTGGCGATCGTCGACACCGCGTGCACCCTTCAGATCTTTCGTGGTGGACGGCGCCCGCTGGGAGATGCCGAGGATGGCGAGGTCGGGAAGCACCTGGCGGACGGGGATGTCGACGCGCATCGCACGCTCTTCGCGCCATCGAGCGACCGCCTGTGCGACGGCACGGCCCTTCGGGCGCAGAGAGCGAGCATCTTTCAGCTTCAGCCAGGCGTCATCGGGAACGGCACCGCTGACGGGACGCGTGCGCAATTCCTCGTTGGCTGCTTCGACCCACTCGATCCGGCCCAACTCGCCCAGCTTGGCGAGTTGCTTGTCGTGGACGTCGAGCAGGTATTCGACGTCGGCAGCTGCGTACTGACATTGCGAGTCGGTGAGCGGACGCCGGAGCCAGTCGGTCAGGCGGTCGCCCTTGGCCGGCGTGATCCCGACCTCGCCTTGCAGCAGCGAGACGAGCGACGGCGTGCCGTATCCGAGGAACCCGCCGGCGATCTGAGTGTCGAACATCCGACGCGGGACCGAGCCGACTGCGTGCGTGAGAACGTCGAGGTCCTGTTGAGCAGCGTGGATGACGCACAACGAGTCGGTGTCGAAGAGGCGGCCGAACACGCCCAGGTCGAGGTTCAGCGGGTCGACGAGCACGAGTTCCTGCTTCTCGAGTGTGCCTTCGGGCCACCAAGCGATCTGGATCAGCGCCAACTTCGGGAAGTACGTGCGTTCTCGGTGGAATTCGGTGTCGAGCGCGTAGCGGTCCATCTCGACGAGTTCGTCGATCAGTTCGTCGAGTCCCTCCTGGTCGTCGATCCAGCCGAAGTCGATGTGGCCCGGTGCGTCGCTCACGACTCGACCGCATGACCGGCGTCGGCCCAGGCCATCATGCCGCCGGCGACGTTGACGACGTCGTGGCCATGTGCCGCCGCGAACTCGCACGCCTTCATGCTGCGGCCGCCCGCTTTGCAGATGACGTAGGTGGGCGACCCGTCGAACTGGTCGAGGTGGTCGGGCACCGTGCCGAGGACGACGTGGCAGGCGTACGGAACGCGACCGTCGGCCCATTCGTCGTCCTCACGCACGTCGATCAGCGTGATGTCGCGGCCCAGCGCAGCGAGGTCGGCGACGGAGATCTCTTCGATGGTCATCGCCGCTGACCCTACTGGCGCAGGTCGTCGGGGGTGTTGACGTTGCGGAGCAGCCCGGGGTCGACGTCGACCTCCACCGGGCGTGACGCGGCGATCATCTGGTGGACCGCACGCGCTCCCCCGTCGAACTCAGTCTGCAGCTGGTCCAGGAGTTCGCGTGACCAGACGGCGCACATCGGTTCGATGCGGTCGGTGCGGGCGACGACGATCTCTCCTTCTTCGGCGACGAGCGATCTGATGACGTCGGCAGTGAGCATGGGGAGGTCGCACGAGACGACGACCACCCGACTGGCATCCGCGTGGTGGTGCAGTGCGGTGATCACGCCACCCAGAGGACCCGCGCCCGGGTACCGGTCGTCGATGCGGTCAGCGGACAGGCCCAGCAACGCCTCGGCGTCACCGCCGACCAGCACGACGTCGGCAATGCCGGCTCCGCGCAACGCGTCGAGCGACCGGTCGGCCATCGCACGGCCGCCGACGTCGATGAGGGCCTTGGCGCGACCCATGCGTCTGCTGGCGCCGCCGCTCAGGACGGCGCCTGCGATCATCCGGCGGGAATGCCCGAGGGGTCGAGTTGCAGCAGGAACTGAGCGCAGCGCTCGGCCTCATCGTTCTCGTCGATCGCGGTGGCCATCTGGCCGAGTCCGCGCAGTGACCGGAGAAAACCGTGGTTGGTCGGTTCGCTCCACCTCACGTATCCCGATCCGCGCCAGCCGTTGGCCCGCAGCGTGTCGAGGCCACGGTGGTATCCGACGCGGTAGGCCGCGTAGCGCTCGATCGTGTCGCGCCCCAGGTCACCGAGGGTCGACCAGCCTTCGAGGAATCGCGGGGACGCCGCCACGCACGCAGCGACAGCAGCGCGACGCTCGTCGCCGTCGAGTTCGAGAGCTGCGACGAGGCGTTCGGCATCGGCCGAGTCGGGTGCCGGGAGCACCGTGGTCGGAATGCCGGTCGAGAACTGGATCGGTTGGTCGCTCACCGCCCGGAGGGTACTGCCGCGCGTACGATGTCGCCGTGCTCGCCATCTCACTCGACACCGCCAAGAACATCGCCATCGTCCTCGCTCTGCTCTTCGCAGCTGGGTCGGTCGCGTCGGCGTGGATCATGAAGACGATCGTGCAGAAGGTGGCGGTGGCTGCGGTGCTCGCGATCTTCGCGTTCGCCGTGTGGACTCAGCGTGCGTCGCTGCAGGACTGCGCCGACAAGGTGAAAGACGCCTACGAGCGCGAGGGCCTCAACCCGCAACTCGACGACACCGACTGCTCCTTCTTCGGCGTGACGATCACGATCCGCGATCCCCGCAACGACGACGTCACGGAGTGAATCTCGTCCGCCTCACCGGCGTCAAGACGATCACCAACGCCGCGCTGCGCTGGATTCCGCCGTTCCTTCCGACGCTCGAAGCCGCCTTCGGCACCTCCACGCGCCAGATGACCACGATCATCGGAGCCGGCGAGATGGCTGGTCTCTCGACGATCGGAGTCGGCAGGCACCTCGACCGTGGGCGCGAGCGTCTGGTGATGACGTTGTCGCTGTTGGCGATCTCGGTGTCGTCGCTGGTGATGCTGATCGGGACCACCTTCACGTTCGCTGTCGGCTTCGTGCTGGTGATCCTCGGCGTCGCCAACTGCACGGTCTCGGGTCACGCTCACATCAGTCAACGCATCACGTACGACCGGCGAGCGCGCGCGATCGGTCTGTACGAGACGTCGTGGGCGTTCGCGCTGCTGATCGGCGCGCCGATCGTGGCCGCCCTCATCTCGGTATTCGGATGGCGCGGACCGCTCGTGATGTTCGCCATCTTGGGCCTCGCAGGCGCGGTTGCCGTGCGGACCGCGCCCGCCGAACCGAACGTCGAGAACGCAGCACGGCCCGTCATCGCATCGACGGCCCTCACGCCTCGGGCCTGGGCGGTCGTCGTCGGTTCGGCGATGCTGGCCTTGTCGGGGCTCTCGGTGTATGCGATCTCGGGGAGTTGGCTCGACCGAGCTTTCGGGGTCGAGACCGCCGAGTTGGGCGCCGTGGCCTTCGGGTTCGGAGCGGTCGAACTGGTCGCCTCGGGAGGGTCTGCGGGCTTCGCCGACCGATTCGGCAAGCTGCGCAGCACGATGGCCGGCATCGCAGCCCTCGTGACCGGCCTGGCCGTCATGGCGATCTCGGGCAGCGCATTGCTCGTCGGTGTGGTGGGGATCCTCGTCTTCCTGGCCGGATTCGAGTTCGCCTTCGTCACGTCGCTCTCGCTGGTGAGCGAAGCAATGCCGTCGTCGCGAGGCAAGACGCTCGCCGTCTCGAACGGTATCGGCACCGTGGCACGCGGGTCCGGCACGATCGCGAGCGGTTGGCTCTTCGATGCGTACGGAGTGCGCGGCACCATCGTGCTGTCGGCGTCGGCCGCCGTGCTGGCGATCCTCGCGTTCGTGATCAGTCGACGCGTACGAGCCTGAGCACGTCGGTCGCGACGATCGAACGCCCACGCCCGCGTCCACCGCTCGGCGCGCCGGCCAGCACGAGGACGGTGTCGCCGTGATCACAGGCGCCCTGTTGGATCGCCGTTTCCACTGCGAACCAGACCATCTCGTCGGTCGAGTCGTAGGTGTCGACCTGAACCGGCTCGACACCCCAGCTGAGCGCCATCTGACGCACCATCTTGGGGTCGGGCGACAGTCCGATCATGCGGGCCTCGGGTCGGAAGCGGGCCATCGCCCGTGCGGTGCGGCCGCTGCGGGTACAGCACAAGATGGCGGTCACGCCGGCGTCGATGGCGGCTTCGGACGCAGCGTGCGACATCGCCCGCGTGATGCGCACACCGGGGTCGAGGTCGCTGGTGTCGGCGCGCTGCTGGCGGCCGAGCCGCTGCGCCCACTGCCGATAGCTGGCCTCGGACTCGGCTCGCGCTGCGATGGTCGACATCGTGTGGACCACGCCGATCGGGTCGCGTCCGATGGCGGTCTCGCCTGACAGCATCACGGCGTCGGTGCCGTCGAACACGGCGTTGGCCACGTCGCTCACTTCGGCGCGCGTCGGTGACGGCGACGAGATCATCGATTCGAGCATCTGTGTGGCGGTGATGACCGGTTTGCCCTCTTCGACACAGTGGCGCACGATCTGCTTCTGCATGTGCGGCACATCTTCGATGGGGCAGTCGATCCCGAGGTCTCCGCGGGCGACCATCACGGCGTCGGATGCGTCGACGATTGCCGTGAGGTCGTCGAGTGCCGCCTGCGTCTCGATCTTCGAGACCAACCGAGCGCGATCTCCCACGACCTCGCGGACCTTCTCGACGTCGAGCGCCCGACGGACGAACGACACCGCCATGAACTCGACGCCGGCATCGGCCATCGCCTCGGCGAGGACGAGATCCTCGTCGGTCGGGGTGGTGAGGCGCAGCTTCTCCGATGCCAGGTGGACGCCGGGCTGACCGTTCACACGGCCGCCCGTGTCAATGCGGGCAATCGCACTCTCGGCGCCGAGGCTGGTGACGGTCATCGAGATCGCACCGTCTCCGAGGGCCACCTTGGCGCCGACTTCGAGGTCTTCGAGCAACGTCTCGTACTGCACGTAGATCGCCGTGCCATCGCTCGCCTCGTCGCCCGGTCTCAACTCCAGTTCGGCTCCGGCGACGAGCGCTGCACCGCCTTCGGGAAAGCGACCGGAACGGATCTTCGGGCCCGGGAGGTCGGCCAGCACGGCAACGGGGCGGCCTGCCTCTTCGGCGGCCATGCGAACCCGGGCGAGCTTCTCCAGGTGTTCGTCGAGTTCGCCGTGGCTGAGGTTCAAACGGACGACGTCCAACCCGGCCTCGATCAGCTTGCGGAGCATCTCGGGCGAGTCGCTGGCAGGCCCGATGGTCGCCACGATCTTCGTTCGACGGGTCATGTCTGCTTGTCTATCAATTGATGGAACTGTTGCTGGTCAGACATGGACTTCCGATTCGACGAGAGTTGAAGGAGGGAGTGGCCGACCCTGAGTTGGCGCCCGAGGGCCACCAACAGGCAAGTCGCCTCGGTCAGTATCTCTCATCCGAGCACCTCGATGCTGTGTATGCGAGCGCCCTGCGACGCGCACAGGAAACCGCGGCTCCGGTCGTGGAAGGGCGAGACCTGACGCTCAGGATCGAACCTGACGTGTCGGAGTTCGACAAGGACAGCTCCGAGTACGTCCCGGTCGAAGAGTTGAAACGGACCAACGACCCGCGCTGGCAAGCGATGCTCGACGGCACGTGGGAGCCCGGCAGCGAGTCACACGAGGTGTTCCGAGAGCGAACCGTCGGGGCGATCGAGCGGATCATCGGCGAGCACCGGGGCGACAGGGTCGCCATCGTGTGCCACGGCGGCGTCATCAACGCCTACCTGTCTCACCTGCTGGGGCTCGACAACGACCAGCGCGGCTTCTTCTACCCCAACTACACCTCGATCCACCGCGTCGCTGCGGCGTCCAGCGGAGAGCGGTCGGTCGTGACGATCAACGAGACGTCGCACCTGCGCGGCAGCGGCCTGCCGATGGGGCTCTTCCAGCATGGATGACCTGCGCGCGTACCTCGACCAGTCGCCGTCGCCCTGGCATGCGGTCGAGTCGACGGTCGAGCGACTTGCCGGGTTCGACCGCCTCGACGAGGTTGCGAGTTGGGCGGACGTGCCCGCTCGGGGGTACGTCGTCCGATCGGGAGCGATCATCGCCTGGTCGATCCCCGACGGCGCTGCAGCCACCACCGGGTTCCGGATCGGCGGGGCGCACACCGACTCACCGTGTCTGCGGATCAAGCCGCGTCCCGACGTCAGCAGCGTGGGGTGGAAGCAGCTCGGCGTCGAGGTCTACGGCGGGATCCTGAACAACACCTGGCTCGACCGCGACCTGGCGGTCGCCGGTCGGGTCATGTCGGCGTCGGGCGAGCAGGTCCTCGTCGACGTGCGCGAGCCGATCGCACGCGTGCCGCAGTTGGCTGTGCACCTCGATCGTGGCGTCAACGACAACGGTCTCACGCTGGACCGCCAGCAGCACCTCACCCCCGTGTGGGGCGTCGGCGACGGTCACCACGGCGAGTTCGCCTCGTGGATCGGCGAGCGGGCCGGGCTCGACACGGCCCCGACGTGGTGGGACCTCTGCCTGTACGACACTCAGGGCGCCGCCGTGATCGGCGCCGATCGCTCGCTGCTCGCGTCGGCGCGCCTCGACAACCAACTCTCGTGTTGGGCTGCCACGCAGGCGATCGTCGACTCGTCACCGAGCGACCACGTCGCCGTCATCGTGCTCAACGACCACGAGGAGGTCGGTTCGGCGAGCAACACGGGAGCGCAGGGCCCGCTGCTCGAAACAGTGCTCGAACGGCTCGTGATCGCACGTGGCGGTTCGGGTGACGACCTGCATCGGGCTCTGGCCGACTCCGCGTGCATCTCCGCCGACAATGCTCACGCCGTGCACCCGAACTACGTCGACCGCCACGAGCCGGGCCACCTCCCGCTCGTGAACGCCGGTCCTGCGATCAAGGTCAACGCCAACCAGCGCTACGCCACCTCCGCCACGACGGCCACCCTGTTCGAAGATGCGTGCACGATCGCCGACGTGCCGTGGCAGGTCTTCGTGTCCCGCAACAACATGCCGTGCGGCTCGACGATCGGCCCGGTGACGGCGACCCGGCTCGGCATCGAGACGGTCGACGTCGGCGTCCCTCAGTTGTCGATGCACTCGGCGCGTGAGCTGTGCGGTGTCGACGACCCAGGCCACCTCGCCCGCGCGCTCACAGCGTTCTTCAACTGATCTTCGCCAGCGCCTCGTCGTACAGGCGTTGCATCTCGGCGCGGAGACGCTCGGTCGCTGCGGTCATGTGTTCACGCGTCGCCCGGCCTGTGTCGTTCGTTTCCACCATGAATGGTTCGCCGATCGACAGGTGCACTTTGCGGGGGTAGACGAACTTCGCAGAGCGGGGCATCGCACGGTCGGACCCGGCGATCGCCATCGGGACGAGTGGCACCTGGGCCTTGGCAGCGAGGAATGCAGCGCCGTCCATGAGCGGCTGGACGGTGAGCCCGTCCTTGCGCTCGCCTTCGGGGAACAGCACGAGCGGCTGGCCGGTCGTGAGAACGTCGATGCACCGCTTGAGTGCTTCCCTGTCGATCGAACCGCGACTGACCGGGATGGCACCCATCGCCGTGAACAGCTTGCCGAGCTTGTCGTACTTCCACATCGAATCCTTGCCGAGGTACCGCATCCGCCGGAGTTGCACCCACGACGAGATCGGCGTGTCGATGTAGCTGCGATGGACCGGAGCGAGAACGAAGGCGCCATCCGGCAGGTTCTCGCGACCTTCGATCGTGCCGCGCAGGTAGATCCGCAGCGGTGTACTGATGAGCTGGCACATCAAGAAGTAGAGCGCCCGGTTCCATCGCGTGTCGCGACCTGGCTTGGTCTCCAACTTCACCGGAGCATCTCCAGGATCTGGGCGACCACCTCGTCGATCGACATCCCGGTCGTGTCGACCGGGGTCGCACCCGACGCCTCGACGAGTGGGCTGTCCGCTCGAGTCGAGTCCTTGCGGTCGCGCTCGATGATCGACGACTCGACCTCGGCGACGTCGCCTCCGATCTCGGCGACCCGTCGCTCGGCGCGTGTGCGGGCCGAGGCGGTGACGTACAACTTGAGGTCGGCATCGGGGAACACCACGGAGCCGATGTCACGACCCTCGACGACACCGCCACCACCGCGCTCGGCGACCCAGCGACGCTGCATCTCCACGAGTGCGACTCGGACGTCGGGGTGGGCGGCCACCGCGCTCACGTCGCCGGTGACGTGACGACCACGGATCTGTGTGCTCACGTCCTGTCCGTCGACCACGACTCGGGTACGACCCTCGATGTCCTCGACGTCGAGGTCGATCGCCTGTGCCACCGCCAGCACCGCGTTCGCATCGTCGGGGTCGACACCGCGCTGCTGGACCGCGAACGTGACCGCTCGGTACATCGCGCCGGTGTCGAGGTAGCCCACGCCCAACTCCCCAGCCACGGCACGCCCGACCGTCGACTTGCCGGCACCCGCCGGGCCGTCGATCGCGATGATGCTCACATCGCCACTCACCAGGACACCCCGTGCGGGCGGCCTTCGTCGTAACCTGCGGCGCCCTGCACTCCGACGACCGCTCGGTCGTGGAACTCGGAGATCGATGCGGCACCCGCGTAGGTGCACGACGAGCGGAGGCCGGCGACGATCTGGTCGATGATGTCTTCCACGCCGGGCCGTTCGGGGTCGAGATACATCCTCGACGAACTGATGCCCTCCTCGAACAGTTCCTTGCGGGCCGCATCGAAGTCGCTGTCGCTGCGAGTGCGATTCTTCACCGCCCGGTTCGAGGCCATGCCGAAGCTCTCTTTGTAGAGACGGCCATCGGTGTCCTCGCGGACGTCGGCGGCCGCCTCGTGGGTCCCCGACAACCACGAACCGATCATCACGTTGCCCGCTCCTCCGGCGAGCGCGAGAGCGACGTCGCGCGGGAACTTCACTCCCCCGTCGGCCCAGATCTGGGCGCCGAGACGTCGAGCTTCCGCTGCGCACTCGACCACGGCCGAGAACTGCGGACGGCCGACACCGGTCATCATGCGCGTCGTGCACATCGCACCCGGCCCCACACCGACCTTCACCACGTCGGCGCCCGCTTCGATCAGGTCACGCGTACCGTCGGCAGTCACGACGTTGCCGGCCACGATCTTGGCCTCAGCCGCCACAGAACGCACCGCAGTGATCGCCCGCAGCGTGCGCGTCTGATGGCCGTGAGCGGTGTCGATGACGAGCACGTCGGCGCCCATCTCGATCAGACGAGTGGCGCGCTCGGCGGGGTCGCCGTTGATGCCGACGGCCACACCGATCAGGAGTCGCCCCTGCGCATCGACCGCCGGTTCGTAGATCGTGGAGCGCAGCGCACCTTTCCGGGTGAGCACGCCGAGGAGGCGTTCGTCGGCGCCGACGACGGGCGCGAGGTGCAGGCGCTGGTCACCCAGGTCGCCGTGGGCCGCACGCGGATCGACCGACTCGTCGAGGAGGTGGACGCTGGGGGACATCACGTTGCGAAGTTGTGAGAACCGGTCGAATCCGTCGCCGTCCTTCGCGACGAACACGCCGACGGGGCGTCCTTCGTCGACGACGACCACCGCTCCGTGGGATCGCTTGTGGATGAGCGACATCGCATCGCCGATCGTCGCGTCGGGCCGCAGCGTGATCGCCGTCTCGAACACGGGGTGACATTCCTTGACGCTGGCGATCACGTTGGCGACCACGTCGAGCGGGATGTCCTGGGGCAGGATGGCCACGCCACCACGTCGCGCCACGGTCTCGGCCATCCGACGTCCGGCGACCGCCGTCATGTTGGCGACCACGAGCGGGATGCGCGTGCCGATGCCATCGGGCGTCGTGAGGTCGACGTTCATCCGTGACGGCACGTCGGACAAGCTCGGGACCATGAACACGTCGTTGTACGTGAGGTCGTGGCCGGGGTCGTGCAACATGCGCATGGATGGGCGATGTTATTGGCTCGTATCCTGGGCCCGTGCACAGTCGTCAGGTCCTGCTCGTCCACGGCTGGGGCGGTTCCTTCGAGTCGACGTGGCAGCGCAACGGCTTCTCGATGCTCCTCGAAGAGAGCGGCAAAGAGGTGATCGGCGTCGATCTGCTCGGTCACGGCACGGCGCCCAAGCCGCACGAGTCGGCTGCCTATGCGGATCTGACCGACCGGCTCGTCGACGCTCTCCCCGACGAGCCGGTCTCGGCGGTCGGGTTCTCGCTCGGAGCGATGACTCTCCTACGGGCGGCGATCGCCCACCCGAAACGGTTCGACCGGATCGTGCTGGCGGGCATCGGCCGCAACGTGTTGGAACGCGATCACTCGGGCGCCACGGCGATCGCCGACGGGCTGCAGTCGCTCATCGACGGGGCCGATCCGGCCTCGCTCACCCAGTCGGTGCGACTCTTCGCCCAGTACGCACAGCAGCCCGGCAACGACCTGCAGGCGCTCGCCGCGGTGATGCAGCGACCCGCCGGGACCGAGATCACCACGGAGGCGATGGGCAGCATCACGTGCCCGGTACTCGTCGTGATCGGCGCCGACGACTTCGCCGCACCCGGTGACGACCTGGCGGCGTGCTTCCCCGACGGGACGTGCCTGACACTCCCGAAGACCGATCACTTCGCCACGACCGACGCCTTCGGCTTCTTCGACGCCGTCCTCGAGTTCGTCGGCGCTGCATGACGGAGCGTCTGACGCGCGCCGGCCTCGATCGTGCGGTCGAGGCACTGCGTGCCGGCGGTCTGGTCGCCATGCCGACAGAGACGGTGTACGGGCTGGCGGCCGACGCGACGGATCCTGCGGCGATCGCGCAGATCTTCGCCATCAAGGGACGGCCGGTCGATCATCCACTGATCGTCCACCTCGCCGACGCCGACGACCTGGCGTCATGGGCGCCCGACGCGTCCGATTCGGCACGCCAACTCGCTGCCACCTGTTGGCCGGGACCGTTGACGATCATCGTGCCGCGGTCGGAACGTCTGCCGGCGTCGGTGTCCGGCGGTCGCCCGACTGTCGGGTTGCGCGTCCCGGCTCACCCGCTGGCGCGTGAGTTGATCCGCTCGGCCGGCGTACCGCTCGCCGCACCCTCGGCCAACCGCTTCGGTGCAGTCAGTCCGACCACCGCCGCCCACGTCCACGACGACCTGGGAGATCTGGTCGACGTGGTGCTCGACGGCGGAGCGTGCCCGGTCGGTGTGGAGAGCACGATCGTCGACACGACCGTCGAGCCGCCGCAGGTGCTGCGATCCGGAGCAGTCACGACGGACGAGATCGCCACCATCCTCGACGCGCCACTCGCGCCTGCGTCAGGCCCGTCACGGGCGAGTGGAATGCTGGCATCGCACTACGCACCGGCGTGTGAGGTGCGCATCGTCGATTCCGCCGACGACGCTCACGCTCTCGCCGCCGGGACCCCGGGCTCCCGTGTCCTCGACCTCGCCGCCGATGTCGCCCGGTACGCACGGGACCTGTACACCGAACTGCGACGAGCCGACGACGACGGTGTGTCGATGTTGATCGCCGTGTTGCCCGCACCGGAGGGCATCGGGCTCGCCGTGACCGACCGGCTGACGAAGGCCGCCGCTCCGCGCTAGAGGCTCGACCAGTCGAGTTCGTTCAATGCAGCGATCCATGCGTTGCGGACGTCGACGAGGCGCGGGAGCGGATGTTCGTCGGCGGGGGCGATCGACACGCTGACGGTGGAGGCACCGGCATCGGGCACGACGTCGAGTTGGCACCAGCAGGCGACCGGGTCCGAGAGCAGCGTGCGCAGCACGTAGGGCGGGTCGTCTTCGCTGACTTCTCCGAGCGTCGCCGTGGCCAGCAGGAGGGCCTCGAAGGTTTCGACCGGGAGCGCCTCGACCGTGAACGACGGGATGTCGCGTGTGGTCCCGACCCAATCGTCGATCTCCTGCGGCGCAGGGTCGGCGATCGATCTGAGGGCGTCGGCGGCTGCGACATTGACTCGTCGCATCGCTTCGGCGTCACCACCGGCGTCGGGATGATGTCGGCGTGCCAGTTCGCGACGTGCCGATCGGACTTCGTCGGCCGTGGCCGTCGTCGTGAGTCCGAGCGTGCGAAACGGGTCGGTCATCCGTTCCCGACCCACGGCGCCCGCTGACCCCATCCATCGTCATAGGTCAGGTCGCCGAGCGGTTTGCGCTTGAGTGGCCCGTGGCTGCCCTGTGGGACCCCGAGAGTGATGCATGCGGACAGCGCAACGTGGTCGGGGATGTCGAGGACTGCTCGCAGTTCGTCCTCCACCCCGAGGTGCCACATCGTGAGGGCACCTCCGTAGCCGTGAGCACGAGCGGCGAGGAGCAGGTTCTGACACGCCGGGTAGACCGAGGCCCCCTCCATCGGGTTCGGGTCCCGGTACCGGTCCAGGCAGACCAGGATCACGACGGGGATCTGCTCGAAGCCGTCGACGTACTGCTGCATCGAGTCGGCGAAGCGACTCGGTCGGTATCCGTCGGCCTCACGCTTGTCGTTCCACCCTCGCCGGAAGGACTCACCGAGCAGCGCTTTGACCTCGACCGCGTTGGGGCCGTCACGCAGAACGAGGAACCGGAACGGCTGGCGGTTCGACCCCGACGGAGCCCGCGCTGCATGCCACAGGATGCTCGCGAGGTCGTCCTCGTTGACCGGGTCGTCGCTGTAGCGACGGATCGCGCGGGTCGTCGCCAGTGCCTCGAGGACCGAATCGCGCAGAGCATGGTTCACACGAATGAAACGTAGTGCCTTGTCTGACCCTTGATCCATGCCTACACTTTCGGCACCTGATAGCTGTGGGCAATCCCGCCCACGATGAAACAGGGGGAGAAAACCAACATGCAGAAAGCACGTGTGAAGCGCGTCAGCGCCATCCTCGTCGGTTTGTCGCTCACTGCCGCCGCTTGTGGCAGCGATGACGATGGAGCGGTCGAAGATTCCGATACAGAAGTCGACGCTGGCGACGACGCCGCGGAGGACGATGCCATGGAAGATGACGCCATGGAAGACGATGCCATGGAAGATGACGCCATGGAAGATGACGCCATGGAAGATGACGCCATGGAAGACGATGCCATGGAAGACGATGCCATGGAAGATGACGCCATGGAAGATGACGCAGCTGCTCCGGCTGGCGACACCGCTGGCCAGTTGGTCATCGGTGGTCTGCTCCCGGAGACGGGCAACCTCGCCTTCCTCGGACCGCCCGAGATCGCCGGCGTCGAGTTGGCTGTCCAGGAGATCAACGCCGCCGGTGGTGTGCTCGGACAGGACGTCGTGTACCTGCCCGGTGACTCCGGCGACAACGGCGACGTGGCCAACGCCACCGTCGACCGCCTCCTCGCCGAAGATGTCGACGCCTTCATCGGTGCCGCCAGCTCTGGCGTGTCGCTGACCGTGATCGATAAGATCACCCAGGCCGGCAAGGTCCACTTCTCACCGGCCAACACCTCGCCGGCGTTCACCGACTACCCGGACAACGACCTGTACTTCCGTACGGCCCCGTCCGACGTGGTCCAGGGTGCGGCACTCGCCGACATCATGATCGCTGACGGCAACACCTCGGCTACCTTCCTCGTGTTGAACGATGCCTACGGCACCGGCCTCCTCGAGTTCACCTCCGGACCGTTCGAGAACGCTGGCGGCGTCGTAGATGCCACCAACGTGTACGACCCGAAGGCGGAGAACTTCGACGACGTCGTCGCTGTCGCCGTCGAGGCCGACTCCGACGCCATCGTGATCATCGGATTCGACGAGACTTCGAAGATCCTCACGGGTCTCATCGAGGCCGGCGTCGGACCCGACGCCAAGAACGTCTACGGCACTGACGGCAACATGGGCAACGCCCTCGCCGAAGCATTCGACGATCCGTCGGTGCTCGCCGGCATGCGCGGCACCCTGCCGGGCGTCGACGTGGCCAACGACTTCGCCGACTTCCGTGCGAACCTCGAAGCGATCGATCCCGACCTCGTCGACTTCTCGTACTCCGCTGAGTCGTACGACGCGATCGTCCTGATGGCGCTTGCGGCTTCGGCTGCAGGCTCCGACGATGGTGTCGCGATGGGTGCGGCGATCGTCGAGATCACCCGTGGTGGCGAGAAGTGCACCACGTACTCCGACTGCCTCGCCATCATCGAAGCCGGCAACGATGCCGACTTCGACGGCGTCTCCGGTCCGCTCGAGTTCCGTGACGAAGGCGAGCCCACGCAGGCTTCGATCCTGACTCTCGAATTCGACGAGTCCGGCGCACTCCAGACTGTTGGTTCGGTCCAGGGTTCGGTCGACGTCTGATCACCCGCTGACTCGGTCAGCAACTTGAACACCTGAGAAGGCCCGGGGCTCCGGCTCCGGGCCTTCTCGCGTCCCGACCACGTCCGTCCTGAATCGTCTCACCCATCCCGCCTGAGCCCGCGTCCCGAATCGTCTCACCCACCACCGTCTCGCCGGTGAGACGATTCGGGACTCACCGGTTGATGGCTGTGGTGAGACGATTCAGGACGGACGGTGGCGACGAACTCTGACACACCCCTGGGTCATCATGGCCGTATGCATCCGACGTACCCACCTGGACCGCTGCGTCAGCGGTTGATCAACCTGCCCCTCCCCGGAATCGGCCCTCTCGAGTGGGACATGAGCCCGGAGAACTTCGGTCGCCTGCACGCTCGTGACGCCGAGTGCTCCACCGTGACCGCGCTGTGGCACTGCCCGGTCTGCGACACGACGGTTCACCGATCGAAGCGCTCGGGTCGTCACCGGGTGTACTGCACCAACTCCTGCAAACAGAAGGCGTACCGGTACCGCCGGGTTCAGAAGCGTTCCGTCACCATGCAGGATCATCGCGAACCACGCCCCGATCGAGCCGCGACGTATGACCGCGCGCACGCGATCCGGCCATTTCACGACCTGTCGTCACGACGTCGAGACTCGATCGGCCGAGGGGTCACCGCGTGCGGCGCGTTCGCCCGCATGTCGATCGACACGCCCGACCGCTTCGCTCACTGTCGCTTCGTCGCCGCCGAGCCGATCAAACCCACCACCTGTCGGCGGTGCGCCGAACTCACCGGTCTGGCGTCGTCTACTCCTGGTGATCCTTCACCAAGGTCCCGAGGTACAGCTCGATGACCTTCGGATCCTTCAACAGCTCGGCACCCGTACCCGTGTAGGCGTTCGTGCCCTGATCGAGAACGTATCCGCGATCACAGATCTGTAGGCAACGGCTGGCGTTCTGCTCGACCATCACGATCGAGACGCCGGCCTTGTTGATCTTGTAGCAGCGGATGAACACCTCGTCCTGGAGCGCAGGCGACAGGCCTGCCGAGGGCTCGTCGAGCAGCAGCACCGAGGGGTCGGTCATGAGCGCTCGCCCCATCGCGAGCATCTGACGCTCGCCGCCCGACAGCGCTCCGGCACGCTGGTCCTTGCGTTCGACCAGCCGCGGGAACATGTCGCCGACGACCTCGAAACGCTCTTTGAAAAGCTTCGGCTTCAGGAAGGCACCCATCTCGAGGTTTTCGGTGATGGTCAGCGCCGGGAACACGTTGTTGTTCTGCGGGACATAGCCGATCCCCCGGCTCACGAGGGAGTGCGCCTTCATGTTCGTGATCTCCTCGCCGCGCAAGCGCACCTCGCCGCTGCGGATGTTGACGAGGCCGAACATGGATTTCACGAGCGTCGATTTGCCAGCACCGTTCGGCCCGATGATCGCGACCAGTTCACCCTCGCTCAGCGTCAAGCTGCAGTCGTTCAGGATGTTGACACCGGGGATGTAACCGGCGGTCAGGCCGTCGGCGATGAGCAGCGGCTCTCCTGCTGTCTGATCGGTCATGTCAGAGTTCCTGCTCGAGGTCGAGGGCAGAGTCGTGACTCGACCCGAGGTAGGCGTCGACGACAGCCTTGTTCTGACCGATCGAGGCCGGCGGCCCTTCGGCGATGATCTTGCCTTCGGCCATCACGATCACCCAGTCGCTGATCTCTTGCACCATGTCCATGTCGTGCTCGACGAACAACACGGTCATGCCTTGATCGCGCAGGCCGGTCACGTGACCGAGCAGCGACTGCGTGAGTGCCGGGTTGACGCCGGCCATCGGTTCGTCGAGCATCACCATCTCAGGCTCGACCATCAAAGAACGTGCCATCTCGAGCAGCTTGCGCTGACCGCCCGACAGCGTGCCCGCGAATTGGTCACGCATGTGATCCATCTTGAAGTAGATGAGCAATTGATCGGCGCGCTCTTCGATCTCCTTCTCCTGCTTGCTCCACGTGAAGGGGAAGATCGACGAGAACAACGACTCGCCCTTCTGGCCGGTGGCGCCGAGCTTCATGTTCTCGATCACCGTCATCTTCGACAACGCCTTCGTCAGCTGAAACGTGCGCACCATGCCGTAGTTGGCGATCTTGTGGGCCGGCACGTTGTCGATCGACTGCCCTTTGAAGGTGCGGTTGCCGGTGTCGGGCTTGTCGAAGTTCGTCAGCAAGTTGAACAACGTCGTCTTGCCGGCGCCGTTTGGCCCGATCAGCGCCGTGATCACTCCGCGCTGGACTTCGACATGGTCGACGTCGACCGCCGTGAGCCCGCCGAAGCGACGGACCACGTTGCTTGCGACCAGGATCGGATCGGGCTTCGCAGCCCCCGGCTCCCACGGCACATCGGCCAGTGCGGCTCGAGCGGCCTGCGGGTCGACGCCTTCGACCGCGATCGTGTCGGCGACGACGGCAGACGGCTCGGGCGTGTCGATCAGTGCGTCATCGGTCATCGAGTGCCATCTCTTCCTTGTTGCCGAAGATCCCCTGTGGGCGGAACGCTGCCAGGAGTGCCAAGCCGAGGCCGATCAACATGAAACGGACCTGGCCGACCTGGGTTCCCGACAAGATGTTGTCGCTCACGACTTCCTCCTGCACCACGGCCCGCAGGAAGCCGTCGGTGAAGTTCAACACGCCGTACAGCAGGGCCGCACCGATGACCGGAGCGAACACCTTGCCGGCGCCGCCGAGGATGAGCGCCACCCACACGAAGAAGGTCACGTCGGTGATGAAGTTGTCGGGCTGAGCCAACGAGAAGCCGACCGCACGGATCATGCCGCCCATCGCTCCGAAGATGCCGCCCAGGATGAGCGCCTGCATCTTGTAGGCGTAGGCGTTCTTGCCGAGGGAGCGTGCGGCGTCCTCGTCTTCGCGAATGGCCTTGAGCACACGACCCCACGGGCTTCGGATGATCAACCAGCACAGCAGAGTGGCCAGCGCCAGCACGAACCAGCCGACGAGCACCAGGAACATCTGATTCCCGATGAAGAGGCCGAACAGGTAGCGCCCGCCCGGATCGAAGGGGCTCAGGTCGTAGAAGGTGCCCGAGAAGCCGCCCAGGCCGTCAGAAGACCCCGTGAGCCAGTCCCAGCGGGGTGACCGCAGGAAGATGCGGATGATCTCGGCCACGGCGATCGTGACGATCGCCAGATAGTCGGCTCTCAGTCGCAGCGTCGGGATGCCCATCAACAACGCCAAGATGACCGGGAAGACGATCACCCCGAAGAACATGCCGATGATGAACATCCACCCCGGCGAGATGCCGAGTTGCAGTATCCCCTCGTCGTCGTTGATCAGTGGCGACACGGTCGTGACGATGATCGCCAGCCCGTAGGCGCCAGCGGCCATGAAGGCGGCCTGACCGAAGTTCAACAGCCCGGTGTAGCCGAAGTGCAGGTTGAGACCGATCGCAGCCAGCCCGAAGTAGATGAACTGTTCGCCGATCAACCCACGCATGGTGTTGCTGAAGATCGCTCCCCAGTCCACGTCCAGAAGTGCTCCGAAATCCATGATTCGCTCCTATCCGACTCGCTCGGCCCGGCCGAGCAGGCCCTGAGGTCTCACCAGCAAGATCAGAACGAGTGCTGCCAATGCACCGACGTTCTTCATGTCGTTGGGGAACCATTCCGGCCAGGTGATGACCTGGATGAAGATGCCCACGAGCAGGCTGCCGAACAGTGCGCCGTAGGCCGTTCCGAGGCCGCCCAGCGTCACGCCGGCGAACATCAGCAACAGGAGCCGGAAGCCCATCTCCCAGTTGATGTTCTCGGTCATGCCGAACAGCACGCCACCGAGTCCGGCGAGCGCCGAGCCGGTGATCCAGACGTACTTGATGACCGCCTCGACGTCGATGCCCGACGACTCGGCCAGATCACGGTTGTCGGCAACGGCACGCATTGCCTTGCCCGCCTTGGTCTGTTGCAGTGCGATTCCGACTGCGACCAGGACGAGGATCGAGAAGACGATGATGAAGATGTCCTTCGGGGCGATCGCGAAGAACTTGAAGTCGACCGTCGACTGGATCTGATAGTCGCGGTAGAAGCGGGCACGACCCCGGTACTGGAAGAGGAAGACGTACCGGAAGAAGATCGACAGACCGATCGACACGACGAGCGCTGAGATCAAGCTGGCGCCCTTGTTCCGAAGACGTTTCCACACGTACTCGTTGAACAGCCAGCCCGAGACGCCCGACAGGATCACGGCGACGAAGCCGCCGAAGATCAGCGAGTTCGTCCCGGGGATGCCGAACAAGCGACCCTCGTTCCAGATCTTGAACAAGCCGAAGAACTCGAAATCGTTGGCCGAGCCGTAGACCATGTGGAACATGAAGGCGACCATGGCGCCGAGGGTCACCGACTCGCCGTGTGCGAAGTTGGTCAAGCCGGTGGTGCCGTAGATCAACGACAGACCGATCGAGCACATCGCGATGATCAGGCCGAGCTTGATGCCGTCGACCAGCAACTGGACGATCTTGAGCGTGCTGTTGTCCGACGCAGCGCGCTCGCCGAACGGGAACAGTGTCGACCGGCTCGTTCCGGTCTGCACCTCGATCGCCGTCAGCGGGTTGTTGTCCGGATTGCGCAACGCCACGCCGTCGGGGAGCGTCTCCTCCACGACCAGGACGTCGTACAGACCCGGTCCGGGCACGCCGACCAGCCACAGGCCGTCGGCATCGGTCACGGCGGAGCCGACCTCGGCGCCCTCGGCATCGAACACGACGACGGACACCCCTTCCAGGAAGATCTGCTCGCCTTCTTCGTCTTTGGTCTGCAGCGTGCCGGTCACCGACTCGGACGACACGTCGCCACCCTCGTCGTCCTGAGCGAACGCCGGACCTCCCAGCGCACAGGCGCTGAGGAGGGCCACGAGCACTCCGACGGTGAAGCGAAGCCACGTCGGCCGCCCCGTTGTTCTCATCGACGTAGACGGCACGGGCCGGAACTCTAGACCATGTCTCGCGTCACACAACCACCTGCTCGGTTGCGATCGCGTGTCGCGTGAGGTCGTCCCCACGGGCAGCGACATCGATGCCACAAAGTGTCAGTCGCACCGTCAGCACCCAGAGCAACGTCGCCATCGCGATATGGGCACCGACGAGCAATTCGGGCACGCCGGTGAAGTACTGCACGTAACCGATCCCGCCTTGCACGAGGCCGACGAACAGCCACGTCGACACCGGGGACTGCAGTGCGGTGTCGGAACGCTGGACCCGCCACGCCAACGCTGCGGCGATCGCGATCGCGACGATCACCACCACGCTGTGGATGCGAGCGACGTTGCTGATGTCGAAGCCGAAACGACGCACGTCCTCCTCGCCCGCGTGCGGACCGGTACCGGTCACGACGGTGCCGGTGACCAGCGCCGCTGCGGTGAACGCCGTCAGCGCGCCGATCAGGAGATGCGTCGGATCGGACGCATCGGCCGCCCGCCACGGCACCGGATCGCCTGCGCCGCGCCGCACGGCGATCAGGCCGAACACGATCGACGCCATCGCCAACAGGAAGTGCGATTGCACGAGAGCCGGGTGCAGGTCGCCGCGCACGGCGAACCCGCCGACCACGCCGTTCGCCAGCACCGTCACGAGCACGCCGACCGCCGGCCAGCGCAGCCCGTTCCCACGGGGCGCGACCCGCAACGACACGATCGCCAACAGCAGCGTCGGGAGCCCGATGAGCCCGCTCAGCAGCCGGTTGATCTGCTCGATCGCCGCATGACCGGTCGACACGTCGATGAAGCGCTCGTCGTTGCAGTTCGGCCAGTCGTCGCATCCGAGCCCGCTCCCGGTCAGTCGGACCACTCCCCCGGCGACGACCAGTACGCAGATCCCGATCGTGGTGATCAGAGCAAGCTGCCGATACCGGCGAAGAGACCTCACGCTCAGACGATACGACTATCGTCGCGACCGTGCTCAGCTCGTTCGACGACTTTCCGATCCATCAGACGTCACATCCGATCGCGCGAACGGGCTCATCCGACCTCAATCACTACGACCGTTACTTCTTCAACGGCTACACGCGTGACACCCGCCTGTACTTCGCTGCCGCCATGGGGCTCTACCCGAACCGCCACGTGGCCGACGCCTCGTTCAGCGTCGTGGTCGACGGCGGCACGGCCGACGCTCGCCAGATCAACGTGCACGCGTCGCGCCGGGCGCCGTCCGATCGCGCCGACGCGAACATCGTCGGGCCCATCCGCGTCGAAGTGCTCCAGCCGCTCCACACACTGCGGATCACCGTCGAGTCGCCCGAGCACGGAATCCGGTGCGACCTCACCTTCGTGCGGCGATCAGCCCCGATCGAAGAACCCCACTTCTTCCACCAGGTCGGCCAGCGCACGATCATGGACTCGACCCGGATGACGCAGTTCGGCGGCTGGGAAGGATGGATCGAGATCGACGGAGAACGCTCTGACCTCGGCCCTGGCGAGACCTTCGGTTCACGCGACCGATCGTGGGGCGTCCGCCCGGTCGGCGAGCGCGCTCCGGTCGGCGCTCCGGTCGCCGACCCGCAGTTCTTCTGGCTCTGGGCACCCATCAACTTCGAGGGCTTCTCCACACACTTCGACATCAACGAGCACTTCGACGGTCGACGCTGGCACGAGACCGGGTTCGTCTCGCTCGTCGCTGACGACACCACTCCGGCCGACGAGGCCGAGCCGGCCGAGGCGATGCGTGCGGTCGACTATCGCCTCGAATGGCGCCCCGGCACCCGAGCGGCGGCGAGCTTCGAGATCGACATGATCCCGTGGTCGGGCGAGCCGTCGACGATCACGCTCGAACCGCTCTTCGACTTCCACATGATGGGCATCGGCTACACCCACCCCGAATGGAGTCACGGCGTCTGGAAGGGCGAACTCGCCGTGGGCGGCGATCGGTGGGACCTCCCGGTCGAGGACATGGCCGCTCCCCACCACGTCCACATCCAGACGCTCGTCACGGCGACCACTTCGGGCGCGGTCGGTGTCCACGAAGGGCTGGGCGTGCTCGAACAATTGGTCATCGGGCGCCACGACCCGAGCGGTCTGACCGGGCTGTTCGACGGCTTCACGCCGTAACGGTCAGGTGTGGCGGATCGACATGCCGCCGTCGACCGGAACCGCCACGCCGTTCGTGAAACTGGCGGCAGGCAGGCAGAGGTTGAGCGTCATGTGCGCCACCTCTTCGGGGTCGCCGTACCGGCGCAGCGGCACGCGTCGACGCGCATAGGTCGCCTTGGCGTCGGCGTCGATCGCCTGGGTCATCGCCGTGTCGATCGGGCCCGGGCAGACGCAGTTGACGTTCACGCCGTGGCGACCGAGTTCGACCGCCATCGACTGGGTCAAGCCGATCACACCCGCCTTCGTCGCCGCATATGCCGACAACCCGGCCGTGCTCACCAGGGCCTCGGTCGAGGCGATGTTGACGACGCGCCCGTGTCCCGACTCGACGAGATGCGGCAGCGCGAGGCGAATGAGGCGCGCGTGAGCGGTCAGGTTGACATCGAGCGTGAGCGCCCAGTTCGACTCGAACTCGTCGTCGCTCTGGGTCCCGGGAACCGACGACGTGAGCACCGACACCCCGGCGTTGTTGACGACGATGTCGAGGCGTCCGGCCCACTCGACCGTCGCGTCGACCAGCGCGCCCAGAGCGTCGGGATCGGCCACGTCGGTGACGACGCCCAGTGCGGTGCCCGGGCCGTGGGCATCGAGGATCTCGGCGACGACCGCGCCGACGCGATCTCCACCCAGGTCGGCGACGACCACGCGCGCTCCCTCGTCGGCGAACAGATGAGCGGTGGCCCGGCCCATGCCGCTCGCGGCACCGGTGACGATCGCGACCGACCCGCCGATCGACCGCGACAGAGACGTCAGACGGGTCACGGCCGGATCACGTAGAACGAGTTGACGCTGTGGTCGATGTCGAGCGGGTCGAAGCTCGTGAACCCGGCGGTCGAGGACATCTCCTTCGCTTTGGACGCCGGAAGACCGAGCGTGCCCAGGCCGGCGCCATCCGGCTCCGACAGCGCGGAACTCATGCACGACAACACGCTGATGCCGTACATCAGGGGCGCCATCGGGTTCTTCTCGACATTCTCGGCGAATGTGTCACGACCCTTGATGTCGACGAGCAACCAGGCACCGTCGTCCTTCACCGCCGAGCGGATCGACGCCATCATCTCCTGAGGGTGCGTCATGTCGTGGATGCAGTCGAACGTCGTGACGAGGTCGCACGAGCCGTTGCTCGGCATCGCCTCGTCGCGCGGGTCGACGAAACGGGCATTGGTGAGGCCCGACTCGGCGAGTCGATCGGCGGCTCGCTCCAGTGCCCTCTCGGAGATGTCGTACCCGACGAACGTGCTCGACGGAAACGCCTCGGCGAGCATCAGCACCGCACCCCCGGCACCGCAACCGATGTCGATCACGTGCGCTCCGGCGGTCAGCTTGGCCACGATCTCGTCTCCGAGGCCGGGCACGACGGTGTCGATCAGATGGTTCTTCATCCACGGCTCGAAGCTCTTCTCGATGCCGACCGCCCCTTCGCAACCGTGGCTGTCGTAGTCGTGGCCCAGCCCGGTCGCGAAGCTCTCGGGCATCTTCTCCAGTGCCCCCATGGTCTGTGGCAGACGATGGAACATCCCCATGCCGTAGGCCACGTGGTCGGGTGAGGCGAGCACCGCGACCGCCTCCGGCGACAGCGAGAACGTCTCGGGCGACACGGAGGTGTCGACGTCGATGATCCTGGCGGCGGCCTGATTGTGCGCCCACTCGCGCACCCACCGTTCGTCGAGCCCGGCGGCGTCGGCGATCTGCTCGGTGGTCGCCGGACCATCGAGGCCGACCATCGCCGTGTACAGCCCGAGCTTGTCGCCGAGGTGGATCATGCCGGCGGTCACCGCTCCGCTGAGCTGCGTGAACACGCCGAACGAGAACATCTTGAGGCGATCGGGGTCGATGGTGTCGGTCATGCCCCGACCGTAGATCGTCAGCGAGTGCGCTGATCGTCTCGGAGGTGCTCGACGTCGCTCAATCGGGTCAGGCTGAACGTGTGCCCTGTGTGCACGGGGATCGCCTCGACCCGGCTGATCGACGCGTGGTTCAGCACGAAACGGTCCCATTCCCACGGCGTGGCCTGGATTCCGAGAAGGTGTCCGATGGCGACCGAATTGGTGCCGGTGTGTGCGACGAGAGCGATCCGCTTGCCGTGCTCGGCGATCTTCCACACCGGCAGCGCCACGTCGGAGCGGACCATGCCGCGCTCGGCCCAGAACTCGGCGCCTCCGCCCTGGATCCGTTCGTGGAACGCGCGGATCGACTCGCCGCCGACGAGTCCGCTCCACCGGTCCTCGACCGGCCGCTCCATCAGCTCGCGATAGGACTGCTGAGCCGTTTCCTGCGGCGTGCCGTGCCAATCGGGATCGCCGATCTCCTCGAGCCACGGCGCGATCTGCTCGTCGCGGCCCAGCGCGGCGAACAGCGGTGCAGCGGTCTGGCGAGCCCGCTGCAGTGGTGAACAGAAGACCTCGTCGAAGTGGTCGTCGGCAAGGCGGGCAGCCATCGCCTCGGCCTGTGCGTGACCGAGGTCGGTGAGCGGCGGGTTGTGGACGTTGAGTCCGTCCTTCACCCACTCGGGCTGACCGTGGCGGATGAAAACGATCTCCATCACCCGACTCTATTGCCGACCGCTATCTTGACCTCGTGAACGCCCCCGGTTGGTACCCCGATCCGGGTGACGAACACGATCTCCGCTTCCACAACGGAACGCAGTGGACGGGCGACGTGTCGACGAACGGTGAACGCTTTGTCGCTCCGCTCCCCCCGTCCTGTCCGCCCGTCTCCCGTCGGACCGGAACGCTCGCCCTCTCCGCCGGAGTCGTGGCGCTCGCCATCTCGTGGATCCCCTTCGTGGGTGTGGTCGGCATCGTGCTGGCCATCGTGGCGATCGTCGCCGGTGTTCGTGGTCGACGCTTCGACGAGACGCGCGGACCGTCGACCGCAGGGTTGGCCACCGGCACGGTCGCCGTCCTGTTCGGCATCGGAGGCCTGGCGTTGAGCGTCGTCATCGCGCAAGCGGTCGAGCGGTTCCAGAACCCCGGCGAGTACGACGTCGCCATCGACTCGTGTGACGAAGCCGACGACGTGACCCGAGCGACCGGATCGATCACCAACCGCAGCGACGACACGCAGACCTACATCGTCACGGTGGACTTCGTCGACGATGACGACGACCGTGGCGAGGCCGACGGTGTGACACTCGACGACGTCGAGCCGGGAGCGACGGCTCCCTTCGTGGCCGACCTCGACTTCCGCTACGCCGAACTCGACTGCGTCGTGGCGTCGGTCACCGGCCCGCGCCCCTTCGGCCTCGACCTCGACGAGTAGGAGTTCAGACCGTCGTTGCCGAGACCCAGGCCGCGTGGAGGTGCGAGTAGACGCCTCCTGCATCGATCAGGTCGAGGTGGTGACCGTCTTCGACGAGCAGGCCGTCATCGAGCACGAGAACCCGGTCGGCGCGCGCCGCAGTGGACAGGCGGTGAGCGATCGCGATGGTCGTGCGACCGGCCGCCAGCCGTTCGAGCGCCCGTCCGATCCGGACCTCGGTGAGTGCGTCGACCGACGAGGTGGCCTCGTCGAGGATCAGCACGTCCGGGTCGGCGAGCCCGGCGCGGATCAGGGCGACCAATTGACGTTCGCCAGCCGACAGTTGCTCACCGCGCTCGCCGACGCGCGTCTCGAGGCCTCGGTCGAGGCTCTCGACCCAGTCACTGACGCCGAGGTCGTCGATCACGTGCGCGATGTCGACGGCGGTCGCCCCCGGACGTGAGAAGCCGATGTTCGCAGCGAGAGTGTCGTCGAAGAGGAATGGCTCCTGTGACACCACGACCATGCGGCGGCGCAACTCGATCGGGTCGACGTCGCACAGATCGACACCGCCGATCGAGATCGATCCCTCCGTCGGATCGGCGAAGCGCACGACGAGTCGGCCGAGCGTCGTCTTGCCCGAACCGGTCGCCCCGACCATCGCCACCTGCTGGCCGGCAGGGATCGCGAGGTCGATCGAGTGCAGCACGTCCACCTCGCTGCGCGGATACCGGAACGTGACGCCGTCGACGGCGATGTCGAGAGATCCGGCCGGCAGCGAAACGGGGTGCTCGGTGGCGGGTGGGCCGATGGGCATGTCGAGCACGGTGATGATCCGCCGCAGCCCCGCGACCGCCGTCTGCGTCTGGTCGATGATCTCGGTGAACTCGGCGATCGGTTCGAGGAAGCGGTAGGTGAGGAACACGAATCCGACGAGTGCTCCTGCGGTGAGGCCGCCACCGGGACCGCGCACCACACCGACGACGATCACCGACGACACGGTGAACACCGAGAACACCTCACCCGATGGGAACAGGAAGGCCCCGATCCACGCTGCGCGCACTTGCTGACGGGCCTTGCGATCGGTGGCCGTCCGGACGATGCCGGCCATGTGCTCGCCGGCGCCGTACGCCCGGATCGTGGCCGAGCCCGACACGACCTCGGCGACGGCGCCGAGCATCTCGCCGTTGCGTTCCCGTGCTTCACCGTGCGCGACGACCAGTCGCTTCTGGACGGCTCGCAACACTGCCGCGAGCGGCAGCGCCACTGCGAACGACACGAGCGCCAGCAGCGGGTCGTAGGCGACCATCGCGATCGCGACGATGATCATGATCGCGGTGTTGCGCATCCACGACATGCCGCCCCACTGGAAGAACTGCGTCAGCGTTTCGATGTCGCTGGTGACTCGTGCGACGAGCCCACCGCGGCGTTCTTCACCGTGGTCGGCCATGCTCAGCCGATGGATGTGCTCGATGAGGCGTTCGCGGAGGTCGTAGAGCGCCTGCTCGCTGCGCTCTCCGAGACGCACCGACGCCTGACGGAAGGCGACGCCCGACACCAGCACGGCCACGGTGGCCCCGACCGCCAGCCGGGTGACCAGCTCGATGTCGGCTCCCTCGCCGTCGATGCCGACGATGCCTCGGTCGATCGCCTGCTGGATGAGGATCGGGACCACGACGCGGCCGGCCGAACCGACGGCGGCCAGGAAGAACGTCAGCCACAGGCCCGACGCCAATACAGGTGCCTCGCGCAGCCCGCGTCGGATCGTGCCGATCGCCGTTTCGGCCGATTCGTTGGCAGCGAGGAAGCTCACGGTCGTTCCGCACGATCTGACTCGAACGCTTCGACGATCTCGCGGTAGCCCGGCTCGGACGCGACCAGCTGCTCGTGTGTGCCGTGACCGGCGATGCGTCCTTCGGCCATGAACACGACATCGTCGGCCAGCGCGATCGTCGACGGCCGCGACGCGATGAGCAGAATCGTCGCGTCGAGGCTGCGGCGGAGACGTTCGAGGATGACCGCCTCGGTCGACGGGTCGAGCGCCGACGTGGTGTCGTCGAGGATGAGGATGCGCGGCTGGCGCACCAGCGCACGAGCGAGGGCGACACGCTGACGCTGTCCTCCACTCAGGCTCACGCCACGTTCACCGACGACCGTGTCGAGCCGTTCGGGCAGCTCGCCGACGAAGTCGTCGGCCGCTGCGACGTGACACGCGTTCCAGATCTCCTCGTCGGTCACCTCGGTGCCGAAGGCGATGTTCTCGCGGACCGACCCCGCGACGAGAAAGGCCTCCTGGAACACGATCGACCGAGCGCCCGTGGCGAGCCTGACGACACCGGCGGTCGGGCCGACCAAGCCGAGGGCAAGGTCGGCGAGAGTCGACTTGCCCGACCCGGTCGGGCCGACCAGCGCGGTGATCGTGCCGAGTGGGAGTCGTAGGCTGACCCCGTCGACCGACGGCGACGCGGCGCCGGGATGAGTGAACGACACTGCGTCGAGTTCGATGCCGATGCCGTCATCGGGAGATCCGATCATCGTGGACGGATCGTCGAGGACCGGCTCGGTGACCACTGCCTGGATCCTGGTCCACGCGGCCATGGAGCGGGGAAGTTCGGACAGTGCGTAGCCGATGAGGCGCAATGGCAGCACCAGCAGTGTGAAGAGGAAGATGACACTCGAGAACTCGCCCACCGTCACGTCGCCCGAGTCGACCCGGATCGCTCCGAGCAGCACCAGGCCGATGTTCGCGACCGCAGGGATCACGTCGGTCAGCGCATCGAACCAACTCCGTCGGCCGATCGCCTCGACGCGTGACGCTCGCACGTCGTCGGCGAGCTTCGACAGGCGCTCGGTCTCGCGCGACTCGGCGCCGTACGCCTTCACCAACTGCACACCCTCGAAGCTCTCGTGGACCGCCGCCGAGAACGTCCCCAGCTGTTCTTGGGCTCGCGTGTAGTGCTCGGTGACCGCGCGCTCGTAGACCACGTTGGTGACGACGATCAGCGGAAACACGATCGTGGCGACGATCCCCAGCGGCACGTCGGTGATGTACAACCAGATCGTCGAGATGACGATCATCAACACCGTGCTGGTCGCGAACGGAATCGGCGCGATGACGCTGACGGTCGTCTCGGTGTCGACACCGGCGCGCGCCACGAGGTCACCGTCGGCGTGTCGACGATGCCAACTCACGGGCTGGAGCGTCAGTCGGTCGAGCACCTGGTTCGTGTACGACTCCGCGACTCGCCACATCCCCTCGGAGGCGAATGCCCGTCGGAACACGACTCCCACGGCCCGCACGATCCCGATCCCGATGATGAGCATGACGCCTGTGACCACGGCGCCGGTCTCGACGTCGCCCTCCTCGAAGCGAGGGAGGATCACGTTGTCGATCGCCCACCGGATGGCGAAGCTCGATGCGACCGTGGCCACCGCGAAGACGCCGGCTCCGGCGAACGAGAGGGTGAACTGGCGCGGATGCAGCGACAGCATCGACCGGATCAGCAACAGGTTGCGGCGTGGCCGGGCGAAACGGAGTGTCGTCACATCGGGTGTCTACCAGCGGGCCCTCGCCATATCGTGGCGAGTTGTGGTCACTCCCGAGACAGACCCGGACGCCGATTCACCGACGTACGGCCTCGAGCCCCGCGACCGGATCCTCACGCCCGGCCGTATCGCTGTGCTGATCGGCTTCGCCGCTTTCGCCTCGTTCTGGTTCTGGGCGCTCTTCCTGATCGACAAGACCGCCGTGAACAAGTTCGAAGACCGTGCGTGGGCCGCGAACGCCGAGGAGATCTGTGCCCCGGTCAAACAGGCGGTCCGCCGCCTCGACCTGGAGGCCACCGAGGATCTCGACGGACGAGCCGCCCTCGTCACCCGCTCGACCGACATGTTCGCCGCCATGCTCGACGACCTCGAATCGCCGCTTCCGAACGATCCCAAGGGCCAGGCGATCGTCCCTGATTGGATCGCCGACTGGCGCACCCTTCTCGACGACCGGTACACCTACGCCGAACGACTCCGGGCCGGCGACAACGTCCCCTTCACCGAGACGCCGGTGCAGGGTGTCCCGATCACCGAACGGATCGAGACCTTCGCCGGTGACAACGAGATGGACAGCTGCGCGCCTCCGCGCGCCGGGGTCCTCTAGAGGCGGCGGATCACGCGGGCAGGCACGCCCGCCGCGACACAGTTGTCGGGCAGGTCCCCGGTGACGACGCTGTTCGCGCCCACCACCACGTGGCGTCCGATCGACACTCCCGGGAGCACCACGGTCCCGTGGCCCAACCACGACCCGTCACCGATTCGGACCGCCTGCTCGGGCATCACCTGGCGGGAGATCGGCAGGTCGAGATCCTCGTATCCGTGGTTCTGGTCGGTGATGTAGACGTGATGGCCGGTCCACACGTCGTTCCCGATGGTGATCTCGAGGTGCCCCACGATCCCGCTGCCCTTGCCGAAGAGGCAACGGTCGCCGATGCGGATGACCGGGTTCGTGACCATGTCCTGGCCGGGGACCATGCCGGCCGACAGTGTCGCTTGCGGACCGACGAGCGTTCCTTCCCCGATGTGGATGTACTGCTCGTTGAAGATCGTGTTCGGCGGGAAGCAGACCACGCTGCCGAGGCCGAGGCGACCGAATCGTCGACCGCGACGGGTGTCGGGACCGATCGCGCCGAGTTCGACCGTCAGGTCATGTGCCTGGTGGACGAGTTCGCCCGAGGCCCGCTTCAGAGCCGTCAGAAACCGACGGTGCAGCGTCGTCGGCACCGGATCGCGTTCGAGCACGGAGCGCAGAGTAGGCCAGACTCGGCGGATGGGTTCGATCCTCGACGTCGACGGGATCGGTGTCGGCCACCACCAGCGCACCGGTCGCGGGTGGCAGACGGGAACGACCGTCGTCACCGCCTGCGCCGGGGCCGTGCCCGGCGTCGACGTACGTGGCGGCGGGCCCGGAACCCGTGAGACCGACGCGCTCCGCCCCGAGAACCTGATCGAGCACATCCACGCGGTCATGCTGACCGGCGGCAGCGCCTACGGCCTGGCGGCTGCCGACGGCGTGGTCGATGTGCTCGAGGCAGCCGGACTCGGATTCCCGATCGCCGATCACGTCGTGCCCGTCGTGCCGGCAGCGGTCATCTTCGACCTCGGACGAGGCGGTCGGTTCGAGAATCGCCCTGATGCGGCATTCGGGGAACGGGCAGCACGTGCCGCGCTGGCCGGTCGCACGGCTCCTGCCTGGGGTTCGGTCGGAGCGGGCACCGGCGCCCGGGCGGGCGGTCTGCAGGGCGGAGTCGGCACGGCGTCGACCACCGTCGTGGTCGGCGATCGGACGCACTCGGTCGGGGCGCTCGCCGTCGTCAACTCGAACGGCAGCCCCGTCGATCCGGCGAGCGGGCTGCCCTGGACCGGTCCACGACCTCGACTGACCGCCGCTGCACGAGAGCGGGTGCGCTCCGTGGTCACCGCACCCACCGACGCCGGGCTCAACACGACGATCGGCGTCGTGGCCACGTCGGCTCTGCTCGACAAGGCGATGGCGTCGAAGATGGCGAGTGTGGCTCACGACGGTCTGGCCCGGGCGATCCGCCCCGCTCACGCGATGACCGACGGTGACACCGTGTTCACACTCGCCACGGGCGCCAGTGGCCTCGGCGACCGCGTCTCCTCGCTGAACGCCCTACTCGCTGCCGCTGCCGATGTGTTCGCAGCTGCGTGCACACACGCCGTGGTGTCGGCGACGACGGTCGGGGACGCCCCGGCATGGGCCGAACTCATACGCTGATCCGATGCTCACGTTGACCACACCCGACCAGATGCGCGCGTGGTCGCGCGAGCGACATGCGAGCGGTCGGCGGATCGGGCTGGTGCCCACCATGGGGGCCTTGCACGACGGTCACATGGCGCTCGTCACCGACGCGGCGCGACGCGCCGACGACGTGGTGGTGTCGATCTTCGTGAATCCCCTGCAGTTCAACGAATCGGCCGACTTCGACAGCTACCCACGCCCGATCGACCACGACGTGGCCGCATGCGACGCAGCAGGCGTCGCTGCGGTGTACGCACCCACCGCTGCTGCGATGTACCCGGAGCGCCACCAGACGCGAGTCGTGCCCGGAGCGCTGGCCGATCTGATGGAGGGGCCCATGCGACCCGGCCACTTCGAGGGCGTCACGACCGTGGTGTGCAAGCTGTTCGGAGCGGTGCAACCCCACGTCGCCATGTTCGGGCAGAAGGACTACCAGCAACTCGCGATCATCACGCAGATGTCGGCCGATCTCGACATGGGGGTCGAGATCATCGGCCACCCGATCGTGCGCGATGCCGACGGGTTGGCCCGGTCGAGTCGCAACGTCCGCCTGACCCCACAGCAGCGCGCCGTCGCCGACTGCGTCCCACGCTCGCTCGATGCCGCCGTCGAGAGCGCCCACCGCGGAGGCTCGCCTGCCGACGTGGTTGCCGCAGCGGTCGCCGTGGTGGCGTCCGAGCCGACGGCGCAACACGAGTACACGACCGTCTTCGACGCCCACGACCTCGCGGAGGTGACCGACTGGTCGGTTGTCGACCGTTCAGCGGGAGCGGTGCGGATCGCGACCGCGGTCTGGTTCGGCGACGTGCGCCTCATCGACAACCGCGACCTGTTCGGTGGCTGAGCGCGCCTCGAACGGGTTGTCGTTGTTCTCCAACAGCTGATCTCGCCACCCGGTCAGCAACAGCAGCATCACCAGCCCGTTGAAGATCGCGTGCGCCACCATCGTGGGCCCGATCCTGCGCAACAGGTAGGCCGCGCCACCGAGCGAGATCCCCACGCCCGACAGCACCATGGCGAGGCCCACGTTGCCGATGCCGCGCACCGGGTCGACGTGGGCGACACCGAACAGGACGCCCTGCAGGATCACGGCGGCGACCACGGGCATCCGTTCGAGCAGGCTGCGCATGACCATCCCGCGAAACACCAACTCTTCGACGATCGGCGCGGCGACCACGGCCGTGATGAGGATGGCGATCGTGTAGGTGCGATCGGCGTTGAGATCGCCGATGTCGTCGGTGTTGTTGGCGATGGGGATGTCGAGGCCCAGCACGATGGCGCCCACCATCACCTGCATCAAGATGGTGGCGAACCAGATGACCGGCCCCCACGCGATGTCGGTCCACCTCGGTCGGAACCCGACGTCGTGCAGCGGCTTGCCGCTCCCCCAGCGCTGCGTGGAGTACCACCACCACGCAAGCGACGGTCCGTAACCGACGAGGGCGGTGAGGGCGATGTAGACCACGACGGGCCACTCGAATCCGACCAGTGCATCGAGCACGAACTTCGAGCCGAGCAACGACACGGTGAGCACGACGAGCGCTCCCCCACCGATCACCGCCGGGAGGGTCTCGTGCGGTGGTGTGGGCTCGTCGAACGGAGGGCGGACGTCGGGCTGAGACGCCACGTAGCCCGCTGGGACGCCGATCGGCGTCGTCGGAGGCCCCCAGGTGGCCGGGCGGGGAGGTGCGAGAGCTCGGTCGGTCATGTCGGGTATGCGTCGGGCAGGCCTTCAGCGTAGAGCCAGTCGTCGAAGAACTCGGTGAGATCCGATCCGTGGGCCTCCTCGGCGAGGGCGATGAAGTCGTCGGTGCCTCGCGCTGTCCCGTCGTTGTCGGCGACCCAGGTCGACAGCATCTCGAAGAACGCGTCGTCGCCCATCGTGAGGCGCAGCGCGTGGACCACCACGGCTCCACCGTCGTACCGCTCGAACCCGAAGAGATTCGTCAGGCCCGGGTCGCCGGTCGCATCGGCGCTGCGCTGGCGCTGCAGGAGCATCTGTTGCGAATACGAATCGAGGGGCTGTAGATCGATGCTGTCGAGCCAGAGCCATTGGGCGTACGACGCGAAGCTCTCGTTCAGCCAGAGGTCGGACCAGACGTCGGGGCTGACCGCGTTCCCGAACCACTGATGCGCCAACTCGTGAGCGAGGAGGAGTTGCTGGAAGTAGCCGAGGCGACGGTCTTCGAAGTCGTCGGCACCCAGCATCGATCGGCCCTGCGTCTCCATCGCGAGGCCGCTCAGGTCGTCGACGAACGCCAATCCGTAGCGGTCGAGCGGATACGGCCCGAAGCGTTCCTCGAAGAACAGGATCTGCTCCTCGATGGTCGCGATCGCGTCGGCGAAGTCGTCTCCCCGACCGGCCGGTACGACGTTCGTGATCGGGATCGGCGTCCCGGCCGCTCCGACGACGGGCTCGCTCTCGATGATGTCGTAGTCGCCGACGATCACCTGGACCAGGTAGGTCGACATCGGTTCGTCCTGGCGCCAGATCCAAGCCTCGCCGGCGCCGCCCTCCTGCACCAGTTCGCCGTTCGCGGCCGCGATGCGATCGTCGGGGACCGTGAGCTGGAAGGTCCACGACGCCTTGTCGGACGGGTGGTCGTTCGACGGCAGCCACGTCCGCCCGCCATCGGGTTCGTTCAGCACGTAGGAGCGGCCGTCCGACGGAAGCCATCCGACCGGGAGCCCGACATCGGAGCGTCGATTCTGAGGCGTGAAGCGATAGTCGATCGATGCCGACACCGTCAGATCCCGCGCGACTGGCAGGTCGACGAGCAACTCGTTGTCGGCGGTCGTGAAATCGGCTTCGACCCCGTCGATGGTGACGGCGGCGATGTCGAGGTCGACGGCGTCGAGTGCCAACACACTCACGGACGGGTCGACGGTTGCCTCGATGCCGACGGTCGCCTGGATCGTTCCGTCGTCGACACCGTCCATGACGGTGAGCGCCACGTCGTAGGAGAGGACGTCGACATCGAGTGACCCCAGTTCGGGGAACAGTTCGTCGCCCACACCGACCGACGGCTCGCTGCGCGCCTCGTCGCCGACCGTTTCGCCCGGCACCGTCTCGGTCGGCACCGTCGTCTCGACCACGCTGGTGGGTGGGATCGTGGTCGCCGCGCTGGTGGTGGTGGTGGTGGTGGTGGTGGTGGTGGTGCTGCCGAGGACCAACTCCGACTCGACGACGCCGACTGCCCCGTCGGATGCCGAGCACGCCGCCAGGATCAGACCGACGGTGAGTGTCGATGCCATCGTCCGCCTCACGACTGCGACGCTACGGCAACGGAACCGTTCCGCCAGGTCAGGAGACGCAGGGCCGGGCGGTCAGCGGTGAGTCGAGGGATCGGTGACCGTGGCGCGGTGGCGGACCGTGTGGATGCTGTCTCCGGAGAGGATGCCGCCGCGACCGAGCATGCGGCCATGCTCCCAGTTCGAGAGACCGAGTTCGGGCTTGTCGAGGGCGTACTGGCCGTCGACCCAACGGGTGAAACCGTTCCCCACGAACGGGGCATCGATCGCACCGTAGAAGCGAGCATGTTCGTCGGCATCGCTGCTGACGATCGATGCGACGAAGCGCGGGCTGTACCTGCCGAACAGGCCGACTGCTTCGTCCACAGTCTCCACTTCGACCAGGGTCACCTCGGGTGAATCCTCCCACTCCCACTCGCTCGCCAGGCCCGTTTCGTCGAGGAGGCTTGCCTGCGGCTCGTCGACGTCGCCCGACGCACGCCGGATCGACACCGTCCGCTCGAACATCTCCGACGGCACGTGGTCGGCGCTCCCGTCCACGACGTGCACACGCGCGACCGTGCCCCGCGTCGTCGCAGCGGCATCGAACGCGCTGAGAGCGACCGGCACCAACTCGGCGGCCCGGCTGCGCAGGACGGCCAGCACGTTGAGCGTGTTGCAGACCTTGCGATCGAGCGAATGCTCGACCGCCGCCGCGAAGTCGGCGGCGTCGGCGTGCTCACCCGTGACGAGCCAGGCTCCTCCGGTTCCGTGCAGACTGACGGGAACCCCCGACTGCGCCGCGACGGCTCCGAGTTGTGCCACCGCCTGGCCCGATCCACGCGCCACCGCCAGCGCGATCCGCTGATCGTTGAACAGGGCGTGCCCGGCGCTGTGCGCCGCCGAGTCGACCAACTGCACCACACCGTCGGGCAGACCTGCGTCGGCGAGCGCTGGACGGAGTGCGTGTCGGACGATCGCCCGCGCGGTACCCAGTGCGTCGGAGCCGATGCGGAAGACCACCGCATTGCCGGTGCGGACCACGCCGCATGCGTCGGCGAAGACGTTCGGACGCCCCTCGAACACGAAGCCGACGACACCCAACGGTGCGCGACGCGACTCCACCGACCAGCCGTCGTGTTCCACTCGCTCGACGAGGTGGTCGCGACGGCTCGGCGAGTCACGCCATTCGCGCAGCCCGTCGATCATCCCGGATCGCATGGCGGCGCTCAGCACGAGGCGGGTCGTCGACCGGCCACGCTCGCGCGCCGTCATGACGTCGGCGGCGTTCGCTGCGGCGATCGGGGCGAAGGCGTCGTCGTCGGCGAGACGTGAGGCGAAGGCCTCGAAGAACACGGTGATCTGGTCGTCGGAGCATGCCGCCAACGCCGAGAACCCGTCGAGAGCCGAGGTCACGGCTGCGTCGACGAGTGCGTGCTCGCCAGCGGGAACGTGCAGCAGGGCTCCGTCGCTCTGGACCACGATCAGACGGTCTCCCGCCACGAACGCTTCAGCGAGGTCCTCCGACACCGTCGTGACCCGGTCCCCGCCGAACACGATCGGTTGTCCGACGGCGAGAGCGTCCAGTGCACCGCTCATGGCGCGAAGTCGAGGCCGGTCAGTTCGACCATCTCGTCGAGCAGGACCGGGAGCCCCGTGTCGAGCGACCGTTGCGCAGCGAAGCCGACGGCGGCGGCCCACAGGCCGTCGAGCAGCGTCACGTCGGCCGCACGACCATTGCGGATCGCGTCGGCGAAGTCGACATGCTCGAGGTAGCTCGCCCCGTGATGCAGACCCTGATGCTTCACGCTCGTGTCGATCACGCGCTCTTCGGTCACGGCGTTGATTCCACTCACGATGTCGTCGGTGCGCTCGCCGATCCGCACCACACTCTCGGTGTCGAGCGCTTCGAGCTTGCCGCGATCTCCGACCACCACGATCTCACGCTCGTTCTTGCTGGCTTCGGCGAACATGCACAGATCGAGCATGCCGCGACTGGCGTTCGCGAAATCGACGATCACGTAGGCGTTGTCGAGAATGTCGGGCGTCTTGCCGTCGTAGACCTCGTCGAGGTGGTTGACGTCCTGCGCGCCCGATGCGTACACCCGCACCGGGCGACTCCGAGTGGCTTGCATCATCAGGTCGAAGAAGTGGCAACACTTCTCGACGAGCGTCCCACCCGAGTTCTCGTTGAACCGGTTCCAGTTGTCGACCTTGACGAGGAACGGGAAGCGGTGTTCTCGGATCGCCACCATCTTCACGTCGCCGACCGTGCCCTGCTCGATCTCGGCCATCAGACGGCGCAGCGGCGGCATGTACCGGTACTCGAGGCCCATCCAGATGACCTGCATCGCGTCGGTGCGCCGCTCGGCGACCAGGTCGACGAGTTCACGGCAGTCGGCCAGCGTGGTCGCCAGCGGCTTCTCCACGAGCAGGTGCAGCCCCGACTCGATGGCCGGGACGAGTACGTCGCGATGCGTGAAGTTCGGCGAGGCGATCACCAACGCGTCGCACAGGCCCGACTCGACCAGTTCCTCGACCGTGGCGAACGTCGCCAGTTCAGCTCCGGTGCCGACGGCCTCGCGCGCCCATGCGAGCGATTCAGGATGTGGATCGGCCACTGCGGTGACGGTGCAGTCGTCGAGCGCCAGCACGTTCTCGATGTGCTCGACGCCCATCATCCCGGTGCCGACCACCCCGTAGCGGATCTGTTCTGACATGGCGGCCAGCGTACGCTGGACCTCGTGTCCGAGAACAACGATCGCCTCTACTTCCGCCAACTCCTCTCCGGCAAGGACTTCGCCGTCGGCGACCCGCTCGCCGAGCAGATGGTCAACTTCGTGTACGCCGTGGGCGACCGGGTGACGGGCGACTGTGTGCTGATCGATCCTGCGTACGCGGTGAACGACATCGTCGATGCCGTCGAAGCCGACGACATGCGCGTGACCGGCGCTCTGGCCACCCACTACCACCCCGACCACGTCGGCGGATCGATGATGGGCCACGACATCGAGGGCATCACCGCGCTACTGGAGAGGGTCGACTGCCCGATCCACGTGCACTCCGACGAGTGCGAATGGGTGTGCAAGTCCACGGGCATCGCCGACGAGCATCTGGTCGGACACGCGTCGGGCGACGTGGTGAGTGTCGGCGACGTCGAGATCTCGATGCTGCACACGCCCGGGCACACCCCGGGCAGCCAGTGCTTCTTCGTCGACGGTCGCCTGATCGCCGGCGACACCCTGTTCCTCGAAGGTTGCGGCCGCACCGACCTGCCGGGGTCCGATCCGCGGCTGATGGTCGAGAGCCTGCGTCGCCTCGCTCAGGTTCCCGATCACACCATCTTGTTCCCGGGCCACCGGTATTCCGTTGCGCCGGGCGCGCCGATGGAGACGGTCAAGCAGATGAACTTCGTGTTCGACCAGATCTGAGTCGGGCCGACGGGATCAGCACTCGGGGATCACGACCGTCTCGCCGACGATGAACGCCGTGTAGGCCGAGTTGTCGGCGTTGGCAGCGTTCAGTTCGTCGAGGCTCACGTTGAACTTGTTGGCGACGCTCGAGGGGTTGTCGCCGTTCTCGAGGACGTAGCTGCCCGCACCGCAGTTGTCGCCCGGGTCGTCGATCGCTTCGCCCGTCTGTCCGCCGTCGGACGACCCAGACGAGGACGAACCGGTGCTCGTCCCGTCAGACGCTCCCGCCGGGATGACGATGCTCTCGCCGGGGAAGGGCAGCTCGACGCTGGCGCTCGACCAGCCATTCGCGTTCTCGAGTTCTTCGAGCGTGATGTCGAACTTCTCGGCGATCGTGATACCGATGTCGCCCGACTGGATCACGTACTCCTGTTGCGGGGCCGCTTCGATGACCTCGCTGGGGATCGTGGTCGTCGTGGTCGCCGGCGGCAAGGTCTGGTACGCCAACTCCTCGGTGTCGAGAGTGACGGTCGGCTTCGACGCCGACTCCCCGTCGCCGTCGCTGCCACCGCAGGCGCCGAGCACCAGCCCGGCCACCATCACGGGAGCGGCGATCGCCGCGAATCGATGCGATGTCCGAACGCTCATGGACTGCAGTGTAGGACTCGCCGTCACATCAATGGACGCGCGGTCGGCGGGATGGGCGCAGGAAGCCGAGTTTCACCCATGAGGTACTCGTCGACACCCGCAGCAGCCGCCCGGCCCTCGGCGATCGCCCAGACGATCAGGCTCTGACCGCGGCCCATGTCGCCGGCCACGAACACGCCCGGCCGGTTGGTCATGTAGCTGTCGTTGCGCGCCACGTTGCCGCGCTCGTCGTAGTCGAGTTCCATCTCGTCGAGCCAGGAACCCTTCTCGGGGCCGACGAAGCCCATGGCGAGGAACACGAAGTCGGCCGGGATCTCCTGGTCGGTTCCTTCGACCTTCGTGAAGCGACCGTCGATCATCTCGACCTCGTGGAGGCGCAGTGCCTTCACGTTGCCGTTGCCGTCATCGACGAACTGCTCGGTGTTGACCGAGTACATCCGCTCGCCACCCTCCTCGTGCGCCGAGGTCACCTTGTAGACCATGGCGAACTGCGGCCACGGGTTGCGCTGTGCGGCCCGTTCCTCCGGAGGCATCGGCATGATCTCGAGCTGCGTCACCGACGCGGCGCCCTGACGGTGTGCGGTGCCGAGACAGTCGGCGCCGGTGTCGCCACCGCCGATGATGACGACGTGCTGTCCGGCCACGTCGATGGGTGACTGCTCGAGGTCGCCCTCCTGGACCCGGTTGGACGGCGGCAGGTACTCCATTGCCTGGTAGATGCCCTTCAACTCTCGCCCGGGGATCGGGAGGTCACGCCACTGGGTCGCTCCGCATGCGAGTACCACCGCATCGTGCGAGGCCCGGAGCACCTCCATGTCGACGGTCTCGCCGACGCCGGCGCTCGTGCGGAACTCGGTGCCTTCGGCGGTCATCTGCTCGAGGCGACGATCGATGTGGCGCTTCTCCATCTTGAACTCGGGGATCCCGTAGCGCAGCAGCCCACCGATGCGGTCGGCGCGTTCGAGCACGACGACGTCGTGGCCGGCGCGGGTCAACTGCTGTGCGACGGCGAGGCCGGCAGGGCCCGACCCGATGACGGCGATCTTCTTGCCCGTGCGCACCGACGGCATCTGCGGGGTGACCCACCCTTCGGCGAAGGCACGATCGATGATCTCCACCTCGACCTGCTTGATCGCAACGGGGCTCTGGTTGATGCCGAGGACACACGCCGACTCGCACGGCGCCGGACACAACCGACCCGTGAACTCCGGGAAGTTGTTGGTCGCGTGCAGACGCTCGATCGCGTCCTGCCACTGGTTGCGGTAGACGAGGTCGTTCCAGTCGGGGATGAGGTTGCCGAGCGGGCAACCGTTGTTGCAGAACGGGATGCCGCAGTCCATGCAGCGCGCCGCCTGGCGGTTGAGTTCGTCGGCCGGAAACGGCTCGTAGACCTCTTTCCAATCGCGAAGACGCACCGGTACCGGACGATGACCGGGGGTGTTGCGATCGAACTCGAGAAATCCTGTCGGCTTGCCCATTGTCAGACCCTCGCTGCTTCCATGATCTTGGCGACGGTTTGTTCGTCGTCGAGGCCGGCGGCCTCACTCTCGGCGATGACGTTGAGGACTCGCTTGTAGTCCTGCGGCATCACCTTCTTGAACTTCGTGACCTCGCTCCCCCACGAGTCGAGCAGGGTGGCCGCTCGATCGGAACCGGTGAGGTCGCGGTGTCGGAGCACCGTGTCGTGCAGGAACGCCCGGTCGTCGTCGGTCAACTCCTCGAGCTGCACCATCTCGTAGTTGACGAGATCGGCGAAGCCGCCGTCGGCGTCGTGGACGTACGCGATGCCGCCCGACATGCCGGCTCCGAAGTTGAGCCCGGTCGGGCCGAGGATCACGACCCGGCCACCGGTCATGTACTCACACCCGTGGTCGCCGACGCCCTCGGTGACGGCCAACGCTCCCGAGTTGCGGACGCAGAATCGCTCACCGACCATGCCGCGCAGGAAGATCTCGCCGCCGGTGGCGCCGTAGCCGATCACGTTGCCGGCGATCACCTGCTCGGACGGCTCGAACGACGCATGGGGGTGCGGATGGACGATGAGCCGTCCGCCTGACAGACCCTTGCCGAGGTAGTCGTTGGTGTCGCCGACCAGACGCATCTGGATACCGGAGGGGACGAACGCCCCGAAGCTCTGGCCGGCCGAGCCGACGAAGGTGATGTCGATGGTCCGGTCGGGAAGACCTGCACCCTTCCACCTCTTGGTCACCTCGTGGCCGAGAAGCGTGCCGGTCGTCCGGTTGATGTTGCGGATCGGCAACTCGAACGACACGCGCTCACCTCCGTCGATCGCCGACTGCGACCGCCGGATGAGTTCCTGGTCGAGCGCGACGTCGAGCTCGTGATCCTGCTCGACGGTCTGGTGCATGCTCTGGCCGTACGGGTTGAGCGGTGTCGCCAGGATCGGTTCGATGTCGAGCCCCGACGCCTTCCAGTGGTCGATCGCCGCTCGGGTGTCGAGACACTCGACGTGGCCGACCATCTCGTCGATCGTGCGGAAGCCGAGCAGGGCCATGATCTCGCGCACTTCCTCGGCGATGAACTCCATGAAGTTGACGACGAAGTCGGCTTGGCCCGAGAAGCGCTCGCGCAGCATCGGGTTCTGTGTGGCGATGCCGACCGGACACGTGTCGAGGTGACAGACACGCATCATGATGCAGCCCGACACGACGAGCGGGGCGGTCGCGAAGCCGAACTCCTCGGCACCGAGCAGCGCAGCGATCACGACGTCGCGTCCGGTCTTCATCTGACCGTCGGCCTGCACCACGATGCGATCACGCAGCCCGTTGAGCATCAGCGTCTGCTGCGTCTCGGCCAAGCCCAGTTCCCACGGGCCGCCCGCATGCTTGAGCGACGTGAGTGGGCTGGCGCCGGTGCCACCGTCGTGACCCGAGATCAGCACAACGTCGGCCTTGGCCTTCGACACTCCGGCTGCGACCGTGCCGACACCCGTCTCGGCAACGAGCTTCACGTGGACGCGGGCGGCCGGGTTGGCGTTCTTGAGATCGTGGATGAGCTGCTTGAGATCTTCGATCGAGTAAATGTCATGGTGCGGCGGCGGGCTGATCAGGCCGACTCCCGGGGTGCTGTGGCGCGTGTCGGCGATCCACGGGTACACCTTGTGACCAGGGAGTTGTCCGCCTTCGCCGGGCTTGGCCCCCTGCGCCATCTTGATCTGGATGTCGTCGGAGTTGGTCAGGTACTCCGACGTCACGCCGAAGCGACCCGAGGCGACCTGCTTGATCGACGAGCGACGCTCGGGGTCGTACAGACGGTCGACATCCTCACCGCCTTCGCCGGTGTTCGACTTCGCGCCGAGCCGGTTCATGGCGATCGCCAGTGTCTCGTGGGCTTCGGCCGAAATCGAGCCGTAGCTCATTGCGCCGGTCGAGAACCGCTTCACGATCTCGGAGATCGGCTCGACCTCGGAGATGTCGATGCTCGGACGATCCTTGGGTGCGAGATCGAACAATCCCCGCAGCGTCATCAGCCGCTCCGACTGATCGTCGACGATCGACGTGTACTCCTTGAACACATCGTAGCGACCGCTGCGCGTCGAGTGCTGCAACTTGTACACCGTCTCGGGGTTGAACAGGTGATGCTCGCCCTCGCGACGCCACTGGTACTCCCCTCCCAGCTCCAGCTTGCGGTGTGCCCGCTCGGCCGGTCGCTTCGGGTTGGCCATCGCATGACGTGCTGCCACCTCGGTCGCGAGTTCGTCGAGACCGATCCCGCCCAGCTTCGACACCGTGCCCGTGAAGTAGGTGTCGACGAGCGACTTCCCGAGGCCGATCGCTTCGAAGATCTGCGCGCCGGTGTACGACGCCACGGTCGACACGCCCATCTTCGACATGACCTTCAGCACGCCCTTGTTGGCGGCTTTGATGTAGTTGCGGATCGCCTGATGTGGGTCGAGCCCACCCATGCCGTGCATACCTTCGGCAATGAGGTCTTCGATCGACTCGAACGCGAGGTACGGGTTGATGGCACCGGCGCCGTAGCCGATCAGCAAGGCCATGTGATGCACTTCTCGGGCGTCGCCCGCCTCGACGAGGAGGCCGGCCTGGGTGCGCTGCTTGGTGCGCACCAGGTGGTGGTGCACCGCCGAGGTGAGCAGCAGCGACGGGATCGGCGCGTCGACCGTGTCGGAGTTGCGGTCGGACAGCACGAGGATCCGAGCGCCGTTCTCGATCGCGTCGGAGGCCTGCTGGCAGATCCGGTCGATGGCCAGTGCCAGTCCACTGCCGCCGTCGGCGACCCGGTACAACCCGGACAGGACCACGGCGGCCAGTTCGGGGAACGACCCGTCGTCGTCGATGTGGATGATCTTCGCGAGTTCGTCGTTGTTGATGATCGGGTACGGGAGAGCCAACTGCTTGCAGCTGTCGGAGCCCGGATCGAGCAGGTTTGCCTCCGGGCCGACCGACGACGACACGGCGGTGACGACCTCTTCGCGGATCGCGTCGAGCGGCGGGTTCGTCACTTGCGCAAAGAGTTGCTTGAAGTAGTCGAAGACCAGCCGAGGCCGCTCGGACAGCACGGCGAGCGGCGTGTCGGTACCCATCGACCCGAGCGCCTCCATCCCGCGAGATGCCATCGGCGCGAGCAGGATCTTCAGCTCTTCGTGGGTGTATCCGAAGATCTGCTGGCGTCGCAGCACGCTGTCGTGGCTGAACACGACGTGCTCGCGTTCGGGCAGATCGTCCAGGTCGACGAGCCCGTCGGCGAGCCACTCGCCGTACGGGTGTTGTCCGGCGAGGGTGTTCTTGATCTCATCGTCGTCGATGATGCGACCCTGCTCGGTGTCGATCAGGAACATCTTGCCCGGCTGCAGACGGCCCTTGGCCACGACATTCTGTGGCTCGACGTCGATCACGCCGACCTCGGACGCCATCACCACGAGGTCGTCGTTCGTCACCCAGTACCGGCTCGGGCGCAGGCCGTTGCGGTCGAGCACGGCGCCGATCACGGTGCCGTCGGTGAACGTGACGCTGGCGGGTCCGTCCCACGGCTCCATCATCGCGGAGTGGAACCGGAAGAAGTCCCGCAGCTCGTTCGACATCGTGCTGTCGTTCTCCCACGCCGGAGGGATCATCATCATGACGGCGTGATGGAGCGGATAGCCGCCGAGGTGCAGGAGTTCGAGCACCTCGTCGAAGCGGGCGGTGTCGGATGAGCCGGGCGTGCAGATCGGGAACGCAGCATCGATGCCCGGCAGCAGGCTGCTCGCGAGCATCGCCTCGCGCGCCCGCATCCAGTTCTGGTTGCCCTGCACGGTGTTGATCTCGCCGTTGTGCGCGACGAACCGATACGGGTGGGCGAGCGGCCACGACGGAAACGTGTTGGTGGAGAAACGCGAGTGCACGAGCAGGAGTGCCGACTCGATCAGCGGGTTGGTCAGGTCCCCGAAGAACTCACTGAGCTGGGGCGTCGTGAGCATCCCCTTGTAGACGATCGTGCGCGACGACAGCGACGCGAAGTACGAGTCGAGGTCTCCGACCAGTTCACGTCGCGACACCTTGCGGGCGACGAACGCCTTGCGGTCGAGATCGATCCCGGTCGACCCGGCAGGGTCCGACACGAAGAGCTGGGTGAACGTGGGCATCGCCGCTCGGGCGGTAGCCCCGAGGCAATCGGGGTTCGTGGGGACGTCGCGCCAGCCGACCACGTGGAGGCCGGCGTCGCGGACACAGCGTTCGATGACCGATCGTGCCGATTCGCACGCGGCGCGTTCGGCGGGGAGGAAGGCGATGCCCGTCGCGTACGCACCCGCCGCCGGCAGCTCGAAGTCGACCACGCTGCGATACAGCGCATCGGAGACTTGGACCAGGATGCCTGCGCCGTCGCCGGTGTCGGGTTCGGCACCGGTCGCTCCACGATGTTCGAGATTCGTCAGTGCCCGCAACCCGGTGACCACCAACTCGTTCGATCGGACGCCCTTCATGTGGGCGACGAGCGACACCCCGCACGAGTCGTGTTCGTGGCGGGGGTCGTACAGGCCGATCGGACCGGGGGCTCGCAGATTCTCGTGACGGGCTGACGTCATGGCACTCCTCACATCGTCGACGGGCGCGTGCCCGCGAAATCGAACAACAGTTGCGCCGGCTCATCGTCGAGCCGTGGCGCACAACCGAGATCGACACTGACCTGCGGTGAGCCTCCTCCACATCGAGGGGGAACGTGAGTGTAGACCACTCGGAGCGTTCGCCGACCCTTCGTTCGCTCGTGATTCGCGACGAACGAGCCGGGCCGGGACTCAGGCGAGACGGGACTTGACCAGGTCGGCGACGGCGCGGCCGTCGGCACGCCCGGCGACTTCGGCATTGACGGCCTTCATCGCGGCACCCATCTGAGCCTTCTCGCTGAAGCCGTTCGTGGCGAACACGTCGGTGACGATCGCATCGAGGTCGGCGTCGCTCAACTTCGCCGGGAGATAGGTCTCGATGATCGCCATCTCGGCACGCTCGGCGGCCGCACGATCGTCGGCGCCGCCGCTCTCGAAGGCCTCGGCTGCGTCGACTCGTCGCTTGACCTGCGCCTTGAGCACGGCGAGGACGCCGTCGTCGTCGAGCGACTCCGCGGCGTCACCGGCGACCTCGGCTTCTTGGACGGCCGCGATGACCGACCGCAGCGTGCGTTGCGTGTCGGTTGCCTTCGCCTTCGTCGCGGTCACCAGGTCGGCACGGATCTGCTCGATCAACATGGGCCCATTCTGGCGTGTCAGTCGACGAACGCAGGGGCACGTTTCTCGAAACCGGCCATGACCGCTTCCATCTGGTTCGGCGAGCCGATCTGTGCGGAGATCAGACGACGCTCTTCTGCGAACTGCTCGGCGGCCCCCTCGTGGTCGATGCGGTTGAACAGTTCTTTCGCACCACGCACCGCTCCCGGGCTCCGTCCGGCGATGTCGCGCGCCATCGCCATCGCGTCGTCGAGCGGGGTGTCGCTGAGTCGAGTGGCGAGCCCGAGCGCATGTGCCTCGGTTCCGTCGAACACCCGGGCGGTGTAGGTGAGTTCGCGTGCGACGTCGGGCCGCACGAGTTGGGCGAGCATGAAGGTGCCGGTCATGTCGGGCACCAGGCCCCAGTGGACCTCGCGCACCGACATCTTGGTGTCGGGGTGCACGATGCGGATATCGGCGCCGAGCGCGACCTGCAGCCCGCCGCCCAGCGCATGGCCGTGCACCGCAGCGATGACCGGCATGGGGAGTTCCTGCCAGACCCAGCAGACCTGCTGGCCGAGGTGCGTGATGCGCCCGTCGGCCATCTGGCCCGGGCTCCCCTCCTGCGGCTCGCGAGGGGCTCCGTCGCCCGAATCTGCGAGCGACTGCATCGAGGAGAAGTCGAGCCCTGCGCAGAACGAAGCTCCGTCGCCTGACAGTACGACCACTCGAACGCCCGACTGGGACTTCAACTGCTCGCCCGCCTCGGCGAGAGCGAGGAACATCTCGTTGTCGAGGGCGTTGCGCTTGTCGGCCCGGTTCATCCGGACGTCGGCGATTCCTTCGGAGATGGTGGTCGTGACGCGATCTGACATTCGTCAAGTGTTGCAGACACGTTGGCTCAAGAGCTGATCAAGAACGGCCGAAGAAGATGTGTGAGCAACCCCGTCCCGACCTTCGAGCCGTCGACGATCCCCGACGTCGTGTCACCGACTGCACCGCTCACCGCACCCTCGCTACCCGACTCGACGCCGGACCTGCTGCGCGACGCATCCCCTTTCGGTCCGCCCACCGGCCCTGCCGTCGACGACATGCTGACGCCTGCGACCCTCGTCCCGATTCCGCTCATCCGAGCGGCTCTCGCCGCTGCCGACGACCAGACCAGTCCCGCCGTGGCGTACCCCGATCTCCAGCCGCCGGTGGCGCCCTCTGTCGCCGACGCTCCTGACGACGAGCCGACGCCGCAGCGCAACCCGAAGCTCGTTGCGCGAGCGACGTTCGCGGTCTGCGCAACGATCCTTGCCGGAACCGCATGGTTCGCCTACGGGTCGCTGACCGGCGGCGATGCCGACGTCGAAGCGATCCCTCCCGCCGTGACCGACCCGGTGGTGATCGAGGCGGCCGACCCGTTCGCCGATGCGTTCGACGCCGGCGAACCCCTTCCCGTCGGCACGGCACCTCCCATCGAAACCTCACCTCCGAACGAGGTCCCGTCGAATCCACTCGTCGAACCGATCAACGACGCCGAAGAGGTCGTGGATCAGATCGCTGACAACAGCCAAGAGGACGAAGCCCTCGACCAGTTGGGTCTCGATGCTGTCGGCCAGCCGGCGGTGCCGGGATACAGCTTCGTCGTGACCGACCCGTCCGGGCTCACGCTGGAGATCCTCGTCGACGCCGTCAACGGTGACTATTCGATCGAGATGGAGAGCGGTGCGTCGATCCGGTCGATCGACGGTGACGTGGTCACCCGATCATCGCCCGACGACTCGTGGACGTCGGTCGATCGACGCTCGCTGGGCATCCTCGAACGCCTCGGCCTCGACCGGGTGATCGTCCTGTCCGACGTGGTGACCCCCGAGATCAGTCCTTGGATGTCGATCACCTCCGATGTCGAGTTCGACGACGAGCAGCGCACCATCTACCGAGTCGACATCGCAACCATCAACGCCGAGGCGCCCGACGAACTCGCGACATGGGCGAGCAGCTTCGGCATCGACGCACGATCACTCGTGAGTGCCACCAGCGCTCCCATCGACATCGAAACCGTCATCGACCCCGAGACCAACCTCTTGTCGTACTGGATCGAGGCGGCAGACGGTTCGACCGCCACCGCGTACCGCTTGCAGTCGTTCCTCGACGAGCGCCCCGACATCACTCTCTGACGTTCAACGCTTCCAGGCCACGAGATCGCGATCGATCTCGTCGAGCGAGCGACACCCGGTGAGAGCCATCGTGCGCTCCATCCCTGCACGCAGAAAGTCGATCAGCCAGTCGACGCCGGCTTCACCTCCGGCGCCGAGCGCCAGGAAGTACGGCCGCCCGAGCGACACGGCGTCGGCACCCAGCGCCAGTGCCTTGACGATGTCGCTGCCGCGTCGGATGCCGCCGTCGCAGATGATCGTGCTCTCGTCGCCGATCTCCTGGCGGACCGACTCGATCAGCGACACCGGCGTCGGAGCATCGTCGAGTTGACGACCGCCGTGGTTCGACAGCCCGATCCCGTCGACGCCCGATGCGACCGCCTGCTTCGCGTCGGCAACGGACTGGATGCCCTTGAGGATGATCGGGCCCTTCCAGAACGACCGCAGCCACTCGATGTCGTCCCACGACAGCGCTTGATCGAACTGACGCTGGACGTGGTCGGCGAGCGAGATCGCCGTCGAGCCGTCTTCGTCGTTGTGACCGACGATGTTCGCGAACGTGATGGGACCGCCGCGCAGGAAGTCCCAGGTCCACGACGGGTGGACCATCCCGTCGATCAGAGTGCGCGGACCGAGCTTGGGCGGCAGGGTCATACCGCGGCGCACGTCGCGTTCCCTGCGCCCGAGCACGGCGGTGTCGACCGTGAGCCACACCGCTCCGTATCCCGACGCCTCGGCGCGCTGCACGAGGTCTCGGACCAAGCTGCGGTCCTTCCACGTGTAGATCTGAAACCACTTCTCGCCGGCGGGGTTGGCAGCAGCACACTCCTCGATCGAACGGGTCCCCATCGTCGACAGCGACCAGGGAATCCCGGCACGGCCCGCCGCTCGGGTGACCGCCAACTCGCCGTCGCTGTGAGCGATCCGCGTGAACCCGGTCGGCGACAGGATCACCGGCATCGACGCGTCCTGACCGAAGATCCTCGTCGAGGTGTCGATCGTCGAGACGTCACGCATCACCCGCGGACGGAACTCGAGCCGGGCGAAATCGCTGGAGTTCGAGGCGAGTGTGCGCTCGTCTTCCGCTCCCCCGTCGATGTAGTCGAACACACCGGCGGGTAATCGTCTCTTCGCCAACCCTCGCAGGTCGTCGACCGAAGCGACTGACTTCAGGCGGCGTGTGGTCGCATCGAACTCGAACGAGTCGAACTGAGCGACCGATCGGAACGACTGCCACATGTCCGCGATTCCCATGCGGCGAGCTTATGACGCACTGTCAGTCGACGATGCGGAGCCCCACCGGCGTCATCGTCGGTTCGGCCCGCGGCAGGTCGACGACGAACTCGGTGCGGTGCGCCGGGAACAGGTGCTCGCTGACGAGGAGCGCGCAGCCTGTTTCGTCGGTCGTCACCCGCTGACAGCGCAAGAGTGGAGCACCTTCGGGCACGCCGAGCAGTTCGGCGTCGTCGGGCCCGGCGAGGTCGGCACCGATGGTCTGACGGGCGCCACGCAGCCGGATGTCGAGGAGTTCGTAGAAGGGGCGGCGTTCGACGTCTCGCCGCGACAGGTTGGCGCCGAGGTCGGCGGGGCACCACACGGTCACGACGGCGAACGGTTGCCCGTCGGCCAGGTTGACCCGCTTGACGCGCAGCACCTGCTCGGTGTCGAGGATCCGCTGGACCCGCTCGGGCGCTTCCTCGAAGGCGAATTCGGCGATCTTGCGTTCAGAGATCTTGCCGACCCCCTCGACCTCGCCCTCGATCGTGCCGAGGGTTTCGAGCGACTGGCGGACCGGGTCACCGGCGACGTACCAACCGAAGCCCTGCCGAGCGGCGATCAACCCGTCGTCGCGGACCAGTTCCAGCGCTCGACGGATGGTCACGCGCGACACGCTGAACTCGGTCGACATCTCCGACTCCGACGGCAGCATCGAACCGGCTGCGGCGTCGGAGTATCGCTCGCGCAGGTCGTCCGCGATCTCCTGGTAGCGGATCCGCCTCATCGCTCGACCACGTGGGCCTCGATCAACTCGATGCGGTTGCCGAACGGATCGTCGACGTGACACCGGACGACTCCCACGATCTCGTCGTTCCACCGAGCGTCGAGCCCGCTCCGCTCGACGAAATCGACGAGGCCGCGCATCGTCAGCGCCGGGTGGGCCTTGCGCGCCGGGACGAAATCGGTCTCCGCTCCGACGTGGATCTCGAAGGGGCCGGCCGAGAACCACGCGCCTCCGCGAGCGGCCATCGATGCCGGCTTGGGGAGTTCGGTCATGCCGAGGACGTCGACGTAGAAGGCTCGGGCCGCCTCCTCCTGGCCTGTCGGGATGGCGAGCTGGACGTGGTCGAGGGCCACCCACCGGGGTGCGGACTCGGGTGTGTCGGACATCTCCGTGTGCTCCTTCGACCGGGCCTCGTTCGTTCTGGCGCAGTGGCTCAACTTGTATTATAGTTGTCTACATGAAAGCGACCGCCACCACTCCGATCGAACTCGTCGAATCCGTCTACGCCACGCTCCCCGAGCGAGTGCAGCTGGGGCGCGATCGTCTCGGACGTCCGCTCACGCTCGCCGAGAAGATCCTGATCAACCATCTGTCCGATCCGGAGAACCAGGAGTTGGTGCGCGGCGAGAGCTACGCCGACTTCCACCCCGATCGCGTCGCCATGCAAGACGCCACCGCACAGATGGCGCTGCTCCAGTTCATGACGGCGGGGCTCGACGAGGCGGCGGTGCCGTCGACCGTGCACTGCGACCACCTGATCCAGGCCAAGGTCGGCGCCACGATCGACCTCGGCGTCGCGATCGACACCAACAAGGAGGTGTACGACTTCCTGCGCTCGGTTTCGGCCAAGTACGGCATCGGCTTCTGGGGGCCCGGCTCGGGCATCATCCACCAGGTCGTGCTCGAGAACTACGCCTTCCCCGGCGGCATGATGATCGGCACCGACAGCCATACCCCCAACGGCGGCGGGCTCGGCATGGTCGCGATCGGCGTCGGTGGCGCCGATGCGGTCGACGTGATGACCGGCTTCGCCTGGAACGTCAAGTGGCCCAAGGTCATCGGCGTCAAGCTCACGGGTGAGCTCTCTGATTGGTCGAGCCCCAAGGACGTCATCCTCGAAGTGGCCCGCCGACTCACGGTCAAGGGCGGCACCGGAGCGATCGTCGAGTACCACGGGCCCGGAGCCGATTCGATCTCGGCGACCGGCAAGGGCACCATCTGCAACATGGGCGCCGAGATCGGCGCCACCACCTCTGTGTTCGGCTACGACGACAACATGAGCGCCTACCTCCGGGCCACGTTCCGCACCGAGATCGCCGACGCCGCCGACGCCGTCGCCGAGCACCTGCGTCCCGACGACGGAGCGCTCTACGACGAGCTCATCGAGATCGATCTGAACGAACTCAAGCCGCTGCTCAACGGCCCGCACACCCCCGACCTGGCCCACAAGGTCGGTGCCGACGGCGTCGGGGCGGCAGCTCGCGAGAACGACTGGCCGCTCGTGCCGTCGGCCACGCTGATCGGCTCGTGCACCAACTCGTCGTACGAGGACATCACGCGCGCCGCATCGATCGCCCGCCAGGCGTCGGCGGCCGGCCTGACAGCCAAGATCGACCTGATGGTCACGCCGGGTTCGGAGCAGACCCGCGCCACGATCGAACGTGACGGACTCCTCGCCGACCTCGAAGCGATCGGGGCCACCGTGCTCGCCAACGCCTGCGGCCCCTGCATCGGCCAGTGGAGCCGTCCCGACACCGATCTCGACACGACCAACACCATCGTCACGTCGTACAACCGCAACTTCCCGAAGCGCAACGACGGCTCACCGAACACGCTCGCCTTCGTCACCTCACCCGACACCGTGATGGCGATCGCACTCGCCGGCACACTCGACTTCGACCCCACCACCGACACGATCACCGCCCCGGACGGCACCGAGGTCAGCCTCGACGCCCCGGTCGGCACCGTGCTCCCCGACGCCGGTTACGACCGCGGCGAGGCAACATTCACCGCTCCGCCCGCCGATGGCGGCGACGACATCGAGGTCATCGTGTCGCCGACCAGTGATCGACTCCAGTTGCTCGAACCCTTCGAGGCATGGGACGGCGAGGACATCACCGATCTGCCGGTCCTCGTGAAGGCGCAGGGAAAGTTCACCACCGACCACATCTCGATGGCCGGACCATGGCTCAAGTATCGCGGCCACCTCGAGAACATCTCGGGCAACCTCTACCTCGGAGCCGTCAACGCCTACACACGCTCCGACGGATCCAGCTACGAGGTCGGATTCGGCAAGAACCAGTTGACCGGCGAGACGCAGTCGTTCCCCGACATCGCGCAGGCGTATCACGAGGCCGGCCAGACCTGGGTCGTCATCGGCGACGAGAACATGGGTGAGGGATCGAGCCGTGAGCACGCCGCGATGGAGCCCCGATTCCGTCTCGGCATGGTCGCCATCGCCCGAAGCTTCGCTCGGATCCACGAGACCAACCTGAAGAAACAGGGCATGGTCCCGCTCACCTTCGCCGACCCGTCCGTCTACGACCAGATCGGCGAAGACGACCGGATCTCCGTGCTCGACCTCCCGCCGGTTCCGGGGAAGAACGTGCGCTGCACGATCACGAAGCCTGACGGCACCGTCGTCGAGTTCGAGGGCAAGCACACCTTCAGCCCGGAACAGGTCGAATGGTTCCGGGCGGGCTCGGCTCTCAACATCATTCGTCAGAAGTCGCAGAGCTGAGGTGGCCCGGCGTCGGCAACCGGCGTCGCGTACGTCGCTCGACGAGGGCCGAGCGGTACTCGTCGTGCCGGTCGAGGTCGTCATGAACGCGGACGACGAGCCCGTGCGGTTCTCCGACGCGACACGATGGCTGACGCGTGTGTCGTCATATCCGGCCGCCTTGGCCGAGGCGCCGTCGTCCGTGGCGGTCGTCGTCGACGACTTCGCCTACGACCTCCACCTCGGTGACGTGGCGCACACGATCGATGTTCACGAGGGAGTGCCGTATCGCAGCGCCGCTGTCGAACAGGGAGTCGACGTCTACGTGGTCGACGGCGTCGACCCCCGACGCTCCCCTGCCGACGCCCTCGACGAGGCCGCCCGCAACGGCAGACTCCTCGGCGCACGCGTCGCCGCCTACGGGGTCGACCGCATCAGCGACTGAACGAATGAGAACGTCGGAATGCGTGAAGAGGCGGAGCGGTTTGCCACGCTGTGACCATGGATGAGAACGACACCGCAACTTCGGCCGTCTACGACCTGGTCGTGGTCGGTGCATCGGCAGGCGGTTTGTCGGTGGCGATCTCGTCGCTGCGCTCGGGGCTCACGAGGGTCCGTGTCCTCGAGTCGTCGTCGCGGGCCGCACTGCCCGACCTGATCGGGCCGAACCAACTCGATGTCGGCTTCGGTGAGTCGGTCACCGCGATCGACGCACGCGGCGACGAGTTGGTGGTCGACACCAACCGACTGAGTTACCGGACCAAGGCCGTCCTGGTCGCCGACCGTCGCGCCGACCCGGACTGGGCTCCGGCCGTTCCGCTTCCCGACTCCGACCGCGTCCACATCGGGGATTTCACCGGGCCGACCGATGACGACATCCTCGTCGTCGGTCTGTCCGACCACGCCGTCGAGATGAGCGCCCAACTCGCCGACAGCGGCAACCGGGTCGTGCTCGCGGCCAACGGCATGGACCCGTCGCGGCTGTCACCGGCCGGAGCGAGCGTCCTCGCCAAGCTGGAGCGTGACCGGCGAGCGACCATGCTCTACCGGTCGACGCCGAAGCACATCACCCTCGCCGGCGAGTTCCCGATGGCCGAGTTCGGCGACCGCCGCACGCCCGATCTCCAGTTCGACCACATCGTGTTCGCCCCGCCGCGCGACATGTTCGCACCGGCCGACGTCGGCGTCACCGATTCGGCTCTCGCCTCCGGTCGGGTCTGGTTCATCGGCGACCCCGGCCCCGACAGGCCCGAGACGACGGCTCCCGGCTGGCAGGTCGGCGTGGCGATCGCCCAGGCGTGTTTCCCCGAACTCGACGTCGAACCCGCACCCTCGCCGGGCACCCGACGTGCGAAGTACGCCGGGGCGATCGACGAACTGCGCGAGGAGTTCTACAACGCCACCATCACGGCGTTCGAGCCGACGCACACGGATCTGTGGGTGCTCCGGGTCAAGCCCGACAGTGGCGACACGTCGTACGTGCCAGGCCAGTACGCGTCGCTCGGGCTCGGCTACTGGGAGGAACGCATCGACGACGCCGACGACCCCGAGGCCGAGCAGCGATGGGACAAGCTGATCCGACGCTCGTACTCGATCTCGAGCCGCATGTTCGACGAGAACGGCTACCTCACCGACGACAACGGGCTCGACGAACTCGAGTTCTACATCGTCCTCGTCGCGCCGACGCCCGACAACGTGCCGGCCCTCACGCCGCGCCTCGCACTCAAAGAGGTCGGCGACCGGATCTACCTCGGGCCGAAGGTCGCCGGGCGCTACACGCTCGCTCCGGTCATCGACCCGGGCGCCGAGATCGTGTTCTTCTCGACCGGAACCGGCGAGGCGCCGCACAACGGCATGGTCGTCGAACTGCTGCGCAAGGGCCACACCGGCCCGATCGTCTCGGCGGTCACGGTGCGCGAGGCGAAGGACCTCGGATACGCCGACAAGCACCGGGACCTGGAGGCGCGCTACCCGAACTACCACTACATGCCGATGCCGACCCGTGAGCCCGGTGTCCCGAAGCGGTACCTGCAGGACCTGATCCGCGACGACGACTTCGCCGAACTCGGCGTGACGCTCTCCCCCGCCACCTCACATGTCTTCTTGTGTGGCAACCCGGCGATGATCGGCATCCCGGAGGAAGAAGACGGCGAGCTCGTCTTCCCTGAGACCGTCGGCGTCGTCGAGTTGCTCTCCGAGCAGGGCTTCACCGTCGACCGCCGCAACGCCCCCGGCAACATCCACTTCGAGGAGTACTGGTAACGCCGAGTGCCACACCCGTAACGTTTGGGGTCTGACCCGGGCCGTTACGGGTCTGGCACTTCGTGTTACCGGCGGCGACCGGACTCCACGTCATTCAGGTCGAGGTGGTTGCGCATGTATTGGTTGGCGGCGTCGGTTCTCGGCTGGTGGTCCCAGGCTTCGAAGCGTCCTTGACGGAGCGCTCGGTCGACGGTGGCACGGGCGCGCTGGGTGGCACGCACTGCAGCGTCGAGCGCGTCGGGGTCCCAGCGTTGCAGCACCTCGAGCGTGAAATCGGCGACGAGGTCGGCGTGGTCGAGGTCGCCGACCAGGTCGACGAGTTCGTGCGGGTCGGCGGCGACATCGTAGAGCTGTGCTCCGTCGGGCTGCGACCAGACGAACTTGTGGTCGCCCCGCCGGATCATGAAGATCGGGCCGACCGCACCCTCGCCGAGGTACTCGCCGACCACGGTCCGGTCGGCGTCGGGACTGCCGCACAGGCCGAGCACACTCTCGCCGACCATCTCGTCGGGTACAGCGATCCCCGCAGCATCGAGCAGCGTGGGTGCGATGTCGAGCAACCCCGTGTGGGTTCCGTTCGTGGTGCCTGCGTGGGAGCGGTCCGGCATTCGCATGACCAGAGGGATCCGAGCGGCGTGCTCGAAGAAGTTCATCTTGTACCAGAGGCCGCGTTCGCCGAGCATGTCGCCGTGGTCGGAGGTGAAGACCACCATCGTGTCGTCGGCCAAGCCGTGCTGGTCGAGTGTGGCCAGCATCTCGCCGATGTGATGGTCGACGTAACTGATGTTCGCGAGGTACGCGTGACGGGCGTTGCGGATCTGGTCGTTCGAGATCTCGGTGGTGTCGGCGGCGATCACCCGGCGCAGCCGAACCGAGTGCGGGTCGGCAGCATCGTCGTCGATCACGTCGACGGTCGGCATCGGGATCGTGTCGTGGTCGTACAGGTCCCAGAACCGCTGGCGCGCCACGTACGGATCGTGCGGGTGCGTGAACGACGCCGTCATCATCCACGGGCGGTCATCGGTGGTCCGGGCGAGGTCGCGCAGCGTGCGGACCGAGTGATACCCGACGTCGTCGTCGTAGTCGAGTTGGTTCGACACGTCGGCCACTCCTGCGTTCACGACCGAGTCCATGTTGTGGAACCACCAGTCGAAGCGCCCGTCGGGGTCGTCCCAGTCGGGCGTCCACCCGAAGTCGGCCGGATAGATGTCGGTCGTCAGGCGCTCCTCGTAGCCGTGGAGCTGGTCGGCCCCGACGAAGTGCATCTTGCCCACCAACGAGGTCTGATAGCCCGCGCCACGTAGGTGGTGGGCGAACGTCGGCACGCTCGATGCGAACTCGGACGCATTGTCGTAGGCACCGATCGTCGAATTGAGCTGCCCGCTCATCATCGCGAACCGTGCCGGCGCGCACAGCGGACTGTTCGAGTAGGCCGACGTGAAGGTGACGCCCTCGCTCGCCAGTCGATCGATGTTCGGTGTGATCGCCGGGCCGCCGTGCAGCGACAGGAACGGTGCCGACAACTGGTCGGCCATGACCAGGAGGACGTTGGTCACCGCCGTCCGCCTTCGACGGCCTCGCTGCGAAACACCGGCGTGTGGTCGGGTGGGAGCGGATCGTTGCCGAGGATCAGGTCAGCGGCTTTCTCGGCGATCATCATCGTGGGGGCGTACGTGTTGCCGTTGCTGACGTTCGGCATGCACCCGGCGTCGACGACGCGCAGGCCGTCGATGCCGTGGACACGCATCGAGCCGGGATCGAGCACCGCCATGTCGTCGATCCCGATCCGCGTGGTACACGACGGGTGCAGCGCCGTCTCGGCGTCACGGGCCACCCACTCCATGATCTCCTCGTCGGTCTCGACGGCGGAGCCCGGCGAGATCTCACCTGCGTTGAGCGAATCGAAGGCCGGTTGCGTGAGGATCCGCCGAGCGGTGCGCACGGCCTCGATCCACTCGCGACGGTCCTGGTCGGTGGACAGGTAGTTGAACTGCACGGCCGGGTGCTGCTTCGGATCGGTCGACGTGATCTTCACGGTGCCTCGGGCGTCGGAGTACATCGGGCCCACGTGCACCTGGTAACCGTGCTCGATCTTGGCGTTGCTCCCGTCTGGGCGGCGCGGCGACGACCCGTCGTAGCGGATGGCGATCGGCAGGAAATGGAACATCAGGTTCGGGTACGACTCGTCGGGGTTGCTCTTGACGAACGCTCCGGCCTCGAAGTGGTTCGATGCGCCGGGCCCACGCCGGAACAGCCACTGCAACCCGATCCACGGCTTCTTCCAGTGCGCGAGGTGCGGCTGGATGGAGACAGGCCGCTTCGACTCGTACTGGATGTAGACCTCGAGGTGGTCCTGCAGGTTCTCGCCGACGCCGGGCACGTGGGCCACGACGGGGATCCCGAGCGATTCGAGGTGGTCGCGATCGCCCACCCCCGACAGCTGCAGCAGTTGCGGGCTGTTGAACGCACCGCCGCACAGGATGATCTCGCTCCCTCGGATTGCCTCGTGCGTGCGACCTCGGCGTGTTTCGACACCGACTGCGCGCGTCCCCTCGAAGAGGATGCGGTCGACCTGGGTACGCGTCCGCAACGTCAGGTTGGGGCGATCGAGGACAGGGTGCAGATATGCACGGGCAGCGCTCAGACGGCGCCCGCGGCGCACGTTCTTGTCGAAAGGGGCGAACCCCTCCTGACGAAAGCCGTTCACGTCGTCGGTGCGGTTGAACCCCGCTTGCACCCCTGCGGTCAACCAGGCGTCGAACAACTCGTTCTCGGCGGGACCACGTTCGAGTTCGAGCGGGCCTCCGTTTCCACGCAGCCCCGGGTGGTCGTCCTCGTCGCCGCTGAGGCACGATTCCATGCGCTTGAAGTAGGGCAGGCAGTGCGCCCAGTCCCACTGATCGAGGCCGGGAACGGCACCCCACTTGTCGTAGTCCATCGGATTGCCCCGCTGGAAGATCATCCCGTTGATGCTGCTCGACCCCCCGAGCACCTTGCCGCGAGCGTGGTACACCCGTCGACCACCCATGTGCGGCTCGGGCTCGCTCTCGTACTTCCAGTCGTAGAAGCGGCTCCCGATGGGGAAGGCGAGCGCCGCCGGCATGTGGATGAAGACATCCCACTTCCAGTCACGTCGCCCGGCTTCGATGAGCAGTACCTCGTTGGCGGGGTCGGCACTGAGGCGGTTGGCGAGCGCGCACCCTGCCGAACCACCACCGACGATCACGTAGTCGTACACGCTGCAAGTGTGTCACTTCGCCTCGCCGATCGGTTCGGGCGAGGAATTTCTCGTGATCTGGTGATCCACGTCGCTTCGACACCCGAACACCGCTCAAGTTCTGATTCGTCGCGCCCGAAGAACGAAGACGCCGTTCTGTTTCCCTTCAAGTGTCAGATCTGCGCTCAAGTACCGAGCCGGAACGCCCGAAGCCCTCATCGAGAGCGTCAGCGGGACGTTCCGAGATGCAGAAGGACAACATTCGAGATGATTCAGAATTCGACGGACGGAGCGACGATCAGTCGTTCGAGTCTCCACGCGAACACCGGTCGCATCGCAGCTGTTGCGACCGCCCTCTTCCTGGTCCTGTTCCTCGTGCTGTCGGTGTCGCGTGCTGCGTTCACCGCCAGCACCTCGAACGACGGGAACTTCGTGACGACCGATGCGAACGGCAACGTCACGCTCACCGACAACGACGCAGGCGCAGCCCTCTTCACGCTGGAGAACGCCGAGCCGGGCGTCGACACGGTCGAGTGCATCAACGTCCGCTACGCCGGCGACTTCAGCTCGGGTGACATCAAGATGTACGCCCAGGTCACCGACCAGGTCGCTCCCAATGTCGAACTCGCCGGTTTCCTCGACGTGACCGTCAACCGGATCGCGGTCCCCGAGGCCGCCTTCGATGCGCCGAACTGCATCGCATTCGACGTGGCCAACGTCGCCGGTGGGGCCGAGAACATCTACACCGGCACGCTCGGCGACTTCCCGGATGACTACGCCACCGCTCCGGCCGGCACCACCGGCGAGGAAAGCGTCTTCGGCTACCAGATCACGATCAGCGTGCAGGACGACCCGAACGCCGCTGGCGCCCGGGCCGACTGGAACTTCGTGTGGGAGACGCAGACCGCCTGACCGAGCTGCGTTCGAGCGGGACGAGCGACCAGAAGGACTTCTGGAGCTCGTTCCGCTTCGGCGTCGGCTTGGCCGCAGTGTTCTTGAGCACGGTCGTCGTCACCCTGTCGGTGCTCGCAGTGGCGGCGGCGGTCGTGCCGCGTTGGCACTCGACCGTCGTCGCATCCGAGTCGATGCTTCCTGCGCTGCGGCGAGGCGACACCGTCGTGTACGACGAACGCACGATCGACGAGGTGGGGCCGGACACGGTCGTCGTGTTCGAGGACGAGGATCGCAATCTGTCGATCATCCACCGCGTCGTCACCGTCAACGACGACGGAACGCTCACCACACGAGGTGATGCCAACCCGAGCAACGACAGTTCTCCGGTCACCGCCGACGAGATCCGGGGTGCCGGGCGCATCGTCGTCCCGTGGGTCGGCCTCGTCCGACTGTGGTGGCTCGACGGCCGTCACCTCCTCGTCATCTCGATCATCGTCGGAGTGATGATGTCGCTGCACGCGTGCCGACTGCTCTCCGACCCCGAGATCGTCGACCGACGTCACGACGACCGAACCCTTTCCGGCGGCTGGTTGGGCAGCACCGCCCCTGCGGCACCGTCCGTCGACCCCGCCGTCAAGCCCGCCGTCAACCCCGCCGACAAACGTACCGACACGCTCGACGACGACGACCCGCCCGCAGGGCTCGTCGCACCCCACCGCCGACGAGAACTTCTCACCACGAACTGACCAAGATGACACGCCGAATCCGCCGCCGAGCCCAACGGGCCATCGACATCTCCGTCGACCGCTCGTTGTCGCGTCTGCGGCTCCTGATGGGTGTCGTGGCGCTCGTGCTGTCCGGACGCTCGCTCCTGAGTGACGGCGGCACCGGAGCGATCGTCGCCGTCGGAGCGTCGGTCCTCGTGATGGTGCTGGCGTTCTCGGAAGGTCTCCTCCGACGCCGGGCCAGTGCCCACGTCGTCTCGGTCGCGATGGTCGTGTTCGACACCGTCGCGATGCTCAGCGCGCTGCACTTCTGCGACGTACGTCCAGGCGACCCTGCAGCGCTCCTGCTCGTCTTGCCGCTCATCGCTGCCGGGCTGCGCCATGGCCTCCTGGGCGTCGTCCTCACCTGGTGTCTCGCCACCGCCGCCGTGTTCGTCCAACTGCTCGACGGATGGACCGGCGCGGCTGGTCAGATCGAGGCACCGACCATCTATTGCCTGCTGCTCGCCGTAGTGTCGATCCCCACGGCCAACCTGTCCGATCTCCTCTCGGAGTGGGTGCACCGAGTCGGGCTCGAACGCGTCACCGCTCGACGTCGATCCGAGCGCCTCGCCGACGTACTCGAAGGAAATGCTGCGGTGACCGCAGCCGGGCCGGACGACCGGATTGCCGTGCTCCTCGACTGGGCTCGCCGCCTCGTCGGACCGGGCGTCTCCCTCGACGACCGACACTCGCAGGACGGCGACGACGACAGCGCCGAAGCTCAGGTCGTCGATCTCGACGGCGAACCGACGGTACGGGTGGCGATCGACGCCATCGGTGGCCCGATGCTCTCGGTGCGTTACACAGACGTCGACGACATCTTCTCGGTGGAGGCGCTGGAGTTCCTGTGCCTCACGCATCGTTCGCTCGTCAGCGTCGCCACGCCGAACGACCGCGTCGGTCGCCCCGCTCACGGCCTCGTCGATCGCCCGACCATCGAACGTGCTCTCCAGCAACGGTTGGCGAGTCACCGCGAGCGAACAGAGATCGCCGTCGTGTCCCTCGACAACCTCAAACTGCTGAACGACCTCTATGGCCATGAGACCGGCGACGCGCTGCTCGCCACGACGTCGCGTCGCCTCGCCGAGATGCACGACGTGCTCCAGGTCGGTCGACTCTCGGGCGAGTTGCTCCTGGTCGTCGTCCGATCGACCGGCCCGGCACTCGCCCCACGAGTGGCGTCCGCTCTCGATGGCATGGTCGACCTCGGCAGCCACGGTACGACTCGGATCCACCACGGCGTGGGCACGGCCCGCCCTTCGGCCGACGACACCGGCCCGAGCCTGGTGCGCCAGGCCACGCAAGCGATGTTCGACGACCGACGAGCCCAGAACGAAGCGTTCCTGGCTCGGGTCGACGACGAACTGGCGACCGAGAGCGCTCAGTGATCACGCCGCAACGGGGCAGCCGACGCAGCCGACGGGGCCGAGCCACGCGATGCTTCGCGTCGTTCATCACGGGTGCGGCGATGCTCGGCGTCGTGACGATGGAGACCGGATCCGCGGCTCCGATCGCGCTCACACAGAACCTCTCGAACTCGGTGGTCACTGCGACGGTGGCTCCGCCGACCAACGCCACGACCGCGATGACGCTCAACTTCCAACCGCTGCTGACGTGCCGGGTGACCGTGCAGTGGGACGCCTCCCCGACGCCAGGGCTGGACGGATACGACGTCCGTCGCATCGTCGCCGCCTCGGGACAGGTCCAGAAATCGGCGTTCAGGACCACGCTGTCGTGGGTCGACGTCCCGGTTCCACTGACGGCATCGACCAACACCTACGACTGGCAGGTGCGCGCCGTGAAGGGCAACTGGTTCTCCGAGTGGGTGACCGCCTCCCAGAACAGCGTGCTCTGTCTCTTCCCGGCCGGCAACATCTTGTCCGACAAGGGCGAAGGGCCCGCCGCCGCTCTCCCGGACGGCGCCAGCGAGTTCGACGTCGACTGGGGCGGCGAGGAGACGGCCACGACGACCACCGAACCCGAAGCGACTGCACCGACCACCACCACCACCACCACCACCACCACCACTACCACCACCACGCCCCCGGTGCCGGCGACCACGGTCGTGATCACTGCCGGAACCGAGTCGTCACCGGACGGAGAACCGCCGAGCACGACGATGCCGGACGACGACTGGACGACAGCGGCGACCGACGGGTCAGCTGGCGTCGACGAGGGGAACGGCGATGGTGATGACGGCGCCGCCGCCGGAGCCGTTGGAAGCGGAGACGACACCTCCGTTGGCCTCGACGATGGCGCGGACGATGGCGAGCCCGATTCCGATCCCGCCACTGCGGTCACCACGCTCGTACCGGTCGAAGACGCTGTCGAGACGTGATTCGTCGAATCCGGGGCCGTCGTCGGAGACTTCGACGATCCCCATCCGGCGGTCGATCCGGCTCGTGAGTTCGATGCTCTGCGCACGCCGGACGGCGTTGCGCACCACGTTGTCGAGCGCCTGACGAAGCAGCGCCATGTCCGCGTTCACGATCACGGCAGGGCCAGGTTCGGCGTGCACGGTTGCCTCCTCGGGCCGGATCGAGGCCGCGACCTCCTCGGCGAGCAGGTCCAGGCGAAGCGGCGCCAACCTCGGGATCGCCTGGCCCGAGTCGAAGCGGACGAGGTCGAGCAATTCGTTCACGCCGGTCGAGGCGCGCTCGGCGGCCGAGCGGATCTCTGACAGCGACCGGACGTATTCTTCGCTCGACCGCTCGCGGTTGAGCGCTTGCGAACTCGATGCGGTAATCACCGCCAGGGGTGTGCGCATCTCGTGGGCAGCGTCGGCGAGGAAGCCCTGCTGACCGTCGACGAGCCGCCGGGTGGGTCCGAGCGCGAGGCCTGCGCCGAGCCAACCCAGCGCGAGCGCCACTACCGCCAGCACGAGCAACCACAACAGGGTGCGCCGGCTCAGCGCCGCGAGTTCGGCGTCGCGCTCGCCGCTCCACGCGACTGTGACGAGCGTCTGGTCGGGCTGGATCGGATTGAGGTAGGCCGTGAACTGCTGGCCATCCTGGGAGAAGGTGCGGAACGAGGTGTACTCGTCCTCGCTCACGTCGCCGGCCCACGTGATGAGCGGCGGCTCCAGGTCGGTGTCGCCGAGTGGATTCCACCATCCTTCACGCCCGTTCACCTGCCAGGCGGGAAAGTCGACCTCGGGCTCGCCGGGAGCGATCCACTGCCGCTGGACGATCTCCATCTGCTCGATCAACTGGTCGTCGAAATCGGCGCGGAGCGCATCGGCTTGACCACTTCGCCAGAAGAGCAGTGGACCGACAGCGAGCATCGCGGCCACGAGCCCGAAGAGCAGCGCAAGACGCAGCCGGAGCCGCCGCAGCTTCATCGGCGCGCCCGTCTCCTCGTCTTCACGTCGGACAGACTACGAGACTCCATCAGCTCTGACCCGGCGCACCGATCCGGTAGCCGACCCCACGTACCGTCTCGATCGGGTCGTGGGCGCCCGGCATCGTCAGCTTCCGACGCAGGTTTCCGACATGGACGTCGACCACGTTCGACAGCCCGTCGTAGTTGGCATCCCAGACCGCTTCGAGCAGATCGGTGCGGTTGACGACCTGACCCTGGCGGTCCATCAGATAGTGCAGGAGCTGGAACTCCCGGGCGGTGAGCGGCACCTGGACACCCAGCCGCCGGACCGAGTGCGCTGCCGGATCGAGTTCGACGTCGTCGACACTGAGCAGCGGGCTGCGTGCATCGTCGGGGCGGCGCAGCAGCGCTCGCACTCGCGCCGACAGTTCGGGTGAGTCGAACGGCTTCGTCAGGTAGTCGTCGGCGCCGGCGTCGAGACCGCGTACTTTGTCACCGAGCGAGTCGCGAGCGGTCAGGAGCAGCACCCGAGCCGGGTTCCCCTGGCGGCGCACCGAGGAGCACAGATCGAGCCCGTCGCCATCGGGCAGGCCGAGGTCGAGCACGATCAGGTGGTACGGGTTGAGCCGGACCGCTTCGGTCGCGCCGGCGAGCGATCGTTCCCAGTCGACGGCATGGCCGTCTTCGACGAGCCCACGCTGCACCACCGAACCGAGGCTCGCATCGTCTTCGACCAGGAGCACCCGCACCGCACCATGTTCGCACGTCGTGTGTGAAGAACCGATGAAGGCTGCCTTCATGTCGAGTTCATGACGGGTCGGGCTTCATGGAGACATGGCTTCTCCGATCTCGGCCAGTACCCGCGCTGCGCACTCGCGACTCCTGCGCCGCCTCGTCATGGCTCCGACGCCCGAACTCGTCGAGTCGTTTGACGATGCGTCGCCCGGCGAACTCGTCGAATCGATGATCAGCCGCCCCGATTTCGGCCCGACCATCCCCGACCTCGAGGAAGGCAGCGACTTCGCAGGACCGAGCGAGTGGTGGATGTCGACGATGCACGACGACCGGGCCGGGTTCCACGAACGGATGGTCTGGTTCTGGCACGGACATCTGACGTCGAGCATCGACAAGGCGTCGGCGCCGATGATGATCCTTCAGCATCGACTCCTGCGGGAGCACGCGCTGGGCGACTTCCGCACGCTTCTCCGTCAGATCACCCTCGACCCGGCGATGTTGCGCTGGCTCGACGGCGACGGCAGCGAAGCCCAGGCTCCGAACGAGAACTTCTCCCGCGAGCTCATGGAACTGTTCACCCTCGGCCGCCACTCAGGTGCATACACCGAGGACGACGTCGTCGCCGGGGCTCGCGCCCTGGCCGGGTACTGGATCGACGGCGACCGACTCGTTTTCGAAGCACCGCGGGCCCTGCGGCGCGACGTGACCTACCTCGGCACTCGCGTGCGCGACGTCGACGACGTCATCGACACCGTCTGCGACCACCCGGCATGTGCGCCCCACCTCGTCGGTCGGCTGTACGACCACTTCGTCGGTGGCGATCTCGCTCCCAGCCGTCTCGGCGAGTTGTCGCAGGTCCTGGTCGAGAACGATCTGCAGATCGAACCGGTCGTGCGAGAGATCCTCCTCGACCCGTCGTTCGTCGACGGTCCACCGCCACGGCCGCGTGCTGCCATCGAGTGGGCGCTCGCCTTCGAACGGCTCATCGGCGACCGACTCGACGTGTGGACGGTCCAGGCGCTCGGCCAGATGCCGATGCAACCACCGAACGTCGCCGGCTGGCCGGGAACCGACCGCTGGCTGTCCAGCGGCATGCTGCTGACCAAGGGCGAGATCGCACTCGACCACAGCTGGGACGTCGAAACGCTCGACGAGACCGACCCGGTCAGCGACGTGCTGCGCCGCGCCGTGCTCTACGAGGTCAGCGACGACACTCTGACCACCCTCGACGAAGTGGCTCGCTCGGTCGACGGCCGGCGGGAACGAGCCACCCTGCTGCACGCTGCCGTCGCGATGTGTCCCGAATTCTCGACCATCTGAGATCACCCTTTCGAAAGCAGAACCTCATGACACCCAAGATGTCCCGACGCGAGATGATCGCCTGGCTCGCCGCCGCCACCGGTGCTGCGACGACCGGATCGGTCCTGTTGCTCGATCGACCCCGGTCGGAGCCACTCGGTGGCGCTGCCAACGGCGGGCGGCGCGCCACGACGCCCGCCTCGGCGCCGGGCACCGCTGCTGCGCCGCAAGCGGTCGGCGTCGATCCGACTGCCGACACCTCCGACCGGCTGCTCGTCGTCGTCGAACTGTCCGGCGGAAACGACGGGCTGTCGACCGCCGTCCCATACGGCTCGGGCGCCTACTACGACCTCCGTGACCACACCGCGATCGCCGAGGCCGACGTCCTCGATCTCGACGGCAGCATCGGCCTGCACCCGAACCTCGTGGGGCTCCACGAACGAGGAGTCGGCATCGTCGAGGGCATCGGGTCGATGCAGCCCGACGGCTCGCACTTCGAGATGCAACAGCGTTGGTGGGCGGGCGATTCCGACCTGGCCGACACCACGACCGGCTGGATCGGGCGCCTGGCCGACACGCTGCGGCCCGGAGGTGACACCACGACGGCAGCCACTGCGCTCTCCGTCGCACGCGGTGCGCACCCGATCATCCGCTCGGCGACCGGGTCGACGATCTCGATGCCGGGCACCGACGCGCTCGGCGCCGTCGCCGGAGCGATCGAAGACGACGATCGGATGCGCTGGGTGTACCAGCGGGCACTCCGCCAGTTCGCCGCAGGGGCGACTCCGGTGTCGACGGCGATGAGCGACGGCATCGCATTCGCCGACCAGATGGTCGCACTCGGCCTCGACGACGAGTCGGCGACCGAGCTCGGGTACGACGAGTGGGGTTTCGGTGCATCCCTCCAGTTCGCCGCTGCGGTCTTCGACGGCGGTGTCGGCGTTCGAGTCGTCCACGTCGAGACCGAAGGCGACTACGACACCCACGAGGGGCATGCGTACCGGCATCCCGAGTTGATGCGCGAACTCGACACCAACATCTCGGCGTTCCATCGCGACCTCGAACGGCGTGGTCTGGGCGACCGGGTGATGGTGATGACCACGTCGGAGTTCGGGCGCACGGCCCTGGAGAACGCATCGGGCGGCCTCGACCACGGCACGGCGTCGACCATGTTGCTGTCGGGGCCCGGCGCCAGCGGGCGTCTCGGCGAGGCACCGTCGCTGACCCGACGCGACGACAACGACGACCTCGTCGCGACTGCGCCGTTCGAGGCATACCTGGGCGGTGTGGTCGAAGGCTGGATGGGCGTGCCGTCGTCGGAGATCTTCGACCCGTCGATCGCCCCGATGCCACTGTTCTGATCGTCCGGCTCTGATCGTCCGGCTCTGATCGTCCGGTTCTGATCGTCCGGCTTTGATCAGTCGGCGTCGATGGCGGCGCGCACCTCGGCGACGTACTCGCCGACTGCATCGGGCCCCGACTCCATCAGTCGCCGCACCATGCTGGCGCCTTGGATCACTCCGTCGGCGATGCGCGTGGCCTGGTAGGCCTGCTCGGCGTTGGACACTCCGACACCGACGAGCACCGGTCGATCGGTGATCGCCTTGAGTCGTGCAGCGAGGTCGGTCGCCGTCTCGGCCAGCGATGCGCGTTCGCCGGTCACACCGAGGAGCCCGACCGAGTAGAGGAACCCACGGGTCCGCTCGGCGAGCCGCGGCAGCCGCTCGTCGGGAGCGGTGGGCGCAGCGAGCATGATGGTCTCGATGCCGTTCGCATCGGCGGCTGCGCACCATGGCCCCGACTCCTCCAGGGGCAGGTCGGGCAGGATCGCCGCCGAGATGCCCGCCTGCGCGAGGTTCGCAGCGAACCGCTCGGGCCCCGGGAGGTGCACGAGGTTGTAGTACGTCATCACCGCGAGGGGGATCTCGACGTCGAGGTCGGGTACTGCGGTCAGCACCGAGGCTGGTGTGACTCCGGCTTCGAGGGCGGCCTGGGATGCCTGCTGGATGACCGGGCCGTCCATGACGGGGTCGGAGAACGGGATGCCGATCTCGACGGCGTCGGCGCCGTTGGCGGCGCACGCCCGGATGGCGTCTTGCCAGCCCGGGTAGCCCCCGGTGATGTACGGCACGAGAAGTTTGCGACCGGCATCACGCTTGGCGCGCAACTCGGTTTCCAGACGTCCGTACTCAGAGGTCACTGCTCAAGATCTCCATCATCTGGGCGACATCCTTGTCACCACGGCCCGACAGGTTCATCAACACGGTCTGGCCCTGCATCGTCGGAGCCTCACGCTCGATCCAGGCGACAGCGTGTGCGCACTCGAGAGCAGGGATGATGCCCTCGGTCTCCGACAGCAGGCGGAACCCGGCGACCACCTCGGGGTCGGTGACGCTCGGGTACTCGGCCCGACCGATCGAAGCGAGGTGCGAATGCTCGGGGCCGACTCCCGGGTAGTCGAGCCCCGCCGAGATCGACAGCGCCTCTTCCACCTGACCGACTTCGTCTTGCATCAGGTAGCTGCGCGATCCGTGGACGACGCCCGGTGTGCCTCGCCCGACGGCGGCTCCCCCGGCGGGCTCGACACCGACGAGGCGCACGGTGGTGTCGTCGACGAAACCCGAGAAGATGCCCATCGCGTTCGATCCACCGCCCACGCACGCAGTCACCACGTCGGGCAGCGAGCCGGTCAGGTCGAGGACCTGTCGGCGGGCTTCGTCGCCGATGATCGACTGGAACTGGCGGACCATGAACGGGTACGGGTGCGGACCGACGACCGAACCCAGCAGGAAGTGCGTGTCACCGACGTTGGCCACCCAGTGGCGCATCGCTTCGTTGACCGCGTCCTTCAGTGTGCGGCTGCCCGACTCGACCGACTCGACCTCGGCGCCGAGCAGTTTCATGCGGAACACGTTGAGCTCCTGGCGCTCGACGTCGACCGCACCCATGTACACCTTGCACTCGAGCCCCATCAGGGCCGCTGCGGTCGCACTGGCGACTCCGTGCTGTCCGGCACCGGTGTCGGCCACGATGCGCTGCTTGCCCATCCGCTTGGCCAGGAGGGCCTGACCGATGACGTTGTTGATCTTGTGCGACCCCGTGTGGTTGAGGTCTTCGCGCTTCAAGATCAGGCGGATCCCGAGACGCTTGCCGAGGTTGTGGCATTCGGTCAGGATCGACGGCCGCCCCGAGTACTGCTGATGCACCTCGGTCAGTTCGGCGCGGAACTCCGGGTCGTCCCATGCCTCGTGGAAGGCGACGTCCAGGTCCTGACAGGCCGGGACGAGTGTCTCGGGAACGAAACGGCCACCGAACTCGCCGAAGCGTCCGGTCGAGTCGGGCGGTGCGCTCAGCGTGTCGCTCATCAGGTGGAAGCTATCGAGGTGAACGGTTACTCGAAGTCCCAGTTGTACGGGCCGACGTCTTCGCCTCGGTACTGCTCGGGCGCCGCGTCCTTGGCGGCTTCGATGAAGCGCATCACGGCGATCGGGTCCTTCTTGCCGGGCGAACTCTCGACCCCGCTCGCGACGTCGACGCCCCACGGTTCGACCTCGGCGATCGCCGCTGCGACGTTGGTCGGGTCGAGCCCACCGGCCAGGATGAGCTTGAGCGAGTCGGGTGCGTCGCCCGCCAGGTTCCAGTCGAACACCTTCCCCGAGCCGGGCTCGGGAGCGTCCATCAGGATCATGTCGGTGCCGTAGTCGGCGGCATTCGGCAACTGGTCGGAGCCGGCAGCGAAGGCCTTGATCACGTACCGGAAGTGGCCCGAGATCTCCTGCACCTGCTCCGGCGTCTCGCGACCGTGGAGTTGGATGCCCTTGACTCCGGCCTTGTGCGCGATCTCGACGACCCGGCTCGGCAGTTCGTCGCGGAACACGCCGACGGTGAGGATCTCGGGCGGCAGACGACGGGTGATGTCGTACACCTTCTGCGGCGCGACCTGACGACTCGACGGAGCGAAGATGAAGCCCACTGCATCGGCACCCATGGCAACGGCGAGCAGTGCGTCGTCCTCGTTCGTGACACCGCAGATCTTGACGAACATTCCGGCCGAACCGTAATCGATCGATCCGCCGCTCCGTTGCGATGATGCCGTGCTCCTCAGCGGGCCGCTCTACTGTCGCCGCATGGGACGACTCGAACACATCGACATGACGGCGCGTCTGTCGAGCAGCGAATACGACGAACGACTGGCAGCTGCCCAGCAGCGCTTCCTCGAGTTGCGACTCGAACTGGGCGGCCACACGAACGACGGCAAGATCGGGCCCGGGCTCCTCGTGGTCATGGAGGGTTCCGACGCCGGCGGCAAGGGCGGCGCCATCAAGCGGCTCGTCCAGCCGCTCGACCCTCGCCACTACAGCGTGTACAGCTACGCCGCACCGAGCGAGCGCGAGCTGCGGCATCACTTCCTGTGGCGGTTCTGGTCGAAGGCGCCCGGGCAGGGCGGAATGTGCGTGTTCGACCGGAGCTGGTACGGGCGCGTGCTCGTCGAACGAGTCGAGGGATATGCCTCCACCGCCGAGTGGAACCGGGCCTACGACGAGATCGTCAACTTCGAGCGCGGTCTCACCAACGAGGGCGTGATCGTCGTCAAGTTCTGGATGCAGGTCAGCCCCGAGGAGCAACTCGAACGGTTCGAAGACCGTCGCGACGATCCGTTGCGCCGATGGAAGCTCACCGAGGAGGACTGGCGCAACCGGGAGAAGCGAGACGTCTACGACGAGGCGACCGAAGAGATGTTCGAGCGCACCGACCATTCCGCCGCCCCGTGGAACCTCATCGCCGGCGACCAGAAGAAGTGGGCTCGGATCGCGGTGCTCGAAACCACGATCCGGCGTGTGGAGGACGGCATGAGGATCTGGGCCGACTCGTGAAGGAGTTCGGCGGGAGGGTCGCCGCGATCACCGGAGCCGGTTCGGGCATCGGTCGGGCGCTTGCGGTCGATCTTGCGGGACGTGGGTGCGGATTGGCCCTCGGTGACGTCGACGAGCAGGGGCTCGCCGAGACGGTGCTGCAGTGTGAGCGTCACGGGGCCCGGGTGACGCCCACCGCACTCGACGTGTCCGACCGAGCGGCCGTCTTTGCCTGGGCCGACGATGTCGTCGAGCAGCACGGACGCGTCGACTTGCTCGTCAACAACGCGGGTGTCGCACTCGGTGCCAGTGCCCTCGGGCAGTCGATCGACGACTTCGAATGGCTGATGTCGATCAACTTCTGGGGAGTCGTTCACGGCACCCAGGCGTTCCTGCCGCACATGAAGCGCGCCGGGGACGGCCACATCGTGAACATCTCGAGCGTGTTCGGGTTGGTCAGCATCCCGACTCAATCGGCCTACAACGCATCGAAGTTCGCAGTGCGCGGCTTCACCGACGCATTGCGGATGGAACTCGAGATCGAGCCGTGTGGGGTGTCGACGACCACGATCCACCCGGGAGGGGTGAAGACGAACATCGCGCGCAACGCCCGCACCGACGAGTCGATGGTGATCGGCGGCGCGGACCCCGACGAGTTCGTGACCGAGTTCGACAAGCTCGCGCGGACCACCCCCGAGAAGGCCGCCCGTCAGATCTTGACCGCCGTCGAGCGAAATCGGCGACGCGCACTGATCGGCCCCGACGCGATCCTGTTCGACATCGTCTCGCGGTTGCCGGCCGGCCTGTATCAGCGACTCCTGGTCACCAGCGCCCGCCGAGATCGCCGACGACGCTCACTGGTGTGACACGGCTCAGCCGATGAGGGCGGCGACGCTCTCGGCCGGATCCCCGCTGGTCACGAGGGTCTCACCGACGAGAACGGCGTCGTAGCCGGCTGCTTCGAGTGAGCGGGCGTCGTCGGGCCCACGCACACCCGACTCGGCGATGCGCACAGCGTGGTCGGGGATCACGCCACCCATCCGCACGGCTCGCTCGTGATCGACTTCGAAGGTGACGAGGTCGCGCTGGTTGACACCGATCAGCGTGGCGTCGGCGATCAACGCCGACTCGAGTTCGGCCTCGTCGTGGATCTCGACGAGCACGTCGAGCCCGATCTCGACGGCGAGCTGGTGGAAGTCGACCAGTTCGCTGCGGTCGAGTGCAGCGGCGATGAGCAGGACACAGTCGGCGCCCATCAGTCGGGCATCGACGACGTCGAACGGGCTGACCGTGAAGTCCTTGCGCAGGACCGGCAGCCCACATGCGGCGCGCGCTGTCTGCAGGTCGTCGACCGAACCACCGAAGTACTCGACGTCGGTGAGCACCGACAGACACGACGCGCCCCCGCGCTCGTAGGTGCGCGCCATCTCGACGGGGTCGAGGTCGGCGTGAAGATCACCCTTGGACGGAGAGCGACGCTTGATCTCGGCGATCACGCCGAGCCGCTCGTGTCCGGTCAACGCCGACCGGAAGCCACGGGTGGGGTCGAGGGACCCGACCTCGTCGATCAGACGATCGAGCACACGCGAGTCGGAGCGCGCCGCCTCGCGGTGGTGTTCGAGGATCGCGTCGAGGTAGGTGGCACCGGCGTTGCTCATGGCGCCGACAGTGTGCCCGAATTCAGCGGGTCAGAGTCCCTTGCCGCTGACCGGGTTGAGCACGGTGATCTCGGGCCGCCCGGCACCGAGGGGGCGCAGTGCCATGCCGAGGTTCTTCATCGCCTCGCTCTGGCCGTGTGCGGCGAGCGCCTCGTGGCTGGCGTACTCCTCGTACATCCACAGGACGTTCTCGTCACCGGTGTCCTCGTTCAGGATGTACTTCAGCGTGTCGGGCTCGTTGGCCTTCACGTGCTCCATCATCGGGCCCATGGCCTCGACGAGTTCGGCGCGCTTGCCTTCGACGGCGGTGATCTTGGCGATGACGACAACGTTGCTCATGGCGTCAACGTACTTCGTCGGTGTGTGCCTCCAACCATCCGGACAGGTCGTCCTTGCGCTTCAGTGCCGCCGTCGTGAAGGGTCGGAGCTTGCCCGAGACGTCACGTTCCTGGAAGCCCTGGTCGTGGAGCCCGAAGCACCAGCCGACGTTGGCGAAGGATGACGCGTCCCGTCCGTCGAGGAACCACGTGTTGTTCAGGTCGAGCAGCGTCCGGTACGCATGCTGGGGTGTGTTCGTCCAGTGGATGATCTGCTTGCCCCAGTACATCCGGAGCTGGTTGTGGACCCAGCCCCGCTCGCGAATCTCGTGCATGATCGCGTTCCACACCTCGTCGTCGGTTTCGCCGTTCTCGAGTTCGGTCGCCGTGTACATGTCGTCACGTTCGTCGTCGGCGTGCGCCTCGAGACTCGTGCGCGCCCAGTCGGGCAGGCCGGCGAACGAGTCGTAGTCGGCACAGTGCTCGACGTAGTTGCACGCGAGTTCCCGGCGCACGATCAGCTCCTCGAGGTAGCTGGCAGCTCCCTCACCCGTCCGCTCGCGCAGCTGGTGAGCCATCCAGACCGGTGAGATCTGCCCGAAGTGCAGGTACGGCGACATCATCGATGTCCGGTCCTCGCAGTAGCGGTTCCGATCGTCGTCGTAGTCGTTGATGCGGTCGACGAAGTCGGCGAACGTCGACTTCGCAGCTGTGGTTCCCGGTGTCAGCCAGCCGACGGGTTGCGGTGCGTCCGAGTCGTCGAGGCCGAGCGTCGTCAGCAGCGACGCGATGTCGTCGAACTCTCGCAGTTGCACGTCGCTCGCCAGGCGCACGCCCGACGTGTCGTCGAGTGACGTCGTGTCGAGGTCGACGACGTAGTCATCTCGGCGCTTCTCGATCTTGGGACGGATCGTGCGCGCTGCCGTCTCGCGCTTGTCGGACGCCTCGTCGACTGGAACGACCACGTCGCCCTCGACACACGTGACCGGGCACGTGGCGTCGGATGCCACCGTCGAGCGCCACGCACGCTGGTGCCGGAGGTAGCCACGGTCGACGACGATCTCGACGGCATCGGCGGCGATGTCGAGGATCGCCGTCGGCGGATCATCCGTCTTGCGGACCACGACCGTTGCGCCACGCTGCTCGATCGAGCGCAGCGCCTGACCCATCCCGTCGAGCATGAATGCGAAGTGTCGGGGGCTGGCGTCGGGATAGTCCGAGATCACCGTCGTGGCGACGACGAGTGGTACCTCGTGGTCGTTCGCGATCTGCGCGGCGCCCTCCAGCGCCGGGTTGTCCTCGGCGCGCATCGACGCCTGCATCCAGTACAGGACGAACCGACCGCCGTCGTTCGGCTCGGCGTCGTTCAGCGCCCGACAGCGTTCGGGCTCGATCTGCGTCGTGGCCATGAGCGAAGCTGTGCCCGGCAGCCTGGCGGCGCAAACTGCGAACTCGTGCAGTGTCGCAGAACGTTCGCTCGTTCTGCGACACTGCCCCGATCCGGCGGTAGGTGACACCCTCGCAGGCCGTCGCCGTCGAGTGCTATGGGGCAGGGCTGCCCGCCCTCATGTGCCGATCTTGCGCAGCTGGCGGTGCCACGGCGCGGTGTCGATATGCGCTGTTTTCAGGGCCGTGCCGACCGCGTGTCGTCGGCCGTTCCGCTGTCTACGTGGTGGCTCGGAGGATGGCCTCGGCGACGAGTACTTCGGTGCCGGCCAGCCCGGCGGACAGGAAGAGGCTTCGCCCGGAACGAGGAGCGCTCTGATCGAGTCGTCCGAGGTGCTCGACTCTCGCCGACGCCGAAGAATCCGCGAGGAAGTGATCCTGCCCCTGGGCCGTGATCTGTTGCGGCGAGTCCGACACGATTCGTGCGGCGTCTTCTGCGGCGGCCGCGGAGATCTCGTGTGCGTAGGTGAACTTCGGGCCGACAGTGTTGATGTGTACGTCCGGTTTCATGTCGCGATGGTCGACAACCGGTTCCGCCGAGGACGTCGCGATGAGAACGATGTCGGCATCGGCCACAGCAGATCGGGCGTCGGAGATCGGTTGCACATCGACGTTGAGCGCGACGGTCATCTCGTCGGCGAACTGGCGACGCGACTCATTGGATCTCGAGAACACGGTGACGCGTGTCAGTTGGCGGACGGCGCCGCAGGCTGCAAGCTGGGTTCGGGCTTGTCGACCAGTGCCGATGACTGCGCAGGTCGTGGCGTCGGGTGGTGCAAGCCGGTCGACAGCGACCCCGCCAATCGCTCCGGTTCGCAGGGCGCCGAGTTGATCGCCGACCACGATTCCGGTCAGGGTTCCCGTCGATCGGTCCCAGACCGCCACGACTTGGTCTTGGCGGGATCCTGGGAAGGTGTCGTAGGCACGGAAACCAACTGTGTCGGCGAGCCCGCCGGTGGTGAACACGAGGCGCCCAGTCCCAAAGTCGACGCTGTGACGCGGCGGAGCAACGAGCCGGTCATCTGCATCAGCATCGATCGCGTCAGCGCAGACCTCGACGAGGTGAACCATGTTTGTGCCGGCGTCGAGGTCTGCGTCAAACAGCACCTTGGTGTCGGCGCTTGAGTTCATCGTGAGTCTCCCTTGCTCTGGGTCGCCCTGAGTCGCGACGGGTTCGGGCCCGACGGTACGCCTTCAACCTTGGTTGAGGTCAAGCTACGAATGACTGCACAATCTGAGCGCACTTCACCGAGCACCGACGTGCCGATCACGATCTGGCGATTCAGTATTGGACCGTCGTTGACATGCGTGCCCCGGCTCTCAACGACCCTGCCCGCGAACGCTGTGACCAACCGAACGTGACCGATCCGTCACCAACCGTCAACCAACCCTGTCCGCGGACAGGGTTGCGCAACCGAACGTGAAACAACAATCACCGACCGTCGCACCCGGTTCCCGGGCGTCGAGTTCCTCAGTAGCGCCTCAGGAGTCACCCAGCAGGACGGCGGCAACGGCCACTACCAGGGAGTTGATATCGCGCACTGCACCGAGCGGATACGTGCCGATCTGATCGGTCTATGTGGCGCTCACCGCGTGTGGATATGGAGCGGTTCGGCTACACGGTCGTCGACTCGGCAGCAATGGCGTATGCCTCGATCTCGACACGCAGAAGTAGGTCGATCAACGCCGCAACCTGAACGAGCGTTGCGGCAGGGCGAACCCCACCGAACGCTTGGCCGTGGGCCCGAAGTACCGCATCGGCGTCGCCGATGTCGATGACGTAGATCCGGGTTCGGACCACATCAAGAAGGCTGCTGCCGGCATCGTCCAGTTCTTCGCCGATGATTCTCAACGCGTCGACAGCCTGCCTGTACGCGTCGACGCCTTCGACGCTCGGTGGCTGAGCGCATGTGCCTGAGACATGGATCTGGTCTCCTACACGAACCGCTCGGCTGTACCCGTATTTGGCCTCGTAGGGTCCGCCCGAGGAGATGCTCTGTCGATTCATGGTCGCAGCTTCGCGTAAGTGCCTGCGCGTCGAGAGGCTGCTTTCTCGGCTGTTCCTGCGCCGGGTTGCCCGAGCGAACAATCTCGGGCGGGGAGGCGAGCGACTACGTGCCGATCACGAACACGTCGAGAGGCGGGGTTGGTTGATGTTCTTGGATGTTCTCATCATCGCTGTTGTGCGATGATCGTGTTTCTGCGATGATGGTGCGGTGGCCGGGATCGAGTTGCACGACGAGATCGGCGAGTGGATGGCCGGCCTCGACACATCCGAGTGGGATCGCACCGTGGTCATCATCGACCGACTCGCCGATCTTGGATCAATGGCACGCATGCCATTCTCGCGAGCGCTCGGTGACGGACTGTTCGAGATTCGTTTCACGCTCGGTCCGACCGCACGACGCATCACTTACCGATCCACCAAAGACAACCGGATCATCTTGCTGACCACGTTTCGTAAGCAACGCAACAACGAGCGTGCCGAGATCATTCGGGCACGACAGATCGCCGACGAGTGCGCTCGGCGCAACCCGTAGAGGAACCCTTATGGCCAACTACTCCCGCTGGGAAGACATCAAGAAGCAGCGACCCGACCCCACCGACGACACACGCACCGGAGTCGAGCAAGACTTCGCTCTCGGTCAGTTGATCTATGACCTGCGAACCGGTGCCGAGTTGAGTCAGCGTGAACTCGCAGAACGGATGGGCACCACCCAGTCGGTGATCTCGCGACTCGAAGAAGGCGGCGGCGCACGCAACCGACTCGACACCCTCGCCCGAGTCGCTACAGCGCTCGACCGCCATCTCGTCGTGTCATTCCCCGAAGTCGTGCCGAAGCGACTCAAAGACGCCGTCCAAGTCGCCTGATAGCCACTCTCGATAGCGCATAACGCCCCGGCCGGGGCCCCTCCAGGCCCGCACATAGCCGGCAATATTTTTCGTCCGACCTGTCCCATGACGCGCGTCCGCTGACGCCGGCAGGGTGAGCGAGCCCGACGACTTTGACCGTCCCCGAAGTGCCGGTCGGTGACACCCCGAGCGCTGTCTAGAAGCCGAGGCGTTCGGTGACGGTGGCGAGCAGTTCGCTGATCGGCACGCGTACCTGCTCGGTCGTGTCACGGTCGCGCACGGTCACTGCGTTGTCGTCGAGAGAGTCGAAGTCGACCGTGACCGCGAGCGGCGTGCCGATCTCGTCCTGACGGCGGTAGCGCTTGCCGATGTTCTGCGTCTCGTCGTAGTCGACCATGTAGCGGTCGGCGAGCATCTTGCGGACCTCGTGGGCGAGCGGCGTGAGCGTGTCCTTCTTGCTGAGCGGGAGCACGGCGATCGTGTACGGGGCAAGGCGCGGGTGGAGCCGGAGCACCGTGCGCTTCTCACCGTTGACCTCGTCCTCGTCGTAGGCAGCGAGCAGGAAGGCCGCCATCGTGCGCGTGGCGCCGGCCGCCGGTTCGATCACGTAGGGCACGTAGCGCTCGTTGGTCTGGGGGTCGAAGTAGTCGAGCTTCTCCCCCGAGACGGCGGCGTGCGCCTTGAGGTCGAAGTCGGTGCGCTTGGCGATGCCTTCGAGTTCGTCGAACCCCCATGGGAACTGGAACTCGACATCGGACGTGCCGGTCGAATAGTGCGACAACTCGTCGGCGTCGTGCGGGCGTAGCATGACCATGTCTTCGGGGATGCCGTGCTCGATGTACCAGTTGAGTCGTTCGTTGCACCAGTACTCGTACCACTGCTCCGACTCCTCCGGCGGCACGAAGAACTCCATCTCCATCTGCTCGAACTCGCGGGTGCGGAAGATCCAGTTCTGCGGAGTGATCTCGTTGCGGAAGCTCTTGCCGACCTGGGCGATCCCGAACGGCGGCTTCTTGCGGCTCGTCTGGAGCACCTGGGCGAAGTTGGTGAACATCCCCTGGGCCGTCTCGGGTCGCAGGTAGGCGTCGGAACCTGCGCCCTCGACCGGGCCGGCCTGGGTCTTGAACATCAGGTTGAACTCGCGCGCCTCGGTGAAGGTGTTCTTATCGCCACACGACGGGCACGTGTCGGGCTCATCGAGCTTGTCGAGGCGGTGCCGGGTCTTGCAGTTCGTGCAGTCGACCAGCGGGTCGGAGAAGTTCGCGAGGTGCCCCGAGGCCTGCCAGACCTGAGGCGGGCTGAGCACGGCGGCGTCGATGAGCACCACGTCGTCGCGCTGTTGCACCATCGATCGGAGCCACGCGTTCTTCACGTTGCGGAGAAGCAGCGAACCGAGGGGGCCGTAGTCGTAGGTCGACCGGAAGCCGCCGTAGATCTCGGCGGACTGGTACACGAACCCCCTGCGCTTGCAGAGGGAGACGATCTGTTCGAGGTCGGTGGCTGCCATACAGCCCGCCAGGCTACGACCCCTGCCCGTATACGTGACGGGTCTGTCCCCTCACGTATGCAGGTCGGGTCGGCCGTACGTGAGGGGTCTGTCCCCTCACGTATGGATGTCGGGTCGGCCGTACGTGAGGGGACAGACCCTTCACGTATGGCTACCGCTCAGGAGAGGTCGGCGGCCCGTCGGATCAGGTCGGCGAGGTCGTCGACCTCGTCGGCGTCCAACTCGTCGGCCAGACGATCGGCTTCGTCGGCGAGGTTCTCCATGTCGACGTCGTCGGCGTACGGGTTGTCACGCATCTTCTCGGCGAACGTCGCCACGACGGTCGCCAGCTGGAAGTCGTCGGGGGTGTCGGCGAAGCGGGGCTCGATGTCACGCAGGTCGATGTCCTCGTCGATCTCGTCGACGTCGCCGCTGTCGGGGTCCTCCCAGCGCAACGACACGACACCGATCTCGGCCCGGTCGTCGAGGTCGACGCCCGACGCGAGTTCGATCTCGTAGATCGCCGTCACCTGGTGGCCGGCGCCGAGTTCTCCGGCGTCGACGCCGTCGTTGCGGAAATCGCTGTCGCGGACTCCACGGTTCTCGAAGCCGATGAGTCGGTAGCTGTCGACGACGTCGTCGTCGAACTCGACCTGGATCTTGGCGTCTTTCGCGATGGTCAAGAGCGTCGAGGTGAGTTCGTCCTCGAAGAGGCGTTCGGCTTCTTCGATGGTGTCGACGTAAGCGTAGAACCCGTCGCCGTTGTCGGCGAGCTGTTCCATGGTCACGTCATTGAAGTTGCCCATGCCGTAGCCGACGGTGACGAGGTCGATGCCGTCGTCGGCGTCGCGTCGGATCATCCGACCCAGTTCGTCGACGTCGGTGATCCCGGCGTTGGCCACACCGTCGGAGGCGATGATCACTCGGTTGATGCCATCCTCGTTGAACGCGCTCCGAGCGAGGTCGTAGCCCTCGATCAGGCCCGACTCCAAGTTCGTCGAACCGCCCGTCTCGAGGGAGTCGATCGCGTCCAGGATCCGGTCACGGTCGCGGACCCGGGTCGGCTCGAGCACGATGCCCGAGCTGTCGCTGTAGGTCACGATCGCGACCCGGTCGTCATCATCGAGTTCTTCGACGAGGATCGACAGCGACTCCTTGACGAGGCCGAGCCGGTTGTCCTGGTCCATGGAGCCGGAGGTGTCGATCACGAACGTGAGCGTCGCGTCGCCGCGATCCTCGTCGGCGACGATCTCACCCTGCACGCCGATGCGCACGAGCACGTTGTCCTCGTCGAACGGCGACGGTCCGCCGTCGACGGTGAGATCGAGTCCCGACCGGGGCGCCCGGTAGTCGTAGTCGAATGCGTTGACGTACTCCTCGGGTCGCACCGACTCGCGGGGCGGCAGGGAGCCCTCGTCGAGGAAGCGTCGACCCACGGTGTACGAGCCGGTGTCGACATCGAGTGCGAATGTCGACAGCGGGTCGTTCGACGCCGAGATGAAGTCTCGGTAGCCGTAGTCCTCGAACCGGTTGTCGTCGAAGCGGCCCTCGGCGTCACCGTCCTCGGCATCACGGGCGTCGGCGTCGTCGGCGGGCTGTTCCTCCCCGAACAGCCCGCCGTCGTCGCTCACCGTGTCGTCGGACGCCGTGTCGCCATCGTCCTCCATGGCCTCGTCGTCCATCGCGTCGCTCTCGTCGAACTCGGCTTCGGCGTCCGGGGAGGACGCTTCCGGGGATCCCGAGTCGAGCTGACCCGAGTCGCCCGCCATCGGCTCGTCCGCCATCGCATCGTCCATCGCATCGTCGTCCGAGGCTTCCATGGCGTCCTCCTCCGTGGCGTCGTCTTCCATGGCGTCGCTGTCGTCCAACGCATCGTCGGCGGCGTCCTCGACGAACTCGCCGTCGGCGTCATCACCTCCCTCGTCGGCACCGGTGCGACCCGAGTCCAGCTCGACACCGGCCTCCCCGTCGCTCGTATCGTCGTCCGATCCACAGGCGGCGATGAGGGTCCCGAAGACCACCAAGGCGGCCACTTGCTTGTTCACGTTGCTGCGCTTCATGGAGGTCTGACGCTGCGCGCACGGTTGCGGTTCCCGATTCGACGAATTCGTCGCCGATCACGATGCATCGAGGGTCAGACTGCGGCCGTGCGCCACCGGCTATCGTTCGCCTCATCCCGAGAACACTCGGTGTCACACGTGTCAACGTCGAGGTCCACACCATGAAACTCTTCCCCATCCTCACCGCAACCGCCGCTGTCGCGCTCGGACTGGCATCGCCCGCACTCGCGGCCGAGCCCACGCTCTCGTTCCCGACCGAGGACACCGCAGGCGGCCCTGTCGGTTCGACCCTCACGCTGCGAACCGCCGACGTCGAAGATCAGTTCGTCGGCATCGAATGCGACGCATCGGTCGAGATCCTCAACCAGGGTTCGTCGCACCCGAACAACGACCTCATCATCACGTCGGGTGGCAATTCCGTCGAGGTCGCCGACATCGAGGGCGAGACCTTCTCCGACGAGATCTTCGTGCTCCCGATCGTGCTCGGCGAGACGGTCTCGGTCGCAATCCGCTTCGGCGGCGACGGCTTCTTCAGCGGCGGTTTCATCATCGACTTCGACTGCTCGGCCGGGCTCCCGACCACGACCGTGGCGCCGACCACCACACTTGCTCCCGAGACCACTCTCGCCCCGGCGACGACCGCCGCTCCCGACACCACCGCCGCTCCGACGACCACGATCGACGATTCGGGGGTGCTCCCCGACTCGTCGGCCGATCCGACGACCACGACCACGCCGACGATCCCCGCACCCACGACCGCGCCGGCCGACCCCGGTACCGGCACCACGGAGCCGGGCTCGGGAACGCCTGACCCGGGTGAGGTGCTGCCGGCCACCGGCCGCAATCTGACCACCCTCCTCCTCGGCGCCAGTCTCGTGGCTGCGGGAGTCGGTGCGGTGCTCGGCGCTCGTCGGCGATTCCCGGTCTGACGCTCGCCCGTCAGTTCGTCTCGAACATGGCGACGGCACGCAGCCGTCGCTCGATCTGGAACTCGAGTGCTTTCGTGGCGAGTGCTGCCACCTCATGGGTGATGGGCGACTCTCGATGTGCGAGTGCCTGCTGCAGGCGGCCGCCCAGGATGTCACGCAACAGTGCGAGCGCGGCGGGGCTGATCGACTGACCGGAACGACATGACCGACACAGCACGCCGCCCTCGTTGAGGTCGAACGCGACGAAGGCCGTCTCGGGCTCGGTGCCGCCGCAGCGGATGCACCGGTGCAACTCGGGTCGCATTCCCTCGTTGGCCAGCAGCTTCCAGTAGAACGCCGGGACGTTCAACGGCGAAGGAGCGTCGGCGATCGTTCGCAACACACCGACCACCATCCGGTACAGCCCCATGTTGGGCTCACGTTCCAAGGAGAGTTGATCGACCGCCTCGACAGCGGCCAGCCCCTGCGACGCACGATCGAGCGACGACAACATCGGCGAGAGCGATTCGACGGCTTCGACCTGGGAGACGATGTCGAGATCGCGCCCGCGGTACAGTTGCACGTTCACGTGGCTCATCGGCTCGAGGCGCGCCCCGAACTTCGACTTCGTCTTGCGGACGCCCTTCGCGACTGCTCGCACCTTGCCGTTCTCGGCCGTGTGCATGACGATGATCCGGTCGGACTCGCCGAGCTTGTACGTGCGCAGCACGACCCCGGAGTCGCGGTAGAGGCCGCTCATCGTCAGCCGACGGATTCGTCGGACTGCTCGTCGAGCCCACCGAAACGACGTTCGCGCCGAGCGAAGTCGGCAATGGCCTCGACCAGGTGACCTGTCGAGAGTTCGTTCCACGCCATCGGCCGGAAGACGAGTTCGCCGTAGGCCAGTTCCCAGACCAACGACGGCGGGAGCCGGGTCGGCTCGCCGAGTACGACGATCAGATCGGGTTCGCAGTCCGCCGGCGAGTACAGCATCTCCGACACCGTTGCCTCGTTGATCGGTTCGTCATCGGGCAGGTCACCGAGCGCCTGCGCGAAGCGTTCACGTCCGTCACCGCACGGATCGATGATCACGTGGCAGCCGTCGATCGTGCGCTCCCACCGTTGACTCTCGCTGGGCCGATCGCCGGGTTCGAATGCACGCAGCGTCAAGAAGGTGGCGCCGGCATTGGCGACCACGGCACCCAACTCGGACACGCGCTCGTCCCACCGACGCACGCCGAGGTCGTCCCAGTCGCCGAGCGTTCCGCCGACGACCATCACATGACGGAGGAACTGGCGGGTCGGATCGACCTCGGGCGCAGCGTCCGGGTGCTGCTCGGTGATCGGGCTCGTGGACACGTCACCATCATTCCACGGCGAATGGCCGAACGTGGGCACGGTCGACCTCTAATGTGACACATCGTGTCATCGGAGCGAACCACAACCCAACGTCAGCTCCACGTCGCGTGCATCATGGACGGCAACGGTCGCTGGGCCGGGCGTCGAGGCCTCCCGCGCACCGACGGGCACACCGAGGGCGAGGAGAATCTGGCCCGCCTCGTACGCGTCGCGGTCGAGCGCGACATCGGCCACCTCACCGTGTTCGGGTTCTCGACCGAGAACTGGCGTCGCCCCCGACCCGAGGTGCGCCACATCCTCGGCCTGCACGAGAAGCTGTTCGGTCGCGTCGCCGAACTGAACGAGCTGAACGTCCGAATTCGTTGGATCGGGCGTCCGTTCGACTCCCGCGAGGCCAAGACCCCCCGTTACGTCCAGCGCGCGATCCGCAAGGCCGTCAACGACACGGCGGCCAACACCGGGATGACCCTGACCGTCGCCTTCGACTACGGCGGCCGAAGCGAACTGGTGAGTGCGGTCGAAGCGGCACGCGATTCCGACATCGGGATCACGGTCGAGTCGATCGGCGACCACCTCTACATGCCCGACCTTCCGCCGGTCGACGTCGTGGTACGCACGAGCGGCGAGCGACGGGTCTCCAACTTCCTGCTGTGGCAGGCTGCCGGTGCCGCGATCTACTTCACCGACGCACCGTGGCCCGATTTCGACGCCGACGAACTCGACGCGGCGCTGGCGCTGGTACCGACTCGATGACCGAGTCGGGACGCACACTCGAGACACTCTCCATCGTCACCGGCGCACTCGAAGCGAGCGAGTTGCGTGCCGGGCAGCACGAGATGGCCACTCTCGTCGAGAATGCGATCGCCGAGAAGCGTCACCTCGTCGTCCAGGCCGGCACCGGTACCGGCAAGACCCTCGCCTACCTCGTCCCTGCGCTCACGTCGGGCGTCAACGTCGTGGTGGCGACGGCGACCAAGGCCTTGCAGGACCAACTGGCCTCGAAGGACCTGCCGTTCCTGGCCGAGCATTCCGGCATCGAATTCGACTGGGCGATCCTGAAAGGGCGCAGCAACTACATCTGCCGGCAGCGCCTGCACGAGGTCGCCGACCCCGCCCAGGGCCAGTTGGAGGTCGACGACATGGCCGTCGTTACGAAGGCCGAGGTGAAGAGGCTTGCCGAGTGGGCAGAGATGTCGGTCACCGGCGATCAGGCCGAACTCGACTGGACACCCACCGACAACGCGTGGCGATCGGTCAGCGTGGGGTCCGACGAGTGCCCCGGCGCCGAACGGTGCCCGGCTGGAGCCACGTGCTTCGCCGAGGAAGCCAAGCGTCGAGCCCAGGCAGCCGATGTCGTCGTGGTCAACACGCACCTCTACGGACTCCACGTGTCGTCTGACAATGCGATCCTGCCCGATCACGACGTGGTGGTGTTCGACGAGGCACACGTTCTCGAAGACGTGATGAGCGACACCGTGGGCGTCGAGATCTCGCCCGGGCGTTTCGTTGCCTTGGCAGCGACGATCCGCAAGATCCTCGACGACCCGACGACCACCGGCGGGGTCGCCGAACTCGGTGAATCGCTGCGCGACGCGCTGTCGGAGCACGTCGGAGAGCGTCTCTCGTCGCCACTCCCCGACTCCATCCAGGAACCGCTCGCCGACGCCCGCCTCACGCTCGGCAACGCGAACGACGAACTCGGTGCGATCGACACCACCAACGAAGACGCCAAGCAGCGCAAGCTGCGTGCACAGACGATGACGGGACGCTCGATCCAGCAACTCGACATCGCGATCGAAGGTCGCGAGGGGTACGTCGCGTTCGTCTCGGGAAATCGCGACTCGCCACGTCTCGAGATCGCCCCGCTCGACGTCGGCCCCACGATGGACGAAGGCGTGTGGAAGCGCCGCACGGCGATCCTCACGAGCGCAACGATCCCGTCGTCGTTGGCCGGCCGGGTCGGGATCGGGGCCGACGACGTCGACGTGGCCGATGTGGGCAGCCCGTTCGACTACGAGTCGAACTCGATGCTGTACTGCGCGATTCATCTCCCCAACCCGAACGCCCCCGAGTTCCGGGCACAGGCGAACAACGAACTGGAAGCGCTGATCACGGCCGCCGGTGGACGGACCCTTGCGCTGTTCACCAGCTACCGGGCGATGGACGAGGCCGCCGAAGCGATGCGTGACCGGCTCGACGTGCCGATCCTCACTCAGCGCGACATGCCCAAGACCGCGCTCGTGAAGGCGTTCGCCGACGATGAGGCCACATGTCTGTTCGCGACCGCCGGCTTGTTCCAGGGTGTCGACGTGCCCGGCACCACGCTCTCGCTCGTCGTGATCGACCGGATCCCGTTCCCACGCCCGGACGATCCGCTCCTGTCGGCGCGTCGCGATCAGCTCGGCCGGTCGGCGTTCAGCGAGATCGACATCCCGCGTGCCTCGATGATGCTGGCTCAGGCCGCCGGCCGACTCATCCGCTCGGCCACCGACACCGGCGTGGTCGCCGTGATGGACCCACGGCTCGGCACGGCCAACTACCGGTGGGACATCGTGAAGGCGCTCCCGCCGATGAAACGCACCCGCCACCGCGCCGACGTCGAAGAGTTTCTCCGCACCATCACCGCCTGACCTGAACGATCGGTGTCAGGCACCAATCGTTCAGGCCGCCAATCGCTCAGGCACCAATCGCTCAGGCGAGGGTGCCGACGTTGTTGAGTTCTCGGAAGGCCTGCTCGAGGCGCTCGACGAAGCTGACTTCGCCGGCACGGAGCCACACACGGGGGTCGTAGTGCTTCTTGTTCGGAGCATCGGCGCCGTCGGGGTTGCCGAGCTGGCCCTGCAGGTAGTCGTGCTTCTCGGCGTCGTATGCGCGCACGCCGTCCCAGAACGCCCACTGCAGATCGGTGTCGATGTTCATCTTGACGACGCCGTACGACAGCGCCTCCTCGATCTCGGCGGCGCTCGAACCCGAGCCACCGTGGAACACGAAGTTGACCGGCTTGTCGGAATCGGTCGAGTGCTTCTCGGCGATGTGCGCCTGAGCATCACGCAGGATCGTCGGCGTCAGCTTGACGTTGCCCGGCTTGTAGACGCCGTGCACGTTGCCGAACGCGGCAGCGATCGTGAAGTTGGGGCTGACCTCCATGAGCCGCTCGTAGGCGTACGCGACCTCTTCGGGCTTCGAGTACAGGTCTTCGGGGTTCGCGTCGGAGTTGTCGACGCCGTCTTCCTCGCCACCGGTGATGCCGAGTTCGATCTCGAGGGTCATCCCCATCGGAGCCATCCGCTTCAGATACTCGGTACACGTATCGAGGTTCTCCTCGATCGGCTCCTCCGACAGATCGAGCATGTGCGAGCTGAACAACGGCGCGCCGGTCTCCTCGTAGTGCTTCTCCCCTTCGTCGATCAGCCCCGAGATCCACGGCAGCTTCTTCTTCGGGCAGTGGTCGGTGTGGAGGATGACGCGAGCGTCGTAGGCCGCAGCCATCGTCTGGACGTGCTTGGCGCCGGCGACCGAGCCGAGGATCGATGCCCGGTCGGCGTCGACCGGGACGTTCTTGCCGCCGACGAAGGCCGAGCCACTCGTCGAGAACTGGATGATGACCGGGCTGTTCAGCTTGCCAGCCGTCTCCATGACAGCGTTCATCGAGTTGGTACCGATGCAGTTGGCGGCCGGAAGTGCGAACTGCTGGGCCTTGGCCAGTGCGAACACCTCGTTCACCGCCTCTCCCGCGAGGACGCCGGCAGGAAAATCGTTTCGTAGCTCCGTCATCCGCCCAGAGTACGCGATTCGAAGGCGTGCGGCGAGCTTCCTGTCCCGTACTCTCGGGACATGGCGCAACTCGTGCACACCGTCGTCGACGACCATGTCGCGACCATCACGCTCGATTCGCAGCACAATCGCAATGCGCTCTCGATTCAACTGCTCGACGAGTTGCACGCGGGGATCGACCAAGCCGAATCGGCAGATGCCCGAGCGATCGTGCTGCGCCACGAAGGGCCGGCATTCTGCGCCGGCGCCGACCTGAAGGAACGCTCCGACGGACCGCCCGACGCGACACCGATGGTCTCTGCGCTCCAGCGGTTGATGGACACCGAACGGCCCACCATCGCCGCCGTCGACGGCGCGGTTCGTGCTGGCGGAATCGGTCTGATGGCGTCGTGCGACCTAGTGGTCGTCGACTCGTCGACCACCTTCGCTCTCACCGAGGTCCGCATCGGGGTGGCCGCCGCCATCATCTCGGTCCCGATCCTGCGCCGGGTGCCGGCCGGAAAGATCGCCACTGCGATGCTCACCGGCGAAGCCTTCGATGCCAGCGAAGCCCGTTCGATCGGGCTCGTCACCCACGTCGCCGAAGATGTCGCTTCCACGGTCGCCGCGCTCGTCGACGGCATCCGCTCGGGTGCCCCTCGCGCGGTGCGAGAGACCAAGGCGCTGCTCCGTTCGGTCCCCGACATGACGCGTGACGCTGCATTCGTCGCGATGGCCGAGCTGTCGAACGAGTTGTTCGCCGGCCCCGACGCTGAACGCGGAATGCAGGCGTTCCGTGCCAAGCGGGCCGTCGACTGGAATACGCCGACCGTCTGACGATCGTGGTTGGCACGGTCGTCAGGTTGCGTGCGACACTGGTCACATGACCAGCACCACCACCAGCGCCGAGCTCCACGAACGCATCGCCGGCGGCAACATCCCGAAGCGCTTCCTCGCGAACCTCGAACGCAACGGCGACATCGAGGTCGTCAACTGGAAGAGCTCGTCGGGCGAGTGGGTCTCGAAGACCCTCACCGAGGTCGCCGACGACGCCGCCCGCCTCGTCACGTCGCTGAAGGACCTCGGAGTCGGCAAGGGCGACAAGGTCGTCATGATGATCAGCAATCGCCAGGAGTTCCATGCGATCGACATCGCCGTGCTGTTCTGCGGCGCCACACCTGTCTCGATCTACAACAGCTCTGCGCCCGACCAGATCCAGTACCTCGTCAACGACTGCGGAGCGAAGGTCGCGATCCTCGAAAACGACGGGTTCTTGCAGCGCTTCGAAGCGGTGCGCGACAAGCTCCCCACCATCGAGCACATCGCGCTGATCGAGGCCGACGGCGCGAGCGACGACATCGTGCGATTCAGCGACATGCTGGCCGCCGAGCCCGCCGACCTCACCGCCGAGGCCGACACCGCAGAACTGGCCGATTCGGCGACGATCATCTACACCTCCGGCACGACCGGGCCGCCCAAGGGTGTCATGCTCAGTCACCGCAACGTGGCGTGGACACTCGAATCGGTCGGCCAGTCGATGCGTGACCAGACCGACATCGACGACTTCGCCGGCAAGCGCCACGTCTCGTACCTGCCGATGGCCCACGTGATGGAGCGCCTGCTCGGCCACTACTACATGCTCGATTTCGCCACGAGGGTGTTCTGCTGTCCCGAGACCGCGCAGATGCCCGCCACCGTCCGCGAGACCAAGCCCAACGTCTTCATCGGCGTTCCGCGCGTCTGGGAGAAGATGTACGCAGGCGTGAACGCAGCGATCTCGGCCGACCCCGAGAAGGAGAAGCAGTTCAACGAGGGTGTGGCAGCGGCGATCCCGATCATGGAGAAGATGACCAGGGGAACCGCCACCGACGAGGAGATCGCCACCTGGAACTTCCTCGACGAGGTGGGCTTCAAGGCCGTGCGCGGGCTGATCGGCCTCGACGAGGTCGAGATCGGCATCTCGGGCGCAGCCCCGATCCCCGCCGAGATCCTCGAATGGTTCCGTGCCATCGGTGTACCGCTCAGCGAGGGCTACGGCATGAGCGAGACCACCGCAGTCCTGTCCTGGGCCGCTGCTGCGAAGCCTGGCTACGTCGGCACCGCCGCAACTGGCGTCGAGATGAAACTCGCCGACGACGGAGAGGTGCTCGCACGTGGCGGCAACATGTTCGAGGGATATCTCGGGCTGCCGGACAAGACCGCCGAGTCGATCGACGACGACGGCTGGGTCCACACGGGTGACATCGGCGAGATCGATGACGAGGGCTACCTGAAGATCGTCGATCGCAAGAAAGAACTCATCATCACCGCCGGCGGCAAGAACATCAGCCCCGCCAACCTCGAAGCCGCACTCAAGATGATCCCGCTGGTGGGCCAGGCGTGCGCGATCGGCGAGCAGAAGCCGTTCGTCTCGGCACTCGTCGTGCTCGACCCCGACGCCGCAGCGGCCTGGGCGAACGAGCACGGCCTGGAGGGCGATGCGGCGACCATGCAGGCACTCGCCCAGAACCCCGACGTGATCGCCGAGGTGAACACGGGGCTGGCCGAGGCGATGGCCGACTTCAACAACGCCGAAGCGGTGAAGAAGGTCACCGTGCTCGGCGACGAATGGCTGCCCGACACCGAACTGCTGACGCCTACCTCGAAGCTGAAGCGTCGTGGCATCCTGACCACGTTCGCCGACGAGATCGACGCCCTCTACGCCAAGTGAGCGCCCGGGTCAGGCGATGAGGCGATAGCCGACGCCGCGAGCGGTGACGATGAGGCGGGGGTCGTCGGGGTGGTCTTCGACCTTGACCCGGAGTCGCCGGACGTGGGCGTCGACGAGTCGGGAATCGCCCAGGTACTCGTACCCCCAGACCCGCTCCAGCAGTTGATCGCGCGACAGCACCGAGCCTGCGTGCTCGGCGAATTCGCACAGCAGGCGGAATTCGGTCTTGGTCAAGTTGACCTCGACGCCGCCCTTCAACACGATTCCCTGCTCGCGACGAAGTTCGAGGTCCCCGAATATCGACGCCGTCTGCTGCTGGGGAACATCGAGCAGGTGGACCCGCCGCAGGAGCGAGCGGATCCGGGCGGCGAGTTCTTTCGGGACCACCGGCTTGGTCACGTAGTCGTCGGCGCCCGCCTCGAGCCCGGCGACCATGTCGATCGTGTCGGTCTGCGCGGTGATGATGATGATCGGCACGATGCTCTTCGACCGCAGCGCCCGACACACCTCGAATCCCGACATGTCAGGCAGTCGCAGGTCGAGGAGGACGAGGTCGACCGCTTGACGATCGAACGACTCGAGCCCGTCGGCACCGTTCGCTGCTTCGCGGACCGAATATCCCTCGTCTTCGAGTGCCATCGACAGCGCCAGTCGAATCGCGTCGTCGTCCTCGATGAAGAGCAGTGATTCCATGGCGGCACCATCATGGCATCTGTCGAGGGCGACATCCTCGACACTGTGCTGGACGTCGAGACGTCGTGTTGCATTCGGGTTGCGAAGCATCGAGGGCGTGTCGAGATCGGATCCGGTCGGCCACGCGCTCGGGCGGACGGTGAGGTCACTCTCCGCGTTCGGCCGTCACGAACGCCCTGCTCAGCGTTCCGCGAGAAACGAGACTCGGCACCGTCGGTTTCGTTACGGAAAACGCGCATGACGCGCAGAGGGCCGTCACATGCGCCCGTCATATTTATACCTGTTCACGCTGCACCGGTGAGGTACCTCCCTCCCCCTGGTACCTCACCGGCAGCGGGTGAACTCCCCCGGACCGCAGCTTGCACCACGTTGCCGCACAGCGTTTCCGGCCCGAGCAGTCTCTCTCCGTCTGCAACACTGCTCCCGTGGCACGCGATCGTTCCCTCCGTCTTCGGACACGCGTCACGCTCTTCTTCGCACTCATTGCCCTGTTCGCCGGGACCCTGTTGATCGGCGTCACCTACGGCTTCGCGCGCAACAACCTCCTCGAACAGCGGTCGGCATCGGCTGAACGTCAGGCCATAGAAAATGCGGGCGAGGTCACCGACGAGCTCGACAGCGGGCCCGATGGCATCATCCGAGTCTTCGAAGATCTCCCGATCGAACCCGACGGCTTCGCCGCTCTGCGATCGGACGATCCGCTCGACGAGGTCCGCGTCGACACCGGCGCAGGGTTCTTCGAGGACTTCCCGAGCGAACTGGTCAGACAGGTCGAGAACGGCGGAGCCGGGATGCAGTTCGCCGAGATCGACGGCGACGACTTCGTCACCGTCGGGGTCTACATCGGTCGCCACGACACCGGCTACTACGAAGCGTTCCCCGCCGACTCCCAGAGTTCGACACTCACCGCCCTGTTCACCGCACTCGCTCTCGGTGGCATCGGAACGTTGACGTTGGCGACGCTGTTCGGATTCTCGACGAGTCGTCGCCTGCTCCGACCCCTGAGTCGGGTCGCCGACGCCGCCGAGGACATCGCGTCCGGCGGCCTGGAGACCCGCCTCGACAGTGAGTCGGACCCCGACCTCGACCGCCTCGCCAGCTCGTTCAACGACATGGCCGACGCCGTCCAGACCAGGATCGAACGAGAAGCCCGCTTCGCATCCGACGTGAGCCACGAACTCCGCTCCCCCATCACCGCCCTCACCGCCGCAGTCGAGGTCCTCGATGCCCGCCGCGACGACATCCCCGAGCGAACGCAGCAGGCTCTCGACATCGTGGTCAGCCAGGTCCGACGTTTCGACAGCATGGTGATCGATCTGCTCGAGTTGTCCCGGATGGACGCCGGCGCGACGGACCTCAACGTGGAGCGACTCGACATCATCGACCTGACGCACCGCGTGTCGGCGCGCTTCGGCAGCCCCGACATCGACGTCGATGTCGACCCGAACACACCACGCGAAATCGACATCGACAAGGTCCGCTTCGAGCGCGTGCTCGGCAACCTGATCGAGAACGCCAACCATCACGGTGGCGGAGCACTCAAGGTCGAGGTGGCGCCGACCCGGAACAAGATGGTCCGCTTCGCCGTGGAAGACGGCGGGCCCGGCGTGGCGCGCAGCGAACGCGACCGCATCTTCGAGCGCTTCGCCCGCGGCAGCGCCGCTCGACACCGGATCGGTACCGGGCTCGGTCTCGCACTCGCATCCGAGCACAGTTCTGCGATGGGCGGAGCCACCTGGGTGGAAGATCGCCCAGGCGGCGGTGCTCGCTTCGTTTTCGAGGTACCCATCAGGAAGGACCGCCGATGAGGAAGCGGAGACCAGACGCCGCGGTCACGTCGATGGTCCTGGTGGCCGCCATCACGCTCGCGTCGTGCGGTGTGCCGACCGGGCCCGACAGCTTCGAGGACATCTCGGCCGACGTCCCCGACCGGATCAGCGACACCACCACCACGACGACGACCACGACCACGACGCTGCCCGACCCCACGCAGTCGACGGTCGCCACGACCACCACGACCACGACCGAACCCGAACCCGAGCCCGATCTCGCCGAGGTGTTCGTCTACTTCGTCCTGGGCGAGGACCTCCAGGAGGTCGTCGTCCAGGAACAGCCGCCGGTGGCCGACAACCCGGCACTGCTCCAGTCTCTGCTCGAACTCGGGCCCGAATCGGCCGTGCGCGACAGCCTCGTGACGCCCGGCCTGATCCAGGGCGCCGAGTTCGCCGACGGCTTGGTGACGATCGACCTGAACGCCGACATCTACCGTCGTCTGGACAGCGGGGACCGCACGCGCGTGATCGCCCAGATCGCCCTGACCTACATCGCCAACCTGCGCTTCGTCGGGTTCGCCACCTTCACGTTCGACGGCGACGCTCAGGGCTTCCCCCGCGGATCGGGCTTCTTGACCAACGGGCCCGTCTCGGCCGACGACTACAGCAACCTGATCTCCGACCCGGCGGCGCCGCTGCCGACCACCTCGACGACCAGCACCGCGACGACGTCCAGCAGCTCCACGACCACCACCACATCGGTGCCGGACGACGAACCCGACGCCGCCTCAGGTGAGGGCTGACAAGGCCATTCCCGACGACAGGGGCGAGGCCTGTCCACTCCAGATCTGCGTCAGTAGCCGAGGCGCGCCACGCGGTCGGCCTTGCGCTGCCAGTCCTTGTCGACCTTCACCCGCAGCTCGAGGTACACGCCGTCGGGCAGTTGCTTGCGCGCTGCTTCTCCCGCCCGCTTCAACACGATCCCGCCCTTGCCGATGACCATGCCCTTCTGACTGTCGCGCTCGACGATGATGTCGACGCGGATCCGGGGCCACTCCCATTCGACGACCTGTGTGGCGATCGAATAGGGCAACTCGTCGCGAGTCGCGGCGAGCAACTGTTCACGAACGAGTTCAGCGACCCAACGTTCTTCGGGGAGATCGCTCACCTCGTCGTCGGGAAAGTACTGCGGACCCACGGGGAGCCCGGTGGTCAGGTGGCCGACGAGATTGTCGATGCCGTCCTTGGTGAGCGCCGACACCGGGAAGTACTCCCGCGCACCGAGTTCGCTCGCTGCGGTGAGCATCGCCAGCACCGACTCCCGACTGGCCCGGTCGATCTTGTTCACGACGACGATCGAGTCGGCCAGGTCGAGTTGCGCGGCGACCCAACGATCGCCTTTTCCGAACGGCGCCGTCGCATCGAGGACCAGCGCCGTCACGTCGACGTCGTCGACACTGCTCAGTGCCGTTGCGTTCACTCGTTCTCCGAGCGCCGTCACCGGCTTGTGCAGCCCCGGGGTGTCGACGAACACGATCTGGCTGCCCGGTCGCGTCAGCACGCCCATGATGCGGTGACGGGTGGTCTGGGGCTTGTCGCTGATGATGCTGATCTTGCGGCCGCAGATGGCGTTGACGAGCGACGACTTGCCCACGTTGGGTCGACCGACGAAGGTGACGAACCCCGAGCGATGGGTGTCATCGGGCGGGGTGCTCTGCGTTTCGTCGGTCACTGGGTCAGTCTGCCAACATCGACAGCATGACTCGCATGATCGAAGGAATCGACGGACTCAAGGCACTCGTCGGAGAGCACCTCGGCTATTCGCCGTACACCGAGATCACCCAGGAGCAGGTCCAGACCTTCGCCGACGCCACGGGTGATCAGCAGTGGATCCACGTCGACGTCGAGAAGGCGAAGGCCGGGCCGTTCGGCGGGCCGATCGCGCACGGTTATCTCACGCTGTCGCTGGGGCCGATGCTCTCGCCACAGATCTTCGGCGTGTCGGGTATCTCGATGGGCGTCAACTACGGCGCCGGCAAGGTGCGCTTCCCGTCGCCGGTCCCCGTGGGCTCCAAGCTCAGACTCGGAGCGACGCTGCAGTCGGTCGAGGACGTCCAGGGCGGAGCACAGGTGACGATGGTGTTCGTCTTCGAGGTCGAGGGCGCCGAGAAACCGTCGTGCGTCGCCGAGGTCATCTTCCGCTACTACGAATGATCGTGCTCGCTGTGGCCACCGATCGGCGCGTCCAACCGAAGTGGGAGCCGTGAGCGCCGACGCGCAGCCGGTTCCCGACCTCTCGCTGGTCGAGGTGCTCGAAGCAATCGGACAGACACGACCCGACGAGGAATGTCTTGTGTTCCGGGATCGACGCCTCACGTGGGCCGACCTCGAAGATCGCACCCGCCGACTCGCCAACCATCTTCTCGCAGCCGGCCTCGGGTGCGAACGTGAGCGAAGTGACCTGGACGGCCACGAATCCGGTCAGGACCACCTCGCCATCTATCTGCACAACGGCAACGAGTACCTCGAATCGATGGTCGGGGCACTCAAGGCTCGGGTGGCGTCGCTGAACATCAACTACCGCTACGTCGCCGAGGAGCTGAAGTACGTGCTCGCCGATTCGCAGGCAACCGCCGTGGTCGTCCACTCACAGTTCGCACCGACGCTGGCTGAGGTGCTCGGCGACCTCGCACCGCTCAAGGCGATCCTGCAGGTCCCCGACGAGTCGGGCAACGACCTGTTGCCCGGCGCGGTCTGGTACGAGGACGCTCTTGCGACGGCCTCCAGCGACCGGCCCGATGTCGAGTGGTCACCCGACGACCTCTACCTCCTGTACACGGGCGGAACCACCGGGATGCCCAAGGGGGTCATGTGGCGCAACGGGGACGCCATGCGCGAGTGCTTCGGCGGGTCGAAGACCGCTCGATCGATCGACGAGTTCGTCGCCGACGCCGACACCGGTCTCCGGTCGCTCCTGGCACCTCCCTTCATGCACGGCGCCGGTCACTGGATCAGTTTTCGGACCTGGCTCGGCGGTGGGACGATCGTCGTCCAGGACGTGACCGATCGGCTCGATCCCGACGACATCTGGCGGACCGTGGAGCGCGAGCGGGTCAACTTCCTGCTCATCGTCGGCGACGCGTTCGCCCGTCCGCTGCTCGACCAACTCGATCGGGGCGACTACGACCTGTCGTCGTTGACGGTGCTGCTGTCGGGCGGGGCAGCGCTCTCGGCGCCGCTGAAGGACGAGTTCCTTGCCCACCTCCCGACGCTCATGATCGTCGACGGGCTGGGCTCCTCGGAGGCCGGAGGTCAGGTGTCCAACGTGTCGACCGGCGGCGCCGCGACCACCGGCACCTTCCCGTGTACGCCCGACAACGTGGTGTTGTCGGCTGATCTCGATCGTCTGCTCGAGCCGGGCGACGAGGAGGTGGGTTGGCTCGCGAAGGGCGGCCGACTCGCTCTCGGCTACCTCGGCGACCCGACGAAGACCTCCGCCACGTACCCCGTCGTCGACGGCGTGCGCTACGCCATGCCCGGGGACCGGGCCCGTCTGCTCGATGACGGGGTCGGCGGTCTCGGCATCGTCGAGTTGCGCGGGCGCGACTCGGTCACCATCAACTCGGGTGGCGAGAAGATCTTCGCCGAAGAGGTCGAAGCCGCGATCAAGGCGCATCCAGCCGTCCACGACTGCGTGGTCGCCGGGCGCCCGAGCGAACGTTGGGGCAACGAGGTCGTCGCCGTCGTACGGATCCGCGAGGGCCACGAGGCAACCGACGACGAACTGCTGGTCGAAGCTGCGCGACACATCGCCCGGTACAAACTGCCGAAGCAGATCGTGCGAGTCGACGAGGTGCAGCGTTCACCGAGCGGCAAGGCCGACTACCGGTGGGCACGCTCCGTCGCCGCGACGTGACTGAGCCTCGACGTGACTGAGCCTCGACGTGACTGAGCCTCGCCATAGCGGACCAGAAGTCGAGGTGGGGTTCCGTCGGGATGGTGCGGTCGACGCGAACGTCGGCGGCCACCTCCCCGGTCAACGCGTCGGCCCACCGTGGTCCGACGACACTCTGCTCCAGGGCGGCGATCCGAGTCTGCTGCTCGCTCCGCCAGGATCGACGCCCTCGGGGTACTCGTCACGTCGGCGACCGTCTACTCGCAGAACCGGCGCCGCGAACTCCCGATCGTCGACGGTGCCGTCGCTCGGTCGACAGGTCTCGGCACACCGCAGCACCTGCGCCGACGCCCGGATCGCGGTCTGGGGCGGCGACGCCGACAGCTGACCCTCCACGTCCGCACCGCTCGATTCGGAGTACACGAACACCGCAGCGTCCTCTAGGGTCGGAGCATCGCCTCGTGTCCTGATCGAGGCATCACGAAAGGTGGGCGGACATGGGTCTGTTCGACAAACTCAAAGGCGAACTCGTCGACATCATCGAGTGGATCGACGATTCTCGCTCGACACTCGCATGGCGCTTTCCCCGATACCAGAACGAGATCAAGAACGGCGCGCAACTCGTCGTGCGCGAAGGCCAGAAGGCGGTCTTCGTCTACCGCGGAGCGCTCGCAGATCAATTCGAGCCGGGTGCCTATGAGCTGAAGTCGGAGAACCTGCCGATCCTCTCGACGCTCCAGGGATGGAAGCACGGCTTCGACAGCCCGTTCCGCTCCGAGGTGTACTTCATCAACACCCGCCCGGTCACCGACCTGCGGTGGGGCACGCCGCAACCGGTCACCGTTCGCGACCCCGACTTCCAGATGGTCCAGATCCGGGCCAACGGTCTGTGCGTGGTGAAGATCGCCGACGTCGAGATCTTCTTGAAAGAAGTCATCGGCACCGACTCCGCAGTCGAGGCCGACGAGATCGCCGAGCTGCTTCGGCGGGTCATCTCGATGGCCTTCACCGACATGGTGATGGAGACCGGCCTCGGCGCGATCGATCTGCAAGGCCAACAGGTCGCCTTGTCGGGCAAGCTCGCCGAGTTCGTCCAGGAGCGCGTCGACGACGAGTTCGGCCTCTCGATCCCCGAGATGACGATGAACATCTCGCTGCCCGACGAGATCACCCAGGCGATGACCAAGGGTGTTGCGAAGGGAGTCGAGGCATCGGGATTCGTGGAGAACGTCGACCTCGACAAGTACCGGCAGGCACAAGCTGCCGACGCCATGCTCGCCGCTGCGCAGAACGAGGGCGGCTCGGTCATGGGCGACATGATGCAGATGGGAATGGGCGTCGCGATGGCCGGCCAGATGGCGAACCAGATGGGCGGTCAGCAGGGCGTCGGTCAGCAGGGCGTCGGCCAGCAGGGCGCTCCCGCCGTCACAACAGGGCCGCCTCCACTTCCCGGCCAGCGGATGTTCCATGTCGACCACGGCGGCAACGCCGGCGGTCCGTACAACATGTCGCAGATGCAACAGGGCATCCAGGGTGGCCAGGTCGCGGGTCCGACGCTCGTCTGGGCGCAGGGGATGGCGGGATGGGCGCCGGCCCAATCCGTTCCCGAACTCCAGGCGCTGTTCGCTGCCCCACCGCCCATGCCGCCGACGTCGTCGACGCCGCCACCGGTCCCGCCGAGCCCGACGACGGACGAATGACCGCCGAGCCGAACCGACCTCGCGCTGCTCGTCGTCGGCCGCTCCCGGTGCACCACGACCGGTCTGTCGCGTCCACCCGGCGGAGCGGCTCGTGACCGACACACCGCCACCTCCGCCGCAGCGAGGCGACCGTCCGCCATCGGGTCCCGCCGGCGCCAGCCCGCCACCGCCGGAGTCCGCCGGGCCACGACCGCCAACACCCGGACCGCACACACCCGGCGGCGATCCGTCAGCGCCCCCACCCATCCCCGCACCGACCCGACAGAGCGAGCCTCCGCCGGAGTCCGCCGGGCCACGACCGCCAACACCGCGACCGGACACACCCGGCGGCGATCCGTCAGCGCCCCCACCGATCCCCGCACCGACCCGACAGAGCGCTCCGCCGCCGCTTCCCGATCCGGGGCTCACCGACCCGAAGACGACCGGCGGCTTCGATCCGCAGGCGACACTGCAGGGGGCGTCCGCAGCGCAGTCCGATCGAAGCCGTGCGATGCGCCACGAGACCGAGCAGTCGCGCACGTACCCGTGTGCCAACTGCGGCGGTGAGCTCCACTTCGACATCGCGACCCAGCTCCTCAAGTGCCAGCACTGCGGCAACACGCACGAACTGGTGGAGGTGCAGGGCGATGTCCACGAACGTGATCTGCGCGAAGCACTCCGACTCGTGCGCGCCGGCAAGGTCGAGCACACGGCGACGTTCCTGACCGACGAGAAGGAGGTCGTGTGCCAGAACTGCGGGGGGCACACGACGTTCACCGGCAGCCTCACCGCCGACCTCTGCCCGTACTGCGCCACGCCGATCCAACGCGACGACGTCCATGCCGCACCCGAACGACTTCCGGTCGATGCCGTGCTCCCGTTCACCATCGACGACACGACGGCCGCCGACCTGATCGGCAAGTGGATCAACGGCCGATGGTTTGCTCCCTCGGAGTTCAAGACCTACAGCCGGACCGGCTCGTTCCGCAGTGTCTACATGTCGTATTTCACCTACGACGCCGAGACCTCCACCTACTACCGCGGCCAGCGCGGCGTGACCCGGACCCGCACCACAGGCCACGGCGACAATCGACGAACGCAGACCTACACCGAGTGGTATCCGGCGCAGGGCACGGTGTTCGACGCTTTCGACGACGTCACCGTGCTCGCGAACACCGGCTTCGAGAAGCAACGCATCGACAAGCTCGAGCCGTGGCCAACCGAGAACGCACGCCCGTACTCTGCCGAGTACGCAGCGGGCCACCTCGCTCGCACGTACGACCACGACGTCGAGGAGTGTCTCGGCGAGGCGACCGGACGGATGGAAGGCGCCATCCGCCAGACCGTTCGTCGCGACATCGGTGGATCGCAACAACGGATCAGCCACATGGACATCTCCTGGAAGGCCATGACGTACAAGCACATGCTGCTGCCGTTGTGGCTACTGACGGTGATGTACGACCAGCGACCGTTCCAGGTCTACATGAACGGCGTGACGGGCGAGATCCACGGCGCCCGCCCCTACAGCCGGGTCAAGATCGCCTGTGCGATCTTCGTTGCGCTCGTCTTGATCATCGCGATCGCCATCTTCGTGTCGATCAACGGCGGAGGAGGAACCAGATGATCATCTCGATCCTGCTCGTCGCTGCCCTGGTGGGGCTCGTCGGATTCGGCGCCGCTCTGACCGTGCGTTCCAAAAAGGACTTCGCCGAACAGAACGAAGTGGTTCCCGGCCGGCCGTCACCCGCTCCAGCGAGTTGGGCCGGATCGCACACGCGAGAGGCCAAGCTGCACCGCCGCCTCGGGGACGCGGTTCGTGGCGCTCGGGAGAACCCTCGTTTCGCCGAACTCGGCCTGGGTGCGCAGATGACCGCCATCGAGAACGAGGCGGTGGCGATCGACGAACGCTTGGTGGCCGCCGCCAACCTGCCGAAGGGGCACCGTGACGCCGCCATCGATCCGCTCGAATCGTCGGTCGACGCCTTGGAGGCGACGATCGTCGAACTGGTGACGAGCGTGACCGTGGCCGATTCTCGGGCCCAACTCGACGCTGCCGTGTCGTCGGCCGACATCAAGTTGCAGGCGCTCGCCGAAGCGCGCGCCGAGATCGAGATGATCGATCGAGAGGCCTCGGGAACGAGCCTCGGAACACCGGCGCCGCCCGCCACCCGACCGGCAACGCAACCGCCCACGGCTGAGCCACCGATCGGGCCGCCGACTCAGTCGACACCCGGCACGACGTCGCCGCCCACCACTCCTTCGGCGCCCACGACGGAGACTCCGGCCCCACCCGCTCCGCCACCGCCGGCATAGAAATCCTCTCCGACCCGGTTGAGCCAGCGATCGGGTCGCCGACTCAGTCGACCCCGGCATAGAAATCCTCTCCGACCCGGTTGAGCCAGCGATCGGGTCGCCGACTCAGCCGACCCCGGCACGACGTCGCCGCCCACCACTCTTCCAGCGCCCACGACAGAGACTCCGGCCCCGCCCGCTCCGCCACCCCCGGCATAGAAATTCTCTCCGGCCCGTCACGGAGCGCCCGTAGCCGTGGCAATCTGCCACCGCCTCGGCCGCGCTCCGCCGCACGAGGTGGGCTCGGGCCCGGAGACGGGTACTGCGTCCGGCGGGTGGCGCTCGTAACCTGACATGGTGAGCCCGTCGTCGACACCGCAGAACGAATCCCCCTCGCGGCGGTGGGACACCGAGCAGCTTCCCGAGGGCGAGGAGAAGGTCGCTGCGGTGCGCGACATGTTCGACGCGATCGCACCGAAGTACGACCGACTGAACCGCATCATCTCGTTCCGCCTCGATGTCCGATGGCGCAAGAAGGCGCTCCACGATCTGGCTCTGCCGGCAGGGAGCCGGGTGCTCGATCTCGCCAGCGGCACGGGCGACATGTGCGTCGACCTCGCCGCCGCCGGGCTCCGACCGATCTCGATGGACCTCAGCTACGGGATGCTCGCCGCCGACCGCTCGGGTGCACCAAGGGTCCAGGCCGACATCCTCCGGCTGCCCGTCCCCGACGGATCGGTCGATGGCGTCACCTGCGGGTTCGCACTTCGCAACCTGCTCGACCTCGCTGACTTCTTCACCGAACTCGCCCGAGTGGTCCGGCCTGGAGGGCGCATCGCGCTGCTCGACGTGAGCACGCCGCCGAACCCGGTCCTGCGGTTCGGAAACAACATCTACTTCGGCAAGATCGTGCCGAAAATCGGCGCAGCGCTGTCCGACGGCCCCGCATACGCGTATCTGCCGAAGAGCGTCGCGTATCTCCCCGAGCCCGATGAAATGCTGGCGACGCTGCACAACGTCGGTTTCGGTGACGCCACCCATCGTCAACTGTCGGGCGGGCTCACTCAGCTGATGGTCGGCACGCGCCGCTGATCGTGCGCGCCATCACCCGCCCCCTGTCCGAGTTCGTCGACAAGGCGCCCGACCTCAACGACGTCGCCGCCGACGACGGGGTGCTGTTCGTGCGGGGCGGATCCGGGCTTGCCGGCAGAGGTGTCGCCACCCGTGTGCCGATCGACGACGCCCCTGCACTGCTCGCATCGATCGATCACGACTCCACGATCGACGGAGCGGCCCCGGTTGCTCTCGGCGGCGTTCCATTCCGTCCCGGCAGCACGTGCGCCCTGACCGTGCCCGCCGTCGCGGTCGTGAAACGCGGTGGCGAAGCGTGGGTCACCGCCATCGACGGTGCCGATGTCGCTCAGGCGTTGGCCGCTTCGACCGAACCGGTGCCCGCAGCGCCAGCGTGGACGTTGTCGCCAACGGTGACCCCGGAGCACTACCTGACGGCGGTGACGGCGGCGCGTGATGCCGTCCGCCGTGGCGACCTGACCAAAGCGGTGATCGCCCGCCCGATCGAAGTCGTCGCCGACGCTGCGATCAGCGTGCACGCCGTCCTGCGTCGGCTCAAGGCGACGTTCTCGTCCAGCTACCGGTTCTCGGTCGACGGATTCGTCGGCGCCTCACCCGAGTTGCTGGTCGAAGTCGACGGGTCGGCAGTGCGGTCGCACCCCCTGGCCGGCACCACTCCGCGGACCGGCGATCTCGACAACGATGCTCGGCTCGCCGCCCAACTGCAGGCCAGCGCGAAGAATCAGATCGAGCACCGAGTGGTGATTGACGATGTCCACGACCGTCTGCTCCCCTGGGTGAGCTACCTCGACTGGGAGCCGACACCCTCGATCGTCACCGTTGCGAACGTCCAGCATCTCGGGACTCGGCTGGAAGGGATGCTCTCCCAGCCCGCCCCCTCGGTCGTCGAGTTGGTTCGGGCACTCTGTCCGACACCGGCGCTCGGTGGGCACCCGCGAGAAGCGGCGATCGAACTGATCGAGCGAGTCGAGGGCTTCGAGCGTGGTCGTTACGGAGGCGCTGTCGGCTGGGTCGACGGCAACGGCAACGGCACGTGGGCCGTGGCCATCCGATGCGCCGAGTTCGCCGTCGATCGCATGTCGGCACGTCTCGTCGCAGGTGGCGGGATCGTCGCCGACAGCGACCCGCTCGCGGAGCTGGCAGAAACGCAGGCCAAGTTCCAGGCCATGCTGTCGGCCATCATCCGCCCTTGATCTACCAGCGGTCCCTCCTCGTCGCGTCTCCCACGCCACCTCGCGCATCTCCGCCGACTCGCACGCTTCCTCCGGCCTGTACCTCCGTCGCATCTCCCACTCCACCTCGGGCGCATCTCCCCGACCTTTTCGGCCGCGGCCGGCCCCTCACGGGTCTTCTTTCTCCACCTCGTCTGCCGACATCTCGGTTCGGCACTCGGCGTCATCGGAGGATCACGGGCTGTCACGGCGTAGAGTTCATTCCGAGCACGTCATGTCGGCGTGCTCGATACGAAAGTGAAACCAATGCAAGGCACCGTGAAATTCTTCAACAACGAGAAGGGCTTCGGCTTCATCTCCCGTGAGGGTGGAGAAGACGTCTTCGTCCACCACTCCAACATCGCCGGCGAGGGCTACAAGTCTCTCGACGAAGGTGACAACGTCGAGTTCGACATCGGCCAGGGCCGCAAGGGCGACGAAGCCCAAAACGTCCGAGTCGTCTGACTCCCCGAATTCTCGAAAGCCGTCGACCTCCGGTCGGCGGCTTTCGTCGTTTTCGGCGACGTTCATCATCAGCGGCTGCGGTCCTGTCGCACGGCGCGGTCGTGTCGGACGGCGCGACGTGCGAGCCGATCGCCGACCCGAGCCGGCGGCCGGGTGATTCGACCGGTCATGACTGCCCAATTGACTCCACAGAGTCGACTGCGTCCGACGTGCTTTTGCGCCGAACGCCCGCACGGGGAGTCCCGACGCCGACACGAGATGCATCGAGGTCGCCACTGCGGAGAGCCGGGAGGACGCGTCCAGATGGCCCCGCCGTGGGGCCGATCTGACGACGACGAGGACGGCAACTGAGCAAGCGCACCTCAACAGATGGCGCCGAGGGCGGGTCCGGCGGCGCGCGCCGGTGGGGGTGGCGGTGACTCATCGTTGATTGATGATCGTGTGGTCGAGGCCGAGCGATTGCTGGCCGCCGGGTGGCTCGTCGGTTTCGGGGCGGGGTGCGCAGTCGGCCTTGCTCGAGGTGGGTCGGTTGATGGTGGTGCCGGTGTGGTGGGTGTGTCCGTCGGGGCGGGTCCAGGTGGCGGTGCGGTCGGGGGTCATCGAGAGTCCCCAGCCGCCTTCGTGGACGAGGTGGTGGTGGCGTTCACAGAGTGGGATGAGGTTGTCGATGTCGGTGTTGCCGAGGTTGCGCCACCAGGTG
>Ga0209303_1000080_pt1 | contig 118699 bp, 106 predicted proteins | sample SidtaG_3_FD_187449 | JGI IMG/M metagenome (GOLD analysis project Ga0209303, IMG submission 187449) | Marine algal microbial communities from Sidmouth, United Kingdom - Sidmouth_Asex1 metaG (SPAdes) (version 2) | ecosystem: Host-associated > Algae > Red algae > Unclassified | place: Sidmouth...
TGCTCGAGTCGCGCAAGGCGAGCATCTCCTACGTGCAGCGACGGCTGAAGATCGGCTACAACCGCGCCGCGCGCATGATCGAGCAGATGGAGGAGAGCGGGGTCATCAGCGCGGTCGGCGGCAGCGGCGTGCGCGAGGTGCTGGCACCGCCGCCCCCGCCACCCTGAGGAGGGTGGGCCCGAACCCGTGCGCCCCCGAGCCGTGCGCCCCCGAGCCGTGCGCCCCCGAGCCGTGCGCCCCCGAGCCGTGCGCCCCCGAGCCGTGCGTTCCGGAACCGCGCGTCCCGGAGCGGGCCGGCCGTGGCCAGGCCGGTCGAGCGGCGGCCGTCCGGTGGTCCGCGTCCACCGGTCGCCGTCGTAACTGTCGGAGCTGTCGGGGGCTGTCGGTCACGCTGTCCGAAAGTCGCGGATGGGGTTCCCGGCGTTGCCCTGCCGTGCGGCGGGCGGGTAGCGTGACGCATCGGTGGCGGACGGTGGCGACGGGGCGATGCGGGAAGACGAGCAGGATGGCCGAACCGGAGTGGTCGCGCCGAGCACCGCCGGAGCGGGCGATCTCGAGCGTGCCGTCGAGCTGCACCGGCAGGGCAACGACGGCGATGCCTGGGCCCTGTACGAGCGCGTGCTGACGAAGGTCCCCGAAGACCCCACCGCGTTGCACTACGCCGGGCTGCTCGCCTGGACTCACGGCGAGCGAGAGCTCGGCATCGCCATGATCCGGCGCGCGCTCGGACACGCGCCCGACTACGTCGACGCGCACAACAACCTCGGCAACGTGTTCAAGGTCGACAACCGCCTCGGCGAGGCCGACGCGTGCTACCGCCGGGCGCTCGAGCTCGATCCGGACGCGATCGACCCGACGATCAACCTCGGCGTGCTCGCACGTGCCCGGGGCGAGTTCGACGTGGCCGAGCGCCACTACCGCAGGGCACTCGAGCTGTCCCCCGAGAACCCGCTGGTGTTCCTGAACCTGAGCGGGCTCCTGGAGCGGCAGGGACGTACGCACGAAGCGCTCGACATGCTGCAGAGCGCGATCGCCGGGACGGTCCGGGAGGACGTGTCGCAGCGTCCGCTCCTGCTCCGCCGGGCCAACATCCTGCGCGTGCTCGGTCGCGAGAGCGAGACTCGCGTCATCTACGAGCGCCTTCTCGAATCGAACCCGGACGACGAGCTGGCGTGTCACATGCTCGCCGCGCTGACCGGCGAGAACGTGCCGGCGCGGCCCGACGAACGCTACGTCAGGAACCTCTTCGACAGTTTCTCGCAGAGCTTCGACGAGGTGCTCGACAACCTGGACTACCGGGCTCCCGAACTGGTCGGGGCGGTCGTCGCGAGGCTGTACGGGGCCGGCACCGGCTCGCTTCGCGTGCTCGATGCCGGGTGTGGCACGGGGCTCTGCGGACAATACCTGCGTGCGGTCTCCGGGACGCTCGACGGGGTCGATCTGTCGAGTGGCATGCTGGCGCGAGCCGCGGTGTCCGGCCACTACGATCGGCTCGTCGAAGCCGAGATCACCGCGTTCCTGCGGCAGGTCGACGCACCGTTCGACCTGATCGTGTCGGCCGACACCTTCTGCTACTTCGGTGCCCTCGACGAGCTGTTCGGCGTCGCCGCAGCCGCGCTCGCGCCGGGCGGGCATCTCGTCTTCACCGTCGAGCGGGAGGACGGACCGGCGCCGGCGGGCTTTCTCCTGAACCCCCATGGCCGCTACGGGCACACGCGCGATGGCGTCTCGGCCGAGCTCCGCGGTGCGGGCCTGAGCGTCGGAGGCATCGACGAGGTGGTGCTTCGAAGGGAGCGCGGCGAACCGGTGCACGGATTCCTGGTGACGGCACATGCCGCCGGAGACGCTCGCGACCGAGCGCCCGCTCGAGTGCATTAGCGGTATGTCCGCTCCGACGAGATCATGGACCGGTCGGGCCTCATCCGGCGATCGGGACGGCGGAGCTCGAATCGTGGAGCGTGCCGACGGGGCTCCGGCTCGCGCGCCACGCCATGCCGTCCGCTCGTGGCACTCTTGATGCCTGCCGCAGTCCGATACCCGTCCCTCGATACCCGGTCGACACCGCATGCCACGTTCCATCGTCCCGTCTCGCCGGCGCCGTGCGTCCGGCACCGTCACCCTCGCCGCCCTGCTGGCGCTCGCCGGAACGGCCCCGTTCGCGTCGCCGCCCGCCGTCGCCGAGGAGCGACCGCGCGATCCGACGAGTGCCGGGCAGGGCGCCGAGGGCGCGTCCGCGACGACGGCCGACGGCGGCGGAGCGCTCGTGCGGCTCGCCGCGTTCACCGACGACATCGAAAGCTTTCGCGCGAACTTCGAGCAGACGCTCTACGACGCCGACTCCGAACCGCTGCAGAGCTCGCGCGGCAGCGTCGTGCTGAAGCGCCCCGGGCGGTTCGTCTGGGACTACACCCCAGGCCCGGACGGCGAGCGCGGCGCGATCGCGCAGACCATCGTCGCCGACGGGGAGCGCATCTGGCTGTACGACCGGGAGCTCGCCCAGGTCACCGTCAACGCCATCGACGAGCGCGTCGCCGGCACGCCGTTCGTGCTGCTGATGGGCAGCGCCCCGCTGGACGAGGCGTACACCGTCGCCGCGCTCGGCGAGAGCGACGGGATCGAGTGGCTGGAGCTCGTGCCGAAGGCCGCGGGCGGCGACTTCGAGGCGCTGTTCGTCGGACTCGACGAGCGCGGTCTCGCCGCGCTGGAGCTGCGCGACAACTTCGGTCAGGCCACGCAGATCCTGTTCTCGGACTTCGAGGCGAACATCGACGTGGACGACGCGACGTTCGCGTTCGAGGTGCCCGACGGCGTCGATGTCATCGGGCTCGACGAGGACGGCTGACGGCGTTCGAACGCTCCGACGAGCGCCGCGGCCCGGGTCGGGGCGCCCGCCACACGGCGGCGAGGGGGGGCCGACGCTCGGTGGTGTCGCCCCTCGCCCCTCGTCAGGCTTCGAGCGCATAATCGCGCTCGTGACGAGCCGAGCTTCCGAAGACCTGTTCCCGAGCGACGACGCCGGCGTACGTCCGCTGGCCGATCGCCTTCGCCCGCGCGCGCTCGACGAGCTCGCCGGACAGACGCACCTGCTCGGCCCCGACAGCACCTTGCGTCAGGCGCTGACCCGTGATCGTCTCCACTCGATGGTCTTCTGGGGGCCGCCGGGAACCGGCAAGACGACGCTCGCGCGCATGATCGCCCACCACTCGGACGCGGCGTTCATGAGCCTCTCGGCGGTGCTGTCCGGGGTCAAGGACATCCGCGAGCGCGTGAGCGAGGCGCGCGAGCGGCGCGCGGCGACGGGGCAGCGGAGCGTGCTGTTCGTCGACGAGGTGCATCGCTTCAACAAGGGGCAGCAGGACGCCTTCCTCCCGCACATCGAGGACGGCACGCTGTACTTCGTCGGAGCGACGACCGAGAACCCCTCGTTCGAGCTCAACAGCGCGCTGCTGTCGCGGGTGCGCGTCTACGTGCTGCGCTCGCTCGAGGCCGGGGATCTTCGCGAGATCATCGACCGCGCGCTCGACGACGAGGTGCGCGGGCTCGGCGGGCAGGACATCCTCATGGCGCCGGAGCACCGCGATCTCCTGGCCCGCACCGCCGACGGTGACGCCCGCCACGCGCTCGTGCTGCTCGAGCTGGCCGCCGACTGCGCGCGCGAGGAGGGGGGGCGACGGGTCATCGACGAGGCGGTGCTCGCCGAGGTCACGCGCGACTCCCTGCGGCGCTTCGACAAGGGCGGGGATCAGTTCTTCGACCAGATATCGGCGCTGCACAAGTCGATGCGCGGCTCCGACCCCGACGCGGCCCTGTACTGGTTCGCGCGCATGCTCGACGGTGGCTGCGACCCGCTCTACATCGCCCGGCGCGTGCTTCGCTTCGCCTCCGAGGACATCGGCAACGCCGACCCGCGCGCCGCCCAGCTCGCGCTCTACGCCTGGGACAGCTACGCCCGGCTCGGCAGCCCCGAGGGCGAGCTCGCGCTCGCCCACGCGATCGTGTTCTCGGCCTGCGCGGCGAAGAGCAATGCCGTCTACACCGCGTTCAAGGCGGCGAGGGCGTTCGTCGCGGCCTCCGGCAGCGAACCGGTGCCGATGCACCTCCGGAACGCGCCGACGAAACTGATGAAGGAGCTCGGTCACGGCGCCGACTACCGCTACGCTCACGACGAGGTCGACGGCTTCGCCGCCGGGGCGAGCTATTTCCCGGAGACCGCGTCCGCGCCGCGCTTCTACGAACCGGTGCCGCGCGGCCTCGAGATCCGCATCGGCGAGCGGCTCGACGCGCTCCGCCGGGCGAACCGGGAGGCCGGAACCACCCGCGCGAGGAACGAGTGAGAGGAGTCGCATGAGCCCTGACCGGCAGGCGGACGGCATGGCGACGCACGGCGTCCGGTTCGTGCTCGCCGACTACGACGACGCGACCCACGCGACCGATCTCGTCGCGTTGCTCGACGATTACGCGCGTGATCCGACGGGCGGTGGCGAGCCGCTGGCGCCGGCCGTTCGCGACGCGCTCGCCGGCACGCTCGCGCGGACGCCGAACGCGTTCTCGATCCTCGGCTACCGCGAGGGGCGACCCGTCGCGCTCGCCAACTGCTTCGTGACCTTGTCGACGTTCGCCTGCCGCCCGCTCGTCAACGTGCACGACCTGACCGTCGTGTCGGCGCGGCGCGGGCAGGGTGTCGGTCGAGCGCTGCTCGAGGCCGTCGAGCGCGAGGCGCGCCTGCGCGGCGCCTGCAAGGTCACGCTGGAGGTGCTCGAGGGCAACGCACCCGCTCGTCGCGCGTACGAGCGCGCCGGGTTCCGCCCCTACGCGCTCGACGCGACGATCGGCACGGCGCTCTTCCTCCAGAAGACGCTCGACGCGTAGCCGACCGCGCCACCCGTCGGAACATCGGCGCGCGCGCACTGTCCCTATGACCCCGATATCCCTTCCTTTCGTTCGCGAACAACCGGGACCCCGACCGCCATGACACCGATCCGTCAGCTGTTCACCGCCGCCACGCTGCTCCTCGCGAGCGCCGCTACCGCCTTCGCCGCCGAGCCGATCAACACGCTCGAGAAGTCCGGGCTGTTCGGCTACGACCCCTCCGGCGTGGCGATTCGCGGCCACGACACGGTTGCCTACTTCACCGACGGCGAGCCGCGCGACGGCTCCGACGAGTTCACGACGCAGTGGCAGGGCGCGACCTGGCGTTTCGCGAGCCGGGAGCATCTCGACCTGTTCGAGGCGGAGCCCGAGAAGTACGCCCCGCAGTACGGTGGGTACTGCGCCTACGGCATCGCCGCCCAGGACGCCCTGGTCAAGATCGAGCCGGACCTCTGGACCATCGTCGACGGCAAGCTCTACCTGAACTACAACGACGACATCCAGGAAAAGTGGGAGAAGGATATCCCGGGCTTCATCGTGACCGCCGACGAGAAGTTCGAGAAGCTCTTGGCCGAATGACGTCCGCACCGCACGGCGCTCCCGGGCCGCCTCGTCCGGGGTCCCGGTGACGGAAGATTCTGCCGCGGCGCCCTGTCGCCCGGTCGATGGGCGCAGGATAGGCCTCTCACGGCCGACGACCTGACCATGCGCTGGATCGGATATCTCCTCGGGACCCTCGCGCTCCTGCTCGTCGCCCCGGTCCTGGTCGTGGCGTTCATGCCGACCGGCTGGATCGTGGAGCGTGCCGAACGCTTCGCCGCCGAGAAGTACGGGCTCGAGCTCGACATCGGCTCGCTCGACCTGAACGTCCTGACCCTGACCCCGGGGGCGAGCGTCGCGGCCGTCTCGCTCGGCGACGGGGAGGGCGGGGAGATCGTCTCCGGGGCGGACGCCAGGGTCGCCGTCGATCTTCGGCCGCTGTTCGGCGGCGAGCTCGTGTTCGACGAGATCACGCTGTCGGACGCCGACATCGCGATCGCCATCGACGAGGACGGGCGGGGGAACTGGGAGGACCTCGTGCCGGCGACGGACGACGGGACGGCACCTCCGGACGACGCACCGATCGGCATCCCGGCGATCCGCACGCTCGCGATCGAGAACGTGCACGTCGACCTCGCGGACGCGCGCCTCGGTCAGACCCTCGCGCTCGACATCGCCGCATCGGGCTCGACCACGGACACCTCTCGCCCGACCGTGCTCGCGGCGGACGGCACGCTCGACGACCTGCCGCTCGATGTCGACGTGACACTCGCCCCGCTCGACACCCTGGCCGATTCGCTCGGCGCGTCGGGGTCGGCGGAGGGGGAGGCGGACCTGACGCTCGACGCGACGGCGCTCGTCGGTGACAGCCGTATCGCCGTGAACGGCACGATCGGGGAGCCCGCGACGCTCGGCCGACCCGAGCTCGAGCTCGCGTTCTCGGCGCCCGACGGCGAGGACGTCGCCGCCCTCGCCTCCCTGGCGGGTATCGAGCTGCCGACACTGCCGGAGATGGCGTTCACGTCCGATCTCCGGCGCGACGGCGACGAGTACGTCGTGAGTCGCTTCGACGCGCGGCTCGGCGAGAACGCGCTCGAGGGAGACGTGCGCATCGATCCGACGGCAGCCCCGCCGACGCTGTACGCGAACCTCATCTCGCCGCGCCTCGACCTGGATGCGCTGAGCGCGATCCTCGACGGTGGCGAGACCGTGACCGAGCGCGCGGCCGGCGACGGTGCCGAGGCGGTCGCCGGACCACTCCTTTCCGACGCGCCGCTCGACCTCGCGCCCCTCGCGGCCGCCTTCGACGGCGCCATCCGGCTGCGGATCGAGGACATCGTGTCCTCGGGACCGCCGCTCGATTCGCTCGACCTGCGGCTGGAGAACGCCGGCGACACGCTGACGCTGACTCCGGAGATCGGCCTGGCCGACGGCGAGATCACCGGTGCCGTGGACTTCGACACCGCGGCGACGCCGCCCGGCGGCACCGTCGAGCTGGCCGCTCGCGGCGTCGAGCTCGGTCGGGTGGTCGCCGCGCTCGGTGTCGACGACGAGAGCTTCGGCAAGCTCGGCGGGCGCCTGAAGGCGTGGATCGAGGGCGACAGCGTCGCGAGCCTTGCGGCGAGCGCCGACGGCGGACTCTACGTGGCGATGACCGGCGGCGAGCTCGACGCCCTGCTGGTCGAGCTGTCCGCCATCGACGTGGCGGAGAGCCTCGTGGATCTTGTCGATCCGGGCAAGGAGACGACGGCCGTCGACTGCGGCTACGCCGATCTGCAGAGCGAGGACGGCGTGATCGACATCGCCTCCTTCGTGCTCGAGTCGGCCGACACGATCTACATCGCCGACGGCACGATCGATCTCGGCGCGGAGTCCCTCGACGTCACGCTCGAGCCGCACCCGCGTGACCCGAGCCTGTTGTCCGCGACCACGTCGGTGAACGTCTCCGGCACGCTCGGGGACCTGAGCGTCGTGCCCGGTGGCCAGCTCGGGGCGCGCGCGGCGATCGCCGCGACCCTCGCCGCGGTCGCCGCCCCGGCCGCCGCGCTGTTCGCCTTCGTCGACACCGGCGGCGGCGAGGACAGTCCGTATTGCGGGGGCCTCGCCGACGCGCTACCGGACTCTCGCTGAGGGCGCCCGGTCGTCGTCCGGGGCGGAGCGGCGAGCCGCGTGCTCGGCGAGCGCCCAGCCGACGTGCTCGCGCAGCAGTGCCGAGGCGTCGTCGCGGCGCGACTCGAGCGCGGCGATCACGTCCGGCGTCGAGGGGGCGTTGCCGAGCGCGACGGCGATGTTCCTGAGCCAGCGCTCGTGCCCGATGCGGCGGATCGCGGAGCCGGCGAGGCGCTCGTCGAACTCGCTCGCCGTCCAGCCGAACAGCGCGACAAGGGCGGTGGCGTCGAGCGCGTGACGCACGGCGAAGTCCGGCTCGGTGGTCGGCGGCGTGAACTTGTCGAACGGGCAGACCAGCTGGCAGTCGTCGCAGCCGTAGATGCGGTTGCCGAGGGCGCGGCGGAACTCGATCGGGATCGTGCCCGCGAGCTCGATCGTCAGGTAGGAGAGACAGCGGCGCGCGTCGACGCGGTACGGTGCGACGATCGCCCGTGTCGGACAGGCCTCGATGCAGCGCGTGCAGGTACCGCAGTGCTCCGTCGTCCGGGGCGGGTCGATCGGTAGCGGCAGGTCGGTGTAGAGCTCGCCGAGGAAGAAGAAGCTGCCCGCGTGCTCGTCGATCAGGTTCGAGTGCTTGCCGATCCAGCCGAGTCCGGCCTTCTCGGCGAGCGCCTTCTCGAGCACCGGCGCGCTGTCCGTGAACGCGCGGTGGCCGAACGGTCCGGCGCGCTCGGCGATGCGTTCGGCCAGGCGCTGCAGACGTGTGCGCAGCACCTTGTGATAGTCCCGCCCGAGCGCGTAGCGCGAGATGTAGCCGAGGCTGGGGTCGGCGAGCACATCGTCCGCGCCACGCGCTTCCGGCGGGAAGTAGTCGAGGCGGACCGAGACGATCCTGAGCGTGCCGGGCACGAGCTCGCCCGGGCGGCTCCGCTTCGTGCCGTGGCGCGCCATCCACCGCATCTCGCCGTGGAAGCCCGCGTCGAGCCAGTTCAGCAGGTGTGTCTCGTGCTCGTCCAGTGCCGTGTCCGTGATGGCGCAGGCCGACAGTCCGAGCTCGTGCGCCCAGCGCTTGATGTCGGCCGCGAGGACGCGAGCGCCGGCCGCGTCGAGCGCGTGGGCGGGGCGCGCGGAAGCGCCGCCGTCCGGGACTCCGTCGACGGTGGACGGCGCCGGCGTCACGCGCTCCTCGGGACGATCTTCGTGGTGATCGACGGACCGTCCTCGGCGACCGTCGCGAAATGACCGTTCTTGTAGTAGACGACCGTGCCGGCCTCGCCGGACCACGACTGCCAGGCGGGGACGGGGTTGCGTATCCAGCTGCCGCCCGGATAGGTGCCGAACGCGTCGTGGAGGCAACCCTCCAGCACCAGCACCTCCTCGCCGAGCGGATCGAGGTTCGGCCTGAAGGCGACGGGCCCGAGCCAGCGGATCAGCATGACGTTGGCGCTGCCGTGACCGTGCAGGGGCATCACCTCGGTGCCGGTCACGGGGCCGGGCAGCCAGCGCTCGCGCTCGCGCGTGTCGATGCGTCGCTGCTCGGTGTCGCCGGGGGCGATGTGCCCGGTCGCCAGGTACAGCGAGGCGCTCGTGCCATCGCCGTGCCCGTCGGCGTCGCCCTCGTTCGCCGCGTCGTCGGCGTGCAGGAGCAGCGATTCGAAACGCTCCTCGCCGGCGGCCGGCAGGCGCGCGTAGAGCCCGGCGGGCCACGCGCTGTCGGCCGCGTCGATCTCGCCGCGCTGCACCAGGAGCTCGATGCCGGCGCCGTCCCCGAGGGGCGCCGAACGCACCTCGCGGGCGAGCCGGAGCCGGGCGGTCAGGCGCGGGGCGTCGCCGCCGAGATGCTCGAGTACCCGCATCTCCAGCCCCGCCCGCCGTGTCGGGCGCCAGTCGGCCTCGTCGGGCAGCAGCGTGACCCGTTCGGCGAGGTCGTCGTGACGCGGTGGCAGCGACGGATCGAACCAGTCCGGCAGGGGCGCGATGACGGGCGGCGCGCTCGCCGCGAGGGTCGTCTGCGGCGAGCGCGGGGCCCCGCCGAAAGGTCGTCGAACCATTGAAGTTTCTCCGGACGTTCTCTATTGTAGAAGGAGAACATTAGGAGAACGTTTCCATGACGGATCTTCCCCCCCTGACCCATCTCGAGGCCCGTGTGCTGGCCGCCATCGAGCGTCATATCCGCGGTACCGGCGAGGCGCCGACGATCGCGGAGCTGACCGGTGACCTGCGGCTGCGCTCCAAGGGCACGGTGCACCGCTACGTCCAGTCGCTGATCGCCAAGGGGCGGCTCGAGCGTCAGGGCAACGGCTGGCGCGGTCTGCGCATCGTGGGTCTGGCGATGCCCGGCCGGCGCTCCAAGGTCGAACGCCTGCCGGTACCGCAGCGGCCGGGCACGCTGGCGACGCTGTCGGGCGAATCGAACGTGGAGAACCCGATCGCCCTGCCGGCCGACATCGCCGACAGCGGCATGACGAGCGGAGACTTCCGCATCCCGCTGCTCGGGCGCATCGCCGCCGGGCAGCCGATCGAGGCGATCGAGGAGCAGAGTCATCTCGACCTCGCGGGCTTCCTGGTCGGCCCCGATCGCTATGCGCTGCGCGTGTCCGGGGAGTCGATGATCGACATCGGCATCCTCGACGGCGACACCGTCATCCTGAGGAAACAGGAGACCGCCCACCGCGGCGACATCGTCGTCGCGCTGATCGACGGGCAGGAGGCGACGCTGAAACGGCTCGGGGACGCGCGTGACGGCTTCATCGAGCTGATACCCGAGAACCGGAACATGACGACCATGCGCTACGCCGCGGCGCGGGTACGATTGCAGGGCGTGCTCGTCGGTCAGCTGCGCACGTACTGAGGCGTCGAACGGTTCGCGCCGCGCACGGTCTCGGGCCCTGTCTCCGGGGCCGCGCGCGGAACGCGGCCATGCGCCGATCACACGGGAACCGCATCATGAAGCCATCGAAGGGGTATCGAGTCGTCGCGCCGGACCGCTACCTGCGCGTGTCCGGGGAGCCGCTGAGCGTCGCCGTCGGACACGAGGGCGTGACCCTCGCCCGGAGCGGGCGTGCCGTCCGGCTCGTCGAGGGCGGTCGCGCCGAGATGCTCTACCACGTCGGCGAAGGGTCCGGCACCGGCGCTCCCGGCCTGTCGGCGGAGTGGCCGGCATGAGCGACGGAAACTCGCGTTCCCCGCGGCACCGGTCGATGGACGACGATGCGCTGCACGCGCTGAAGATCGCGTTCTGCTACATGCCGGGGCTGATGGACATCAACGAGTACGACTACCCGGGACGCGTGGAGAGGACGCGTGCCGACGTCGAGGCGGTGCGCGAGATGCTGCTCGCCAGCGACGTCGACCCGGACGAGGTGCGCGACGAGATGAACCCCGACGACGCGTCGAACTCGTCCTACTGAGCGGCGGGTTCCGCGTGGGGCGCCGCTTTCCGAATCCCGGAGATACGACATGGTCGGACGGGCGTACACGGCGGTCATCAAGCGCGAGGGCGAGTTCTGGTTCGGCTGGATCGAGGAGGTGCCCGGCGTGAGCTGTCAGGAGCCGACGCGCGAGGCGCTCGTCGACTCGCTCCGGGGCGTGCTCCGCGAGGCGGTCGAGTTCTACCGCGACGACGCTCGCGAGGCGGCCGGTGACGGCTACGAACGGGAGACGATCGCGCTTTGAATCCCGCGAAGCGGATCGAGCTGTTCCGTCGTCTCGCCGAGGAACGTCCCGATCCGCGTTCCGATCTCGTGTACACGTCCCCGTTCGAGCTGCTGGTGGCGGTGATCCTGTCCGCCCAGGCGACCGACGTCAGCGTCAACAAGGCGACCGCCACGCTGTTCGCGGAGGCGAACACGCCCGCGGCACTCGTTCGGCTCGGGGCCGACGGCGTCGCCCGCCACGTGCGCGCGATCGGGCTCTGGCGCAACAAGGCGAGGAACGTGGTCGAGACGAGTCGGCTGCTGATCGCGCGTCACGACGGCGAGGTACCGGCCGAGCGGAAGGCGCTCGAGGCGCTGCCGGGGGTCGGGCACAAGACCGCGGCCGTGGTCATGAACGTCGCGTTCGGCGAGCCGTTGATCGCCGTGGACACGCACGTGTTCCGCGTCGCCAACCGCACCGGCCTCGCGCGCGCCGGAAACCCCGACGAGATGGAACGCAAGCTCTGCCGCCACGTTCCGAACGACTACCTCCAGCACGCGCACCACTGGCTGATCCTGCACGGGCGCCACACCTGCGTCGCGCGGACGCCGCGCTGCCCCGACTGCATCGTCTCGGATCTGTGCGACTACCGCTCCAAGACGGTCGCGACCGGGTCCTGAGGTTCGATGTGGCGGCGCATCGCGGCCGCGTGCCCGGGCGGCGCGTCGCTCACGCGTCGATGACGAGCGGCCGCGCGCGCGTCGATCAGTCCCGAAGCTGCGGCGAGTGCCTGCGTCGCGCCTGCTTGCGGTACTCGCGCGGTGTCGAGGACTTCAGCTCGCGGAAGCGGCGGTTGAAGTTCGCCACGTTGTTGAACCCGACCTCGAAGCAGATGTCGGTGATCGGCAGATCCGTGCCCGTCAGCAGCTCGCAGGCCTTCGCGACGCGCACGCGGTTGACGAAGCGCACGAAGCCGTTGCCGGTCGCCTTCGAGAAGAAGCGCGAGAACGCGCTCTCGCTCATGCCGACGAGCTCCGCGACGGTGGCGAGCGGAATCTCGCGGGCGTGGTTCTCGGAGACGTAGCGGGTGACCCGCTCGACCTTGTCGTGCGCCGCGTCGTCCGCCTCGGAACTCATCGGCAGCATCGACAGCAGCCGGTAGTCGGACTCCTCTGCCAGTCGTCCGAGGAACTCGATCAGCAGCGCCACTCTCGTCGGCCCCTCGGTCGTGATCATGCGACGGAACCAGGTCTCGGCATCGAGACGCACGGACCCGCCGAACTCGATGCCGTGCCGGGCGCGCTCCAGCAGCGGGAACAGGATACCGAGCTCCGGGGCGACCTTCGCCATGGCCGGCACGAGGTCCTGACGGAACTGCACGACCAGGTCGCGCGGATCGACCACCTCGTCGTGCGCCGTCTGACTGATCCAGTTGTGCGGCAGGCGGGGCCCGGTCAGCACGAGCTGTCCCGGCGAGAACGCGCCCACGTAGTCGCCGATGAAGACCTTGCCGATGCTCGCGACGATCAGGTGCAACTCGTAGTCGTCGTGACAGTGCCAGCGCACGAGCGGCGACGGAAAACCGTGCTCGAAGGCCTGCACGGACCGCTCGGCGGCGTCGACGAACTCGAGCTCGGGAGGCACCGGAAGATGGAAGGCGACGGACATCGGAGCGAGGCGGGGCGCGAGCGGAGGACCGCCGGCCCTAGCCCGCTCCCGTGTAGTCGCGCAGGACCGCGCGGGTACCGTCTCGCCACAGCGCCTCGAGTGCCGTGGAGAACGCCCGGCCGAAGCGCTCGTCCTCGCCGACGGTGCCGTAGACGTCACGCATCGCGAGCCAGGCGGCAGGGTCCTTGCGCGCCTCGTGCGCGACGCCGACGAGTCGGTCCCAGGACGGGTCGTTCGCGCGGATCATCGTGCCGCTCTCGGTCTCCCCGTAACAGTAGCGACACCACAGCGCCGAGCCGAGGGCGAGGCCGTCGACGGGCGCGTCCGCGGCGAGTCGGTCGCGCACGCTCGGCACGACGAACTTGGGCTGGCGGTTGGAGCCGTCGAAGCAGAGCCGCCGGACGGTGTCGGCGATCTTGGGGTTGGCGAAGCGGGTGGTGACGCGGTTCAGGTAGTCGTCGAGATCGGTGCCCGGCACCGGCGGGACGATCGGGACGATCTCGGTACGCTCGACCTGTTCCAGGTAAGCGACGATGTCCGGGTCCTGCATCGCCTCGTGGGCGAACTCGATGTCGAGGAGCCCGGCGGGGTAGGCGATCAGCGCGTGGCCGCCGTTGAGGATGCGGATCTTCATCGTCTCGAACGGCGCCACGTCGTCGACGAACTCGACGCCGACCTTCTCGAGCGCCGGGCGCCCGGCGACGAACTTGTCCTCCAGCACCCACTGCAGGTAGTCCTCGCAGAACACCGGCGCGCCGTCCTCGACTCCGTGCTCCTCGCGCACCAGCCTGCGTTCGCGATCGCCGGTCGCCGGCGCGATACGATCGACCATGCCGTTCGGGAAGCTCGCGTTCCGCTCGATCCAGTCGGCGAGCGCCGGGTCGATCAGTCGCGCGAGGCCGACGACCGCTCCGCGCGCGACGGCCCCGTTGTGCGGCAGGTTGTCGCAGGACATGACGGTGAAGGCGGGAAGGTCGGCGTCGCGGCGTGCGGCGAGCGCGCGCACGATCAGTCCGAACACCGTCTTCGGGGCGTCGGGATTCGCCGCGTCCTCGCGGATCGCGGGCTGCCTGTCGTCGAAGCGGCCGGTGTCGGCATCGACGAAGTACCCGCCCTCGGTCACGGTCGTCGAGACGATGCGGATCGCCGGATCGGCGAGGGCGGCGAGGATGGCGCCGACGTCCCCCGGCGGCAGGTAGTCGATCATCGCGCCGGTCACACGGGCGTCGCTCGTGTCGGCCGTCCGGGACACGACGGTGCCGAGCAGGTCCTGCGCCACGAGGGTGTCGCGCAGGGCCGCGTCTGCCGGCATCACGCTGGCACCGACGACGGCCCAGTCGAGCGCGTCGCCGTCCCCCATCAGCGTGTCGAGGTAGACCTGCTGGTGGGCGCGGTGGAAGTTGCCCGGGCCGAAGTGCAGGATGCCCGCCGAGAGGCTTTCGCGCGAATGGCGGGGGCGGGCCACGTTGCCGGGCAGCGCGTCGATGTTGGCGAGCGACAGCGGGACCGGGGTGGTGTCGGGAAGTGTGTCGGCGGGCATGCGCTCAGCTCATCCGGTTGCCGCCATCGACGTTGCAGGTCTCGGCGACGATGTGGTCGGCCTCCGGGGAGGCGAGGAACAGGGCCACGCCGGCGAGGTCGCCGGGGGTGACCATGCGTCCGATCGGCACGGTTCCGCCGATCTGCTCGTTCTCGCGGAGGGGAGCGGCGTCGCCGGTCACGCGGCGGCTTCGTTGCGCGTCATCGCGAGACCCTGGGCGTCGAAGCGGTGCAGTCGCTCCGGCATCGGTGTCAGACCGATGCGATCGCCGTGCCGGGCGGGGAAGTCGCCGTCGGCGCGCGCCGTCATCGTGCCGATCCCGTCGACCTCGATGTGCATGAACGTGTCCGAACCGAGGTGTTCCGAGACGCTGACGGTCCCCTGCCACTGCCCCTCGCCGGTGGTGAGCTCCAGGTGCTCGGGACGGATGCCGATCGTGGTCGCGTCGTGCTTCGCGGCCTCCGCTCCGGTGATCAGGTTCATGGCCGGGCTGCCGATGAAGCCCGCCACGAACACGTTGCGCGGGTTCCGGTAGAGCTCGAGCGGGGAGCCGACCTGCTCGATGTGACCGGCCTGCAGCACCACGATCTTGTCGGCCATCGTCATCGCCTCGACCTGGTCGTGGGTGACGTAGACCATCGTCGTCTCGAGCGTGTTGTGCAGCTCCGAGATCTCGAGCCGCATGTTGCCGCGAAGCGCCGCGTCGAGGTTGGACAGCGGCTCGTCGAACAGGAACGCGGCGGGTTCGCGCACGATCGCCCGACCGATCGCGACCCGCTGGCGCTGACCGCCCGAGAGCTGGCCGGGTCGGCGGTCGATGTAGTTGCCGAGGTTCAGCACCTTCGCCGCGCCGTCGACCTTGCGGTCGATCTCGCTCTGCTCGAGGCCGGCCATCTTCAGCGGAAAGGCGATGTTCTTCCTGACCGACATGTGCGGGTACAGCGCGTAGGACTGGAACACCATCGCCAGCCCTCGCTTGGCCGGCGGCAGCGCGGTCGCGTCCTTGCCGTCGATCTCGATGACGCCGCCGCTGACGTCCTCGAGCCCGGCGATCAGGCGAAGGAGCGTCGACTTGCCGCAGCCGGAAGGTCCGACGAAGACCACGAACTCCCCTTCCTCGATGGAGAGATCGAGCGGCGGGATGACCTCGACATCGTCGAAGCGCTTGCTGACCTGCTTGAGCGTGATGCTGCCCATGTGAAATCTCCTAGCAGAGTTACTTGACGGCGCCGAAGGTCAGCCCGCGCACGAGCTGCTTCTGGCTGAACCAGCCGAGGATCAGGACCGGGGCGATGGCCATGGTGGAGGCGGCCGAGAGCTTGGCGTAGAACAGGCCCTCGGGGCTCGAGAAACTGGCGATGAAGGCGGTCAGCGGGGCGGCCTTGGTGGTCGTCAGGACAAGTGTCCAGAACGCCTCGTTCCAGGCCAGGATGATGTTCAGCAGCATCGTGGACGCGATGCCGGGGAGCGCCATCGGCGTCAGCACGTGGATGATCTCCGACTTGAGCGAGGCGCCGTCCATGCGCGCCGCCTCGAGGATCTCCCCGGGGATCTCGCGAAAGTAGGTGAACAGCATCCAGACGATGATGGGCAGGTTCACCATCGTCAGCACGAACACCAGGCCGATCCGCGAGTCGAGCAGTCCCCAGTCGCGGAAGATCAGGTAGATCGGGATCAGCACGCCGACCGGCGGCAGCATCTTCGTCGACAGCATCCACATCAGGATGCCGCGCGTGCGCCTGGAGGGCTGGAAGGCCATCGCCCAGGCCGCCGGTACCGCGATCAGCAGCCCCAGCAGGACCGAGCCCACGGCGATGATGACCGAGTTCATGAAGTAGCGCGGATAGTTGGAGCGTCGGTTCACCTCCTCGTAGTTCTCGAGCGTCCACTCGAAGCCGAACAGCGACGGCTGCAGCGCGATCGCCTCCGCCTCCGTCTTGAAGCTCGTCAGGATCGTCCAGAGGATCGGAAAGAAGATCAGCAGCCCGAACCCCCATGCGACGGCGGTGTTGATCAGGCGGCGGTTCAGCGTGACTTGTCTGGCCATCGGGCGCGCTCCTCAGAGATCCAGGTTCTTGCCGACGAGGTGCATCAGGAAGATCGCCACGATGTTGGCGAGCACGACCGCGACGATGCCGCCGGCCGAGCCGCCGCCCACGTCGAACTGCAGAAGCGACTGCGCGTAGACGAGATAGGGGATGTTGGTGGACGCGTAGCCGGGACCACCGTTGGTCGTGACCAGGATCTCGGCGAAGATCGACAGCAGGAAGATCGTCTGGATCAGGATGACGACGGTGCCGGCGCGCGCGAGGTGCGGCACGACGATGTGGAAGAAGCGGCTGAACGAGCCGGCTCCGTCCATCTCGGCCGCCTCGATCTGCTCGCTGTCGAGCGACTGCAGGGCGGTCAGCAGGATCAGGGTCGCGAACGGGAGCCACTGCCAGGCGACGATCATGATGATCGAGACGAGCGGGTAGTGACCGAGCCAGTCGATCGGGGTCCCGCCGAAGAGCTTCGCGACGTAGGCGAACAACCCGTTGGTCGGGTTCATGAACATGTTCTTCCACACCAGTGCCGAGACGGTGGGCATGACGAAGAACGGTGCGATGAAGAGCAACCGCACGATACCCTGGCCGAACATCGGCTGATCCAGGAGGAGGGCGAGCAGCGTGCCGCCGATGACGGTGATGCAGAGCACGCCGCCGACGAGCAGGAGGGTGTTCCCGAGCGCCTCGAAGAAGGCGGGGTCGCTCAGGAAGTACTTGTAGTTGCTCAGCCCGGTGAACGACTCGGTGCCGGGAGACAGCAGGTTGTAGCGCAGGAACGAGAAGTAGAGGGTCATCGCCAGCGGCACGATCATCCACAGCAACAGCAGGATGACGGCGGGCGACAGCATCGCCTTGGCGGCACTGCGCGAATGAGTCGTCGACATTGGTTACCTCACGGAGTCCCGGCGGCGGGCGGAACGGACGACCAGACGACCACGATCGTCGCGACAACGATTCTCGTGACGGGGAGACGGTGCGGAAAAGTGTCGTGAACCCTCTCCACAGAGTGTAACGCGCCGGAGCCGGGCGTCCGTGCCCGGCTCCGGCGTGATCACTGCCTGCGGCCTACTTCGGGTAGCCGGCCTTGTCCATCTCGCGCTCGGTCAGCGCCTGCGCGTTCTTCAGCGCGTCCTCGACGCTGGTCTGACCGGCGAGGGCGGCCGAGAACTGCTGGCCGGTCGCCGTCGCGATGCCCTGGAACTCGGGGATGGCGACGAACTGGATGCCGACGTACGGCACGTCCTGGACCGACGGATCGGTCGGATCGGCCGAGTTGATGCTGTCGAGCGTCATCTTCGCGAACGGCACGTCCTGGTACTCGGGGTTCTCGTACAGCGAGGTACGCGTTCCCGGCGGCACGTTGGCCCAGCCCTCGTTCTCGGCGACGAGTGCGAGGTAATCCTTGCTGGTGGCCCAGGCGACGAACTTCTTGGCCGCCTCTTCCTGCTGGGTACCGGCCGGGATTCCGAGCGACCAGGCCCAGAGCCAGTTGCCGCGCTTGCCGAGACCGTTGTCCGGAGCGAGGGCGAAGCCGACGCTGTCGGCGACCTTCGAGTCGTCCGGGTTGGTGACGAAGGAGGCGGCCACCGTCGCGTCGATCCACATGCCGCACTGACCGTTCTGGAACAAGGTGAGGTTTTCGTTGAAGCCGTTGGACGACGCTCCCGGCGGGCCCGCGTCGTTCATCAGGTCGACGTAGAAGTTGACGGTCTCGGCCCATTCCGGGCTGTCGAACTGCGGCTTCCAGTCCATGTCGAACCAGCGTGCGCCGAACGAGTTGGACATCGCCGTCAGGAACGCCATGTTCTCGCCCCAGCCGGCCTTGCCGCGCAGGCAGACGCCGTAGACCTCGTTGTCCTTGTCGGTCATGGCGCGGGCGGCCTCGCCGATGAACTCCCAGGTGGGGGCATCGGGCATCTCGAGACCGGCCTTCTCCATCAGGTCGGTGCGGTACATGACCATCGAGGACTCGCCGTAGAAGGGCGCGGCGTACAGGGCGCCGTCGACCGACAGGCCGCTGCGGATGGCGGGCAGGATGTCGTCGACGTCGTAGTCCTCGCCGAGGTCGTCGAGTTCGACCAGCCAGCCCTGGTTGGCCCAGATCGGCACTTCGTAGGTGCCGATGGTCATGACGTCGAACTGGCCGCCCTTGGTGGCGATGTCGGTCGTGACCCTCTGGCGAAGCTGGTTCTCCTCGAGCGTCACCCACTCGAGCTCGATGTCGGGGTTCTTGCTGGTGAAGTCGTCGGTCAGCTTCTGCATGCGGACCATGTCACCGTTGTTGACGGTGGCGATGGTGAGCGTTTCCGCGTCGACGGCGAACGAGGTGCCCGCGGCCGTGGCGGCCAGGGCGACGGCGAGAGCCGTCTTGCGCGTGGTGAACATGCTTTTCCTCCAGGGATGAAACGGGCTGCCGTGACGGCAACGGTGACAATGTACCCATGGGCACGGGTGACGTGACAGTACGGAGCCGGCACTTTTGTGTACTCATCCGCGCGCATCCGAACCGGCGGGCGGGATTCGTGCAAGAAAGCGCAGGTAGGCAGTGTGACGGCGCTCACGCCGGCGCGAATCTCGCCGATCTTTCCGGCGTCCCGGGAGATCGCCGGCAACGGATCGGACCCGGGGCAGGCCGTCGATGGTTCGCGGGCGGGCCTCCGGACGGTGGTCGGGACGGTGGCCGGGCCGGTGGCCGGAACGCTCGGCTCGTCGCCGGCCGCGCACATTACAGTTCGTCCGCGGCCGCCACGGCCGGCTCGCTCTGCGCGAGGTGTTGCTATATTCGATCGCAGCACTGTTCCGGAACGACCTCGTGGCCCGCGCCTACCCGTTGACCGATCTCGTCAAGCTCGTCAGAGCCTACGGCGTGCTGGCGGGCACCTCGGACATGGACCGGACCATCGCGGGGACGTTGTCCAGACGCTGGATCGCCGCCGAGGTCGAGCACTTCGTGCCGCTCGCGTCGCTGCCCGAGGCGCTGTTCCGCACCCAGCGCGGGCGTGACCTGCTCGCCGCCGAGTTCTACACCGAGCACGACATCGACCCCGAGCTGATCCGGCCCGAGGCGCTCGATATCGCCGGCGCGCCGATCGCCATCAACTCGAACCGCCTGCCCAAGCTCGAGCCGCTGCTCCACCAGTCGGTGCTCGCCGCGAACATGCTGCTCGGGGTGCGTCTCTACGGCGATCACGGCACGGGCATGCCGACGATGACGCACGACCTGATCGTCGCGGCGATGCTGCAGGACGCGCTCGGCAAGCCGTACCGCTACAGCGCCATCAGTCCGACGGACTACGAGATCGTCGACGACGCGTACGTGCGGACATGGTTCGACGAGCCGGTCGCGACCCACGTGCGGGCGATCGCCGACGCGCTCGCCGCCTTCGAGGATGCCACGGGCCGCGGCGAGCCGCCTCCCGAGGCGCCGAGCCCGGAGATCGCGACGGTCATCGCCGCCGTCATGGCCAGCCGTCTCAGGCTGACCGCTCGCGCCGCGGGCGATCACGTGATCAGCTTCCTCGACGGCGACCGTCGCGCCGAGCTGGCCGCCGTCGGTGTCGACTGCGCCGGTGACTTTCCCGAGCGCCCGTTCCTCGAACGCGACTACTATCGGGCGGTGACCGCGTTCGCGCTGAAGGGCGTCGATCACTACGCGCTGCGCGAGCCGCTCAGGAACACGCTGATCATGGCCGTGCGCGACGCGCTCGACGATCCGGCCAAGCGCGAGCGCCTGTCCGGACGGCGTGGCAAGGCGGTGCACGAGGTGCACATCAACCTTCCCGTGATGGAGTACTTCGTGGTCTCGGAAGCGCCGAACTCGATCGAGGCGGTGCACATCGCGAGCCTCGAGATGATGCGTTCACTGGAGAAGGGACGGCGCAAGTCGCTGAGCACGATGTCGGCGCACGCCTTCCGCATCGCCGCGATCGCCGAGCGCGTGCTCGGGCGGGCGCTCGAGCCGATCATCGTGACGCTGGCGTTGCTGCACGACGTCGTCGAGGACGGCGCGCTCCGGGTCACCGGCTACGGACACTCGCTCAGGAAGATCCAGTTCCGCTTCGGCGGGCCGATCGCGGCCATGGTCTCGGAGCTGACCGACTCGCACGTGCACTCCGCCGGGGCGGCCAAGGCCACGCTGACCCTCGAGCAGCCGCACCTGCTCTCGCCGCAGGCGCAGTACAACGTCGATCGCTACACGGCGATGGAGCTGGAGCCGACCGGCGAGGCCGAGCCGTACACGCTCGCCGGCATCGTCATCAAGCTCCTGGACACCGTGGTCTCGCTGGAGGAGGGAATCCGCGATCCGGAGATGATGAGCGGGCACTGGCGGCACAGCGGGGCGCGCATCTACTGGGCCGAGCGCGTGCGCGGCGAGATCATCCACCCGCTGATCGAGCGTCTGCTGATCGAGCTGCACGAGAGTCACGAGGATCCGAAGTACCGCGCCCGCGAGCATTCGGTCAACTCGGTCAGGCTCCGCGCCGGTCTCGCGCTGCTCGACACGACGCTCTCGTACGAGGAGATGTACGCGACGCAGAACCTCGCGATCGTCGCCTACGAGTACGGGCTGAACGCGATCGAGCGCGATCGTCTGGTCACGCTGTTCCGTGACCCGAACGTCGACGAGGCGCACTTCCGCGAGGCGGTGCTCGACGGACTGCTCGACGACGCCGGCCTGACCGAGGCGCTCGCGTGCGGAAGGCTGCCGGAGCTCGGTTACACCACGCTCTACCCGCGCGAGTCGAAGCCCGGCGCGGTGCGCAGCGTCGACACCTTCCTCCGCTACCGCGCGAGCGAGCTGCGCCGCCAGGAGATCCGCCACGAGCTCCGCCTCGACACGGTCGCCAAGCTCGACGCGCTCGCCTTGCGCCGCGAGCAGGTGCTACGCGTGTTCGACACGCGCATGGCCGATCTCGCGCGCGAGAGGCGGCAGGCCGCGGAGGCCGTGACCGACGCCGTCCCGGCGGAGGCCGGCTGCCCGGGCGATCCGCCGCTCGCCGCCACGGGCAGTTGAGCGCGGGACCGAGCGTCGAGTCGCGGACGCGTGCGGTCGGGACGGCGGCCGGCCGGTCCGTCGTCGCCACGACAGGATGTCGAGGCCGGACGGAGCGGGCGCCGCGAGCGGGTTCCCGGCGAATCGTGGCCTGACCCCGGCCTGCGTTCCGGGCGTCCGGCGAGTCACGGGTCGGGGCGGTCATGTAACCGGCGCGATGCGTGAACGGTGTACGGTCTGCGGCGTGCGGACCGCGGTCGTGGTGGCATACACTGGACGCTCGTCGAAACAAAGTGGTGCGTATCTCGTGGTGACGCGTCGGATGGTTCCCGTTCTCGCCGTGCAGGCTCTGTTGCTCGCCTTGTCGAGCGGCTGTGGCGGCTCGAGCGGGAGCGGCGGCGGTTCGTCCACACCCGCCTCGATCCCTTCCGCCGCCGGTGCGAACGGGGCGATTCTCGGCAACGTGAGCGAGCTCATCGACGATACGCCGCTCGCACAGGTCCAGGTCCGTCTGCTGGCCGACGGCAGCGACACGCCCGCGGCGAGCACGTTCAGCGACATCGGCGGCGACTTCGGCTTCGAGAACGTGCCGCGCGGCCCCGTCTACCGACTGGAGTTCGACGTCGACGGTTTCCGGAACGAGCGCTACGAGGCGATCGATCTCGAGCGTGAGCCGACGCTGCAGCTCGAGCCGGTGAGTCTGGTCAGCGACGACAACGCCGGTCTCGGTGGCCTGGCCGGCACGATCACCAACGCGGTCGACGGCCTGCCGGTCGTCGGGGCGGCGTTGCAGTTCCGTCCCGGCATCAACGTGCGTGACGGCGTGATCGCCGCGCGGGCGACGACCGACGCGAACGGGGATTACCTCGTCGAGGGCGTGTCGTACGGAAACGTCACCGTCGAGGTCGCGGGCCAGGGTCTGCAGACGGCATTCTCTACCTCGCAGGTCCTCGGCGACATCATCCGCGACGACCAGAACGTCGCCATCTCGCCGTTCGTCCCGGCGGGCGAGACCCGGATCGTGCTGACCTGGGACGAGCGACCCCGCGATCTCGACGCGCACCTGACCGGTCCCGGCACGGCAGGCTCCGCCCCGTTCCACGTCTTCTTCTCGCAACCCGATGTCAGCGGCGCCACGCTCGACATCGACGACACCACCTCGTTCGGACCCGAGACGATCACCTTCGACGCGTCCCGGCCCGGCGTCTACCGCTACACCGTGAACGCCTTCAGCCAGGCCACGCCGGACGAGTTGTCCGACTCCGGCGCGCGCGTGCAGGTCCTGCGCGCCGAAGGGGTCATCGCCGAGTTCTTCGTCCCGTCGGGCGAGGGCAACCTGTGGACGGTGTTCGATCTGATCGACGGGCAGTTCCGGAGGGTGGACACGATCGGCACGCAGGCCTCCGACGACGACTGGTTCGCGCCGGAGACCCGCGCCTCGCGCTGAACGCGCGTCCGGAAGATTTCTCTCTTCGAGGGGGCCGCCTATTCGTCGAGCGCCGCCGCCAGCCTGTCGACCAGCACGCGGCGCGCGGCAGGGTTCTCGATGTCCTCCATGCGCCGCCCGAGCGCGAGCATGAACTCGGCGTAGGCGGCGTGCCAGTCGGCCCCCGGGGCGGTGGGGTCGGGGCGCCCGCCGGAGCGCCCGCCGGGGCGCTCGTCCGGGTGGTCGCCGGCACGATCGCCCGGCCGTGCACCGACGCGCCCCTTCGAGATCGGGGTGGCCGCCGTCAGGTCGAACGATTCGTCGAAGCCGGGCAGCAGTATGTCGGCCTCCAGCCCGCGGCCCTTCAGCTCGTCGGCGAGCGAGCGGCGCGCGTCGTCGTCACCGTGATTGAGGAACAGGGCGCCCGCGATCGGCGTGCGCTCGAGGATCCAGTCGAGCAGCTCCGAGCGGTCCGCGTGGGCGGAGTAGTTGCCGAGGCGGCGGATGTTCGCCGCGACCCGGTAGCGCTTGCCGTGCAGGAACACGTCCGGTGCACCGCCGAGGATGTGCGCGCCGGTCGTGCCCGGTGACTGGTAGCCGACGAACAGGACCGTCGCCTCCCGCTTCGTGATGTTGTTCTTCAGGTGGTGGACGACGCGTCCGGCATCGGCCATGCCGCTCGCCGAGATGATGATCGCCCCGCCGTCGACGTCCGCGATCGCCTTCGAGTCGTCCACGCTCTCGACGATGCGGAAGCGCGGATCGCGAAAGAGTGCCTCCTTCGGCAGCTCCACGTCCTCGAGCGATTCGGCATGTCGCATGAACACGTCGGTCACCTTGCCGGCGAGCGGGCTGTCGAGATAGACGGTCTCGACCTCCGGCAGCTCGTCTCGTGCGAGCATCACGCCGATGTCGTGCAGGAGCTCCTGGCTGCGCTCGACGGCGAAGCACGGGATGACGACGTTGCCGCCGCGTTTCAGCCCCGCGACCAGCTCCGCCCGCATCGCCGAGCGTCGACCTTCGAGCGTGTAGTCGTCGCGCTCGCGATCCCCGTAGGTGCTCTCCGAGATCACGTAGTCGAAGCCGGTGTCGCCGCCGGGCTCGGCGTGGAAGGTCTTCTCGTCGGGGCCGAGATCGCCCGAGAACAGCACGCGCATGGTGCGGTCCTCCTCGGCGTAGCGGAGCTCGATCGAGGCCGAGCCGAGTATGTGCCCGGCGTTCTGGTAGCGCGCCTCGATGCCGTCGACCGGCTGCATCCATTCGCCGTACTCGACGGGCCGCAGGCGCTTCAGCGCCTCCTCGGCGTGGGCGACGGTGAACAGCGGCTCGAGCGGCGGCTTGCCGCGGCGCTTGCGCCGACGGTTCTGGCGCTCGGTGTCCGACTGCTGGATGCGGGCGGAGTCGGCCATCATGAACTCGAGCAGGTCCACCGTCGGACGCGTGGCGTGAATCTCGCCCTCGAACCCGCCCTTGATCAGCTTCGGCAGGAGGCCCGAGTGGTCGGTGTGCGCGTGGGTCAGCAGCACGACGTCCACCGCGTTCGCGTCGAACGGGAAGGGCTCGGCGTTCAGCCGCGTGACGCTCTTGTTGCCCTGGAACAACCCGCAGTCGACGAGGACGCGCGCGCGGCCGGTGTCGAGCAGGCTGCAGGAGCCGGTGACGATGCCGGCGGCGCCGAAGAAGGAGAGTGTGCTCATGGGAGCGCACACTGCGGCCGGGCGATCCGGCGTGTCAAGCCGGGCGCCGGCGTGGTGCGGGAGTCGGGCCGTTCGTCGGGCCGTTCGTCGGGTCGCTCGTCGGGCCGGGTGCCGGCCGTGACCACGATGCGCTCGGGCGCGACGACGAGCGAGCGGTAGGTCGCGACGACGGTGTCGCGCCCGAAGCCGAGGCGGGTCGCCAGCTCCCGGCTCGACGGCAGGCGATGGCCGTGCGGCAGCGCGCCCGACACGATCGCCTCGTACAGCGCCCGGTACAGCCGCCGCACCTTCGGCAGCCGCTCGCCCTCCGGTGTCGCCCGCCCGGTCGTCGCCCGCCCGGTCGTCACGAGTCCGGCGATCGAGTCGGGCAGGGGTAGTTCGAGCTCGAACGGTTCCATCGGTCGCCCGGTTTCGTCCATGGTTGCCGGGACCATTCTGCCTCATGCTGTCGATCACCTGTACCTGCACGGCAGCCGCAAGAGCCGGCTGTACCTCGCGCTCGCCTCCGGTGCCCGGGCCTGCATTTCGGCATGCCGGATCGACGCGCCGGTCAAGGCGCGCTCGGCGTTCCACTGCTCGATGAACTACCGCAGCGCCGTCGTGTTCGGCTGCGGCCAGGTCGTCGACGGACCGGACAAGCCCGGACTGCTCGACCGTTTCACCGAGCGGCTGATTCCGGGCTCCGCCGACGATTTCCGCCCGTTCCTCGCCAAGGAGACGAAGGCGACCGAGCTCATCCGCTTCACGCTCGACGAGGCATCGGTGAAGCTTCGCACGGGCGACCCGATCGACGACGCGGAGGACATCGAGTTGCCGCACTGGGCCGGCATCCTGCCGATCGAGTCGACCTACGGTCGTCCGATCCCGTCGGCCGACCTGCCGGACGGCATCGACGTGCCCGCGGGGCTGTTGCGGGGTGTCCGGCCCTGACGACGCGCGGACGCGAGCCGAGGCGATTCGCGCTCGGCAACATCTCGAGCGGTGCTCGATCGCCCGATCACGCCCGGGTCCACGTTCAGGTCGATCCGCCCGGATCGAGCGTGCGGCCGCGTCAGTCGTCTTCCGACCGGGAGTTGCCCGGATCCTCGATCGCGCGGGTGGACCGGGTGGCGAGCTGCCGTCCGAGCGCCAGCTCGATCGTGGTCTCCAGGCGCATGACGCGCTCGGTCAGCGCTCGGACTACCCCGTTTCCGTCGCCAAACCGTGACCTCCCTCACACCCGAGCCTCTCGTATCGAGGCGCGACGACAGTGGCCGGATGGCGAGTTCGCGGGCGCTCGGCGAGCACCGTGGGCAGCACATGCGGTTCAGTCGTCGGACCCCGCAGACCCTCGCGGATCCGGCACGCGTGGCGGAGATCGAGTCCATCGAGGGGAAAGGGTCCGCGCGTGAGCGCGGACCCTCCGGACTCGTCGGTCGTTCGTCGACTCGTCAGCCGCAGTAGCTCGCCATCCTGAAGCGCTTCATCAGCGGTTCGATCGGCTTGACGGAACTCACGCTCTTGCCGCCGCTCGTGACGGTCAGCTTGTAGGTCGCCCTGTCGCCGTCGCCGGCGTCGACGTCGACGTCGAGTCGGCTGCCGTCCGCGGCGATGACCGTCATGCGACCTCGCTCGAACGTCCAGGGAGCCGCGCTGTAGTCGTCGATCCCTTCGATGTACTGATGGCGGAAGTCCGCCGTCGTCTTCACCGCGAGCGTCTTCGCGTTCGTGCCCGGCGAGGTGAGCTTGAAGGTGGCCTTGCCGACGTGGATGCTGCCGAGGTAGGGGATCGGCGACCCGTCCGGACCGGGAGCCCTGATTTCTCCGGCGCCGCACTCGCGGTAGACCGACGCGTCTTCGAGAATCAACAGGCCACGGTCGCTCAGCGTCGTTTCCAGGCGGCCTGTCATGCCGAACGTCCGTTTGCCGATATCGTCGGCGTTGGTCGAGGCCGAGCCGTCGAAGTAGGTGCTGCTACGATCGTTCTGGAGACGGAGCTTCTTGCCCGTCGCGGAGTGGTTGTCCCCGCGACTGACGACGCTCGAGCTGTCGATCGAACCCGACGCGTAGACGGCGTCGGATCCTTCGCAGCCGTTGAACGACAGCTTGTCGAACCTGCTGACGTCGTAGTAGCCCATCTCGAACGTGACGTTGCCCTTGACCTGATCGAGGGGTTGGTTCGAGTGGTGAAGCAACCGGTGACAGGCCGGGGTTCCGTCAAGTGATCCGGAGCCGGATCGCGACGCGGATCCTATGCCTTCTGTGGGCGTCCGCCAGCGCCTCGTGCGGCACGACATCTGATCTTTCCGCTCTGCAATGCGGCCCGTCCGGATGGCCACGAGCGCGCGGTGGCGGCGAGGTTTACCGTGTTCGAGTGACGGGCCTGTGTTCGGGTCCGGTGGAGCCGGGCAAGTGAGGCGGCAGAGGGAATGATTCACGACCACCGCTGGGACCCGCCGCCGGGAACGACGGTTCACGCGCGCGGCGTCTACGTGCTCCACGGCATGGGCGAGCACGGCGCGCGCTACGGGCGTCTGGCCACGCGACTCGCGGGGGAAGGGTATCGCGTCGCCGCGCACGACCATCCGGGGCACGGGCGTTCGGGCGGGCGGCGCGGCGTGCTCGACTCGGCCGACGCCCTGGTGAGCGAAGCCGCCTCGCGGCTCGAGCGCTTCGCCGCCGAGACCGGCGCCGCGCCGTACCTGTTCGCGCACAGCCTCGGCGGCGTGGTCGCCACGGACCTGTTGCTCGTGCACCGGGCGGAGGTCGCGGGACTCGTGCTGTCGGCGCCGGCGATCGTGCCGCGGTTGACGAGGACCGACGCGCTGAAGCTCCGGGTCCTGTCGGTACTGGCGCCGTCGTTCGCGCTGGAACTGCCGTACGACGCGAGCGTGCTGACCGGCGATCCCGACGAGATCGCGGCGGCCCGTGCCGACGCGCTGATCCACGGGTTCAAGTCGGCGGGTCTCGTGCGCTGGCTGATCGCGGGCGCTCACCGGGCGGTCGAGCGCGCGGGCGAGCTCGACGTGCCGACGCTCCTGCTGTTGGCGGGCGACGACCGGCTGATCGACACGGACCGGACCCGTGCGTTCGCCGAACGTCTGCCGTCGGCGCGCCTGACGATGCACGTCTACGACGACTGCCGTCACGAGCTGCTCAACGAGCTCCCGGAGCGCCGCGAGCGGGTGATGGACGACATCGTCGGCTGGCTCGCGTCGCGCCCGAGCCGGTCGTGAGGGGGCATCGGCGAAGGCGCGTCGGCGGCGCGACGTCCGGCGGCGTCACCCGGCGAGTCCGGCGAGTCGTCGGAGCGGTCGGACGTCGTCTCCGCCGGGCGCGAGTCGCGTCTCCCTCCCGTCGACCGCCCGGTTTCGACGTCCTCCTTACCATCGACGCGATCCCGCGGTAGCATCGGGGTCTGCTCGCGAGGGGAGCGCAGGTCGGTACGTGCGATGCCGACACGATGGCCCGCCGCCCGCGATCCCATGTTCACGTTCACGAGAGAGGCGGCACGATGGGCGACTGGAAGGAGCACTACGAGGAGCACGGCTACGTCTTCCCGGTGCGCGCGTTCGGCGCCGAGGAGGCGCGCGACTACCGGGGCCGCCTCGAGGCGGCGGAAGCGGAGGCGGCGAGCCGGGGCGACGACGAGCTGAAGGCGCTCATGTACATGCAACCCTCGTGGGTGCTCGACTTCGTGGACGAGATATCGCGGCTGCCCTCGATCGTCGAGCCGGTCGGCGCGATCCTCGGCGACGACGTGATCCTCTGGAACGCGAGCCTGTTCGTGAAGGAGCCGCGCTCGAAGAGCTACATCAGCTGGCACCAGGACCTCACCTACTGGGGCCTCGACGAGGCGCAGGAGGTCACCGCGTGGATCGCGTTGTCGGACGTCACGACGGCGAACGGCTGCATGAAGTTCGTCGCCGGCAGCCACAAGGAGAGCATCGCCGAGCACGTCGACACCTTCGCCGACGACAACCTGCTGTCGCGCGGTCAGGAGATCGCGGTCGAGGTGGACGAGGACGAGGCCGTGCACGTCCGGCTGAACCCCGGCGAGATGTCGCTGCACCACGGACAGCTCATCCACGGTTCCAGCCCGAACGAGACGGACGACCGGCGCATCGGGCTCGCCCTCCGCTACATCCACGCCGGCATGCGCCAGCAGAGCGAGGAGAGACCCTATGCCCGCCTGATCACCGGCGAGGATCGCCACGGGCACTTCGACCTGCAGGACCGGACGCGCGGCGTGCTGGAGCCCGCCGACATCGAACGGGCGAGGGAGAACGTGCGCATCCAGAACGCCTTCCTGTTCGGCGGCGCTCGGGAGAGCGTCGCCTGAGACGTGCGTCTCAGTAGCCGATGATGGTCGGGATGTCGTCGCGCGCCTCGAAGCGGTAGTCGTCGTCGAACGACACCGATGCGCCGTCGGCGACGACGTCGACCTGCGCTCCGGCGTCGGACGTCGCGGTGACGGCGAGCGTCGATCCGTCGCCGAAGTCGGCCGTGAGACGCGCGTCCGACGTCGACTCGGCGTTCTCGCGCGGATCGTGGACGAGCTCGCCGCTCTTCGCGAGCGACGCGCCGGCGATACGCGCCGGGGTCGACGCGACCGACGCCTCGCCGGCGAAGGAGACTTCCCGCCTGCCGGCCGCGCAGTCCGGCTCGGAGTCGGGCCCGTCCGACAGGTTCGTCCGTCGCAGGTACGACTCCACCCTCTGCATCCAGCTCGCGCCGGTGACGTTCGAGACACCGCCGTCCCTCTCGATCCGCGCCGACTCGATCCTGTTCTCGACGCTGCGACCCCGCACCGGCGATGCGCCGAAGCATTGCAGGTCGTCGCTCCGGAAATCCCGGCGTGCGGACGTGCCGCTGACGAGCAGGCGTCCCTCGGTGCCTGCATCGATGTTCAGCGCGTCGAAGGTCAGGAGCGCGCGCTGGGAGCCGCCACCGCCGGTGACCGTGAAATCGGCCACGCGGGTGTACCGTCCCGACAGCGTGCGCCCCTCGATCGTGCAGTCGTCGAAGGTGACGTCCTGTTCGAAGAAGAACCGCATCGCGCCACGCACGCTCCCGCCACCGGGGCAGGTTCTCGACACGTCCTCGCCGAACTCCTCGCCGCTCGACAGCAGATCGATCAGCGCCCCCTCGATCTCGTAGTAGAGGTGCAGGTAGCCGGTGGACACGAGCTCGTCGGCGATCTCGCGTGCCGCGGGGTAGCCGAGCCGCGCGATCACGGTCGTGCCGTCCGGGTCGGGCGTGGCGAACGGATCGGTCGCCGGCGGCGGCTCGACCGGCGCGTCGCCCTGCGTGGTCAGCGCGATCGAGGCGGCGGTGGAGCGACGGCCCTGCGGATCGATCGCGACGATCTCGTACACGTAGCTCCGGCCACGGCCCAACGCGTCGTCGAAGTAGCCGGTGCCGTCGGTGCTGCCGAGCGATCGGCCGTCGCGGCGCACCTCGTAGCGCAGGCCGGTGGTGGCGGGGCGGGTCCAGAACAGCTCGGCCGCCGTCGGCGAGTAGACGTCGGCGCGCAGGCCGACGGGTGCCGGCGGACCGGCCGGCCTGTCTCCCTGCGTGGTCAGCGTGACGGTCGAGGCCGGGGAGCGACGGCCCTGCGGATCGATCGCGACGATCTCGTACACGTAGCTCCGGCCACGGCCCAACGCGTCGTCGAAGTAGCCGGTGCCGTCGGTGCTGCCGAGCGATCGGCCGTCGCGGCGCACCTCGTAGCGCAGGCCGGTGGTGGCGGGGCGGGTCCAGAACAGCTCGGCCGCCGTCGGCGAGTAGACGTCGGCGCGCAGGCCGGAAGGGGCCGCCGGACCGCCGGCCGAGCCGCCGTCGCCGCGCGTGGTCAGTTCCACCGTCGCGGTCCCCGAGCGTTGCCCGGCGCCGTCGATCGCGGTGATGCCGTAGCGGTACGTGGTGGCGGGGAGCAATCCGCGTTCGACGACGCTCAGCGTGTCGCGCACGCCGAGCACCGTGCCGTCGCGGGTGATCTCGTAGCCGCGCACGGCGCCGCGATCGTCGCGCGAGCGGTTCCACAGGACCTCGCCCCCGGTGCGGCCGTAGGCGTTGGCGCGCAGCCCGTCCGGCGTGGAAGGCGGCGCGTCCGGGGTCTGCGCGAGAGTGGGGCCGACGAGCATCAGCGTCGCCAGCAGAAGGGTGCGTGCCATCAGTCTCTCCGCTCGATCGTGGGCGTGCCTGCCGGTGACGGTAGCAAGAACCGTTCTCGGTCGAAGCGTCACGCCGGTGGGACGCGGCACTCCGGTCCGTCCCGCCACCGCCGACGGCGCTGGAGTTCGAGAGGCCGTACCGACGGCGCCAGGCACCTCGGCCCGCGGCACGGGCGACGCGGCCGCTCAGGCCAGGTCGCGCATGCCCTTCGTCGGCGGCGGCGTGCGGCGCACCGGCGGGACGGCGTCGAAGGTCACGTGCTCGACGCCGTTGTAGACGAGGAAGTGCTTGCCCTTGGCCCGGGCGATCATCGTCATGCCGATCTCGCGAGCGAGCTCGAGGCCCATCTCGGTCACGCCCGAGCGCGACAGCAGCGTCGGGATGCCCATGAAGGCGGTCTTCATGACGATCTCGGAGGTCAGCCGACCGGTCGTGTAGAACAGCTTGCCGGCGCCGTCGATGCCGTCGAGCCACATGCGCCCGGCGATCGCGTCGGCCGCGTTGTGACGTCCGACGTCCTCGATGTGCATCAGCGACTCGGTGGCGGTGCAGAGCCCGCAGCCGTGCACGGCGCCGGAGACGCGGTAGACGTCGTTCAACCGGCCGACGTTCGCGATCAGCTCGTAGATGTCCGACTGTTTCAGTGCGGCAGGAGCGAGCTCGACCTCGTAGAGCTTGTCGACGGTGCAGCTGAAGATCGTGCCCTGGCCGCAGCCGGACGTGACGATGCGCCGCTTCATCTTCTCCTGCCAGTCGCCGATGCCGGTGCCGGCGTGCGTCTCGACGTCGACCAGCTCACGATCCCAGTCGACGGTGACGGAGCGGATCAGCGACAGCTCCTCGATCAGCTTCTGGTTCCGGATGTAGCCGAGCGTCAGCGCCTCGGGCTCGGTACCGAGCGTCATCAGCGTGACCACTTCCATGCCGTCGACGCGGATCGTCAGCGGCAGCTCCCCGGGTACGTGCACGGCGACCGTCTCGCCGAACTCGTTCACGGCCTCGACGCCGTGCGCCGGGGCGAGACCGGCGGAGGTCAGTTCGGGGCGGCAGGGGCGGGCTTCGGCGTTCATCCGGGCGATTGTTGCACAGACGTTCCGGCGGCGGCACGCGGCGTGTCGCCCGCCGGGCCGGGGCGTGCGGTTCGTCAGGCGCGCGCGGCGCCTCCTCGGTGATCGGTCACGTCCGGTCGAGCCCCCCGTCAACCACCTGCCGACGATCTCCCCGCGAGGGGCGCGCCCGGTGGCGCAGGATGGAACGTTCACGGTTCGCCGCCACGCACCCGGCCGATGGAGATCTCCCCTCCGGCACTGCCTAGAACGAGCGTCGACGAATACCTCCTCGCCCACGAGCACTCCAAGGAGACTCGCCACGAGCCGGTCGACGGCTACCTGTACGTGAGGGGGGGAGCGAGCGTCACGAGCGGATCCCCATGAATCTCGCCGCCGCCTTGTCCGTGCACCTGCGTGGCTCCCCCTGCCGGGTCTGCAAGAGTGACCTGAAGGTCGCCGTCGGCGAGGACTACTACTACCCGGACGTGTTCGTCCCGTGCGGTCCGTCGAACCCCGAAGGGCGTTCGCGAGACGATCCGGTCATCGTCGTCGAGGTGCTGTCGCCATCGACTCAGCGAAACGACCGTGGCGAAAAGCGTCTCGCATACGCGACGCTGCCTTCCCCAGGAGGAGTGCGTGCCGGTCCGGCAGGACCGCGCGCGAGTCGAGATCCGCACCGTCGCGGACGACTCGGTCGTCGTGCTGGAGGCCGCGGGCGACATGCCGGCGATTCCGTCGCTCGATTTCTCGATGTCGCTCGAGGCGTTGTACGCCTGATCTTCGAGACGGGAGAGGGCCGCTGTACGACCGGTGCGGCGTACCGTAGGCTGTACGCACTTTCAGCCGAGCCGCCCGCCCATCCGATGGAGACCGTCCGCGACAGCGGCCGCGACGACGGTCGCGAGAGCCGCATCCGCCTGAGCCTGCCGGTCACGGTGCTGATGGAGCGCCACGTGGTCGCGCGGCGCTTCTGGTCGGTGCCGACGTGGAAGCTGCACGGTGTCGTGACCGGGGAAGGGGTCCGGCACGAGGGCGCAGGTGGCACGAAGGTGCGCGACACCGCCGACGGTGGCGAGCTGTGGTCCTGGTCCGGGTATCGCACGACCTTGTACAAGGACGCGTGCGAGCGCTACTGGCACGCGCTGATCGGCGACAAGCCGCTCGTCTATGTCGTCTGCCGCGAGTCACCCGACGCTGACGCGGCGCTCGAGCCGCTCGTCGTCACCGTCGACTACGACGAGGCGACCGCCTTCGCCGAGACCGACGAGCTGGTGCTGTCGGCGCCGATCCCGGGAGACCTCTACCGCTACATGGAAGCGTTCGTGCTCGAGCACTACCGGCCCGAGAAGGTCGAGAAGCGCAAGCGCAGGAACTGGTCCGCGGAAGGCGGGAAGCCGGGCGGAGGGCGGCGCCATTGAGCACCGGGCGCGATGACCGCGAGCGTGGCGGCGAGAACTTCCTCGGGCGCTGGTCGAGTCGCAAGCGCGGGACGGCGGCCGCGCGACCGCCGCCCGGCACCGGCGAGACGGACGGCACGGAACCCGGTGCCGGAAGCGAGGCGAGGGTCGGTGACCCGGCGCCCGATATCGCGGTCGTGCCGGGCACCGGGCCCGTTTCCGGCTGGTCGGAGGCGAGTGCGTCGAGCGGCGCGGGAGCGAGCCTCGACGACAGCCGTCCCGCAGGAGCGGCCTCCGTCGACGCCGGTGCCGTGTCGGGCGCCGAGCGGGGGAACGCGACCGACCTCGTGATCGAGGGCGATGCCACGGTCGAGGCAGACGTCTCGAGCGGAGGCGACGACGCGCCGCTCCTGACCGACGCCGACATGCCGCCGATCGAGTCGCTGGACACGTCGAGCGACCTGTCCGTGTTCTTCGGACGCGACATCAGCGCGGCGCTCCGGCGCGCGGCGCTCCGTCACGTCTTCTCGCAGCCCGCCTACAACGTGCGCGACGGGCTCAACGACTACGACGGCGATTTCACGGTGTTCGAACCGCTCGGCGACACGGTCACGTCCGACATGAAGTTTCATGCCGCCCGGCGCGAGCGCGACCGGCGCGAGCGCGACCGGCTCGAACGCGAACGACTGGAGCGGGAGCGGCTCGAGACCGAACGCCTGGCCGAACGCGAGTCGGTGCGGGAAACCGGCGAGACGGGCGACGCGGCGGCCGGAGCCGGCGAGTCGGAGACGTCGCTCGCGAGCGACGACGGGGAGGGTGGCGTGGAACACTCGGTGCCGACCGACGACGGAAGTGCCAGCGGGGGCGCCGACGGGAGCGACGCCACGACCCCCGGCGAAGGCGCCGATTCGACCGCCGACGCGACCTCGGTCGACGCCGATCACGATGACGGAGAGCGACATGTCTGACGAGCCACGCGCGAGCGGGCAGCCGGTCGAGATCGTCGCGAGCCTCGACATCGCGGCCGCCCGGCAGCGTCTGGACGCCGCGGCCTCGCGGCAGACGTCCACGGTCACCTACGTCTCGGGCGGGCACTGTCTGGTGATCGGCGAACCGGACGCGGCGCTCGCGGCGGCGGCGGCGCTCGAGGGGGCGGGCGTGTCGGGCGTGACGCTCGCGCACGTCTCCGCCGCGAGCGGCCGCGTCGACAAGGCGCTGACCGAGCGTGGCATCGCCCTGTTCACCGTGCCGGAGCTGCGCGTGGGCGGCCATCTCGGTTCCTTCTCGGCCGTCGCCGTCGCGAGCGGTGCCGAGACCGATCTCGCGATCTCGGTGCAACGCCCGGGCGAGCGCTTCGATCTGGTGCTTGACCTGTCGCCGGCGCCGTCGATCGACGTGCGTCTGTTGCCGTTCGGCTACGTGCACGCGCCCGGTGCGGACGACCTGGCCGCCGCCGTCGAGAGCCTCGCCGGCCTCGTCGGCGAGTTCGACAAGCCGCGCTACTTCGCCTACGACGCGTCGATCTGCGCGCATTCGCGGAGCCGGCTGCCCGGCTGCTCGAACTGCATCGATGTCTGCACGACCGGCGCGATCTCGTCGGCGGGCGAGGGCGTCGCGATCGATCCGTACCTGTGCCAGGGCTGCGGCAGCTGCGCGACGCTCTGCCCGAGCGGGGCGATGGTCTACGCCTACCCGAAGCCGTCCGACGCGATCGCCCGCACGCGAAAGGCGATCGGCGAGAGCGGCGCGACGACGCTCGTGCTGCACGGCGAGGGCGCGCGGACGGCCGTGGATGCCGCACCGTTGCAGGCGAGCGAGGTGCTGACGCTGCTGGTCGAGGAGGTGTCGGCGTTCGGCATCGACTACTGGGCGACGGTGCTCGCGGCGGGCGTCGGTCGGATTCTCGTGGTCGTCGACGCGGACGATGACGGGGCGAATCCGACCGGATCGATTGCCGGCGGGCAGGATGCCGATGGAACGGATCCGAACGGGCCCCTCTCGACCGACCGCGGCCGGGCCGATCCCGACCGGGCCGCGCTCGAGAGTCAGGCGACGCTGCTCAGACGGCTTCTCGCCCCGCTGGGACTCGGCCCGGAAATCGTGCAGATCGTTCCGCCGGCGGTGCTCGTGGACATCGCGACGCTGCCCGGGCCGTCACCGGCGCTGGTCGGTCTCGCCGGATCGGCCGCCTTCGCCACGCACGACGACAAGCGCCAGACGCTGCGCATGGCACTCGACTCGCTGACGGGGGCGCTGGCGGAGCCCGTCGCCCTCGAGGCCGATCCGCTCACGCCCCTGCCGCCGGGTTCGCCGTTCGGCCAGGTGCTCGTCGACACCGACGCCTGCACGCTCTGCATGGCCTGCGTCTCGACCTGTCCGGCCGGAGCGCTTCTGGACGGACAGGACACGCCGGCGCTCCGTCTGATCGAGGCCAACTGCCTGCAGTGCGGGCTGTGCGAGCGGGCCTGCCCGGAGGACGCGATCGCGCTCGAGTCGCGCTGGGTGCGCGACGGCGTCGAGGCGCGGCGGGTGCGGACGCTCAACGAGGAGGCGCCGTTCCACTGCGTCGTATGCCACAAGGCGTTCGCCACCCGGGCGATGATCGACACGGTGCTCGGCAAGCTCTCCGGGCACTGGATGTTCGGCGACGACAAGGCGCGTCGGCGGCTGAAGATGTGCGAGGACTGCCGCGTGAAGGACATCTTCGACACCGATCCGGACGGGCTCGACGTGCACGCCGGCCCGGCGGACGGTCGGAGGGGGGGCGGCAGCGGCGGTCCGCTCGCCTGAGCGGCGGGACGCGTGGCGGTTGCCCGGCGCGACACCGCCGCCGAGCGGCATCGAAAGTGCCTGGAGAGCGGCCGGAAGACCGTTCCGGTCGGCGCGCGCCGACGGATGCCCGGCCGAACGCCCGAGTCCGGCACGCCCGAGTCCGGCACGACCGAGTCCGGCACGCCCGAGTCCGGCACGCCCGAGTCCGGCACGCCCGAGTCCGGCACGACCGAGTCCGGCACGACCGGACCTGGGACGACCGAAGCGATTCGGGTGAGCCGGACGGGTCGGATGAACCGGTCCGACGGGCTCGACAATCGGCGACCCTTGACGCACACTCAGGACAATCGTGACCGGACCGCCATGACCGCCGACGCCGCCGTACTGACCGTCAAGAGCGAGGACGCCTTCCTGCGGGACGAGGCGCACGCGATGCGCGCCGGCGTCCACGAGCTGCTCGCCCGCCTGCTGGCCCGGGAGCCGGACGAGGAAGTGCTCGCGCGCCTGCGCGGCATCGGCGAGGTGGACACCGCCGAGGGGCCGCTCGCGATGGGCTGGGAGCTCCTGCGCGTGGCCGCCGAACGCGCCGACGTCGCCGCCTTGCGCCGCGAGTACAACGCGCTGTTCATCGGCGTCGGGCGCGGCGAGCTGGTGCCGTTCGGGTCGTGGTACCTGACCGGCTTCCTGATGGAGAGACCGCTCGCGCAGCTGCGCGCCGACCTCCGGCGCTTCGGGATCGAGCGGCCGAAGGGCGTGCCGGAATCCGAGGACCACATCGCCGCCGTCCACGACGCGCTGGCGCTGATCATCCGCTCGGCCGACGAGATCGGCTTCGACGAGCAGCGCGACTTCTTCGCCGCGCACGTCGAGCCGTGGGCCGGACGCTTTCACGAGGACCTGCAGGGCGCGTCCTCGGCCGACTTCTACCGTGCCGTGGGCTTCTTCGGCGCGAGCTTTCTCGACGTCGAGCGCGAAGTGCTCGGCACGAGCGATCGAGACCACTGAGGAGCGACGACGATGACCGATCGGACCGATGGCAAGAGCGCCGGTGACGGCACGACCCGATTCATCGACGCGCGGCGGCGCGGTTTCCTGCAGGGCGCGGTGATCGCCGGCGGCGCGGCGGCGAGCGGTGCGGCGCTCGCCCACCACGACGGAACCGGTGAACACGCCGAGGCGATCGACGCCGCCGCGGCCCCGGCCGGCTACCGCGAGAGCGATCACGTGCGCGAGTACTACGCCAAGGCGCGCTTCTGAGCGAGGGGAGAGAGCACATGAAACTGACCAGACGCACCGCTGACGCCCGACCGGCCGACGCATACCCCGCCGGGATCGTGAACGCGGAGGCGGGCGATCGCGCGGCAGGCCGCGGCCTGCTCGGCGTCGCCGTCGATCGGCGCACCTTCCTCAGGAGCTCGGGACTGGCCGCGGGCGGAGCCGCCGTGCTCGCCGGTGGCGGCGGCGCGATGCTCACGAAGGCGCGCGCGGCGGAGACTCACGTGAAGGCCGGCGTCGCCACCGAGACCGTGCACTCGGTCTGTACGCACTGCTCGGTCGGCTGCGGCGTCGTCGCCGAGGTGCAGGACGGCGTCTGGACCGGCCAGGAGCCCGATTACAAGTCGCCGATCAATCTCGGCGCGCACTGCGCCAAGGGCGCGGCGCTGCGCGAGCACGGTCACGGCGAGCGTCGCCTGAAGTACCCGATGAAGCTGGTCGCCGGCAAGTGGGAGCGCGTCTCCTGGGAGCAGGCCATCGACGACATCGGCGACGGCATGCTGAAGATCCGCGAGGAGTCCGGACCCGATTCGGTCTACTGGCTCGGTTCGGCCAAGCACAACAACGAGCAGGCGTACCTGTTCCGGAAGTTCGCCGCGCTGTGGGGATCGAACAACGTCGATCACCAGGCGCGCATCTGCCACTCCACCACGGTCGCGGGCGTCGCGAACACGTGGGGTTACGGGGCGATGACGAACTCCTACAACGACATGCAGAACTCGAAGGCGATGTTCTTCATCGGCTCGAACGCCGCCGAGGCGCATCCGGTCGCGATGCAGCACATCCTGAAGGCCAAGGAGAACGGCTCGAAGCTGATCGTCGTCGACCCGCGGTTCACGCGAACGGCCGCGCACTCCGACCAGTTCATCCAGATGCGACCGGGCACCGACGTGCCCGTCGTCTGGGGCATCCTCTGGCACATCTTCGAGAACGGCTGGGAAGATCAGGAGTACATCGACCAGCGCGTCTACGGCATGGACGACATCCGCAAGGAAGTGGCCAACTGGGCACCCGACGAGGTCGAGCGCGTCACGGGCATCCCGGGTGCCGAGCTGGAGCTCGCCGCGCGCACGATGGCCGAGAACCGCCCCGGCACGATCGTCTGGTGCATGGGCGGCACCCAGCACACGATCGGCAACAACAACACTCGTGCCTACTGCACGCTGCAGCTCGCGCTCGGCAACATCGGTGTCTCGGGTGGCGGGGCCAACATCTTCCGCGGCCACGACAACGTGCAGGGCGCCACCGACCTCGGCGTGCTCTCGCACACGCTGCCGGGCTACTACGGGCTCTCCGAGGGTGCCTGGAAGCACTGGTCGGCGGTCTGGGATCTCGAGTACGACTGGGTCAAGGCGCGCTTCGACGACGGCGCCTACGAGAGCAAGGACGACAAGGGCATCCCGCCGATGAACACCGCCGGCATCCCGGTCTCGCGCTGGATCGACGGCGTGCTCGAGGACAAGGACAACATCGCGCAGAAGGACAACCTCCGCGCCATGGTGTTCTGCGGCCACGCGCCGAACTCCCAGACCCGCATGCCGGAGATGAAGGCGGCGATGGAGAAGCTGGAGATGCTCGTCGTCATCGATCCGTACCCGACGGTGACGGCCGTGCTGCCCGATCGCCAGGACGGCATGTACCTCTTGCCCGCGACGACCCAGTTCGAGACGCGCGGCTCGGCCACCGCCTCGAACCGTTCCATCCAGTGGCGCGACCGGATCATCGAACCGCTGTTCGAGTCGAAGCCGGATCACGTGATTCTGAAGCTCTTGGCCGACAAGCTCGAGTTCGGCGAGGAACTGTTCAGGAACATCGCGATCGACGGCGAGGAGCCGAACGTCGAGGACATCACCCGCGAGTTCAACCGCGGCATGTGGACGGTCGGCTACACCGGCCAGAGCCCCGAGCGCATCAAGGCGCACATGGAGCACCGTCACACGTTCGACACCACGACGCTGCAGGCCAAGGGCGGTCCGCTCGACGGCGAGTACTACGGCATGCCCTGGCCGTGCTGGGGGACGCCCGAGATGAAGCACCCGGGCAGCCCGAACCTGTACGACACGAGCAAGCCGGTCGCCGAGGGCGGCCTGAACTTCCGCGCCCGCTTCGGCGTCGAGCACGAGGGCACGAACCTGCTCGCCGAGGGCAGCTGGTCGAAGGACGCCGAGATCGAGGACGGCTACCCGGAGTTCACGGCCGACATGCTCAAGCAGCTCGGCTGGTGGGACGATCTCACCGACGACGAGAAGACCGCGGCCGAGGGCAAGAACTGGAAGACCGATCTGTCGGGCGGCATCCAGCGGGTCGCGATCGCCCACGGCTGCGCCCCGTTCGGCAACGCCAAGGCGCGCGTCAAGGTCTGGACCTTCCCCGATCCGATCCCGATCCACCGCGAGCCGCTGTACACGGCGCGCCGCGACCTGGTCGAGGATTACCCGACGTACGAGGACCGCAAGAGCCACTACCGCCTGCCGACGCGTTACGGCTCGATCCAGGCCGAGGACTACTCGACGGACTACCCGCTGATCCACACCTCCGGGCGTCTGGTGGAGTACGAGGGCGGTGGCGAGGAGACGCGCTCGAACCCGTGGCTCGCCGAGCTCCAGCAGGAGATGTTCGTCGAGATCAACCCGGCCGACGCCAACGACCTCGGGCTCGAGAACGACCAGTCGGTCTGGCTCGAGGGGCCGGAGGGCGGGAAGATCTACGTCAAGACGATGGTGACCGAGCGGGTCGCCCGCGGCGTCGTGTTCACGCCGTTCCACTTCGGTGGCGTCTACGAGGGCAAGGACCTGCTCGACAAGTATCCCGAGGGCAGTCAGCCCTACGTGCGTGGCGAGTCGGACAACACGACGATGACCTACGGCTACGACTCCGTCACCCAGATGCAGGAGTCGAAGTGCTCGCTCTGCAAGATCACCGCGGCCTGATCGGCGCCTCGAGGAGAACACCATGGCCAGAATGAAGTTTCTCTGCGACGCCGAGCGCTGCATCGAGTGCAACGGCTGCGTCACCGCCTGCAAGAACGAGAACGAGGTGCCGTGGGGCGTGAACCGCCGCCGCGTCGTGACCCTCGACGACGGCACCCCCGGCGAGAAGTCGATCTCGGTGGCGTGCATGCACTGCACCGACGCGCCGTGTCAGGCGGTCTGTCCGGTCGACTGCTTCGAGACCACCGGTGACGGCATCGTGCTGCACGACAAGGATCTCTGCATCGGCTGCGGCTACTGCTTCTACGCCTGCCCGTTCGGAGCGCCGCAGTACCCGCAGCAGTCGAGCTTCGGGGCGCGCGGCAAGATGGACAAGTGCACGTTCTGCGCGGGTGGTCCGGGCGAGGAGGATCTCTCCGACGCCGAGTACGAGAAGTACGGTCGCAACCGCATCGCCGAGGGCAAGCTGCCGCTCTGCGCGGAGATGTGCTCGACCAAGGCGCTGATCGCGGGTGACGGCGACGAGGTCGCGGACATCTACCGCGAGCGGGTGCTGCGTCGTGGCGGCCGGCCCCAGACCTGGGGCTGGGAAACGGCGTACGAGCAGGGATGACGACACGTTCCCCGGGACACCGGCGTGTCGTCCCCCGCCCGGCGTTCGTGATCGGCGCGCTCGTCTGCGCCGTCGCGATCGCCGGCTGCACGAACCCGTTCTCGCCCGCGGGCACCGAGCCCGGTGTCTACAAGGGCAAGTCCGACCCCTTGTTCGAGGAACCCGCCGAGGCGCGTGATGCCGCGCTCCGCGAGCGCTTCGAGCTGATCCAGAGGCGCTGAGGGCCTGATGATGGCAAGCACCGGAACCGCCGTGGACGGCGCACGCGACGGCGCACGCGACGGCGCACGCGACGGCGCACGCGACGGCGCACGTCCCCGGATGAGCGCGGCACGCAAGCGTCGCGTCACCACCTGGAGCCTCGTCGCGATCGTCGCGCTCGCGTTCGCGCTGCCGCTCGGAAGCTACGCGCTGCACGCGCTCGGACTCGGCGGCGTGGCCGACGGTCTCGGGACGGTGCAGGCGCAGGAGAGCGGTGCGGCCGAGGGCGCCGAGCCCGGCGCCAACCCGCGCTCGAACTACTGGCGGGCGGTCAACGGTGGCGTGTCCGGCTACTCGGCCGTCGACAGCCCCGGTGCGAACATCCTGATCGAGCGGGGCGGTACCGGCTGGCAGGCGCTCCGCAACGGGCCGGTCGCCGAGGTCCTTCCGTGGACGATCCTGGTCGTCGCGGCCATTCTCGTGCTGTTCCACCTGATCTTCGGGAGAAAGCGCATCGACAAGCCGCTCTCCGGCGCGAAGATCAAGCGCTGGGGCTGGTTCGACCGGCTCGTCCACTGGGTCACGGCCATCTCGTTCGTCGCCCTCGCGATCACGGGCCTGTCGATGCTGATCGGGCGCGAGCTCCTGATCCCGCTGCTCGGCAAGGCCGGATTCGCGTTCTGGGCGCAGGCGTCGATCTCGATCCACAACATCGTCGGCCCGGTCTTCAGCATCGGCATCGTGCTGATGATCGCGATGTGGATCTGGCACAACTTCCCCGAGAAGGGCGACTGGCAGTGGATCAAGCAGGCGGGCGGCATGTTCTCCGAGAAGGCGCACCCGCCGGCCGGTCGCATGAACGCGGGCGAGAAGCTCTGGTTCTGGCTCGTCGCGAGCGTCGGCGTGCTGGTGTGCCTGACCGGCTTCGTGCTGGTCGCACCGATCTACGGGCTCGAGCTGCCGTTCGTCGACGGACTGCGCCCGGAGATGCGCGGGGCGAGCATCGTGCACGCCGCTCTCTCGATCCTCTGGACGGCGATCGCGCTCGGGCACATCTACATCGGCACCGCCGGTACCGAAGGGGCGTTCGAGGGCATGGCCACCGGCTACGTCTCGGCCGAGTGGGCCGAGCAGCATCACGATCGCTGGTACGCCGAGATGGCGGCCAGGGGGCAGGTGATTCCGCCCGGCGCCGATGTGGACGGTGCGAGCGACGATCGCGCGAGCGTCGGCGGTCCGGACTCGACGGGCTCCGGTCATCGGACCGCGCACGCCACGTGAGTCGTGCGCCGGCCCGGCGTTGAGTCGGGAGCCGAGTCGGCGGCCGTGACGGGATCGATGTCGACGTCGGTGGCGACCGATCGGGTGACGCGGGCGGACCCGGGGTGGCCGGCGTGACGGAAACTTCCGACGCGCCCTTGCCCGTTCCCGGACCGGTGTCGTGTGCGCGACCGGCCACGCCCGGCGAGCGGCGCTTTCCGGACGAGGTGGTCGTCGCGCTGCACGAGACCGGTGTCACGCTCGGTTGCCTGCCGGTCCGGATCGACGGCGACGAGTGGCGCGCCGCGCTGTTTCACGTCGTGCCCGAGAAGGCGGAGTGCCTGTCGATCGACCCGACACTTTCGGGCGCGCCCTTCGCCGTCGAACTCGAGGCTGACCTGCACGAGCACGAGCACGCGTCGGTGATCGAGCTCGGCATCGAGGTCCGCACGCCCGGTGTCCCGCTCAGCGGTTCGGTGCTGTTCCTGACCGGGCACGTGCCGGCTCACTTCGAGGCGTTGTCGCTGCTCGCGAGCCAGCCGGATCTGCCGCTGTTCATCGGCGATGCCTACTGCCGTCAACTCGCCAGCCAGCGCATTCCGCTCGGCGACGTCGAGCGCGGCGTGTTCCGCACGCTGCTCGACGAGGCGGTGGGGCGCGATGCGGTCATCCGCATGACCGGTCGCTACGACCCGCACGCGGCCTTCGACGCGGTCCTGGCGGTGACGGCGGGTGCGCGCTCGTCCGTGCGCGGCGCCGCACCGGGCGACGCCACCGCGTGAGACCGGGCGTCGGGGCGGGAACCGCCGCCGTCACGCTGGCGGTGGCGGTCGGTGCGATCACGTGCCTCCTTGCCGATGCGCGTGCCGACGAGGGCACCGGTGGTGATGTCGAGTCGCGTGCCGGAACGATCGAGGCGCGGACGACGGTCGACCGCGATACCGATCGGCGGCTCGCGCGGTGGCGGAGCGCGATCGCCAACGACGATGTCGCGACGCTCGCACGCCTGCTCGACGATGCCATGGTCGACGCCGCGGCCGACGGCCAGGCGGACATCGAGGCGGATGCCGCGCCCGACCCTCCAGGCGAGGCGACGGTCGGAAGATCATCGACCGGGTCGGGTGGTTCGTCGTCGCTTGCCGCCCTCGTCACGACACGCTCCGCGAACGGCCGGAGCGCGCTGATGGTCGCCTGCAAGCTCGGCGATCTCGGACTGGCCCGCGAACTCGTCGCCGCCGGGGCGGACCCGGCCGGGACCAGCGCTACCGGCGGGACGCCGTTCATGTTCGCCGTGCTCGGTGACCGGCTCGAGGTCGCCCGCTGGCTCGCGGCACGGGGCGTGGCGCTCGACGCGCGCGGCTCCAACGGCTGGTCGGCGGTGACGATCGCCGCCGCGAAGGGTCTCGACGCGACGCTCGCCTGGTTGATCGAGGCCGGCGCTCCGGCCGACGTCGCCGATCTTTACGGCTTCACGCCGCTGATGCGGGCGGTGGACAACGCGCACGAGGACGCCGCGCGGCGACTCCTCGGCGCGGGTGCGCGGCCCGACGCGGCCGACGAGAGCGGCAACACGGCCCTGCACCACGCGGTCGCCGGCGGCAGGGCGACACTCGTGACGCTGCTGCTCGAACGTGGCGCCGACCCCGGGGTGACGAACCGTGACGGGATCACGCCCGCCGGCCTCGCCGCCGAGCTCGCCTCCCTGCCGTCCGACCTGCGGGCGCGGCTGTCGGACGGAGTGCCCGACGAACCCTGACGGTCAGTCGTCCGTGTTCCGTCGGGAGCGGAGCGCGTCCGCGGGCCGCACGCCTCCCGGCGCGTCGTCGGGCGTGGCGGCGTCGACGCTCGCGCTCGTGATCGGGCCCGTGATCGGGCTCGGGCTCGGATTCGAGGGCGCCATCGGGTCCGTGTCCGGCCCGGTGTCCGGGCAGACGCCCGAGGTCGAGGTCGAGCTCGACTCGGCGTCGGGAACGGTACCGTCGTCCGCCGGTGCCGCGCGCAGCCCGTGAGCGGCGAACACCTCGCGGGCCGCCGCGTAGCCGATGTCGCTGATGCGCGTGTAGGATTTGAAGTCGAGCAGCGCGATGTCGCGCACGTCCGGTTCGACCAGCACGTCGATCATCGCCCGCGTCGCGTTCAGCCGCCCGATGCCCTTGATGTCGGTCGAGCGCAGGAGGGTCTCGGCGATGCGCGGGTTGCGGATGCGCGGGCCGAACGGGTTCAGCCGCGACAGGAACACGCGCCAGCCGGACAGCGAGGTTCCGAAGTCGTAGTAGTCGAACCGCTCGGGCACCTCGCTGACGTTGACGCCGATGATGCGTCCGGCGCCGCCCAGACGCTCGTGCATGACGTCGACCGGGAACGTGTTGAGGACGGCGCCGTCGATGAGCAGGTCGCCGTTCGGGGTCGGGACCGGGGAGAACACCCCGGGCAGCGAGATCGTGCTCCGGATGACCCGCCACAGACGGCCCGTGTCGTGGACGATCTCGCGCCCGTCGGCGAGGTTCGAGGACACGCAGAAGAACGGTGTCCACAGATCCTCGATGCGCGCGTCGCCATAGACCTCGCGGCAGAACTGCGAGAGCTTCTCGGAGCGCATCAGCGAGGTCAGCGGCAGCGTGTAGTCGAACAGCGCGCGGCGGCTCGCGAAGCGTGACGAGAGCCGCGACACCTGGGTCGCCGTCTGGCCGAGCGCCATCGACGCGCCGAGCAGCCCGCCCATGCTCGAGCCGCCGATGCAGTCGATGCGGATACCCTCCTCCTCGATCAGCCGCTGCACGCCGAGGTGGGCGTAGCCGCGCGCGCCACCGCCGCTGAAGACGATCGCGAGCGCCCGCCCGGTCAGGCGTCGGACGAGTCGTCCGATGTGCTCGACATCGTCCAGACGCACGTGATGGAACGCGTCGACCTGCCGCGGCGCGAGCCAGCGACGCGTCTCCCGCGGCCGCGCGGTGTCGGCGGGGTGCAGCAGCACGAGCTCGATCCGCGGGCGGTAGCTGCGGCCGGTGAACAGGCTCTCGAGTTCGCGCTCGAGGCGGCGCCTGGCGGGGTCGGCCCCTTCCTTCGCGTTCGCGAGCAGAAGTATCCGGTCGGCGCGGTTGACGGCGCGCAGCGTCCACGGCGTGAGCGACGCGTCGGCCACGTAGACGAGGGCCTCCGTCCGGTTCTCCTTGTCGTCGAGCCACTCGGCCACGGCCCCGCTGAACGGATCGTCGAAGGTGGTCGCGGCCGCTCCGGACTTGCCGTACAAGGTGTCGAAGCCGCGCGCGTCGAGCGACAGCGTCTCCCCGACCGTGTCCCGCAGCGCGCGTCGGACCTGGTGGAGAAAGCGCCGCAGCGGCAGGCGCGCGTCGAGCGGCAGGATGACGAAGTTCCGGTCCCGGGCGCGGGGCGGATTGTCGGCGACATCCTCCACGTGGCGCTTGATGACCAGCCGCGAGAGCGCCATCAGGAGATCCGGACGCGGGGCGATCAGGCGTTCGAAGACGTCTCGATCGAGCCGCGCGACGGTCGATTCGCGCGCGGCGTGCACCGTCGCGCTGCGCGTGGAGTTCGCCAGGAGGGCGAGCTCGCCGACACTTTCCGGCGCCTGCACCTCGGCGATGCGGCGCCGGTCGGCGCCCGCGCGGGTCTCGACGTGCAACCGACCGGAGACGACGAGGTACAGGCCGTCGGCCTCGTCGCCCTCGTGGAACAGCGTGTCGCCGCTGCGATAATGGCGCAACTCGCTCGCGTCGAGCAGGGCGTCGAGGGTGCCGGTGTCGATCTCCCCGAACAGGGCGACGAAGGCGCGGGCGAGCGTCACGCGGCGCGACAGCGCGGCGGCCCGGTCGTAGACGTGGGCGAGGATCTCCGGATCGATTCCCGCGAGACGCTCGAACGCGAAGCGCGGGAGCCCGGCCACGCGGGTACGACAGGTGGCCACGGCGCTGACCAGGTGGGCGCCGCCGTTCAGCACCGCGAAGTCGCCGGCCGTCTCGCCGGGACCGCGGCGCTGCAGCCGGATCGGCGAGCGTTCGGGAGTGTCGTCCGGGCGGTCGGTGGCAGCCGTGCGCGGCAAGTCCAGCCCGAGCTCGCCCGACACGACGAGGTACAGCCGTTCGCCCGCCCGCCCGGCCCGGAACAGCAGCTCGCCCTCGGCGAGATCGACGAACCCGACGTGTGGCGCGAGACTCGGCCAGCGTTCGGGTTCGATCGCCCGGAGCAGCGGCATCTCGCGAAGCCGACGGAGCGAGCGCGCGTCGCTGCTCCAGCGCATCACCGGCTCAGCAACGGATCTGCTGTCGCGAGAAACCGTCGGCGGGAACGGCCGCGGCGATATCGCCGCTCCTCCGGCGCACGTCGCTCGAACCGTGCTCGAGCGCGAGACGGAAGCCGAACGTGTCGAGGAAGCGTTCGTAGCGATCGAGCCCGAGGCTCGCCACCGCGACGATCGCGCCGTCGTCGTCGAGCGCGAGCTCGATCGCCGCGAGCGGCACCGGTGCGGGGCCGGCGAGCACGCGGGCGCCGTCCGCCGGGTCGTAGACGCTGCGCTCCGAGCAACAGCTGATCAGCCCGGCGCGCGTCCGCCGTGCCCCGTCCCGATCGACGAACTCGAGCGGTTCGGCGCGGTAGGCGATGTGGCTGATCGGACGCGCCGGATGGGACATCTTGTGACTGCAGATCGCCGAGAAGGCGACGATCGAGCCGTCGTCGCCGAGCCCGCCCGGCCAGCCGCCGACCGCCGCGGCCGGCGTCGTCGGCTCGCTCGCGGTGGCCGCTCCGGTCGGCGCGAGCCGCAGCAGGAAGCACGGCGTGACCCGGTACGGGTAGTGGAAGATCCGCGACTCGCCCGGGGCGAGCGAGGCGAGCGTCAGCGGTGTGTCGTCGGCATCGACGAGGCGAGTGCACGGCCACGGTCCGACGGCCGCGTTCGGTGAGTCGGCGGTGTCGCTCGAGCGCCGGTCCCGCGCTGTGGCGGCACGCCGCGCGTTCGCGCCGTCGCGTGCGATGCCGCCGCCGAACGCCACGGCGTGCTCGCGGTGCAGCGCCGCCGCGCCGCCGAGCAGCCCGCCGCAGAGACGGTGGAAGGTGCGTCGGTCCATGCCGTGCCTCCGCTGGCGGACGCCGCGTCCGGCGTCCTGTCGTCAGGGAGTATAGCGAGCCGACGCGAGCGGCCCGTCGGCAGTCCGTCCGCGGTCGGATGGCGGTCGGATGGCGGTCGGGCGACGGCGTGGCGGCGGCCCGGTGGTGACCTATCGGCGATCGGCGGCGGCGTCGGACGGAGCGGCGCCTTCGACCCGCGGCAGGAAGTCGATGTCGCCGAACCAGGCCGTGGCCTCGCGGTCACCGTTGTCGCCGTCCACCATGACCGCGTAGCCCGCGATCTCGTCGACTCGCCGCCCGAACGCCGCGCGGAAGTCGGCGGCGACGTCGCGGCGCTGGTGTGTCCAGCGTCCGACCTCGCCGGCGCCGGCCCGCACCGGAATCATCTGCGCCTTCTCCGTGAACGGGTTGGGCCAGCTGTCGTCGGGCGTCTCGTTCGAGGACCAGACGTAGTTGAGCGCGAGCGTGTCCCACGGCAGCAATCCCATGCGCGCGACGACGTAGAGGCGGGCGGGGTAGTCGTCGCCGCCCTGCGTGCGCTCGTCGATCATCGGGTAGATCCGGTCCACCTTCCACGACCATTCGAGGATCGGCGTGCGCTCGAGATCGATCTCGCGCTCGCGGTAGAGGATCGAGGCGGTGCCGGCGGTGCGTCCGCGCAGCGCCCGGATACCGTCCTCCTCGACGAGCGCGTAGTCGGTGCTGCCGGAGAAGCGACGCTCCTTCCAGTCCGCGAGCGTCGCGTCCGGGAAGGCGCCCGGAGGGACATCGTCGGCCGCCGACGATGCGGTCGACGTGGCCATGACGGCACTCGCGAGCGGCGCGAGCACGGCGAGCAGGGACAGGGAGGTTCGGAGAGGGCGGATCATGAGCGCGGCAGGTACCGGGAGGGGGGAGGGATGGCGGTTCGAGCCACCCGGGTCGCGGAGGTTCCGCCTCGAGCGTCGTCGGTGCGTGCTCGGTCACGAAGAAGACACGGGAAATTCCCGCCGCTCGCGCGCTCTCGCCGGATCGCTCCAGAACCGGGAGCGTCCCCGACGCGTATGCTGAGCACGATCCACGCCGCATGCCCCTCCGCCCGATGTCCGAACGCCCGAGCTCCGAGCCGCCCGTCTCCGCCCAGAGGCGTTTCCTGTGGTGCGCCGCCGGCACCGTCGCCACGATCTACGCGCTGATCCTCGTCGGCGGCATCGTCCGCGCGAGCGGCGCCGGCATGGGGTGCCCGGACTGGCCGACGTGCTTCGGCCAGTGGATCCCGCCCCTCGACGAGTCGGAGCTTCCGGCGAACTATCAGGAGATCTACGCCGAGCGCGGTTACGCGGACACCGTGTTCAACGTCAGGAAGACCTGGACCGAGTACCTGAACCGTCTGCTCGGCGCGTTCACCGGGCTGACCATCCTCGCCACCCTCGTGTTCGCGTGCCCGTATCGGCGGCAGGATCCGCTGGTGCCGGGCCTCGCCGCCGCCGGATTCGTGCTCGTCGCGGTGCAGGGCTGGCTCGGCTCGGTGGTGGTGGCGACCAACCTGCACACCGGCATGATCACCCTGCACATGCTGCTCGCCCAGGTGATCGTCGGCATCGTCATCGTCGCGCTGTGGCGGGCGGCACGGCCGCGCGTCGTCGCCGCCGGTGCCGCGGGCGCGGAACTGCCGCGCGGAACGGGCGCGTTGCTGGTCGTGGCGATGGGGGCGGGACTCCTGCAGCTCGTCGTCGGCACGCAGGTGCGCGAGGAGGTCGACCTGATCGCCCGGGCGAGCGGGCACACCGATCGCCATCTCTGGATCGCCGCGCTGCCGAACGTCTACGCGGTGCACAAGTGGCTCGCGCTGCCGCTCGTCGCGATCAACGGCTGGGTGATCTGGCTGGTTCTGTCGCGGCTGCGGGCGGCCGTGCCGCGATGGCTCGCGTACGCGCTCGCCGCGCTGCTGCTCGGCACGATCGCCGTCGGCACGAGCATGGAACGGTTGAACCTGCCGATCTTCGCCCAGCCGCTGCACCTGTGGTTCGGTTCGCTGATCTTCGGACTGCAGCTGGCGATGCTGCTGGTGGTGCGGGGAATCGAGCGGGAGGCGGCGGCGCCGGCTCGGGTCGTGCGATCCGCCGGCGGCGAGCGGGTTCAGGCAGGAGGCGCGGGCTGACGCACCGCCGTCGTTCGGGCGACGGCAGGACGAGCGGCGGCGGATCCGTCGGCGGCGATGCCGGAGGACGGGTCCGTCGTTTCCGCCATCGCGCCGTCCGCGACACGAACTTCCTTCAGTGCCTCGCGTACCGGCAGCGACAGTCCCCAGAACGTCGTCGCGGTCTTCAGCAGCGAGCTCCACGCGATGCCCTCGCCACGGGCCGACACGGGACGGCGGTGCAGGGCGAGCGCGCCGCCGAGCGTACCGGCCGTGAACGGCAGCAGGAGGTTCAGCGGGTTGGCGAGAAAGCGTGCCTTCGCGCGGACGAGCCGTCTGCCGGCGATGTCCGTGCGTACCCGTGCGCTCCGCTCGAGGGCGGCGAGGGCGACGACATCGCGACGCTGACGCCCGAGCATCGGTTCAGCGCTTGCGCATGATCAGCGTGGTCAGGACGCCGGCGGCGAACGCGATCCCGGCGGCCTGCAGGGGCTTCTCCTGGACGTAGCGCGAGACCTTCGCCGACGTCTCCTCGAGCGTCAGCTCCGCCCGCGCCTCGAGCTCGTCGAGGGCGTTGACGGCGTCGAGCGCCTTGCGCCGGCCGGTCTCGATGCCGTTCTTGGCGGAGCTCTCGATCGTGTCGACGACGTCGTGCGCGCTCTGGCTGACGGAGTCGACGGTCTGCTCGGACTTGTCCCGGACGCTCGCTGCGCTCATGGTTGCTCCTCGGCAATCGGTTGGGGAACGGATGACGGAGGGGATGATGGGGTCGAGCGATGGGGGTCAAGGGGGAGGGGTAATTTCTACAGCCGGCCCGGGGGCGGACTCGGATGCCGATCCGGGTCATCGTGTCATCAAGGGTCGTCGCTGGCGTGTCAGCGACCCGGCCATCCCCGAATCGCTCCGCCAGGCACTCGTCGACGAGCTGATGTCGGCACGCCGCGCGGTCGGCGTCGCGGGTCGGGCGGACGACGAGCTCGGCGTCGCTCGGGCGCGTGCGCGTGTCCAGGATGCGAAGGTCGCGCTCGGCGAGCGCGGTCCGCGCTGGTGGCAGGCGCTCGACGACGACGATCGCGCGGTGCGTGCGACGGCCGCGATCCGCGCGCTGCTGCGCGCCCACGTCCCGCCCACGGCGCCGAGCCCCGCCGACATCGCCCGGGTGCTGGACGGCGCGCGTTGGCGGCGGCGGCTGACGCTCGTGCGAGGCGTGCTGTTCGAGCTCGCGGCGTCCGGCGAGATCGACGTGCTGCAGCGTGGCGTCCGGGTCGACGACACGGCACGCGGCCCGGTCAGTCTCGCCCGCGGTCAGCGCTTCCCCTCTCCGCCGTAGTCGATCGCGCCGTGCGGGCCGACGCCCGGGTCGATGCCCTGACCGATGCCCCGATCGATGCTCCGATCGATGCCCGGGCCGGTACCGTGACATCGGGTGTCGGCTCGTCGGGACGGACGAGCGGTGCGTCCGGCGCGGCCCGATTCCCGGCGGGAGGCGTGCCCTCGGGCGCCGCGAACCGTGCGTCGGCGAGCGCCCGGCGCGTGTGAGCGAATCTCAGGTCGCGCATCAGGCGTCGAGCGAGCAGCCCGAGCGCGAGCGCGGCGGCGACGTGCACACCGAGCAGGACGAGGAGTGCGAACGCGGGGCTCAGGCCGATCGCCCACAATCCGTATCCGGCGAGCGCGACGAGCAGCAACCAGATCAGGATCGCGAGCACCAGCGTGCCGAGCGCGATGCCGACGAGCAGGATCGCGCTGGTGGCGGCCAGCCGGGTCTCGGCGAGCGCGAGGCGAAGCGTCGTCGCACCGTGCTCGATGCCGGCGGAAAGCCGCTCGCCGAGCGCGCCGACGATGCCGTCGGTATCGCCGGCCGGATCCCTCACACGGCGGCGACGCGCAGCGACGGACCATCCGCCTGCCGCGCGACATCGCTCTCCAGCGTCTCGCGCTCCAGCTCCTCGTCGATGTCCTCGCCGTCGGGATGCGAGTCGAGCGTGCGCGGCTCGCAGAGCGCGAGATCGAACAGCACGGGGAAATGATCGGAGCCGATCTTCTCCAGTCGCCTGACCTCGCGGATCCGGAAGTGCTCGGAGACGAACGTGTGATCGAGCGGCCAGCGGAAGTACCAGTGATCGGCGTGGAAGGTGTTGTGCATTCCGCGCCCGACCCGCGGGTCGAGCAGGCCGCTCCGCAGGCGGAACAGCTGTGTCGTGGCCGACCAGGCGACGTCGTTCAGGTCACCGGTCACGACGATCGGGTCGGCACAGTCCTCGAGGCGGTGAGCGAGCATCAGGAGCTCGACGTCGCGCTCGGTCGAACGCGGGTTCTCCCCCGGTGCGGGCGGCGTCGGGTGGATCACGTGCAGGCGCACACGCTCCCCGTCGGGCAGCTCGACGAACGCGGCCATCGACGGGACGTCGTCCTCGACCATGAAGTCGATGGTCGGCGAGTGCAGGGGCAGCCGGGAATACACGTGCATGCCGTAGCGGTTGTCGAGCGGGCAGGCGATGCGGTGCGGGTAGTCGTCGAGCACGTCGAGCTGCTCCTGCCACCACTCGTCGGACTCGAGCGCGACCAGCACGTCCGGCACCTCGCGTCGCACGTGCTCGAGCAATCCCGAGGCGTCGCGGTTGTCCATCAGGACGTTGCTCGTGACGACTCGCAGGCCGGGGCGCGACTCGCGCTCCCGCGACGTCGCCGACAGGACCTCCTGCGCGTGCAGCTCGGAGTAGGGCCAGATCCACCAGAGCTGCCACAGCAGGCAGCCGGACAGGACGAGCGCCCAGAGCGCCGATGGCGCTTCGGACGCGCCGTCGGCCGCGCTCCAGAGCACCTGCCAGAGCAGCAGGACAGCGAGGGCGAACGTGATCTGCAGCCGGGGAAAGTCGCAACCGCGCACCCACCACTGCCGCAACCGGGTAACAGGCAGCAGCGTCATGCCGATCGACAGGACGGCGGCGAGCGCGAAGACGACGTGAAACATCGAAGGCTATCGTTGGGCAGGGAACCGCCTCGGCGGGTGCGGCTCATGGTACCGCCGGTGGACGCGCCGCGCCAACGAGCGAGCCCGCCGTGCGGCGGGCTCGTCGGAAACTCCGGAGCGGAGGCTCAGTGCCGGGCGAGCCACTCGTCCACTTCCTTCCTCGCCTCGTCCTTGCTCTTGCCGTAGCGCTCCTGGATCTTGCCCTCGAGCTGCTCGCGCTCACCGCTCATCTCGGCGATGTCGTCGTCGGTCAGATCCCCCCACTGCTCCCTGGCCTTGCCGCTGATCTGCTTCCACATGCCCTTCATCTGGTCCGAGTTCATCGTGTGGTGCTCCTCGCGTGTCGCTGCTCCGGGGTCGGAGCGGGCGGACACCTTGTACCCGGGACGGCCGCCCGTGAGACCGTTTGCAATTTGCGACGCGTCCATGGCGATATTGCATGGCGATATTGCATGGCGATATTGCATGGCGATATTGCAAGAGCGCCGCCGGGCGCGGCGTCCGGTCTCGCCGCTCGCGGGGAGCCGCGCTAGGCTGAGCCGGCCGCGATCCGCGGCGTGCCACCGGGACGAGTCCGCGATGACCCTCAACGATCACACCCTCGGGACGCTGTTCGAGCAGCTCGGCCTCGATGCCGACGATGATGCCCGGGCGCGATTCGTGGGCGAGCACCGGCCGATTCCGGCCGACGTCCTGCTCGCGGACGCGTCGTTCTGGTCCGAATCCCAGGCGGCCTTCCTGCGCGAGGCGCTGGCGAGCGACAGCCCGTGGGCGTTGCCGGTCGACGAACTGGACGCCCTGCTGCGCTGAGGGCGCGGGCACGCCGGCCCGGTGGCGCAGGTGCGGATGGTCCGGGGGGGGGGGCCGTGTTCGCGGTCACGCTCGGAGCGAGCGGAGACGGTCTCGACGGCGTGTCTGGAAGGCTGTACGGACGTACGGCCCGGATGACGTCCCCCGGGTTGTCCGATCGGCACGGCGCACCGACACTGGGCGTACCGGACAGGGAAGGTCCGGCACGGTGCACATCCGTCGCACCGTCACCGGGTCCGCTCCGGGCCCGCGACAGGGACGTCCGCCATGCCATGCCGATCCTCGGGCCGCCGCGCCGAATCTCTCGCCGTCAGTGCGTCACGGCTTCCGACCCGGGCGACCGCCCTGGTGATGGGAGCGCTGATCGCCGTGCTCGCCGCCATGTCGCAGATCGGCGCGGCGAATGCCGGCGGGCCGCCGTCCGTCGACATCGACACCGCCGACGCCGCGACGCTCGCGTCGACGCTGCCCGGGATCGGTCCGGTCAAGGCGCGGCGCATCGTCGAGTACAGGGAACGCCACGGCCCGTTCGTCAGCCTGGATGCCCTGCAGGGCGTGAAGGGGATCGGTCCGGCGACCGTCGAGCGCATCCGTGCCCATCTGTCCGCCCGGCCGGCCTCGCGGGCGGAGGGCGGGATCGACGGCGACGGGGCCACCGGATCGGACGGCGGAGCCGGCGCTCGCCTTCACGATGACGAGCCGCGCTCGACGACCGAGCTCGAACGCGCCACCCGCGACGCGGTACGGGAGATCGTGGTACGTGCCCGCCGCGAGGCGGCGGCGGGCACGGCGTTCGGCAGTCGATGATCCGTCGAGGGAGCGAGCCATGCGGCGACCCGGCGCCGGATCCGTCGCTCAGTGTCCGTCGAACGCGCAGAGCGCGTGCACCGGCACGCCCAGCGCCTCGATCCGCCGCCGCCCGCCGAGGTCGGGAAGGTCGATGACGAACCCGCATCCGAGCACGTCGGCACCGTGCCGGCGCAGCAGCGCGATGCCCGCCTCGCAGGTGCCACCCGTGGCGATCAGGTCGTCGACGAGCAGCACGCGCTCGCCATTCTCGACCGCGTCATCGTGCATCTCCATCGTCGCCTCGCCGTACTCGAGCGTGTAGCGCTCGGACGAGCGCGGACCCGGCAGCTTCCCCTCCTTCCTGATCGGCACGAACCCGACGGAGAGCTGGTGGGCGATCGCCCCGCCGAGGATGAAGCCGCGAGCCTCCAGCGCGGCGACCTTGTCGATGCGCGTGCCGGCCCAGGGGTGCAGCAGGCGATCGATCGTGACGCGAAACGCGCGTGCGTCGCCGAACAGCGTGGTCACGTCCCGAAACAGGATGCCCGGCTTCGGAAAGTCGGGGATCGTGCGGATCGAGGCACGGATGTCGTCGTTCCCGTCAGGGGGCGGAGTTGTCATGTGGCGTCGTCTCGGCCGGTGTCGGCGGGGTGCGGGGGAATCGGCGGGGCGCGAACGGATCGCGATCGAATTTCGAGGAGAACGTCTCGTGGACGAGGGCTCGCGCCTCCGCGGGAGGTCCGCGAGGCGGGCGAGGTCGGCGAGCCGGCGGTGGGCGAACGCCCCTCGGGAGCGTGCCGTGGAGGAGGGTCGGGCAGCGGACGAGTCGATCGACGGGCAGGGCGCGGACGCGGTGGCGGCATCGCGTCCCGCGGTGGCGCGAAACGGTGCGGCGAGCGAACTTGCGACGAGGGTAACACCTGCGAGGCGTGGTCCGTGCACGCCCCCGGACGGGCGATCGCCGAAGGTCCGCATGGTAGGATCGCGCCCATGAAAACGTCCCTCCTGCTGTCCCTGTCCGCCCCGCGTGCAGGTGTCTTCGGTCGTCCGGTCGCGGGTCTTCTGGTCGCGTGCGCGCTGCTCGTCGGTGGCTGCAGCACGATCAAGTACAACACGCTCGAGAAGATCGGCATCCACAAGCGCGACCTGCTCGTCGGCAACGTCGAGGACACTCGCGATGCCCAGGAAGACGCGCAGGAGCAGTTCAAGGACGCGCTGGAACGCTTCGGCAGCGTCGTCGACATCGAGCAGACCGGGCTCCAGAAGGCCTACAAGCTCCTGAACGCCGAGTACGAGGACAGCGTCGCCGCCGCCGACGAGGTGTCGGAGCAGATCGGCGAGGTCGAGGACGTCGCCGAGGACCTGTTCGAGGAGTGGGCCGAGGAGAACACGCAGTACCAGGACGCCTCGCTCCGGCGCGACAGCGAGCAGCGCCTGGTCCAGACGCGTGCTCGCTACAAGGAGATGCTCGCGAGCATGAAGGAAGCCGAGGCGAGCATGCGCCCGGTGCTCGAGACGCTCGAGGACAACGTCCTCTACCTCAAGCACAACCTCAACGCACAGGCGATCGGATCGCTGCGCGCGACGTTCGACAATCTCGAGGCCGACATCGATCAGCTGATCGATCGCATGAACCGCTCGATCGAACGCTCGAACGCGTTCATCGCCGAGATGAAGCCGGCCTGACGATGCGCCCGGCGCCGCCCGCCTGTCCGTCGGCGTGACCTGTCCCTTCGCATGACGGGTGTGCGCGAGTTCGACGGGGCGGAGACGGACGACCCGCGCGAGCGGCTCGAGCGCGAGGCCGGCGTGCTGCCGTGGTCGGAACTGGTGCGGCACTTCGCCCGGGGCGTCGTCGTCAGCGTCCGCGCCGACGTCGACCTGATCGACGCCGCGCTCCGCTTCGTCGAGGACGACGCCGCGCGCGTGGCCGAGTGGCTCGAGAGCGGGCGGGTCGCGCGGGCGAGCGATGACGACGCGCGTGACTGGACCGAGCGGCAACCGGAGTTCCGCTGCGTGGTCGCGGCGCCCTGGGTGCTGGTGCAGGAACGCGTCTGATTCGTCCCGGTCCGGTTCGGCGGGTCTCCCGCCGACGGTTCCCGACCGGGTTCGTCAGCGCGCGTCGTGCGATCGGTGCCAGGCGTCGATCAGCTCCTCCGCCGCCCTCGACACCGTCTTCGTCCGTCGTCGCACCGCCTCCTCGCTCGCGGCGACGCGCGCCGCCATGCCGTCGGACTCGCGGAACGATTCGAGCAGACGTTGCTCGACGCTCGACCACAGCCAGCGCACCCGCTGGCGTTCGCGCCGGCGCACGTGCTCGCCGCTCTCGATCGCCTGTCGCCGGTGCGCGCGCACGAGCGCCCAGAGCTCGTCCAGCCCGTCGCCGGTCGTGGCGCTGCAGGTCACCGCGCGAGGCGTCCAGTCGCTCGAGTGCCCGACGATCGACAAGGCCCGCTCGTAGGCGACGCGCGCCTGCCACGCGCTCGCCAGCGTGTCGCCATCGGCCTTGTTGACCGCGATCAGGTCGGCGTGCTCGAGCACGCCCTTCTTGATGCCCTGCAGGTCGTCGCCGGCACCCGGCAGCATCAGCACGAGATAGCAGTCGACCATGTCGACCACGACGGTCTCCGATTGCCCGACGCCGACGGTCTCGACCAGCACCACGTCGTGCCCCGCCGCCTCGCAGAGCAGGATGGACTCCCGCGTCATGCGCGTGACCCCGCCGAGGTGGCCACCGGTCGGGGACGGGCGGATGAAGGCCTCGTCCCGGAGCGACAGCGCGTTCATGCGCGTCTTGTCGCCGAGGATGCTGCCCCCCGTGACGGTGCTGCTCGGGTCGATCGCGAGCACGGCGACGCGATGACCGGCGTCGATCAGGCGAAGTCCGAGCGCCTCGATGAACGTGCTCTTGCCGACGCCCGGCACACCGCTCACGCCGAGCCGGATCGCCTTGCCGGTCCGTGGCAGGAGCCGCTGCAGCATGTCCTGGGCACGCTCGCGGTCGGCCGGGCGTGACGACTCCACCAGCGTGATCGCGCGGGCGAGCGCCGAGCGCTCGCGGGCGAGCACGCCGTCGGCGAGCGTCTCGGGATCGGCCGACGGACGCCGTGCGCGCCTGCTCATCCGTCGCGCTCGCCCGTGCGATCGCCACGGCCGCGGCTACCGTCGTCGGTATCGACCATGGCACCCGCACCCGCCTCGCCGTCCGCGGCGTCGTCCGCGTCGTCGTCACCGAACGTCCGCTCGATCTCGTCGAGCAACTGCCCCGCGGCACGCGCGATCACGGTGCCGGGCGGGAAGACGGCGGCGGCGCCCGCCTCGAGCAGCCTGGGGATGTCGCCCGGCGGCACGACCCCACCGACGACGACCAGGATGTCGGGTCGGCCGAGCGCGACAAGCGCGTCGCGAAGGGCCGGCACGAGCGTCAGGTGCGCCGCGGCGAGCGAGCTCGCGCCGATCACGTGCACGTCGTTGTCGACGGCCTGGCGGGCGACCTCCTCGGGCGTCTGGAACAGCGGGCCGATGTCGACGTCGAAGCCGATGTCGGCGAAGGCGGTGGCGATGACCTTCTGGCCGCGGTCGTGCCCGTCCTGGCCCATCTTCGCCACGAGGATGCGCGGTCGCCGTCCCTCGAGCCCGGTGAAGGCCCCGATACGGGCGGCCAGCGGCGCGATCGTCTCGTCGTCATCCATCGCCGAACGGTACACGCCTTCGATCGTGCGGACGCTCGCGGTGTGCCGTCCGAACACGGTTTCCAGGGCCTCGGAGATCTCCCCGACCGTCGCCCGGGCGCGCGCGGCGTCGACGGCGAGCGCGAGCAGGTTGCCCTCGCCCTCGCGCGCGGCCTGTGTCAGCGCCTCCAGCGCGCGGGCGTGCGGCTCGGGATCGCGGGCCTCGCGGAGCCGGGCGAGCCGGGCGAGCTGGCTCTCGCGCACCGCCGCGTTGTCCACCTGCAGGACGTCGATCGGCGGCTCGTCGTCGAGGGCGAGCCGGTTGACGCCGAGCACGGTGCGGGCGCCCGAGTCGATGTTCGCCTGCGTGCGCGCCGCGGCTTCCTCGATGCGCAGCTTCGGGATGCCCGCCTCGATCGCCTTCGCCATGCCCCCCTCCCGCTCGACCTCGTCGATGTGCCGCCACGCGGCCTGGGCGAGCTCGCGGGTCAGGGACTCGACGAACCAGCTTCCGCCCCACGGGTCGATGGTGTCCGTCAGGCCGCTCTCGTGCTGCAGGAACAGCTGCGTCTCGCGGGCGATCCGGGCCGATGTGTCGGTCGGCAGGGCCAGCGCCTCGTCGAAGGCGTTGGTGTGCAGCGACTGCGTGTGCCCGCCCACCGCGGCCGTCGCCTCGATCGCGGTCCGCGCGACGTTGTTCCAGACGTCCTGGGCGGTCAGGCTCCAGCCGGACGTCTGGCAGTGCGCGCGCAGGCTGGAGGAGCGCGGGTCCTGCGGGGAGAAGGTCTGCATCAGCCGCGCCCACAGGAGGCGCGCGGCGCGCAGCTTGGCGACCTCCATCCAGTGGTGCGTGCCGATGCCCCAGAAGAACGACAGCCGCGGGGCGAACGCGTCGACGTCGAGCCCCGCGTCGATGCCGGCGCGCACGTACTCGATGCCGTCGGCGAGCGTGTAGGCGAGCTCCAGGTCGGCCGTCGCGCCGGCCTCCTGCATGTGATAGCCCGAGATGCTGATGCTGTTGAAGCGCGGCATGTGCTCGGCGGTGTAGCGAAAGATGTCGCCGACGATGCGCATCGACGGGCCGGGCGGGTAGATGTAGGTGTTCCGGACCATGAACTCCTTGAGGATGTCGTTCTGGATCGTGCCCGAGAGCTTCGCGGGCGCGACCCCCTGTTCCTCCGCCGCGACGATGTACAGCGCCATGATCGGCAGCACCGCCCCGTTCATCGTCATCGACACGCTCATCTCGTCGAGCGGGATGCCGTCGAACAGGATCTCCATGTCGGCGATGCTGTCGATCGCGACCCCGGCCATGCCGACGTCGCCGATCACGCGCGGGTGATCGGAGTCGTAGCCGCGGTGCGTCGGCAGATCGAACGCGACCGACAGTCCCTTCTGACCGGCGGCGAGGTTCCGCCGGTAGAACGCGTTGCTGTCCTCGGCCGTCGAGAACCCCGCGTACTGGCGGATCGTCCAGGGGCGGGTGACGTACATGGTCGGGTAGGGGCCGCGCACGTAAGGGGGAAGCCCCGGCCACGACGGGCGCGCGCCGGAGGCGGCGAGCTCGCGCGGGCCGTAACTCGCCCGGAGCGCGATGCCTTCCGGAGTGTCGCGGGTCGCGCTCGTCGAACGGCGAGCGGCGGGCGCGACGGGGTCCGGTGCCGGGGTTGCGCTGAAGTCGAAGCGGTCGCTCATGCGGAGGCTCCCGCGTTCGTCTCGTCGGGAACGGGATCGCCCTCGAACGCGCTCGCCTCGCGGACCGGGAGCAGTGGCGTCACGTCGGTTTCCGAGCCGACTGGCGGTTCGGCACGCTCGCCGTGACTCGCGGCACGATCGTTGAGGGCGGACGCGTTCCGCTCCGCGCCGTCGTGGCGGAAGCGGTTGACGCCGACGCGCACGCTCTCGCCGTCGGCCAGACGTGCGACGCGCGCGGCGTGCGTGCGCGCGACGCTCTCCCGCCAGCGCCCGCTCGCGAGCGCGGCGGCGAGCCCGCCGCCTTCCTGCAGCTCGCCGAGCGCCGACCAGGCCGACTCGACCGTCGCCCGGGTCAGCGACTCGATCGCGTGCGCGCCGCCGGCGGCATCGTCGACGGCGAGCAGCCCGCCTTCCTCGGCGAGCAGGATCGGCAGGTTGCGCGCGACGCGATCGGCGGTCACCGCGTCGGCGCCGACACGCCTCCCGTCGACGCGATCGTGCGGGTGGACGATCACGGTGTCCGCCCCGCCGATGGCCGCGGCCGTGCAGGCGGCGACGTTGCGGAGATGATTCACCCAGGGGGCCAGGGACGAGAGATGACGGTGCGACGTCTCGACGATCACGTGCGGGCGCACGACGGGCAGGCCGGCCGAGCCGAGCGCGTGATTCCAGAGACGTTCGAGCGCGCGCAGCTTGACGACCCCGCCGACGATATCCGCGTCGAGCGCGACGCGGAAGACGAGCGTGCGACAGGCCGTCTGCGGCTCGAGGCCCGCGTCGAGCAGCGCGTCCACGTAGTCGGTCGCGGCCGCGATGCCGGCCACGAGCTCCTGACGTGCCGAGGCCCCGGCCGCGTGATGGACGACGGTGTCGACGGCGACGACCCGGGCGACGGGAAGCTCGCTCGCGGCCCGTGCGGCCGTCGCCACGAGACGTGCGCGCGCGTCGGCGAGATCGCCTCCGCCACGACCGTGGCGAGCGAGCTCGCCGAGCGGGTCGGCATCGAGTTCGACGCGCGCGCTGGCCGGGTCGTGCCCGCGCTCGCGAAGCAGCGACAGCAGCGCGTCGAGCGCGGCGTCGGTGTCGCCGCCGGCGCGCAGCGACAGCCCGATCATGTCGACGTGCACGCCGTCGAGGGCGCGCGGCAGGGCGTCGAGCGGCAAGGACCGGGCGTGCTGGTCGTCCCGGCGCGTCGCGCGGACGTCGAGCTCGAGCGACGTCACCCCGCCCGCGAGTCCGGCGAGCGCGTGGGCGGCGAGCGCATCCGACGTGTCGCCCAGCACGTGCAGCCGGTTGTCCCAGCAGGGCTCGTCGGACACCTCGCTCGTCGACGGCCGCGATGCCGGCAGCGGATCGCCCGGCGCGAGGCGGCCGTCGATCGGGGAGTCGTGGTAGAGGAGGTCCACCGCCAGCCCGTCGAGCGTCTCGCGGTCGACCCCGTCGAGCGTCGCGCCTCCACGCAGCGACGCTTCGGCCGCGGCACGCCAGTGTTCGAGGTCCGTGCGGGGGAACGCGCCGTCGAGCCGGATCGGGCTTCCGGGAGGCGGGGCGTCGGGCGGTGCACCCGCCGGGGTCACGGGGGAGTCGTCGGGAGGGTTCGCCATGACGGAGCAACCTGAGGATCGTGGCGGTGATTGTAGCGAGCTGCCGCGTTCCCACCCTGCCGATACCTTCCGGGCCCGAGTCATCGGCGAGCGGCACGCCTCTCGACGCGGGCCGCGAGGCGGGCGCGTGACGCCATCGCGCGAGGAGCTTCGGCCGATCACCCGCCACCGCCGACGTCGGTTCCGGCGTCGTGTCCGACGCCCCGGCGCAGCGCCCGGATCGCGAAGCGCACGGGAAGGAGCGACGGTGCCCACGCCTGCAGCCGCGAACCGCCGCAGAACCAGTCCGCCAGCAACTCGGCGGCGAACGGCGCGGCGACGATGCCGCGGGCGCCGAACCCGCCCAGCGTGGCCAGGCCCGGCACCGTCGGCTGCGGCGGAAAGCCGTCCGCGGGCGAGCCGCGGGCGATGTCGGCGTACGCGACACGGCAGGCCGGAAGGTCCGGTGCGGGTCCGACCATCGGCATCCGGTCCGGCGTCGTCGCACGCACGCCGGCATGGCCCGACAGCGGCTCGGCACCGACGCGAACATCCGGCAGCACGCTCGCGAGCGCGGCGCGGTTGGCCACGTGGTCGGAGGCGCGCACGCCGCCATCGTCGTCGCCGGCCTCGAACGTCGCACCGACCCAGAGCGTCCGCCCGTCGGGAATGGCGTAGCGACGACCGGCGACCACCCGGCCGCTGAGCGAGCTCTCCCCGGCGAGCGCGAAGCGGCTGATCTGACCGCGCGCGGGCTCGAGCGGAAGCTCGGCGGTCCACGGCGTCGCGGTCAGCGCGGGTCCGCTCGACAGCACGAGCGCCGGCCCGTGCCAGCATCGGCCGTCACGGGCCGTGAGCACCCATGCCGGACGGCCGGCGTCGCCGTCCGGACCGCGACGCGCATCCTGATCGCCCCGGCCGCCCCGGCCGCCCCGGCCGTCGGTGGTCGCGTCGCCCGCGATTCGTGCGATCTCGACGATCTCGGCGCCGGTCGCGAGCTCCACGGTCGCTCCGGCGTCGGCCAGCAGCGCCCGGCACAGCGCCCCCGGGTTCAGCCAGCCGCCGGCGTCGAACGCGAGCGCGCCGCCCGACAAGCGCGTGCCCGCCTCGTCCGACGCGGTGTCGACGTCGAGCACGCGGTAGTCCGCTCGCGGCGCCCACGCCTTCCCGGTCAGCTGCAGGGCGCCCACCGGTCGGTAGCCGGCCGCCTCGGCCAGGCCGGCGGTACCGAGCAGCGCGATCAGGTGGGCATGCGCGGCGGCGAGGTAGTCCGAGGCCGCCGTCGGCTCGCGCGTGACGTACGGCTTGGCGAGCCCGGCGGGATTGCCCGAGGCGCCGCTGCCGGGCCCGGTGCCGCGCTCGACGACGACGACTCGTCGCCCGCGCCGGCCGAGCGCCCGGGCGAGACTGCAGCCGGCCAGTCCCGCACCGAGCACGAGCACCGGCCCGTCGCCGGCCGGCGGTGGCGGAAGGCGGAACCAGGGCAGGGCGGACGGGCCGTCGGGCGACGCGTGTCGGGCCCGTCGCGCGCGGCGGCTCGCCGTCGGTGGACGGGTCGGCGGGCGGGTCAGCGGGTGGACCGTCAAGCCGGCGAGTCCGGACGCCGCACGTGCCGCGCGGCGCGCCGCCGGTCGCTCAGTGTGCCGTGGTCGTCCGGCTGGAGTCCGGCCCGGCACTCGCGTTCGCCCCGTAATGGCTCTCGACGTACTGCTGCACGATGCCCTGGAACTCCTCGGCGATGCCGTCGCCCTTCAGCGTCATCGCCTTCTCGCCGTCGATGTAGACCGGCGCGATCGGGCGCTCGCCGGTGCCCGGCAGGCTGATGCCGATGTTCGCGTGCTTGCTCTCCCCGGGGCCGTTGACGACGCAGCCCATCACAGCGACGCTCATGTCCTCGACCCCCGGGTGCTTCTCCTTCCAGTCGGGCATGCTGTCGCGGAGGTAGGTCTGGATCCGCTCGGCGAGCTCCTGGAAGTAGGTGCTCGAGGTGCGCCCGCAGCCGGGGCAGGCGGTGACCATCGGCGTGAACGAGCGGAGCCCCATGGTCTGCAGGATCTCCTGCCCGACCACGACTTCCTTCGTGCGGTCCCCGCCCGGCTCGGGCGTCAGCGAGATGCGGATGGTGTCGCCGATCCCCTGCTGCAGCAGGACGGCGAGCGCGGCGGTCGAGGCGACGATGCCCTTGGAGCCCATGCCCGCCTCGGTCAGCCCGAGGTGCAGCGCGAAGTCGCTCTTCGCGGCGAGTGTCTGGTAGACCTGCACCAGATCCTGCACGCGGCTCATCTTGCACGACACGATGATGCGCTCGGCCGGGAGCCCGATATCGACGGCGCGGGCGGCGCTGTCGAGGGCGGAGGCGATGACGGCGTCGCGGTTGATCTGATCGAGCGGCTTGGGGTGGGCGGAGGCGGCGTTCTCGTCGAGCAGGCGGGCGAGAAGCTCCTGATCGAGACTGCCCCAGTTGGCGCCGATGCGGACCGGCTTGTCCTCGCGGGCGGCGATCTCGATCATCTGCGCGAACTGCTCGTCGCGCTTCGCCCCGCGCCCGACGTTGCCGGGGTTGATGCGGTATTTCGCGAGCGCCTTCGCGCACTCGGGCACCGCGGCGAGGAGCTTGTGGCCGTTGAAGTGGAAGTCGCCGACGAGCGGCACGTCGACGCCCATTCGCGCCAGACGCTCGCGGACCTCGGGCACGGCGCGGGCGGCCGCCTCGGTGTTGACGGTGATGCGGACGAGTTCGGAGCCCGCCCGGGCGAGATCGGCCACCTGGGCGGCGGTGCGGACCGCGTCCTCGGTGTCGGTGTTGGTCATCGATTGCACGACGATCGGCGCGCCGCCGCCGACGGTGACCGGTCCGATCCGGACCGCACGGGTGATTCTGCGAGTCATGTAGGGGTCCGAGGGGTTGATCGGGGAAAGGATGGGGCCTAGTTTATCGTCAACGAGGGCGACCCCGTCGTCATGTCCTCCCACTCGCCAATCGGCGGCCTCGCATGAGCGCGATCCCCACCACGGAATTCACCGAGCGCGAGCAGCACATCCTGAAGCTGCTCGTCGACCAGTACATCGAGCTCGGCACCCCGGTCGGATCGCGCACGCTCTCGCGGCTGCCCGGCATCGACATCAGCGCCGCCTCCGTGCGCAACGTCATGTGCGATCTCGAGCAGATGGGGCTCCTGAAGTCCCCGCACACCTCCGCCGGGCGCGTGCCGACGTCGAAGGCGTTCCGCGTGTTCGTCGACAGCCTGCTCGAGGTGCGCCCGCTGGACGAGGAGACGGTCGACTCGATCCGCACGCTGCTCGACCCGGCCCTCGGCGAGCAGGCGCTGATCACGGCCGCCTCCAACTACCTCTCCGCGTTCACCCGCATGGCCGGCATGGTCACGGTGCCCCGGCGCGACGACAAGCCGCTCGATCAGGTCGAGTTCCTGCCGCTGCCGGACCGGCGCGTGCTCGCGATCCTGATCATCGACGGCGACGAGGTGCAGAACCGGATCCTGCAGGTCGAGCGCGATTACTCCAAGGACGAGCTGTCGGAATTCGCCCGCGAGCTGAACGGGGCGTTCCTCGGTCGTCCGCTGGCCGAGGTGCGCGACCGGATGCGCGTGGAGCTCGAGCGCGTGCGCGAGGACATGAGCCGGCGCATGCAGATGATGATCGACGTGGCGGGCCAGGCGTTCGGCGGCGAGGACGAGGAGGGCGACATGGTGGTCGCCGGCGAGACCAACCTGATGGGTCACGCCGAGCTCGGCGACATCGACAAGCTCCGCGAGCTGTTCGACGCGTTCCAGCGCAAGCGCGACATCTTCGATCTCCTGGAACGCTCCGTCTCCGCCGACGGCGTGCAGATCTACATCGGACGCGAGTCCGGCTACGACGCGCTCGGCGAGTGCAGTCTGGTCACGGCCCCGTACGAACGCGACGGCCGTCTGCTCGGCGTGCTGGGCGTCGTCGGACCGAAGCGCATGTCCTACGAGCGGATCATCCCCATCGTCGACGCCACGTCGAAGTTGCTGGGCGCGGCGCTCAACCTGCGCGCCTGAGCGCTCGAGCGCTTGAATCCGTCTTGCCGAACCCGCATCTTCCCGCGCGATACCCTTCGCGACCCGACGTCGCGACCACGCGAGCGCCACGAGGACCCATGACGCCAGAGAACGACGAGCGACAGAGCACCGCCGACAGCGACACGCGGGACGACGAGAACGCGACGGACGATCCGGCCGCGGCGAACGGCGCGGCCGATCCGGCGGGCGGTGGCCCCGGCGATCCGCCGCCGGACGCTGCCGCCGCCGGCCTCGACGGCGCGGCCGACGATCCGGTCACCGCGACGGACCGTCCGGACGCGGCGGACGACTCCGGCGGCGCGAGCGAGGTCGGTTCCGCCCCGAGCGGTCGGGAGAGCGAGGAGCCGTCGCCCGAGGAGAGGCTCGCGGCGTCCGAGGCGCTCGCCGCCGCGCACTGGGACCGCCTCGTGCGGCTCCAGGCGGAGCTGGAGAATCAACGCAAGCGCGCCCAGCGCGACGTCTCCAACGCCCGCAAGTTCGCCCTCGAGGGCATCGCGGGCGATCTCCTGCCGATCAAGGACAGCCTCGAGCTCGGCATCCGCGCCGCCTCGGCCGAGGAGGCCAGCCTCGCCAGTCTGCGCGAGGGCTCGGAGCTGACGCTGAAGATGCTCTCACAGGTGCTCGAGAAGAACGCGATCGCCGAGATCGACCCCGAGGGCGAGAGGTTCGATCCCGAGTTCCACCAGGCGATGTCGATGCAGGAGGTCGAGGGCGTCGCCCCGAACACCGTCACCGGCGTCATGCAGAAGGGCTACACCCTCAACGAGCGCCTGATCCGCCCGGCCCTCGTCATGGTCTCGAAGTAGTTCCGCGCGGGTCGGGGCCGCGGGTCGGCCTCGGGTCGGCCTCGGGTCGGACCCCTTGGGGTCCGACGCTCTTCCCTTCAGTCGAAATAGAGCCCTCCAGCCGGCGTCGCCACGCACTCCACGCCGACCGCGCAGCACGTTCCGACACGGCTGAAACCGGGAGGGTCGGGCCCCTCGAGGCCCGACCGGGGATGGCGCGGCACGCTCCGACACGGCCGAACCCGGGAGGGTCGGGTCCCGAGGGGCTCGACTCGGGATGGCGCGCTCGGACCGCCTCCCTTGGAATGCGTTCCACCGACCCTACGTTTCATCGCAACCACGGGATGCCTCCGGCGAGGGTCCCGACTCTCCACCTGATACGCTAAGGATTAGATATGGGAACCATCATCGGTATCGACCTCGGCACGACGAACTCGTGTGTCGCGGTCATGGAAGGGGGCAAGCCCCGGGTCATCGAGAACTCGGAGGGCGATCGCACGACGCCTTCCATCGTCGCGTTCCAGGAAGGCGACGAGGTCATCGTGGGCCAGCCGGCCAAGCGTCAGGCGGTCACCAACCCCATGAACACGCTGTACGCCGTCAAGCGCCTGATCGGCCGTCGCTTCGACGAGGAAGCCGTCCAGAAGGACATCGAGCTCGTCCCGTACAAGATCGTCAAGGCCGACAACGGCGATGCCTGGGTCGAGGCGGGCGGCAAGAAGATGGCTCCGCCCGAGGTGGCCGCGCGCGTCCTGCAGAAGATGAAGGCGACGGCCGAGGAGTACCTCGGGGAGGCGGTCACCGAGGCCGTCATCACCGTGCCCGCCTACTTCAACGACTCGCAGCGCCAGGCGACCAAGGATGCCGGCCGCATCGCGGGTCTCGACGTCAAGCGCATCATCAACGAGCCGACCGCCGCGGCCCTCGCCTACGGCATGGACAAGCAGCGCGGCAACAAGACCGTCGCGGTCTACGACCTCGGCGGCGGCACCTTCGACATCTCGATCATCGAGATCGCCGAGGTCGACGGCGAGCACCAGTTCGAGGTGCTCTCGACCAACGGCGACACCTTCCTCGGTGGCGAGGACTTCGACAACCGCCTGATCGACTACCTTTCCGACGAGTTCAAGAAGGAGTCGGGCATCGACCTGCACAGCGACCCGCTCGCGCTGCAGCGTCTCAAGGAGGCGGCCGAGAAGGCCAAGATCGAGCTCTCGAGCACGCAGCAGACCGACGTCAACCTGCCGTACATCACGGCCGACGCGTCCGGTCCGAAGCACCTGAACATCAAGGTCACGCGCGCCAAGCTCGAGTCCCTCGTCGAGGAGCTGGTCCAGCGCACGATCGAGCCCTGCAAGATCGCGCTCAAGGACGCCGGCCTGAAGGCGGCCGATATCCAGGACGTCATCATGGTCGGCGGTCAGACGCGCATGCCGAAGGTCCAGGAAGTGGTCAAGGACTTCTTCGGCAAGGAGCCGCGCAAGGACGTCAACCCGGACGAGGCCGTCGCCATCGGCGCCGCCATCCAGGGTGGCGTGCTCGGCGGTCAGGTCAAGGACGTGCTGCTGCTCGACGTCACGCCGCTGTCCGTCGGCATCGAGACCCTCGGTGGCGTCATGACCAAGCTGATCGACAAGAACACGACGATCCCGACCAAGGCGCAGCAGGTGTTCTCCACGGCCGACGACAACCAGACGGCGGTCACCGTGCACGTGCTGCAGGGCGAGCGCGAGATCGCGAACACGAACAAGTCGCTCGGTCGCTTCGACCTGGCCGACATCCCGCCCGCACCACGCGGCGTGCCGCAGATCGAGGTCACCTTCGACATCGATGCCAACGGCATCATGAACGTCTCGGCGAAGGACAAGGCGACCGGCAAGCAGCAGTCGATCGTCATCAAGGCCTCCAGCGGCCTGTCGGACGAGGAGATCGATCGCATGCTCCGGGACGCCGAGGAGCACGCCGCCGAGGACGCGAAGATGCGCGGCCTGATCGACAAGCGCAACCAGGGCGAGCAGCTGATCCACGCCGCCGAGAAGTCGATGGTCGACCTCGCCGACCAGATCGAGGACGGCGAGAAGGCCGACATCGAGGCGAAGATCGGCGATCTCCGCACGGCGATCGCCGGCGAGGACGAGTCGGTCATCGACGAGAAGCTGGCCGCGCTCGGCGAGGTCACCGGCAAGCTCGCCGAGCGGGCCTACGCGCAGCAGAACGAGTCGGCCACGAACGCGGCGGACGGCGAGACCGAGGGAAGCGGTTCGCAGGCGGCGGACGACGCCGTGGACGCCGAGTTCGAGGAGGTCAAGGAAGACGGCGAGGACAAGAAGGCGTCCTGACGTCGTTCCGGCGGCGCGGGTGATCGCCGCACCGTGAACTCGGGGCCGGACGGCAGTCGCTGTCCGGCCCCTTTTTCGTCCTCCTCCGTCCAGAGGGTCGCCACCGCGTCCCGGAACGTCCAACGGCACTGAACCCATGTCCAAACGGGATTACTACGAAATTCTCGGCGTCGAGCGCGACGTCGACGACGCGGCGCTGAAGAAGGCCTACCGTCGCCTGGCGATGAAGTACCACCCCGATCGCAATCCCGACGACGAGTCGGCGAGCGACAAGTTCAAGGAGGTCCAGGAAGCCTTCGAGGTGCTGAAGTCGTCCGACAAGCGGGCCCGCTACGACCAGTTCGGGCACGCGGGCGTGTCGGGCCAGGGAGCCGGCGGCTTCGGCGGTGGCGGCGCCGACATCAACGACATCTTCGGCGATGTCTTCGGTGACATCTTCGGCGGCGGTCGCGGGCGGGGGGGGGGAGCCGCCGGCGGCCCGCGCGTCTACCGCGGCGACGACCTGCAGTACAACCTCGAGATCTCGCTCGAGGAGGCCGTCGGCGGCACGTCCACCGAGATCCGCATCCCGAACCTCGTGGCCTGCGAGGTCTGCGACGGCAGCGGTGCCAAGCGCGGCACGTCGCCGTCGACCTGCTCGACCTGTCACGGCGCCGGTCAGGTACGCATGCAGCAGGGATTCTTCTCCGTGCAGCAGACCTGTCCGGCCTGCCGCGGCAAGGGCAAGGTGATCACCGACCCGTGCCCGAACTGTCGCGGGCAGGGACGCGTGCAGAAGGAGAAGACGCTGTCGGTGAAGATCCCGGCGGGTGTCGACACCGGCGACAAGATCCGTCTCTCGGGCGAGGGCGAGGCGAGCGACGGCGGGGGGCCCGCGGGGGATCTCTACGTCGCCGTCCGGGTCAAGCCGCATCCGATCTTCCAGCGCGACGGGGCCGACCTGCAGTGCACCGTGCCGATAAACTTCGCGACCGCCGCCGTCGGCGGCGAGCTCGAGGTGCCCACGCTCGACGGACGCGTCAAGCTCAAGGTGCCGGCCGGCACCCAGACCGAGAAGACGTTCCGGCTGCGCGGCAAGGGCGTCAAGCCCGTGCGTGGAGGTGCGGTCGGAGACCTGATGTGCCGGGTGCGTGTCGAGACACCGGTGCACCTGGACTCGAAGCAGCGCGAGCTGCTGATGGCGTTCCACGAGTCGATCAGCGGGGACGACTCCGACAAGCACAGCCCGCAGGCGCACAGCTGGCTCGGCGGGATGAAGAAGTTCTTCGAGGACCTGCGCGGCTGAGACGACGGCGTGCGCCGCTACGGGCGGCGCGCGTCGATGACGAGCTCGATCGTGCCGTCGGCATCGACGGCGACGTCTTCCCGTTCGGCGAACCAGTCGCCCGACGCGCCGATCGCGTCGCCGGTCCTCGACACGCGCGCGCCGACGGTCACCATCGGGAAGCTCCCCAGGCTCATCGCCGGCATCATCGCCATGCTCTCGTCGAGCGTGACCGCCACGGGCAGGTCGGCCACCGTGTAGCGGGCGACGGCGAGCGGCATCGGCGGTCCGGCATTCGCTCGCGCGTAGACGAACACGATTTCGTCGGATCGCGCATCGGCGCGTGCCTCGGGCGACAGCTCGACCGTCAACGAGACGCTCGCACCGGAGCCGTCACCTGCCGTGCCGGAGCCGGCGTCGCCCGTCGGCGTATCCGTCGACGCGAGATCCGCCGCGGGGTCTGCCTCGGGGCCTGCCTCGGGGTCCGTCGCGGACCGTTCCGGCGGCGGCGAGGCCACCGGCGCGGTACCGCCGGTCACTTCCAGCGAACGGGCCATCATCGCGTCGATCGTCGCGACCGCGCCGGCGTCGTCGGCGATTCCGGCGCGCAGTCGCGCGAACATCGCGAGCGCGGTCTCGTGCTCGCCGGCCTGCTGGTGGGCGATCGCCCGTAGCCAGATGCTCTGCGGATCGTCCGGGGCGACGGCAAGCACGCGCTCCAGCAACGCGCTCGGCTCGCCCGAGAGATCCCCGCCGCGGCTCATCGCGATCGCCTCGGCGAGCTGACCGAGCGTCGCGACATCGTCGCCGTCCAGCTCGACGGCGCGCCTGAGCGCCGACACCGCCCGGCCGAACTCGTCGATTCCGAGGTAGCTTCGACCGAGCAGTCGCCAGCCGTCGACGTCGTCGGGCTCGCGGGCGAGCCGTTCCTCGAGCCGTGGCAGCAGCGCCGACAGGGCCGGCGCCCGAGCGGAGGCGTCGCTCGCGTCGGCGGGCGGGGCGACGCCGCCGGCGCCCGTGCCGGCGCCCGTGCCGGCGCCCGTATCGACAGTCGCGACCGATCGCCCGGCCGAGGCGTCGCGGGTGACGGCGCCCGGATCGCCGAGGCGGAGATACAGCATGCCGGCCGCGATCGGCACGAACACGGCGACCAGCACCGCAGCCGGCAACGCGCCGTCGCGGGCGGTGCGCTCGGGCAGCGCATCCAGCTCGGCGGCGAGGTCGCGCTCGAGCTGGGCGAGTTCGCTCGCGTGCGTGTCCGCCTCGATCGCCCCGTCGCGCAGTGCCCGGGCAAGCTCGCCGCGGCGCTCGCGGGCGAGCGATATGTTGGTCGCGCGCAGGTCCGATTCACGCTCGCTCGCCGCACGCGCCCGCAACGGCCCGGCGAGGAGCAGCGCGAGCGCGGCCAGGACCAGCAGGGCGGCCAGCAGGAAAAAGACGGTCATGCGACGGGCGCGGCGGCTCGGGGGAGAACGCGATTATACGGTCGGGGGGGCACGATCGGCCGCCGGGATCGGTCCGGGTTTCCGACGGGGCGGGCGAGGGAGGGTGACGAACCCCTGAAGTCTTTCACCGGATCGCCGCTACCGGGGGTTGAGAACGGAGAGCTCCGCATGTTCCAACCGACCGTCCGCCGCCCCGCCACGCATGCGCTGCTGCTCGCCGCGTCGTTGCTGCTCGCGGCCTGCGGAACCCTGACCTCGAGTGGCACGGTACCGGCGGAGGCGAACGCGTCCTGGGCGTTGCTGCCGATCGACAACCTCTCGAGCACGCCGCTCGCCGGGCGCAAGGCGCTCGCGCTGGTCGAGACGCGTCTGCGCACAGAGGGCGTGACACGCATCGCGAACGTGGAACCGGAGACCGGGCTCGGGCTGGTCGCGTTGCTCGACGACGCGGCGCATCGCGACGAGGCGTTGCGGCGGGCCCGAGCCTCCGGACATCGCTACGCGGTCGGCGGCACCGTGCACGAGTGGCAGTACAGGAGCGCGCCGGATCGTGAGCCGGTCGTCGGTCTGAGCCTGACGCTCGTCGAGGTCGGGAGCGGTCGCGTGCTCTGGCAGGGCAGCGCGGCCCGCAGCGGCTGGGGCAACGCGAGCCTGTCGAGCGTGGCCGACAAGGTCGTCGCCACGTTGCTCGACGAGGTGCGGATCACGGCCGCCGATCGGCGAGCCGCGGACTGAGCGACGTGAACGTGTCGACACTTCGGACGCTCGTGTCCCGCACGCCGCCGAACCCGTTCGCCGGGTTGCGGGCGCGCGTGCCGACACGCCTTCGCGGCCACGGTATCGGACGGGCCGTCGAGCTCGCCGCGTTCGCGTTCGCCGCGCCGCTGATCGGGCGCCTCCTGTTTCCCGACGATCCGCTCGGCCTCGACTCGGGATTCCCGTGGGCCGCGCTCGGGCCGATCGTGGTCGCCGCGCGCTACGGCGTCGGCGCCGGCCTCGTCTGCGCGTTGCTCGCGATCGCGACGTTCGCGCTGCCGCTCGCCGTCTACACCGCCCGTACCGCCGATGTCGCGACGCTCGCGATCGGCACGCTGCTGCTGAGCGTGATCGTCGGCGACTCGGCCGGTGCCTGGCGCCGTCGAGGCCTCCGGGCCGAGGCCGAGAACGACTACCTGAGCCACCGTCTCGAGGAGTTCTCGAACGACTACCACGTGCTGAAGGTCTCCCATGGCCAGCTCGAGGAGTTCGTCGCCGGTCAGCGCAAGAGCCTGCGCGGGGCGTTGCTCGAGCTTCGTCCCGCGTTCGCCGGTGGGGCAGGCGAGGCGGGCGGCCTGGGCGACGGGAGCGAACTGATGGCGGTGTTCGCCCAGTTCTGCTCGGTGCAGGTGGCCGGCCTCTACGCGATGAAGAGCGACGCGCTGGTCGATCCGGTGCCGTTGGCCGTGCACGGCGACATGGGCGAGCTGCCGGTGTTCGACCCGCTGCTGCGGCTCGCGCTGACCGAACGCAGGCTCGCGAGCGTCCGCCCCGAGGCGGCCGCCGCCGAGCAGAACGCCTCGACGCTGCTCGCCGCCGTGCCGATCGTCGACTCGCGCGATCGGCTGCACGGCGTGCTCGCCGTCCGCGACATGCACTTCATGGCGTTCCAGCAGACCAACCTGAACCTGCTGGCGTTGCTCGCGGGCTACGTCGGCGACATGATCGCGCGCGGTGGCGGGCTCGGCGACGCACCGGCCGAGCGTTTCGTCGCCGAACTCGACACGGTCGTCCGGTTCGCCCGCTCGCACGCGGTGCGCTCGGCGCTGCTGCGTCTGCGGTTCGTGCCGCACGAGCGTCGCGACGAGATCACCACCTTCGTCGCGAACGGCATCCGCGGGCTCGACGCCTCCTGGATCGTGCCGGCGCGCGAGGGAGGCAGCGCCTTCGCCACCGTCGTGCTGCTGTTGCCGCTGGTCGGTGAGCGCGGTGCCGACGCGTGGATGCGACGCACCGCGCGCGCCGTGCGCGAGCGGTTCGACGTCGAGCTCACCGACCTGCTCGTGTCGAGCCGGATCCTGCAGATCGGGGCCGGGCACACGCGTGGCGACGCCATCACGTTCATCGGAGCGGGTGACGGCTCGGCCGAGGCCGGCCTCCCGTTCGGTACCGGCGAGCCTGCCGAGCGGATCGATCATGTCGCCTGATGTCGCCGACGCGGAAGTCGCTCCGGGAGCCCTCGAGGCACCTTCGCGGAGCGCGGGGGGTCCCGCGTCGGAGGGAGCGGTGATCGCCTGGGCCGTGTTCGCGCTCGCCGTCGGTGTCGAGGGCCTGCTGTTCGCGGCGCTGATCGCCGGCGACGGTGCGCCTTCCGCCGCGCGCACCGGCTTGTCGCCGCACGCGTCTCTCGCGCCCCTGCCGGCGCCGTTCGCCTGGATCGTCACGCACGCGATCGCGAGCGCCGCGGCGGCCTGGGCGCTCGCCCGCCTGCTCGGGCGTCTGTCGCCGGATCGTCCGTCACGGGTGTTCGCGCTCGTTCTCGGGTTCACCCTCGCGATGCCGCTGGTCGGCGCGCTCGGGGCGTGCGGGGCGCTGCTGCTCGGTTTCCGACACGCCATCGGACGGCACCGCGACACGCCCTACTGGCGCTTCACGGATCGGGCCAGGCTGCCGTTCGTGCCGCCTCGCGGGCGCGCGGTGGGCGCGTTCGACGGACGCGGCATCGCCGAGCAGCTCAGGCACGACGGGGACGCCGACGCGCTCTACCGGAAGGTGCTCGCCGCCGGGCGCATGCCGTCGGCACTGGCCGTGGACGCGCTCGTGAGCGCCGTTCGCCATCCGGACGAGCGCATTCGCCTGACCGCTTACCAGACGCTCGACCGGAAGGTGTCCGCGCTCGATGCCGAGATCCAGCGTCTCGAGGCCGAGGCGGGCGATCAGGCGCGAGACGGTCGCGAGCGTTCGGATACCTGGCTTCAGATCGCGAGCAACTACTGGGAGCTGCTGACGCTCGAGCAGGGCGAGCCGGTCGCGCGCGAGCAGTTGCTCGGCAAGGCGTTCGACGCGGCGTTGCGTGCCGTCGCGATCCGCTCGGACAACCGCAACGCGCACTTCACGCTCGGCCGGATCGCGCTCCGTCAGGGATCGACTGCGCGGGCGCGGGTCGCGTTCGAGCGCGCGACCGCGCTCGGCATGCCTCGCGAGACGACGCTGCCCTGGCTCGCGGAGGCCGCGTTCGACGCGCGCGAGTTCGGGCGCATCGGTCCTTTGCTGGGCGGCATCGACGACGCGTTCGCCGCCTATCCACCACTCGCCGCGGTCACGGAGCAGTGGCGTTGAGCGCGGCGGCATCGAAGGGCGCCGTGGACGGGGGCGCGCGAGCCGGATCCGGCGCGACGCTGCCGTTCGCCCCGCACTCCGAGAGCGATGTCTGCCTGATCCTCGAGGGCACCTGGCCGTACGTGCGGGGCGGTGTCTCCAGCTGGGTGGCCCAGCTGCTCGCGAGCATGCCCGAGCTGAGCTTCTCGGTGATCTTTCTCGGCGCCCGTGCCGACGATCACGAGGCGCCCGCGTACCCGATTCCGCCGAACGTCGTGCATGTCGAGCGGCACTTCCTGATCGACGGCACCTCCGAGGACGGCGCCTCCGAGAACGGCGCGTCGTCGGCGGGTGGCGACGAGGACGACGACACGGTGCCCGCCGGCGAGGTGTCGGATCGAAGGGCACCGCTGCGCACGACGATCGAACGGTGCCGTGCCCTGACGAGGACGGCGGGCGGCGCGGCGCGTCGGCACGACGAGGCCGAGCGCTTCGCCATGAATTCCGATCTGCACACCCGGCTTCGCGACGGCGACGCCCTCGACCCGTCGGTCGGCGAGCGCTTCACCGGGCTCCTGAGCGGCCGGACGCCGATGACCGCCGACGCGCTCGCCCGTCACGGGCTGTCGTGGGAGACGATCCGGGAGAAGTACGGCGAGGCGCCGCCCGGGCTCGACTTCAACCACTTCTTCTGGTCCGTGCAGAGCATGCACGCGCCGCTGTTCACCCTCGCCCGCATCGTCGACGCGGCCCCGCTGGCACGGCTCTACCACTCGGTGTCGACCGGCTATGCCGGCTGGCTCGGCGCCATGCTGAAGTCGCGTACCGGACGGCCGTTCCTGATTTCCGAACACGGCATCTACACCAAGGAGCGCGAGCTGGATCTCGGTCAGGTCGACTGGATCCCGGACGATGTCGATCCGTTCCGGGTGGGTCTCGACGACGGCATGAGCTATCTCCGCCAGGTCTGGATCCGGTTCTTCCGCTCGCTCGGAAGGATGTCGTACGCGGCGGCCGACGAGGTGTTCACGCTGTACGAAGGCAACCGGCTTCGCCAGCTCGCCGACGGTGCCGCGCCCGAGCGCCTGCGCATCATCCCGAACGGTGTCGACGTGGCACGGTTCGCCGCCGCGCGCCGTGCGGCGGACGCGCCGGTGCCACCGGTGCTCGCGCTGATCGGGCGGGTCGTGCCGATCAAGGACATCAAGACCTTCGTGCGGGCGATGCGCATCGTGCGCGCCCGCGTACCGGAGGCGACGGGCTGGCTGGTCGGACCCGAGGACGAGGACCCGGCCTACACGGAGGAGTGCCGCCGGCTGGTGACGAGTCTCGGACTGGACGGGGTCGTCCGCTTTCTCGGCTTCGGCAAGCCGGAGGAGATCTTCCCGAAGATCGGACTCAACGTGCTGACCTCGGTCTCCGAGGGACAGCCGCTGACCGTGCTCGAGGGGTTCGCCGCCGGCGTGCCCGCGCTGACGACCGATGTCGGCAGCTGTCGCGAGCTGGTCGAGGGACTCGGCGGCGACGATCGCGCGCTCGGCGCCGCCGGCGCGGTCGTGCCGATCGCGAGTGCGGCCGAGTTCGCCGAGGCGGCCATCGGGTTGCTCGCCGATCCCGAGGCCTGGGCGCGCGCGAGCGCCGCCGCCGTCGCCCGCGTCGAGAGTCGCTACGACGAGCGCGACATGATCCGGCGCTACCGCGGTGTCTACGAGGCGGCGCTCGATCGCGCCACCGTCCAGGGCACGGACGTCGCGAACGGCACCACCGCCCCGGACGGCGCCCCGGTCGGGAACGCCCCGCGCGACGCGGCCGTCGAAGACGTCGATTCGTCCGCATCGCCCGACCTTCCTCGACGACAGGCATCCTGACCCATGGCAGGCATCGGCTTCGAGCTCCGGAAGTACCTCGACGAGGACACCTTCGGCGGCACGCTGAAGGCGTACGGCTTCGCCGGACTGGTCGGCGCGGGTCCCTGGGTGCTGTCGATCCTCGGCGTCATGCTGATCGGCATCGTCGCGGTGGCCTGGCGCACGGACAGCGAGGACATCCGCCGCTTCACGACGTCGGTGACGTGGATGATGGGCGCGTCGCTCACGTTGACGGGGCTCCTGCAGCTCGTCTTCACGCGCTTCGTCGCCGACCGGGTCTACGAAGGGCGGGACGCCATCGTCAACGCGAACCTGTTCGGCGCGCTGTTGCTGACGAGCGTCGTGTCGGGGGCGCTCGGGCTCGGGCTCGCGCTCGTCGCGTTCGCGGAACCGCTCGCCTACGAGACGCTGATGGTCGCCAACTTCGTCGCGTTGTCGAACATCTGGATCGTGGTCATCTTCGTCGCCGGGCTCAAGCGCTTCAAGCTCGTCCTCTGGGCCTTCGCGGCGGGTTACGGCACGACGTTCGTCGCGGCGCTCGCGCTGATGCCGTTCGGTCTCGAGGGGCTTCTCGGCGGTCTGCTGATCGGGCACGCGCTCCTGCTGTTCGTCATGCTGGGCGTGGTGGTGCCCGAGTACCCGGTGGGCGAGACGGTGCGCTTCGACTTCCTGAGGAGGCGAGCGATCTTCCCGAGCCTGATCCTCGTGGGTTTTCTCTACAACGCCGGCATCTGGGTCGACAAGCTGATCTTCTGGACCGCGCCCGCGACGTCGGAGGCCGTCGTCGGGCCGCTGCGCATGTCGCTGATCTACGACCTGCCCATCTTCCTGGCCTACCTCTCGATCATCCCCGGCATGGCGGTGTTCCTGCTGCGCATCGAGACCGACTTCGCCGAGGCCTACGAGGGATTCTTCGACGCCGTGCGCGGCAACGCCAGCCTGCCCGAGATCGAGCGGCTCGGCGACGCCATGGTCGTCTCCGTGCGCGAGGGACTGCTGCAGATCTGCCGCGTGCAGGGGGCGACGGTGCTGGTGCTCTACCTGCTCGGCCCGACCCTGATCGGCTGGCTCGGCATCTCGGAGGCGTACGTGCACCTGTACTACATCGATCTGGTCGGCGTCGCCGCCCAGGTCCTGATGCTCGCGGTCCTGAACGTGTCGTTCTACCTCGATCGGCTCGACGACGCGGTGATCCTGACGGCGACGCTGTTCGTCACGAACGCGCTGTTCAGCTGGGCGTCGATCCAGCTCGGCCCCGCCTGGTACGGCTACGGGTTCGGCTTGTCGATGGCGCTGACCGCGCTGGTGGGCGTGGTGCGGCTGTCGCACGAGATGGAGAACATCGAGTTCCGCACCTTCATGCGGGCACGCCACACGGGAGAGAGCATCGGTGCTTGATCGTTTCGGGAACCGTCGCGCGATCCGCACGGTCGCGCGCTCGCTCGCGCTGTTCTCGGCGCTGGTGCTGCTCGCCTGCGCCGGCACGTCGCGGACGCCGATCTCCGGGCGCGGCGGGCCGGCCGCCGTCGTCGCCGAGGGTGCGGGCACCGTCTTCGCGGACGATGCCTGGGTCGTGCTCGTGCCGTTCGATGCCGGTGGTCGCGAGATCGTCGCCGACAGCGTGCGGACGCTGGTCGAGACGCGTCTGCGCGCTCGTGGCGTGAGCGGTATCGTGCCGGGGCCGCGTGCCACCGGCGACGGTCCGCTCGTGCGCACGGCCCCGAGCGTGGTCCGGGACGCGTCCGGGGACTTCACCGCCGCGCTCGAACGCGCCAGACTCGCCGGGCGGCGCTACGCCGTCGCCGTGACCCTCGAGGAGTGGAGCGACGGCCGCCTACCCGGCGACCGGGCACGTGTGGCGGTCGACATCGGCGTTCACGATCTCCACGACGATCGCGTCGTGCTGCAGGAGCGGGCGAGCCGCACGGCACGCGGCGGGGCAGGCATGACGGCGACCGCCGATCGCGCGATCGCCGCCGCGCTCGATCCGCTGGTGGTCACGTCGCGTGTCGGCGGCGCCGCCGCGCCGTCGCACGCGGACGACGCATCGCCCGGGCTGCCCGGGTCGTCCGGCACCGGATGGCCGCGGGGAACGATCGCCGCGCTGGAATCGTCGGCCGGCGAGATCTCGCTCGCCACCGCCGGTGCCGGGCGCTCGCCCGGACTCGACACCGCGAGCCTCGGCCTGCGCGCGGCCGGTGCGCCGCCTCGCACCGACGCGGCGACGGCCGCGGCGCTCGACGGCCGTGCGACGGCCTTCTTCTACGGCCGGGATCTGCCGATCGCCGCGCTCGCGCAGTTCGATCGCGTCATCCTGGAACCCGACAACGCGACGCCGGCGGAGCTCGGCGAGCTGGCCGCGCGCTCGGCGGCCACCTTCGCCTACCTCAGCGTCGGCGAGGTCGGTCCCGGCCGTGCCTGGCGAGACCGGATCGACGACGCCTGGGTCATCGGGCGCAACGACGCCTGGGACAGCGAGGTCATGGATCTCGCCAGCGGCTGGACGACGTTCCTGGACGAGCGCGTCGACGAGCTCGTCGCGCGCGGCTACGCCGGTCTCTTCCTCGACACCATGGACAGTCACGTCGCCCACGCCGCGACGCCGGATGCCCGCGCGCGCCAGGCGCGCGGGCTGGCCGAGTTCATCGGTCGCGCGCGCGAGCGTCACCCCGCGCTCCGGCTGATCGCGAACCGCGGTTTCGAGGTGCTCGACGCGGTCGGGCCGGAGCTCGAGGCGATCGCCGCGGAATCGCTCTACGCGCGCTGGGACAACGCCGCGGGGCGCTACTCGGCGGTGCCCGAGAACGACCGCGCATGGCTTCTCGGACAGCTCGAGGCGGCGCGTGACAGGCACGGTGTCGACGTCATCTCGATCGACTACGTACCGGTCGATCGTCGGGACGCCGCCCGTGCGGTCGCCGCCCGGATCGCCGCCCACGACTTCGTGCCGTGGGTCGCGACGCCCGAGCTCGACCACATCGGCGTCGGTGCGATCGACGTCGTGCCGCGCGAGGTGCTGATGCTGCACGACAGCCGCGTCGACGCCCGTCAGGCGAACACCGAGGTGCACCGGCTGCTCGCCACGCCGCTCGAGTACCTCGGTCTCGTGCCCGTCTACCACGACATCGCCGCGCAGGGCCTGCCGTCCGCCAACCTCGGCGGGCGCTACGCCGGCGTCGCGTACTGGGCGCGCGGCACGGGTGTCCCGATGGAGCTGCGGGCGTGGTTCGAGGCCCAGGCGGACGCCGGCGTGCCGCTCGCGCTGTTCGGCGCGCCGTGGATCGCGCCCGGCTCGGCACTCGCCGGACACGCGGGACTCGCGATCGACGCCGTGCTCGATGCCGACAGCGCCCGGGCGCGCACGAGCGATGCGCTGATCGGCTTCGAGAAACCGCTGCCGCGTCGGCTCGGCGATCTCGGACGCCAGGCGCGCAGCGTGGCGACCACGAACACGGTGCACCTCGGTCTCGAGGACGGCGCGGGACGCGAGGCCGACCTCGTCGTGACCGGTCCCTGGGGCGGCTACGCCGCACAGCCGGGGGCGATCGAGAACGACCTGGACGATCTCGTCCACTGGATCGTCGACCCGTACGCGTTCTTCCGCCGCGCCTTCCGACTGCCGGACGCACCGATGCCGGACGTGACCAGCGAGGCGGGCAAGCGGCTGTGGCTCGCCCATATCGACGGCGACGCGCTGCCGTCCTGGTCGGAGCTGCCCGGTCGCAGGCTCGGTGCCGAGGTCATTCGCGAGCGCATTCTCGACCGCTACCCCCTGCCGCACACGATTTCGGTGGTCGAGGCGGAGATGACGCGCTTTCCGGCCTACGCCGACCGGCGAGCTCGCATGTACGCGGTGATGCGCGAGATCTTCGCCCGCCCTGACGTCGAGATCGCCTCCCACACGTTCAGCCACCCGTTCCGCTGGCGAGAACTCGCCGAGTACCGCGCGTCCGGCAAGCACAACCTCGCCGTCGGACCTTACGACTACTCGCCGGTCCGCGAGATCGCCGGTTCGGCGGCGTTCATCGATCGCGTGCTGGCACCTCCCGGCAAGCGCACCGAAGTCCTGCTGTGGAGCGGTGACGCGCTGCCGAACGAGGCGGACCTCGCCGCGGCCGACGACGCCGGACTCGTGAACATGAACGGCGGATCCACCACGATCAACCGTGCCGAGCCGCTGATGAGCCTGGTCACGCCGATGGCGCGCACCGTCGGCGAGCGCCTGCAGGTCTACGCACCGATCATGAACGAGAACGTCTACACCAACGACTGGCTCGGCCCCTTCGACGGCTTTCGCCGCGTCATCGAGACGTTCGAGATGACCGAGCGGCCGCGACGGCTCAAGCCGCTGAACATCTACTACCACTTCTACATCGGCACCAAGGCGGCCGGCATCCGCTCGCTCGAGGAAGTCTACGAGTGGTCGCTCGAGCAGGACATCCATCCGGTCACGGCGGGCGACTACTCGCGGCGGGTGCGCGTGTTCCGCGAGGCGGGGCTGGCACGCCGGCTCGACGGCAGCTGGCGCCTCGACGGCATGGACGGACTGCGTTCGGTGCGGATCGTCGGAGACCGGACGCGGCTCGACCCCGCCGGCAGCGAGGGTGTCGCGAGCCATCGCGGGCTGCACGACGGGCTGTACCTGGGGACCGACGGGCGGGGTCGCGTGCGCATCGCGCTCGACCCCGTCGCCGGGCGATCCGGCGCGGTGACGACGCTGTCGTCGGTGGATGAACCGTGAGCGTCCGGGGAGATGCGAACGTCGCTCCGGGTGCGGCCGTGGCGTCACGCGAATCGGCGGGCGCAGCGACGGGCCCATCGACGAACGGGCGGCGCGAGCGCCTGTCCAGCCCGCTCGGGCTCGCGCTGACCGGCGTCGCGTTCGCCGTGGCGTTCGCCATGCTCGCGCCGTCGCGCGACGCGTTCCGGGTCACGCCGGCGGCGGCGGACGCCGACGACACGGTGGCGGTCGACGAGCTCCGGCTGGCCTACCTGAAGGCCCGCGGCGCGTCCGGCGAGCTCGATGCCGACGAGGTCCGTGCCGCGGTGACGGCGCTCGCCCGCGGCGGGCGCGTCGAGGAGGCGCGCGAGCTGCTGGCGGCGAGCCCGGCGTTCGGTCTCGACGATGCCCGGCGGCTGTCGCTCGACGTCGAGCTCGCCGCCGGTGCCGCGCGTCGCGCGGGCGGGACGCCGGCGGCCGAGTCGGCGCGAACCCGACTCGCGAGCGTGCTCCGGCGACTGCTCGGACGGCCCGGTGCCGACGTCGCCGCGCTCGAGCGCGGCGCCGAGCTCGCCGCGGGTACCGACGACGTGCGGCTCGCGGCCGCGTTCCGGCGGCGGCTGGCCGAGGCCGATCCCGCGCGGGCGGGCGAGCACTACGCGCGCTGCGCACGTCTGCTCGTCGGGCGCACACCACGCGGCGAGGCCGTCGACTGCTTCGTCCGGGCGCGCGTCGCGAGCGATGTGCCCGGAGCGCGGTTCGCGCTCGGGCTCGAGCTGCTCGCCGAGCTCCCGGCGAACGATCCGGACGGACGTCGACCCGCGCTCGTCGACGAGCTGCTCGAGGCGCGCGAGAGCTCGCCCGCCGAGCTCGACGCGCTCGCGACGGTCCTGCTCGCGATCGAGCGTCCGGACGCGGCCGCCCGGGTCTACGCACGGCTCGCCGAGAACGATCCCGCATCGCGCGGACGCTGGCTCGAGGCGGCGGCGCGCTGGTCGGAGGCCGCCGGTCGACCCGCCGAGGCGGCCGTCTTCCTCGATCGCATGACGCCTTCCGAGGTCGGCGACGAGGGGGCCGACGCGCACCAGCGCCGCATCGAGTCGCTGCTCGTCGGTGCCGGTCGTGCACGCGACGCGCTCGATCGCGTCGCCACCCGGGTCGCCGCCGCACCGGACGATGCCGACACGGTGCGCGAGGCGATTCGTCTGGCCGAGGGACAGGGCGAGCTCGCCCGTGCGCTCGAGTGGAACGCGGCGCTGCTGGTCGCACGACCCGACGACGCGGAGGCGCTCGGGCGGCAGGCCACGCTCGCGCTCGCGCTCGGCCGACCGGCGCTCGCGCGCGGGGCGGCGGAGCGCGAGCACGCGCTCGCCCCCGACGACATCGGCGCGCTCGAGCGTCTCGCGCAACTGACGGAGTGGGACGGCGATCCGGACGCCGCGCTGCGTCATCGGCGCAGGCTCGTGACGCTGCGCGGCGACGACGACGATCTCGTCCAGGTCGCCCGGCTCGCCGAGCTCGTGCGACGGCCGAGCATCGCCGCGCAAGCCCTCGCGACACTGGCCGAACGCACCGCGCCGGCGGACCGGGACATCGAGCGCCTGGTACGTCTGCACGAGCTCGACGGACGACCCGACGAGGCGGCACGCGCGCTGGAGATGATCATGACGCGCCACGGCACGCGCGCCTGGATGCTGCGCGAGCTCGCCGCGCTGCACGCCCGTCACCTGCACCATCGCGAGGCGCTCGCGGTGTGGCGGCGTTTCGCCGGACGTTTCGGACGCTCGGCCGAGGAAACGCTCGCCCGGGTCGAGCTGCACTGGCGGCTCGGCGAGGAGGATCGTGCCGCCGCCCTCGCCGGAGACCTGCCGGGGATGACCTTCGGCAGCGAGGCGAGTCCCCGGCAGGCGAGTCTCCTGGCCGAGATCGGCTGGCGCTACCGTCTGCCCGGCGTCGCCGCGCTGGCCCGTCCATTGATCGCCTCGGTAGACAACGAAGACCGGCGCGAGCTGTACGGACGACGGGAGATCGACGAGCTCGTCGCCGCCGGCGACCGTCCCGCCGCGCGCCGGCGCGCGGAGGCGCTGTGGCGCGAGGAGGGCAACGCCGACTTCGCGCTGACCGCGCTCCGTCTGGCGACGGATTCCGGCGACGAGACCTCGAGCGAGCGTCTGCTCGCGGACACCGCCGATGTCGAGGAGCTGCGTGCGATACCCGAGTACTGGTCGCTGCGCGCGACGGCCGCGCTGCGGGCCGGCGACGTGGAGACCGCGCGCCGCGCCTACGTCACGGCCCTGGGCATCGACGCCGACGATGTCGGGGCGATCGGTGGACTGCTGTGGCTGCACGTCGGCGAGAAGGACACGGACGCCATCGCCACGCTGCTGGTCGCGGAGCGCGAACGCGCGCTCGCCGCGCCCGGGCTCTGGAACGCGTTCGCGGTCGGACACGTGACCATCGGCGACGCTCCCGGCAGCCTGCCGTGGTTCGAGCGCGCGCTCGACGCGCCGCGCTCCGATTACGCTCTGCTGCTGACGTTCGCCGATGCGCTGGAGGCGGCCGGACGCGTCGATCACGCGCTCCGGGTACGCCGCCACGCGGTCGCCGAGCTCCGTCCGCGTCTGCTCGCCGGCGTCGCCGAGGATCGCGAGACGCTCCTCCGCCAGTACGGACGCGTGCTCGCCAGGCACGGCAGCGCCGACGCCAACGAGGACTGGATGCGCTACGTGCTGAACACCGACGGCGGACAGACCGGCGACGGCGGACAGGCCGGCGACGGGCTGTTCTGGCGGGAGGACATGGCGATCTCGTGGCTGATGGCGACCGAGCGTCACGAGCACGCCCGACTGATCATGGCGCGGCTGCACGAGCGGCGCATCGCCACGCCCGTCTGGCAGGATCTCGCGCTCGCGCTACGCGCCGACGACACCGCGAGCGTGCGGGCGATGCTCGAATCGGGTACGGGGCTCTCGGCCGGCAACCGCATCCTCGCGCTCCGCCATGTGGGCCGCGACGCCGATGCCTGGGCGCTCGCCGTGCGGACGTTGAACGAACCCGGGACGGCCGAGGATCGGGCGATCGCGACGTCGCAGTACGGATCGCTGCGTCGCTTCCGTCCGAGCTACGCGAGCGCCCTGGCGCGCACGACCTCGAGCGGCGGTCTGGACGTCGCCGAGACCGGCTTCGCGCTGCGCCACACGCTCGGCTACGCGGGTATCGGCGTCGGGCTCGACGTCGTGCGCGAGCGACTCGCCTCGACGTCGTTCGACATCGGCGCGGGCGACACCCGCTCGCGCGTGGCGCTGAGCCTGTTCCGCGAGACGAGTCGGCAGGGCTTCGGCCTGACGGCGGGTCTGCTCGACGACGGCGACGACGCCCGGGTCTGGGGCCGCGCGCGCTACGCGCGGCGCGATGCGGGCGGGCGCCGCGAAGTGGCGCTCGAGCTCGTCTGGCGGGAGCCCGCGACGGACTCGGCGGCACTCCGGCTCGGCGCCGTGCGGAGCCGGATCGAGGTCGCGATGGAGTCGGCGTTCGGCACGCACGGGTTCACGCGCTTCTCGGCCGAGGCGAACGAGGTGAGCACGCGCGTGAGCGAACGGCGTGTCGCGAGCGGACTCGCTTCCCGAGCGGAGCTCGGGCTGCGGGGGGCGGCGGGCGGTCTTCGCTGGTCCGGCAGCGTCGCCGCGGCGGCGACCGACAGCGACCGGATCGGCACGGTGCCCGACGAGCTCCGGCTCGGCCCCGGCACGACGCTGGACGCGGTGCTCGCGCGCGAGCGTCGCACGCTGTCGCTGAACGGATCGCTCGCCCGTGGCGGTGTCGGCGAGAGCTGGCCGGACGGAGCTTCGCCGCGCTGGTTCGTCAACGGCGGGGTGTCGAGCGCGTTGCCCGACGGGGCCATCGGTCTGCAGCTCGACGCGGGGGCGGGGTTCCGCGTGCTCGGCAACGACGAGCTCGGTATCGGGTTCGCGCGCGACGCGCGGCTTTCCGGCACGCGCGCGGAGCCCGACACGACACGCTTCGGCATCGAGTACCGCCACCACTTCTGAGCGGCACGGTGGGACGAGCGCGACGGCAACGTCACGACGGGCATCTTCACGCCGATCGGGGAGAGCGCCACCGGCGTGGCGGCGCTGCTCTCGGGCGAGATCGACTTCATCTCGCCGATTCCGCTGCAGGACGTGCCGCGCACGAAGGAGCGCTCCGGCTTCACCGTGCACGAGGGCGTCGAGGCGCGCGTCATGATGTTCGGCTTCTCGGGGTCCAGCGAGACGCTGGCGTTCGGCGAGGATGCCGGCGATCCCAACCCGTTCCTCGATCCGCGCGTGCGGCGCGCCGCCTACCAGGCGATCGACGTCGACGCGCTGGTGTCCAAGGTGATGCGCCGCGCCTCCGAGCCGGTCGCCCAGCTCGTCTCCAAGGAGATGCGCGGCTACTCGACGGCGAACGCCGAGCGCCTGCCGATGATCCGGACGGAGCTCGACGACGCGAAGCGTCGGGACATGATCGACGAGGTCACGAGGATCCTGCAGGACGAGGTGGCTTACGTGCCGATGTACGTGCAGCCGCTGGTGGGCGCGTCGAAGGACAGCGTCGAGCTGACCCGGCGCACCGACGACTTCTTCATCCTGCGCTGGGTGAACGTCGGCGGCTGACGCGCGCGGCGGTCCTGTCAGAGCACCTTGCCGGGCAGCCAGGTCGCGAGCGCCGGGAACGCCGACAGGATCACCACCATCAGCACCATGATCAGGAACATCGGTGCGGCCGTCCTGGAGATGTAGGCGATGTCGTGCCGCGTCATGCTCTGCAGCACGAACAGGTTGAAGCCGATCGGCGGGGTGATCTGCGCCATCTCCACCACCACGACGATGAAGATGCCGAACCAGACCAGGTCGATCCCGGCGGCGCGGATCATCGGCTCGATGATCGCCATCGTCAGCACCACCGCCGAGATGCCGTCGAGAAACATCCCGATGATGATGTAGAAGACGGTCAGCGCCGCGATCAGGGCGAACGGGGAGAGATCGAGCGTGGCGATCCACTCGGCGAGCCCGCGCGGCAGGCCGGTGAAGCCCATCGACAGCGACAGGAAGGCCGCGCCCATCAGGATCAGCGCGATCATGCACGAGGTGCGCGTCGCCCCGAGCAGGCTCTCGACGAAGGTGGTGCGGGTCAGCGATCCCTGCGCGAACGCGAGCGCCAGGGCGCCGAGCACGCCGAACGCCGCCGCCTCCGTCGCCGTCGCGTAGCCGGTGTACATCGAGCCGATGACCAGCAGCACGAGCGCGATGACGGGGATCAGCAGTCGCGAGTTCGCCACCATCGCCCCGAAGCCCATGCGTGGCTCGGGCGCCGGCCGCTCGCGCGGGCGCACGTAGTACCAGGCGACGATGTAGAGCATGAACAGCGTGGCGAGCACGAGCCCGGGCAGGACGCCCGCGATGAACAGCTTGGTGACGCTCTCCTTGACCGTCACCCCGTAGACGATCAGCGTCAGCGATGGCGGGATCATCAGCCCGAGCGTCGCGGCGCCCGCGAGCGTGCCGATCGTCATGTACTCGGGGTAGCCGCGTTGGCGGAGCTCGGGAATCGACATCTTGCCGACCGTGGTCAGCGTCGCGGCCGAGGAGCCCGAGACGGCCGCGAACACGGTGCAACCGACGACGTTGGTGTGCAGGAGCCCGCCCGGCGCGCGCGCGAGCCAGGGCGCGAGCCCCTTGAACATGTCCTCCGAGAGCCGCGTGCGGTAGAGGATCTCGCCCATCCAGATGAACAGCGGCAGCGCCGTCAGCGTCCAGCTGCTCGCCCCGGTCCAGATCGTGATGATCATCGAGCTGCCCGGGGATCGCGTGGTGAAGCCGATCATGCCCATGTAGGCCACGCCCATCAGCGCGAGCCCGACCCAGATGCCCGAGCCGAGCAGGAAGAACAGCACGAACAGGAACACGACGATCTTCAGGAACGTCGCGTCCCGGTCGAACCCGGTCATCAGCGCGATCGCGGCGTAGACCGTCAGCAGGAACACGCCGACGAGCGCCGCCCGCGCGCGCGGCGAGGCGAAGAAGCCGTCCCGCCAGCTCGTCGCGTCGCGTGCGCCGTCCGCGGTCGCGATCTTCGCCGGATCGCCGACCGTCCGTTCCGCGACCGCCGGGGTGTCGTCGATCGCGCCGAGATCGACGGCGTCGCCCTCGTCGTCGAGCGCCGTGACGCCGCGGGCCGAGACACCGCGGTGATCGCTCAGCACGAGCCGCACGAGGTGATCGACGACGGCGATCGCGAGGATCACCGTGCCGACCGACATCACCACCTGCGGGATCCAGAGCGGGGTCGCGTCGCGCCCTTGCGAGACGTCGTTGAAACGCGCCGAGGTCAGGTTCGCGTCGATCGCGTACCAGGCGAAGTAGATCGTCGCGATCGCGGCGACCGTGTAGCACCAGATCTCGACGGCGCGCCGCGCCCGGCCGGCCTTCGAGACGAACAGCGCGACGCGGATGTGCGCGTCGTGATCGAACGTGTAGGCGAGGGCGAGGAAGGAAGTCGCCGCCATCGCGTAACCGGCGTAGTTCGCGCCGCCGGAGAAGGTGATGCCCGCCCAGCGCGCGGCCATCTGCGCCGTCACCAGCACGAGCACGGCGACGAGCGCGCAGGCGGACGCGAGGCCCGCGCCCCGGTACAGTCCGTCGAGCAGGGTACGCACCGGGGCGAGGCTCACGATCGTTCCGGGAGGCGTTATCGCGCCTCGAACGCGTCGACGATCGCCGCGCCGTCGTCACCGGCCTCGCCGAGCCATTCCTCGGTCATCGTCGCGCCGACTCCGGACAGCTCCGCCGCGAGCTCGTCGCCGGGCTCCTGGACGTTCATGCCGTTGTCGGCGAGCGTCGCGACGAAGCCGCCGGCGAGTTCGGCGGCGGTGGCCGACCCGCGTGCCTCGGCCTCGGCGGCGGTGTCGGTCAGGCACTTCCGCTCCTCGGCGGACAGCTCGCCGAAGGCGTCGGAGTTGACGAACACGGTGTTCCGCGGCAGCCAGGCCTTGGCGTCGTAGAAGTGCGAGAGATCCTCCCAGACCTTCTCGTCGACGCCGGTCGAGCCGGACGAGATGAACGCGGCGACGACGCCGGTCGAGAGCGCCTGCTTGAGCTCGGCCGCCTCGATCTGCGTCGGCACCATGCCGGCGAGCTCGGCCACGCGGGCGGTGGCGGCGTTGTAGGCGCGGAACTTGACGCCCTCCATGTCGGCCATGCCGTTCACTTCCCTGGCGAAGTAGAGACCCTGGGGCGGCCACGGCACCGAGTAGAGCAGGGTCAGCCCCTGGTCCTCGAGCACCTTGCCGAGCGTCGGCCTGGCCGCGTCGCGAAGCGCGTCGGAGGCTTCGAAGGAGGTGGCCAGGAACGGCACCGAGTCGTAGCCGAACACGGCGTTCTCGTTGGCGTGCGCGGAGAGCAGGCGCTCGCCGATCTGCGCGTCTCCGGTCTGCACGGCGCGCTTGATCTCGTCACCCTTGAACAGCGAGCCGCCGGGGTGGAGCGTGATCGAGAGACTGCCGCCGGTGCACTCGGCCACCTCGTCGACGAAGGTCTGCGCGTTGACGCTGTGGTAGTTGTCCGCCGGATACGCCACCGGCATGTCCCAGTTCGTCTGTGCGCTCGCGATGCCTGTCGCCAGAACCGAAGCCGTGCCGATCGCCGTCGTCATCCTCGTGATCATGGGGTCTGTCTCCGTTGGGTTGCTCGCCGAGTCTACCCCGGTAACGGGTCGCGCTCCACGCCGCTCCCCTCGCTCGGATCAGCGTCGTCGCGCGACCAGATGCACGTGCTCGGCGATCTCGCGGTACGGCGAGCGCGCGCCCAGCGCCGCCTCCAGCGCGACGAGCTTGTCGAACGGCATGGCGGCCGCCCCGCCGTCCCCGCGGCTGGTGCCCGGCAAGGAGTGACGGCAGATGAGCCCGTGTTCGCCGATCACGTCGAAACCGAGCTCGTCGAGACGTTCGGCGAGCCACGCGGAAGAGAACAGCAGCACGTCCGTGTCGAAGACGGCGGACGGGCCGCGCGTGCGGTCCAGCAGGGCCGGCAGCTCCTCCGCCGCGGCCGTGTCCAGGTCGATGGCGTACGGTTCGGCGTGCAGGTTCCTGGTGATCAGCGAGAGCAACCCGCCGCGCTTGAGCGGCGCGATCATCGAGGCGAGCAGGCTCTCCCAGTCGTCGCTGTACTGGATCACGCCGTGCGCGAGCACGAGATCGAACGTGTTCGCGGGAAAGCGACGACGTATCTCGCGGATGTCCTCCCTGTGCGCCGTGACGCGCTCCCCGGCATCGCCGAGCGCCCTCGCCGAGGCGACGAAGTCGCGGAGCATCGGCTGCGAGCGATCGACGAGGTCGACACGGGCGCCGGCCGCGGCGAGGGGCAGGCTGTCGGTGCCGGTGCCGCCGCCGGCGTCCAGCACGCGCAGCCCGGCCGCGGGCGGGAGATGTCCGGCCAGGAAATGCCGCGAGAGCGCGTGGCGAAGACGTACCCGCACCGTCGATTGAGCCGCCTTCCAGCGCGACAAGCCTCGTTCGAACGAGAGCATGGCACGGGTTTCGGACAGGGCGGTGCCGAGATCGATCGCGCCGTTCTGCAGCGCCTTGCCGATCAGCACGCCGGTGATGCCCGGTTGGTGAAAGCACGCGACGACGTCCTCGATGTCGCGCACCTGGCCGCCGACGACGACGTCGAGCCCGGACGACGCGGCCAGCTCGCGCGAGGTCTCCAGGTCCGCGCCGGTCATCGAACCGTCCGGCTCGAGGCGCATGTGGGTGGCGAGGGCGATGCCCAGCTGCTTCATCTGCACGGCGAGCGCGATCGCACCGAGACCGCGGCTCGAGCGCATGCCGTGCGTGAGGACGTCGCCGTGCGCGTCGGTCGCGATCGCGAGCCCGAAGCGCTCGCGCCCGTGGCGGGCGATCGCGTCGGAGACGAGCCGCGGGGACTCGACGGCGGCGGTGCCGACCAGGATGCGCGCCACGCCGACGCGCACCGCCCAGTCGATGTCCTCGGCGGTGCGGATGCCGCCGCCGTACTGCACCTTGACCGGTAGCTCGCACAGCGCCTCCACGAGTGGCCAGCCGTGGCTTGCGTCCTCGTCGAAGGAGGCGTCGACGTTGACCACGTGCAGCCAGCTCGCACCCTCGGCGATCCAGTGACGGGCCATCGCCAGCGGGTCGCGTTCGTCGAGATCGACGCCGGTGTCCGCTGATCCGGGGGCGAGATCGATCAGACGACCGCCCCGCAGATGCAGGGCGGGAACGATGTCGAAGGTGGGTGACGGGCCTGTCGGGTCGCCGTTCACGCTTCTTCGAGCTCGACCAGCGTGCCGTGCAGGTCGGCGGGGTGCAGGAACAGGACAGGCTTGCCGTGTGCGCCGGTACGCGGCTCGCCGTCGCCGAGCACGCGCGCGCCGCGCCCGACGAGCCGGTCGCGGGCCGCGCGGATGTCCGCCACCTCCAGGCAGACGTGGTGCATGCCGCCGCCGACGTGCTTCTCCAGAAAGCGGCTGACCGGCGAGCCGTCGCCGAGCGGTTCGAGGAGCTCGATGCGCGTGTTGTCGAGCTCGACGAACGCGACCGTGACGCCGTGCTCCGGCAGCGGTTCGGGGGCGGAGACGCGCGCGCCGAGCGTGTCGCGCCAGGTGGTGCTGGCGACATGGAGGTCGGGAACGACGATGGCCACGTGGTTGAGTCGCCCGAGAGTCGTGTCGTCGTTCATGATTCCGTGCTTCGTCGTCGCCAGGGGCGACGATCTTCGCACCGACCCGCCCGATCGCGCCAGCTCGCGAGACCTGCACCCGCCGGAGATTCCCGGTCCCTATCGTCCGACCCCCTTCGTTCGGGGGACGGATCGGCGCGAGGCGTCGCGCTCAGTTGCGCAGGCCCTGGAGCGGCGCCGGGATGCGCCCGCCGAGCGCCGCGAAGGTGTCGTCCTCGCTCGAGTCCTTGACCGCCATGACGATGCTCGCGCCGAACAGCCCGCCGAAGCTCACGTGCTCGCCGGCCGTCCTGCCCGGCACCGGCACGATGCGCGTGGCCGTCGTCTTGCCGTTGATCATGCCGATCGCCATCTCGTCGGCGATCATTCCCGCCAGGGTCGTCGCCGAGGTCGCGCCCGGCACGGGCAGCATGTCGAGCCCGACGCTGCAGACGCTGGTCATCGCCTCCAGCTTCTCGCTCGTCAGCCAGCCGGCCTCGGCGGCGGCGGCGAGCGTCGCGTCCTCCATCACCGGGATGAACGCGCCCGACAGCCCGCCGACGCTGGAGCTCGCGAACGCGCCGCCCTTCTTGACCGCGTCGTTCAGCATCGCGATGGCCGCGGTCGAGCCGGGCGCGCCGACCCGGACGATGCCCATCGCCTGGAGGATCTCGCCGATCGAGTCGCCGACCGCGGGCGTCGGGGCGAGCGACAGGTCGACGATGCCGAAGTCGATGTCGAGGGACGCGGCGAGCTCGCGACCCATCAGCTCGCCCACGCGGGTGATGCGGAAGGCGGTCAGCTTGATCTCCTCGGCGATGTCGGTCAGCGTCAGGTGCGAGGCCGGGGTGGCGCCGCCGTCCTCGCCGACGGACGCGCGCAAGCGCTCGAGCGCCCGCTGCACGACGCCGGGACCGGAGACCCCGATGTTGATCGTCGAATCCCCCTCGCCGCGCCCGTGCGTCGCGCCCGCCATGAACGGGTTGTCGTCGGGCAGGTTGGCGAACACGACCAGCTTGGCCGCGGCGAAGCCGGCGTTGTCGGCGTCCCGGTGGGCGATGTCGAGGATCGTCCGCGCGATGCGGTTGACCGCGTCCATGTTGATGCCTGTGCGGGTGGAGGCGACCTCGAGGTAGCCGCAGACGCGCGACGTCGACGACAGCGCCTCGGGCAGGGCGTCGATCAGCGCGTCCGCCGCCGCCGTCGTCGCCTTCTGCACGTGCGCGCCGAAGCCGCCGATCAGGTCGACGCCGATCTCGCCCGCCGCGGTGTCGAGCGTGTGCGCCAGCTCGACCAGCGCGTCGGGCGAATGGCCCGCCGCGACGTTCGCGATCGGCGACACGGCGATGCGGCGGTTGACGATCGGGATGCCGTACTCGCCCTCGAGCCGCCCGGTCGCGTCGACGAAGCCGCCGGCGACATCGAGGATGCGCTCGCGCACCCGCGCCTTCAGCACGTCGATGTCGGGCGCCGAGCACGCGTTCAGATCGATGCCGATCGTCGCGGTGCGGACGTCGAGCTTCTCCTCCTGCAGCATGCGGAGGGTGTCGAGCACGGCATCGGTGCGGATCACGAGCCGGTCCTCCGGAACGCCACCTCGTTGGTCGCGGCGAACAGGCGCTGGTGCTGCAGGCGTACCGTCAGTGTCCGCCCTTCGGCCGCCCCGGCGAGCGCCGCCTGCAGCTCGGCGAGCGCGTGACCGGGCGCGAGCTCGACCTCGGCGATCAGCTGCAGCGAGCCGTCGACGCTCTGGCTGGAGAAGTCGCTGAAGTTGCCGCCGTGCTCGCTCACCAGCCGCGTCAGCTCGCGGACGATGCCGGAGTCCGCGGCGCCGAGCGCGGTCAGCAGATAGGACTCGCCACCGGCGTCCGACGCCGCGTCGGCGGCGCCGAGCGCGAGCAGCGAGGCGGACGCCCGCTCGCCCGCCGCCGCCGCCAGCGCGTCGCGCAGCGCGGCCGCGTCGGTGCCGTCGGGCACGGCGAGCACGAGCGCGATCGTGAACGCGCCGCGCACGACCGTCTGGCTGATCGCGAGGTGGACGACGCCGGCCTCGCCGAGCGTCTCCAAGAGCGCGTTGATGATGCCGCGCCGGTCGGGCGTCAGCACGGTGACGATGTGCGTGGGTGCGTTCATCGGCGGAGTGTCGCATCCCTATCGCGTGGACGGGGAACGAACTTTGCCGATATCCGACGGCTCCGCGCCCGCACACGCCGTGGTCGTTCTCCAGGCCCGCAGGGCCGTGGTCTCGGCCCGACCGATCGTCGAACGCGACTCGCGCGTTCGTCCCGGGAGCCGCCGGATGCCCGGGCGCCGGTGGCGACGCCGCGAACGGTCGCTCGGCGCCGTGCCGCTACTCGAACTCGACGATCACCGCGTCCACCGCGAGACTCTCGCCGGCGTTCGCGGCGACGCGCTTGACCACGCCGTCCTTCACCGCCGACAGCGTGTTCTCCATCTTCATCGCCTCGATGACGGCGAGGTCCTGTCCCGCGGCGACGTCGTCGCCCTCCGCGACGAGCACCTTCGTCAGCAATCCCGGCATCGGCGAGAGCAGGAGCTTCGACAGGTCCTTCTCCTGCTTGACGGGCATCAGCGCCATCAGCGCCGCGACGTGCGGCTCGACGACGCGGAGCGCGCAACGGCGACCGCGGTGCGAGAGCCTCCAGACGGTACCGGCGCGCTCGACGGCGACTTGGAGTGGCGTCCCGTCGACGTGACCCTTGAACAGCCACGTACCGGGTGTCCAGTCGCTCGCGACGCCATCCACGCGCTCGGCCGGGACGTCCGTCCGCCTCTCGTCGTCGAACACGACCAGCGTGCCGGGAGCCGCGGTGTCGATCGATTTCACACCGCCACCCGGCGACACGCTCGGTGCGCTCGACGACGCCATCACCGACGAGCCCGGAACGGACGGCGCGTCGACGGCTCGCGCGTCGCGCTCCCGCACGCGACGTTCCATCCAGGCCGCGACCACCGCCAGCAGGGCGTCGGTGTCGGTCTCGTGCGATCCGCTGTCGAAGCCGTCGGGGAAGTGATCCTCGATGAAGCGCGTCGTCAGGTCTCCCGAGCGCAGCGCCGGGTGCGCGAACAGCGCCGACAGGAAGGGCAGGTTGTGCGACACGCCGACGATCCGGTAGCGATCGATCGCGTCCTGCATCGCGTCGATCGCCGCGTCGCGCGTCGGTGCCCAGGTCACCAGCTTGGCGATCATCGGGTCGTAGTGCATGGAGATCTCGCCGCCGGTGTCGATGCCGGTGTCGACGCGCACGAACGGCGCGCCCGACGTTTCCGCGGAAACGTCCGACGGATCGTCCCCGGCGCCCGCGCGCGCCGCGGCGCCCGCGACGATGTCCGCCACCGTCGCCCGCGGGGAAGGGGGCTCGTAGTGGCTGATCCGCCCGGTCGAGGGCAGGAAGCCACGATCGGGATCCTCGGCGTAGACCCGCGCCTCGAACGAGTGGCCGACCAGCGGCACCTCGTCCTGGGTCAGCGGCAGCTTCTCGCCCGCGGCCACGTCGATCATCAGCTCGACCAGATCGAGCCCGGTGATGCACTCGGTCACCGGGTGCTCCACCTGCAGTCGCGTGTTCATCTCGAGAAAGTAGAAGTTCCGTTCCTTGTCGACGATGAACTCCACGGTGCCGGCCGAGCGGTAGTCGACGGCGCGGGCGAGGGCGACCGCCTGCTCGCCCATCGCGCGGCGCGTGTCCGGATCGATGAACGACGACGGCGCCTCCTCGACGACCTTCTGATGGCGGCGCTGGATCGAGCACTCGCGCTCGTGCAGGTACAGGCAGTTGCCGACGGTGTCGGCGATCACCTGGATCTCGATGTGGCGCGGCTCCTCGATGAACTTCTCGACGAACACCCGATCGTCCCCGAACGCGCTCTTCGCCTCGTTCCTCGCCGCCTCGAATCCGCTCCTGACGTCATCCAGCGTGTCGGCCACGCGCATGCCCTTGCCGCCGCCGCCCGCCGACGCCTTCAGCATGACCGGGCAGCCGATCGACTCGGCGATCCGGTACGCCTCGTCGGCGTCGGCGACCGCGTCCGGATGCCCCGGCACGGTGCTGACGCCCGCGGCCGCGGCGATCTTCTTCGACTCGATCTTGTCGCCCATCGACTCGATCGCGCGGACGCCCGGACCGATGAACGCGACGCCCGCCTTCTCCAGCGCGATGGCGAACGCGGCGTTCTCCGACAGGAAGCCGAACCCCGGGTGCACGGCATCCGCCCCGGTCGCCTTCACGGCGTCGAGGATCGCGTCGATCTTCAGGTAGCTCTCGCTCGAGGCGTTGCCGCCGATGCGCACGGCCTCGTCCGCCTGCCGCACGTGCAGGGCGTGACGGTCCGCGTCCGAGTACACCGCGACGGTCGCGATGCCGAGCCGCCGCGCGGTCTCGATGACGCGGCAGGCGATCTCGCCGCGGTTGGCGATCAGGATCTTGGCTATGGGCACGGGCAAGATCGTCCTTGTTTCGTTTCACGGAGGGAAGACGGCTGCAGCCTGGCCGTCGCCGGCGCATGGCAGCCACCGGGCGGACGCAGTGCGGACGCAGTGCGGACGCAGTGCGGACGACCTAAAGACGAACGAGCCCGAGTCGCAATGTAGTATTGTACCTACAAGTGTCTTGCCAAGGCTATCCGAGATGACCGAGCAAACCGTATCGAGTCGACAGTTTAATCACGATCCCAGTGGCGCGAAGCGGGCCGCTGGAGCGGGTCCGGTGCTCATCACGCATCGCGGCGAGGTATCGCATGTTCTGCTCTCGGCGCGGGACTACCGCCGCCTGAGCGGTGGCGGGCAGTCTCTGGCGGAGATGCTCGGCATGGAGGGTGGCGATACCGAAGAAGGCGACTTCGACTTCGAACCCTCGAGATCGAACGTCGTCCTCCGGCCGGTCGACCTGTCCTGAGGGTGTACCTTCTCGACACGAACGTCGTCTCCGAACTGCGCAAGGCACCGTCCGGCAAGGCCGATGCCGGACTGCTGAGATGGGTCGAGTCCGTCGAGCCGAGCCTCTGCTACCTGTCGGTCGTCACCGTCATGGAACTCGAAGTGGGTGTTCTGGGCATGGAGCGCCGCGACGCTCGTCAGGGCGCGCTGCTCAGGGGATGGCTCGACGGTCGTGTGACGACCTCGTTCGAACACCGGATACTGCCCGTCGACCGGAACGTCGCGTTGCGCAGCGCGACACTCCACGTCCCGGATCGAAGGCCGGATGCCGATGCCTTGATCGGTGCGACCGCGTTCGTGCGCGGCCTGTCCGTCGTGACGCGGAACGCGACCGACTTCGCGTCGATGGGGGTTCCGGTCATCGACCCGTGGACGATGTCGTGACGGCGTTCGGCCGATCGTTCGATCTGAAGTCGACGTGACACAGACCTTCGGAGAGAGAGCGGGTCTTCTCCGTGAAGACATGTGCCCGAGTCTTGCCGAGCATCCACGGCAGGATCGCCAGAGAACCGCGAGGCAGGGCGGTGATGATCGCGGAAGCGATGAACAGAACCGGTAGTTCGGAAAGCCCGAGTGTGGGGACATGCCGAATCTGAATGAAGTGGCAGAAGATCGGAATCGCCCCGAAGACGGACCCCAGGACGCCGATTTTCGATAACGCCACGACCATCCGGGCGACAACTTCCAGCCTTGTCAGGACTGCTTCCTCCCGGGCAGCCACCGTGCCGTCGCTATCGCTCGTCCTCGTTCACAGCGGAATGTTGTCGTGCTTCTTCCACGGGTTCTCGAGCTGCTTGCCCTTCAGCATCTCCAGGTCCCGCGCGAGGTGCGCGCGCGTGCTCCGTGGGCGAATCACGTCGTCGATGAACCCGAGGCTGCCGGCGACGAACGGGTTGGCGAACTTCTCGCGGTACTCCTCGGTGCGGGCCGCGATCTTGTCCGGATCGTCCTTGTCGGCCCGGAAGATGATCTCGACCGCGCCCTTCGGACCCATGACCGCGATCTCGGCCGAGGGCCAGGCGTAGTTGACGTCGCCGCGGAGGTGCTTGGACGCCATGACGTCGTAGGCGCCGCCGTAGGCTTTCCGCGTGATGACGGTGATCTTCGGCACGGTCGCCTCGGCGTAGGCGAACAGGAGCTTGGCGCCGTGCTTGATGATGCCGCCGTACTCCTGGGCGGTGCCGGGCAGGAAGCCCGGGACGTCGACGAAGGTGACGATCGGGATCGAGAACGCGTCGCAGAAGCGCACGAAGCGGGCGGCCTTCCGGGACGCGGCGATGTCGAGGCAGCCGGCGAGCACCATCGGCTGGTTGGCGACGAAACCGACCGTGTCGCCGTTGATCCGCCCGAAGCCGCAGACGATGTTGCCGGCGTAGTCGGCCTGGATCTCGAAGAAGTCCTCCTCGTCGCAGACGCGGACGACGAGCTCCCTGATGTCGTACGGGAGGTTCGGGTTGTCGGGCACCAGCGTGTCGAGCGCCGGGATCGCGCGGCCGGCGGAATCGGTGCTCGCGCGGCGCGGGGCGGGCTCGCGGTTGTTCTGGGGCAGGAAGTGCAGGAAGCGGCGAAGCTGCAGGAGCGCCTCGACGTCGTCGTCGAACGCGCCGTCGGCGACGCTCGACTTCGAGGTGTGCGTGCCCGCGCCGCCGAGCTCCTCCTGCGTGACCTCCTCGTGCGTCACCGTCTTCACCACCTCGGGGCCGGTGACGAACATGTAGCTCGTGTCGCGCACCATGAAGATGAAGTCGGTCATCGCCGGGGAGTAGACCGCGCCGCCCGCGCACGGGCCCATGACCATCGAGATCTGCGGCACGACACCCGAGGCGAGCACGTTCCGCTGGAACACGTCCGCGTAGCCGCCCAGGGAGGCGACGCCTTCCTGGATGCGGGCACCGCCCGAGTCGTTGATGCCGACGACCGGCGCCTGCACGCGCATGGCGTGATCCATCAGCTTGCAGATCTTGCGCGCGTGCGCGGCGGACAGCGAACCGCCGAGCACGGTGAAGTCTTGGCTGAACGCGAACACGAGGCGCCCGTTGACGCGCCCGTAGCCGATCACGACGCCGTCGCCGGGCACGCGGTTGTCGGCCATGCCGAAGTCGTGGCAGTCGTGCTCGACGAACATGTCCCACTCGCGGAACGTGTGCGGGTCGAACAGCACGGCGAGGCGCTCGCGCGCGGTCAGCTTGCCCTTGGCGTGCTGGGCGGCGACGCGCTTCTCGCCACCGCCCGCGAGGGCGCGGGCGCGCTTGGTGGCGAGGCGTTCGAGGATGTCTGTCATCGGTCGGCGGTCATCGGCTGTTCGGTATCGGTCGGTCGGCAAGGGACGGGAGGGTGAGAAGGCGACTACCGGCGCGGCACGCTTCCACATGCATTGCCGGATGGCTCGGCCGATGGGTCATGCGTCGCCGAACAGCTCCGAGAGATCGATCGTGACGTCCGCCAGCGCCGCGAGCTCCAGCGTCTCGACCGGGCGCAGCGCGAGCTCTCGCGAGTAGCCGTGTTCGACCGGTTCTCGATACGTCACCAGCCGTTCGCCGCGCACGTCCACGATCCAGACCTCGGGAACGGCGGCCTTCGCGTAGAGCGGAACCTTGGTGTCGCGATCGTGGGTCAGGGTCGAGTCGGAGACCTCGATCAGCAGCAGCACGTCGGTCGGACCGGGAACGGCACGCTTGTAGAAGTCGGCGCGCGGGCACAGGAGCGCGACGTCCGGTTCCGGCTCCGAGCGGTCGGACAGGCGGATGGAGCTCTGCACCTGGACGATCGCCCGGGTACCGACGGCCTCGATCAGCAGTCGGGTCAGGTGATTGACGAGACCGCGGTGCATCCGGCCGATCGGCGACATGGCGATGATCTCTCCATCGATCAGCTCGACCCGCTCGTCGGGTGCGAGGATGCCGGCCTCGCCCATCCGATGGTAGTCCTCGACGCTCAGCAGGCGTCTTCCGGGGTGGAGGGCGGCGTTCATGGCGCTATCCGATGGCGTCCTGGCATGAGCTCGTGCGACGAGGCTAGCACGGAGGCCGTGGCGGGCCGATCGCGCGCGACCTGCCGACGCGGCTTCCCGCTCAGCCGCGCTTCCCCGCGTAACCGAGCCGGGCCAGCGTCTCCTCGATGTCGGCGAGCACGGTCGGGTCCTCGATGGTCGCCGGCATGTTCCAGTCCGTGCCGTCGGCGATCGCGCGCATGGTCGCGCGGAGGATCTTGCCCGAGCGCGTCTTCGGCAGCCGCTCGACCACGGCGACCGAGCGGAACGCGGCCACCGGCCCGATCTCCTCGCGGACGCGTGCGACCAGCTCCGCCTCGATGTCGGCCGCCGGGCGGTCGACGCCCGCGTTCAGGATCACGAAGCCGACCGGAAGCTGGCCCTTGAGCTCGTCGTGCACGCCCATCACGGCGCACTCGGCGACATCGGGATGGTTGGCGAGCGCCTCCTCCATCGCGCCGGTGGAGAGCCTGTGACCGGCGACGTTGATGACGTCGTCGGTGCGGGACATCACGAAGACGTAGCCGTCCGCGTCGACGAAGCCGGCATCCCCGGTCTCGTAGTACCCGGGGAAGCGCTCGAAGTACGCGTCGCGATACCGCTCCTCGGCGTTCCACAGCGTCGTGAAGGTGCCCGGCGGGAGCGGCAGGCGCACGACGATCGAGCCGATGTCGCCGCGCGCGACCTCCTCGCCGTCGACGTTCAGCACCGTCACGTCGTGGCCGGGTACCGCCACCGACGGGGAGCCCGGTTTGATCGGCAGCAGCTCGATGCCACGGCAGTTGGCGCAGATCGACCAGCCGGTCTCGGTCTGCCACCAGTGGTCGATGACCGGCACCCCGAGCGTGCGCTCGGCCCAGTGCAGCGTGTCCGGATCGCAGCGTTCGCCGGCGAGGTACAGCGCCTCCAGCGAGGAGATGTCGTGATCCTTCAGGAGTTCCGCGTCCGGGTCGGTCTTGCGGATCACGCGGAAGGCGGTCGGGGCGGTGAACAGGGCCTTGACCCGGTGCTCGGCGATGACGCGCCAGAACGCGCCCGCGTCCGGCGTGCCGACGGGCTTGCCTTCGTAGAGCACCGTCGTGCAGCCCTTGAACAGCGGCGCGTAGACGATGTACGAGTGCCCGACCACCCAGCCGATGTCGGAGGCGGCCCAGTAGACGTCGCCCTCGTCCATGCCGTAGATCGCCTTCATCGACCACTTCAGCGCCACCACGCTGCCGCCGGTGTCGCGCACGACGCCCTTCGGGCGCCCGGTGGTGCCGGAGGTGTAGAGGATGTAGAGCGGGTCGTTGCTCGCCACCGGCACGCAGTCGGCCGGCGCGGCGTCGGCGACGAACGCCTGCCAGTCGATGTCGCGTCCGCTCACGAGCGAGGCGCGGCACGCCTCGCGCTGCAGGATCACGCAGCGCTCGGGCGCCGCGCTCGCGAGCGAGATCGCCTCGTCGAGCAGCGGCTTGTACTCGACGGTCCGACCGGGCTCGATGCCGCAGCTCGCGCTGACGACGACCTTCGGCGTGCAGTCGTCGATGCGCACGGCCAGCTCCTGCGCGGCGAAGCCGCCGAACACGACCGAGTGGATCGCCCCGAGACGGGCGCAGGCGAGCATCGCGACGACCGCCTCGGGCACCATCGGCATGTAGACGAGGACGCGGTCGCCGCGGGTCACACCGAGCGCGGCGAGGGCGCCGGCGAAGCGGGCGGTCGCGTCGCGCAGCTCCGCGTAGGTCAGCTTCGTGACGCCGCCGGTGACCGGGCTGTCGTGAATCAGCGCGACGCGCTCGCCGTGACCGGCCTCGACGTGAACGTCCAGGGCGTTCCGGCAGGCGTTGATCTCGCCATCGGGGAACCAGCGGTCGGAGGGTGTGCGGCTCCGGTCGACGCCGACCGTCGGCACCTTGTCCCAGGTGACGTCCCGGGCGGCATCGAGCCAGAAGCCGTCCGGATCGTCCAGGGATCGGCGGTGGGTGCTTCGGTAGTCGCTCATGCGGGGCCTCGGAGGGCGGGGGAACGTCTGCCGCGCCCGGCGCGGTCCGGCCCGCATTATAGGGTCGCCGTGCCCGCCGCGTGCCGCCCACTGCCTGCTACCGGGTTGCCGTGGCAGGGGCGGGGTCGTCGCGCCGCCGCGCTCCCGCTCCGGCCGCGTCGCGTCGCTTCAGGCCGGGCTCGCCTTCCTTCCACGGACCAGCCGCCGTCCGATCGCGACGACCAGCAGCGCGAGGACGCCGAGCGGGCCGCCGGCGCCGGCGTAGCCCGCGACGTAGCCGTTGCCGTAGCCGTCGTGTCGGCCGGACGACGATCCCGTCAGCAGCACGCCGAGCGCGTGGTCGCTCCGCCCGGGCGGGTGGCGCACGCCGTCGTCGACCGGGCCGAAGGCGCGCTCCGACTCGAGCGGCAGGGAGCGGAGCGAGGCGAAGTCGAAGGCCGAGATCCCGTCGAGTCGCACGTCGCTCCACGCGTCGCGAACGTCGATCCGCACGTCCCGGTAGGCCGCCGGGTGGTTTTCCAGCAGCTCGATCTCGATCCGGTACTCGTCGCTCGTCGCGTTGCCGCGGATCGTGAACGTCCGCGTGACATGCGACAGGGTCAGCGTGCCGTCGGGCTCCATCAGCTCGATGATCGCGTAGACGGCGCGCTCCGCACCCGACGTGTCCACGTCGATCGACAGGTCCACCGCGCCGTAGAAGCCGTCGCCGTCCGTGTCGCGGTAGAGCGCCACGCCGACGTCGGCGATCCAGGTGTCGTCGTCGAGACGCGTGGCGAAGTAGGGGTCGGCGGTGCGCGATTCCCCGGCGCGCCGATCGTCGGGCCGCGAGGTGTCCGGTGACGGGCGGGTCCGGAGCAGTGCGTCGTGGGCCGCGGTCCGGCCGATCACGACGCCGGCGGCGGCGCGCTCGGCGTCCGCCGCGATGTCCGCCGGATCGGCCGTGTGCCCCTCGCGCACGCGGTGACCGTCGCCCAGGGTCTCGAACGGTGCCTCCGTCCAGGTGGCGGCGTTGCCGGCGAGCGGCAGGACGAGCAGGGCGGCGGCCAGCAGGGCGATCGTTCCGGGGGGCGAGCCCGCGAACGAGCCTGCCGCCGGACCGGCCAGCGGATGGGCAGGCCGGCAGGCGGGCTGGCCGGCGGGCCGGCTGCCGACGGAGCCACCGGCCGCACCGGCGGTCAGGCGGTCGGCACGGGCGAAGCGGACGGCGTGGACGGCGTGGACGGTCGAGAAGGGCGCGAGGATCGGGCGGACGGCGTCGGAAGGGGCGTCCGGCCGCGCATCGGCGAGACGGGTGACCGCGCGGCAGGCGTGTGCCAGGCGGCTCGTGACGGAACGGATCGTCGGGGGCATGGCGTGGTCTCTCGTGGCGGCGTGGCGGCGACTCTGCCCGCCACCGGCTTAACGGGTACTTAATCACGGGCTGGATCGGGGTGAACCGGCCGGGTCCGTGACGTTGACACCCTGACACGAGGCGGTGACAATCCCGAAGCTGCGCCCTTCGGGGCGGGTGCCCGACGGAGCGCGGTACCGGCGCCCGTCCCGGATGCGCGCTCCGCGCGTGCATCCCGGCGAGGCTCACTGACCAGGACAACCCGAGATGGCCAAAGGAGGACAGTCCCTTCAGGAACCTTTCCTGAACGCGCTGCGCAAGGAGCGGATTCCGGTCTCGATCTACCTCGTCAACGGCATCAAGCTGTCGGGCCAGATCGAATCGTTCGACCAGTTCGTCGTACTGCTGAAGAACACGGTCAGCCAGATGGTCTACAAGCACGCCATCTCGACGGTCGTGCCGAGTCGTCCGGTGCGTTTGCCGATGCCGGGCGACGACGAGACCGGCGGCGACTGAACCGGGCGAGAGACACGAGGCACGAGGAGCACCGCAACCGGTCCCGAACGCCGATCCGCGAGTCGGGCCGGCCCGACTCGCCCCTGCGTCGAGGATCCGTCGGCCCGGGGTGTCCGTCCGGTGGCGTCCGGTCGCGAACAACCTGATCCGGCAGTCGGCTCCACTGGCCGCAGGCCCCATCAACCGGGAGTGAACACCACCTTGTTCGAACGTCCCGACAGTGGCGATCGCGCGCTTCTCGTCCACATCGACATCCGCCAGGACAGCGGACGGGTGGAGGGTGGCGGCGTGGGCGACATCGAGGCCGACCGTGCCGAGTTCGCCGAGCTCGCCCGCTCGGCCGGCCTCGAGGTGACCGACGTCGTCACCGGCAGTCGACTGCGCCCGACCGCCCGCCACTTCGTCGGCACCGGCAAGATCGAGGAGATCCGTCTGGCGCTCGCCGCTCACGAGAGCGACGTCGTGCTGTTCGGGCAGCGGCTGTCGCCGAGCCAGGAGCGGAACCTCGAGCGCGAGCTCGACGTCCGCGTGCTCGACCGCAACAGTCTGATCCTCGACATCTTCGCCCAGCGCGCGCGCACCTTCGAGGGCAAGCTCCAGGTCGAGCTCGCCCAGCTGACGCACCTGTCCACCCGCCTGGTGCGCGGCTGGACCCACCTCGAGCGCCAGAAGGGCGGCATCGGGCTGCGCGGCCCGGGCGAGACCCAGCTCGAGACCGACCGGCGGCTTCTCAACGAGCGCGTGCGGATGCTCAGGAAACGTCTCGAGAAGGTGCGCCGCCAGCGCGAGCAGGGCCGCAGCCAGCGCGGCAAGAGCGGCATACCGACCGTCGCCCTGGTCGGCTACACCAATGCCGGAAAGTCGACGCTTTTCAACCGCCTGACCGACGAGCGTGTCTACGCGGCCGACCAGCTGTTCGCCACCCTCGATCCCACGCTCAGGCGCCTCGAGCTCCCGGGCGGCGGGGCGGCCGTTCTCGCCGACACGGTTGGATTCATCCGCGACCTCCCCCATGAACTGGTGGACGCGTTCCGTTCGACGCTGACCGAGACGCTCGAGGCGGATCTGCTCTTGCATGTCGTCGACGACGCCGACGAGGATCGCGAGGCGCGCCGCGCGGACGTCGCCGACGTGCTCGAGGGAATCGGGGCCGCCGAGGTGCCGGAGCTTCTCGTGTTCAACAAGATCGATCTCACGGGGCACTCCGCGCGTATCGAGCGGTCGGAGTCGGGAGAACCGCAGGCGGTGTACGTGTCGGCGGCCCGGAACGAGGGTGTCGCGGAGCTGCTCGAGGCGATCGCCGAGCGATTGTCCGAGGGGCGAAGGAGCGGCTGGTTGCGGCTCGGGCCCGAACGGGGCAGGTTGCGCGCTCAGCTGTTCGAGGCACGCGCGGTGGTCGAGGAGCGGGTCGAGAGCGACGGCGCGAGTCTCGTGCACCTCGACATGGAAGCGGTGGATTTCGCACGACTCGACCGCGAGCATCGTATAAGTGACGACCTGGTCTTCGACGAACCGCCCGACGCGGCGGTCGTGCGAAGCTGACACCACAACGCCGGCTCGTCCGGCCACGGAGCGAACGACTCATATGGCTTGGAACGAGCCGGGCGGCAACGACAACGACCCGTGGGGCAACCGCAAGAAGGGCGCGGGCGGTCCGCCGGATCTGGACGAGGTCTTCAAGAACTTCAAGAAGAAGCTCGACGGCGTGGTCGGCAACAAGCGCGGTCCGCAACGTTCGGGCAGCGGCGGTGGCGGCGGCCTTCCCGGCGGCAACCTCTCCGGCAAGGCGATCGGGGTGGTCGCGGCCGTGCTGGGCGTGCTGTGGCTGCTGTCGGGCATCTACGTCATCCAGCCCGCCCAGGCGGGCGTGGTCACGCAGTTCGGCAAGCACGTCGCGACGACCGGACCCGGTCCGCACTGGCACCTGCCGTACCCGTTCCAGGCGATCGAGCGCGTGGACGTCGAGCAGATCCGCACGGCGCGCCTGACCGACCAGCAGATCCTGACCCAGGACGAGAACATCGTCGACATCGATCTGGCCGTCCAGTACAACATCAACGACGCGGCCAAGTACCTGTTCAACGTCCGCAGCCCCGACCAGACGCTCGAGCAGGTGGTCGAGAGCGCGCTTCGCGAGGTCATCGGCTCGACCGGCCTGGAATCGGTGCTGACCACCGGACGCGACGTCGTCTGGAACACCACGAGCGAGAACCTGCAGAGCGTGCTCGACTCCTACGACGCGGGCGTCAACGTCACCGCCGTCAACCTCGAGCGGGCCCAGCCGCCCGAGCAGGTGCAGGGCGCCTTCTCCGACGCCATCAAGGCGCGCGAGGACAAGGAGCGCTACATCAACGAGGCGCAGGCCTACCGCAACGAGGTCCTGCCGCGGGCCCGCGGTGACGCGCAGCGCGCGATCGAGGAGTCGGAGGGCTACAAGACCCGGGTCGAGCAGGCCGCCCTGGGTGAATCCCAGCGCTTTCTCTCCCTGCTCGGGGAGTTCGAGAAGGCGCCCGGCGTGACCCGCGACCGGCTCTATCTGGAGGCCATGGAGACCGTGCTCGGCAACTCGAGCAAGGTACTGATGGACAACGCCGGTGGCGGCGAGGGGGGCGGCAACAGTCTCATGTACCTGCCGATCGACAAGCTGCTCGAGCAGAACCGCGGCAGCTCGCAAAGCAGCGGCAACGGCGAGCTCAGCAGCTCCGACAACGATTCCCCGCGTTTCACCGACCTGCCGCGCGAGGCGGCCGATATCGCACGCGACGCCCTGCGTTCGCGTGAACGAGGAACCCTGCGATGAACCGTCTGACCAACCCGCTCGTCCTGCTCGGGCTCGCGGTGCTCGTCCTGCTGATCAGCGCCTCGGTGTTCACCGTCAACGAGCGCGAGAAGGCGATCAAGCTCTTCCTCGGCGAGATCACCGAGAAGGAGTACGAGCCGGGGCTGCACTTCAAGGTGCCGTTCCTGGAGAACGTCTACAAGTTCGACAAGCGTATCCTGACGCTCGACGTGCAGCCGGAACGGGTGCTGACGAGCGAGAAGAAGAACGTCATCGTCGACTCGTTCATCAAGTACCGGATCGCCGACGCGGAGACCTTCTACACCCGTCTCGGCGGGATCGAGGCGCGCGCCGACAGTCGTCTGACCCAGTTCGTCCGCGAAGGGGTCAAGGACGCGTTCGGCCAGCGCACGATCCGCGAGGTCGTGTCCTCCGCCCGCTCGACGCTTCGCGAGGAGATCCTCGCCGCCGTCGACGGCCAGGCGGGGAACCTCGGCATCGAGGTCGTCGACGTCCGGGTCAAGAAGGTGGAGCTGCCGGAGGACGTTCGCGAATCGGTCTACCAGCGCATGGAGAAGGATCGGGAGAAGATCGCCCGCGAGATCCGTTCGGAAGGCGAGGAGAGCGCCAAGCGCATCCGGGCCGCGGCCGATCGTATCCGCGAGGAGACGCTCGCGACCGCCTACGCGCAGGCCGAGCAGACGCGCGGCACCGGAGACGCCGAGTCCGCCCGCATCTACGCCGAGGCGTATTCGAAGGATCCGGAGTTCTACAGCCTGTACCGGAGCCTCAGTGCCTACCGCCGCGCGTTCAGCGGCAACGACGTGCTGCTGCTCTCCCCCGATTCGGAGTTCTTCCAGTACTTCAACGGATCGGCCGGCGACCGCATCGGTGGTGTCGGTGGCGGCGCGGGTGGAACGAGCTCGTCGAGCGGCGTGGCGCCGTCGAGCGACGGCAACCGGGTGACGGCGGCGCAGTAGCGTCGTTCGTCGCGTGACGCCGTGCCCTGACCGGGGAGCTCTCGCCCGATGTCGTCCGACATGCTGCCGTCCACGCTGTTCACGGCCCTGGCGCTGGTCCTCGTCATCGAGGGCCTGCTGCCGGCCCTCAGCCCGTCGCTCTACCGCAAGGCCTTCTGGTCGATGGTCAGGCTGCCGAGCGCGCACCTGCGGCTGATCGGCATGTCCAGCATGATCGCCGGCGCCGTCATCCTCACTCTCGTGCGTTGAAGGACCACCATCTCCCGTGACCGATCCGCGCACCGACCGATGGCAGTTGCCGGACGGCGTCGACGAGCTTCTGCCGGACGCGGCCTGGCGGGTCGAGCGCCTGCGTCGCGACGTCGTCGACCGTTGCCGCTCGTGGGGATTCGAGCTCGTCATGCCGCCGCTGGTCGAGTACCTCGACAGCCTGCTGACCGGTTCCGGCGAGACCATGGATCTCCAGACCTTCAAGCTCGTCGACCAGCAGAACGGTCGCACGCTCGGCGTGCGAGCCGACATGACGCCGCAGGTCGCGCGGATCGACGCGCACGCGCTCCGCGGCGACGGCCCGAACCGGCTCTGCTACACCGGCACCGTGCTGCGCGCTCGCGCCGACGGCGCCGGCGGCAGTCGCAGTCCCCAGCACTTCGGGGCGGAGCTGTTCGGCCACGGCGGGTTCGAGAGCGATGTCGAGATCGTCCGCCTGATGCTCGAGACCGTCACCCTGGGGGGACTCGCACCGGAACACCTCCTGCTCGATCTCGGCCATGTCGGCGTCTACCGCGCGCTCGCCGCCGATGCGGCCCTGGGCGGCGACGATGAGGTGCGCGTGTTCGAGGCGTTGCAGCGCGGTTCGGTACCGGACGTGCGCGCGCGTCTCGACGAGGCCGGAGCGACCTCGGCCGCGGCCGAGCGGCTGGCGACGCTGTGCACGCTCCGAGGTGACGTCTCGCTGATCGCGCGGGCGCGCGATGCGCTCGACGGGGCCGGTCCGGAGGTCGCCGACGCGCTCGACACGCTCGAACGGGTCGTCGCGGCCGTCGCCGACAGTCAACCCGGCGTTCCCGTGCTGATCGACCTGGCGGAGCTTCGCGGCTTCCGCTATCACACCGGCATGCTGTTCGCCGTGCACGATGTCTCCGGTGCGACGCTCGCCAACGGCGGCCGCTACGATCGCGTGGGCGAGGCGTTCGGCCGGGCGCGGGCGGCGACGGGGTTCAGCGGCGATCTCAAGCAGCTGGCCGACCGCTCCCGGGAAGCGGGGGCCGGCGCCGGCACGAGCGCCGCCGGCCACGCGATCCACGTGCCCGATCCCGCGGCGCACGGTGCCTGGGGCGAGGTGCAACGCCTTCGGCGCGATGGCGAGCGGGTGCTCTGCGCCCTGTCCGGCGATCCTCGCGAGCGCGAACGCTGCGATCGCGAGCTCGTCCGCCGCGGCGACGCGTGGACGCTTCGCCCGCTCGACCCCCCTTCCGTCCCCGACCTGAGCTGATCCCACACCATGGCTGACAGCGTGCTCGTTCTCGGTACCCAGTGGGGTGACGAGGGCAAGGGAAAGATCGTCGACCTGCTGACCGAGCAGGCCGCGCTCGTGGTGCGTTTCCAGGGCGGCCACAACGCCGGGCACACGCTCGTCATCGGCGACGAGAAGACGGTGCTGCACCTGGTGCCGAGCGGCGTGCTCCGCGAGGGCGTGACCTGCGTCATCGGCAACGGCGTCGTCGTCTCCCCGGAGGCCCTGTTCGAGGAGATGGACATGCTCGAGGCGCGCGGCGTGCCGGTCGCCGAGCGCCTGCGCGTGAGCGGTGCCTGTCCGCTGATCCTGCCGTTCCACGGGGCGCTCGACAAGGCGCGCGAGAGGGCGGCCGGTCACGACGCGATCGGCACGACCGGGCGCGGCATCGGCCCCGCCTACGACGACAAGGTCTCGCGCCGGGCGCTGCGCGTGCACGACCTGACCGATCTCGAGCGCTTCGACGAGAAGCTCGCCTCGCTCTGCGCGCAGCACAACGCGACGCTCGCCCGCTACGACGTGCCGATGGTCGACGCGGACGCGATCGCGGCGGCGGCGCGCGGTTACGCCGAGCGGCTCGTGCCGCTGCTCGACGACGTGCCGGGGCTCATCGCCCGCCACCGCCGGGCCGGCGACAGGATCCTGTTCGAGGGCGCGCAGGGCACGCTGCTCGACGTCGATCACGGCACCTACCCGTTCGTGACCTCCTCGAACACCGTCGCGGGCGCCGCCTGCAGCGGCTCGGGCTGCGGGCCGGACTCGATCGACTACGTGCTCGGCATCACCAAGGCCTACACGACACGAGTCGGTGCCGGGCCCTTCCCGACGGAGCTGTTCGACGACGTCGGCGAGGTGCTCGGGGATCGCGGCAACGAGTTCGGCGCGACCACCGGTCGACCGCGCCGCTGCGGCTGGTTCGACGCGGTCGGCGTGCGCCGCGCGTGCCTCCTGAACGGCGTCACCGGCATCTGCCTGACCAAGCTCGACGTCATGGACACGCTGGAGACCATCCGCATCTGCGTGGCCTACGAGCTCGACGGCGAGAGGCTCGACCATCCGCCCCTCGGCGCCGACGCGCTCGCGCGCTGCACGCCGGTCTACGAGGAGATGCCGGGCTGGCGGGCGAAGACCGCGGGCGTCACGCGGCACGCGGACCTGCCGGAGGCCGCGCGCGCCTACGTGGAGCGACTCGAGGTGCTGGCCGAGGTGGCGGTGCACCTGGTATCCACCGGGCCGGAGCGTGACGAGAACGTGGTCGTCGAGTGGCCGTTCGGCGAGCTGCCGGGCGCCTGACGCGACGGGCTCTGCTCTCGGGGCCGCGGGCCTCGCGCGGCGGATAGCTCGCGCGAGCGGGTTGCCGGCAAACTACTTCGCGTTGGGGAAGAACAGCTGCTCGCCGTCGAGCGTGTAGGCGGCGATCGCGGCCTGACCCTCGTCACCGAGAACCCAGTCGATGAAGGCCTGTCCGGCCTCGGCGTTCACGTTCGGGTGGCGCTCGGGGTTCACGAGGATGACACCATACTGGTTGAACAGCTCGTCGGCGCCCTCGACCAGGATGGCGTGCCCGCGCTTGTTGCCGAACGCGATCCAGGTGCCCCGATCGGTCAGCGCGTAGGCGCCCATGCCGACCGCGACGTTCAGCGTCGCACCCATGCCCGAGCCCGTCTCCCGGTACCAGGTGCCGCTCGCCGCCTCGACGTCGACACCGGCCGCCTCCCACAGCGCGCGCTCCTTCCTGTGCGTGCCGGAGTCGTCGCCGCGCGAGGCGAAGGGCGTGCCGGACGTGGCGATCAGGTCGAGCGACCGGGTGACGTCCTTCGTGCCCGCCACGCCCGCCGGATCGTTCGTCGGGCCGACGATCACGAAGTCGTTGTACATGACGTCGAGGCGCTCGACGCCGAAGCCCTCCTCGACGAACGCCTCCTCGGCGTCCTTCGCGTGCACGAGCAGCACGTCGCCGTCACCGTTCGTGGCGTTCCTGATGGCCTGGCCGGTACCGACCGCGACCACGTTGACGGTGATGCCGCTCGTCTCGGTGAAGGCGGGCAGGATCGCGTCGTACAGGCCGGAGTTGGCGGTCGATGTCGTCGACTGCAGCAGGATCGTCTCGTCGGCGGCCAGGCTCGGACCGGCGAAGGCGATCGTCGCGGCGAGCACGGCGCCCCGGATTCCCGCGGCGGCGGACGGGCGCGTGGCGGACGGGCGCGAGGCGAGCGGGCAGACGCCCGGGGGGCGTGCCGCTGACGGGCGGATGGCGGACGTCGGATGTCTCACGGGCATGTGGATCGGGCTTCGTTGATGATCGGCGAAAGCGGCCGGGCGGACTCGGCGGTGCGGGTCACCAGGCGGCCGGTGAGGTAGTCGCGCGCCTCGTCCGAGCGAGGCTCGGTGAAGAACGTCTCCCCCGGCGTGTGCTCGGTGACGCGGCCGGCGGCGAGAAAGATCACCGAGTCGGCGAGGCGCCGGGCCTGCCCCGCGTCGTGGGTGACCAGCACCACGGCGGTGCCGGCGGTGACGCTGTCGACGACGATGCGCTCGATCGCCTGCGTCGAGGCCGGATCGAGGCTCGCGGTCGGCTCGTCCAGGAACAGGATCTCGGGTTCGGTGGCGAGCGCGCAGACCAGGGCGAGGCGTTGCTGCTCGCCACCGGACAGGCGTCGGGCCGGCGTGCGCTCGCGACCGGTGAGCCCGGCGAGTGCGAGCAGGGTATCGGCGCGCGCCGCGCGGCCGGCCCGATTCGAGCCGGGGACGAGCCTCAGCACGAAGTCGAGGTTGTCGTGGACCGAGCGTCGGAGCAGGGCGGGGCGCTGGAACACGAACGCCTGGCGACGGCGCACGTCGGCGTCGGGCGGCCGGCCGTTCCAGCGGATCGACCCCGCGCTCGGTGCGATCAGGCCGTTGAGCAGGCGCAGGAGCACGCTCTTGCCCGCGCCGTTCGGTCCCATGATGGCCGTGCAACCCGCGCGCGCCTCGAGTGCCAGATCGATCCGGCGCAGCAACGGCGTGTCACCGACGTGCCACGAGAGATCGTGCACCGCGAGCGGCAGCAACGGACTCGCCGGCGCGGCCCGCGCGCGTCCCGGCGCTCGCGACGAAGTGCTCACGGTGGTGCGCTCACGCGCGCGCGGACACGCGGATCGTGTCTCGCGAGAGGCCCGCGACGCAGGCGTTGACCCCGAGCGCGAGCGTGACCAGCACGATGCCCAGCGCGAGGGCGAGGGCGAGCTCGCCGCGCGAGGTCTCGAGTGCGATCGCCGTCGTCATGACGCGGGTCAGGTGATCGATGTTGCCGCCGACGACGATCACCGCCCCGACCTCGGCGATGGCGCGGCCGAAGGCGGCCAGTGCCACGGTCGCGAGCCCCGGACGGGCGTCGACGAGCAGCGTCGTCACGACGGTGCGGAGCGGCAGCGCCAGGGAACGGAAACGCTCGTCGTACTCGGCGTGCAGCGGCGCCAGCACCTCGCGGGTCAGCGCCGTGACCAGTGGCGTGATCAGCACGCTCTGCGCGACGATCATCGCCGCGGGCGTGTAGAGCAGGCCGAGCGTGCCGAGCGGGCCCGCGTTCGACAGCGCGAGGTAGACCACCAGGCCGACGACGACCGGTGGCAGGCCCATCAGGGCGTTGACGACGATCAGCGCGACGCCACGCCCGGGGAAACGGGCGATCGCGAGCGCCGCGCCGAGCGGAAGCCCGATCGCGCAGGCGATGGCCACGGCGCTCAGGCTGACCCGGAGCGACAGTCCCACGATCTCGAACAGGTCCGCGTCGCCCGCCAGCACGAGCGCGACGGCGAGGCCCAGCGCCTCGGTGATCTCGTGCATTTCGTGTCGGAACGTGCCGTTCGGTGCGGTTTCGTGTCGTAGATTGCAGAACGGGTGGCGGCGATGCAAGGTGTTCCTGCGTACCGGTGGAACCGTGGCTCCGATCGGCCCTGTCAGGTCCGGCTCGTGTCCGGCTCGTGTCCGGCTCGTGTCCGGCTCGGGACCGGCCCGGGACCGGCCCGGGTCCGAAGCGGACGCTTCGTCGGCTCCGGGACGGGGCGGCCACCGATGCGAACCCGCGGGCCCGGATTCGAGGCGGGACTGTTGTCAGGAAGGATGAGAGTGGCCGAGGACGTCGAACACGAGTACCTGACCGCGCGCGAGCTGGCGCATCTGCTGCGCGTTCGCGAACGCAAGGTCTACGAGCTCGCCGCCGCCGGCGACGTGCCGTGCTCGCGGGCGACCGGCAAGCTGCTGTTCCGGCGGGCGGCCGTGGACGCGTGGATCACGCGCGCGAGTACCGGCCCCACGCAATCCTCTTCGCCCGCGCGATCCGAGGTGTTCGTCGGCAGCCACGATCCGCTGCTCGACTGGGCGCTGCGGGAATCGGAGGCCGGACTCGCGAGCCTCTTCGACGGCAGCCTCGACGGGATCGAGCGCTTCGCCGCGCGCGATGCCATCGCGGCCGGGCTGCACGTTCCGGACGATGCGCTCGCCTGGAACGTGCCTCTGGTGCGCGCGCGGTTCGCCGCGGAGCCGGTCGTGCTGATCACGTTCGCGCGGCGCACGCGTGGTCTGATCGTGCCTGCCGGCGACGCGCCGACCGTTCACGGCATCGCCGATCTCGCCGGGCGGCGGGTGGTGCCCCGTCAGGCCGGAGCGGGCAGCCAGATGCTGTTCGAGCGGCTCGTCGCACGTGCCGCCGTGGCCGCCGACGCGTTCGAGCGTGTCGCCGTGGCGCGAACCGAGAGCGACGCGGCACTCGCGGTCGCCGAGGGGCGGGCCGACATCGCGTTCGGACTCGCCGGTCCCGCCCGCCAGCTCGGACTCGGGTTCGTGCCGATCGCCGAGGAACGCTTCGACCTGCTGGTGGATCGACGCGAGTGGTTCGAGCCGCCCCTGCAGCGACTGGCCGGGTTCTTCGCCACGAGGGCGTTCGAGAAACGCGCGGCGGCGCTCGGAGGCTACGCCATCGACGGGATCGGCACGGTGCGGTTCAACGGGAGCGCGTGATCCGGCACCAGCCGTCTCCCGATCGGCCGTGCACGATTCGAAGCCCCGTCCATCGATCGACCTAGTCAGGCTCTCGGGCAGCTCGGTACGGGATCGCCGTGGCGAGCGCCGCCCCGACACCGCGAAGCCCGAGCGCCATCGTGTCGAGACTCCCGCCCGGCAGCGGCACGACTACACGAACAGGAAGGGCGCGACGATCTTCACGAAGCCGAGTCGCATCGCCTCGATCGCGGTCTCGTTCGGCTGGGCACCCGCGATCGTCGCCCCCGCATAAGCGGCGAGCGCGACCGGTGGCGTGATCGCCGACAGGAGCCCGTAGTCGAAGATGACCATGTGCGCCGCGATCAACGGCACGCCGAACCGAACGAGCGCCGGGGCGACCAGGAGCGCGAGCAGGAGATAGGCCGCCGAGGTCGGCATGCCGAGCCCGAGCACGAACGAGGCGAGCATGGTCAGCAGCAGCACCAGCAGCAGGCTGTCGCCGCCGACGTCGAGGCTCAGCGTCGAGATCTGCAGGGCGAGTCCGGTCAGCGTCAGCACGCCGATCAGGATGCCGGCGATCGCGACCGCGGCGACCACCGGCATGATCGTCACGAGCGTGTCGACGCAGACCTGCAGCAGCGCCCTCGGGCCGATGCGGGTGTGCCGCGAGCATGCCGAGAGCACGAGCGCCGCGGCGAATGATCGAGACGTACTCGACGTACAGGTAGGGGCCGGCGATCGCGGCGCCGCCCGCGAGCAGGTACAGCACGAGTCTGGTCGCGCGTCGGTCCGTTCTCGCCGCGGCGACGAGCAGCCCGCAGCTCGCGACCGACGAGTAGAACAGTGAGCGCAGCAACAGGGCCGTGATTCCGCCGAACCTTCGCCGGTCGCTCCATCCAGTCGACCTTCATCTCGATGCCGGCGATCAGGAACGGGTTCGTGCATCGGAGCGGGCCGCCGGCGTGTTCCGCGCCATCGCGACGGTGGCGTCCTGATGTGGACAGGTCGGCGACCCGGCCTGACTCGCGTCGCCTGCCGGCCGATCCGGTGTTCGGCGTCCTGTGATACGTTTCCCGGTAGCGGTACGTCGAAGTTTCTCGTGATGCCACGCCGAACCGGAGAAGACGACATGTCACTTACCGTGCACCGCCCGCCCGCAGCGCCGGTGATCGCGCCCCCGGCTTTCGCTCCCCCGCTCGTCGCGCTCTGCGCGCTCGCTCTCTCGGGCTCGACGTTCGCCGACACCACCGACGTGACCTGGCGCGACACGGTCACGATCGAGAAGCAGGGCGCGCACTGCGTCGACGATCCCAACTGCTTCAATCGCTATCACCCGGCGATACCCACGGTGAGCGCGGCGAAGCCGGGGGACGACATCGTCTTCCACACTCGCGACGCGCTCGACACCGATCTCGCCTTCGATTCCAACGCCGACGATCTCGCGGCGGTCGATCTGAACCTCGTGCATCCGATGACCGGCCCCGTCTCGATCGAGGGCGCCGAGCGCGGCGACGTGCTCGCCGTGACGCTGCTCGACATCGAGCCCGACCAGTTCGGCTACACGGTCATCGTGCCGGGTTTCGGCTTCCTGCGCGACGTCTACACCGAGCCCTTCCTCGTCAACTGGCGCCTCTCGCGCACGCATGCCGAGTCCGATCAGATGCCCGGCGTGCACGTGCCCTACGAAGCCTTCATGGGGTCGGTCGGCGTGCTGCCCGGACCGCCCGAGATCGAGTCCTGGCTCGCGCGCGAGACGGCGCTGGCCGAGGCCGCCGGCGTCGCGCTGCCGCCGGAGCCCACCGGTGCGCTGCCGAGCGCGGTCTGCGGACCCGAGGGCAGTCATCCCGCCGAGTGCCTGCGCACCATCCCGCCGCGCGAGAACGGCGGCAACATGGACGTGCAGCAGATGCAGATCGGCACCACGATCCTGCTGCCCTGTTTCGTCGACGGCTGCGGGCTGTTCGTCGGCGACGTGCACTTCGCGCAGGGCGACGGCGAGGTCTCCGGTACCGCGATCGAGATGGGCGCCGTGGTGCGCGTCAATACCGAGATCAGGAAGGGCGAGGGCGAGTTCATCACGAGCCCCGAGGTAGAGGGCGGCGCGCAGATCCGGAACATGGAGCCGACGAGCTTCCATCAGACGGTGGGGCTGCCGCTGAAGAAGGCGGGCGAGGTGCCTCCGCCCCTGCAGTACCTCGAGAGCGAGAAGATCGCCGATCTCGAGAACCTCTCGGAGGACCTGACGCTCGCCGCGCGCGACGCGCTGGTCAAGATGATCGATCACATCGTGCGCGAGCACGGGCTGAGCGAGGAGCAGGCCTACATCCTCGCGAGCGTCGCGGTGGACCTGCGTGTAGGGCAGGTGGTCGACGTGCCCAACTACGTCGTCACCGCCGTGCTGAACGAAGGCGTGTTCGTCGACGAGTAGCGGGCACGCGCGCATCGCGCCGGGCGAGGCGTCGTCGTGCGTCGTCGGAACTTCACCGCCGCCCTGCTGCTCGGCACGGCGCTCGGGACGAGCGCGCTCGCGCCGCGGGCACGGGCACACACTCCCTACCGCCAGTGGCAGGTGTACCGCCGCAAGCACCTGCTGATCGGCTGCCACAAGGAGGACATGGCCGGCTACGCGCTGGCGAAGGAGGCGGTCGCGATCCTCGACGAGCACCTGCCCGCGGCCCGGGCGCGCGTCGCGCGCGGACCGACGCCGGGGCGGCTGGCGAGTCTGCTCGGCACCGAGCAGATGGACGTGGCACTGCTCGGCGAGGCGGACGCCGCGGCGATGGTGGAGGGTCGCGGCCGCTTCGCCCCCTACGGCGCGATCGAGCTGCGAACGCTGCTCGTCGCGCCCGGGCGCGTCCTCGTCGCCCGGGCCGACTTCCCCGAGCGGCACGCCTGGCTGGTCTCCGACGCCCTCGACGGATGGCCTGCGGGCGTCGTGCCGGATGCACCGGCGCTGCCCGTCCTGCCGTGGCATCCCGGTGCCGAGCGTCGCCGGCAGGGCCGGCCGGTACCGGCGGCGGACGCCTCGGGGTAGGGCCGGCCGCGGTACGGGATCCGCCCCGTTCCGGATCGCCGGGGAGTTTGCCGGGCGCCTCGTCAGGTCGGCCCGGCCTTCTCGAGCCGGGTCAACAGCGCCTGTGCGTGCGCGTGCCGATGGCGCGATTGCCGGAACAGCGCCGGCAGCTTGCGCAGCTGCAGCACGTACGGTCGCCCCTGCCGTCGCGTTTCGTGCGAGACGGGCAGCTCCCGCTCGTCGATCTTGCGGTGCAGATGTCCGCGACGGGCCGCGGCGAGCGGCAGGTCGAGCGACCGCTGCTCGCGCGCGCCGAGAAAGCTCGCGAGCCGTTGGCAGTCCTCGCACGCGCAGTCGAGCTCGGCGTCGATGCGCCAGTCGTCGTCGACGCGTGCCGAGCGCGCGAGCGCCGCGCGCAGCACGTCCGCGGTCCGCCGTCGCAGGACGAGGAGGCTGTCGGCCACGCGCTCGTCCCGCGAGGCCGTCGACAGGCTCGCCAGATGCTCGACGACGCGTACCGTCACGTCCGGTTCGTAGTCGTCCAGATCTTCGCGCAGTGCGTCGAGCACGGCGACTCCGGCCGCCGGATCGCCGAGCGCCCGGGTGGCCTCGAGCAGGGCGACGAGCCCGGCCACCTCGCGATCGACGGCCGCCTCCCGCCGCGACGGGGTGCGCGTGTCGTGAAGCACGGCGTGCACCGCGCGCAGCTGCGCGTGCAGGTGCTCGAAGAGCGCCGGAAGGACGTCCGCCCAGACACCGTCGTGGGTATCGCGCGCCTGCTCGCAGAACGTCGCGAACGTGCCGAGCCACGCGACCTGCTGTCCCGGGGACACGGCGAAACGCTCGGCGTGGCGACGAGGTCGCGCCGCCGATTCCGCGGTGGAGGTCGATGAGGGGCGTTTCTCGATCGGCGACGACGTTCCCGTCCAGCGGGCCACCAGCGCGCGCCGGAATTCCGGGCCATGGCGTGCGCCGAGGGCGAGCAGCGCCGGCAGGCTCCGCGGCTCGATCGCGACGAGCCGGAAGCGCGACAGGATCTCGACGGCGAGGGCCGTGTCGTCGAGCCGCGGGCACAGCGCGAGCGCGTCGGCGAAGGTGTCGCCATTCGTGCTCGGCTCGTGCGGGAACCAGTCCTCGAGGGTCGCGAGGACGGTCTGGCGAGCCGCGACGATCTCGTCCTCGTCGCCACCGGCCGTCGCACGCAGAAGCTCGCGCAAGAGCGTGCCCGGCCCCATGTCGAGCAGCACGCGATGGTGCTCGCGCGCCGGCCACAGCACGATGGCTGAGCGGCGGTAGCTGCGCTCGAGCGTGTTGCCGTAGTTGCCCGTGTAGCCCTCGAACTCCTGATGATCGGGCTCCGCGCCGTCGAGCACCTCGATCCGGCAGAGCTCGCTCTCCCAGGCGTGCAGCGAGGGGAAGTCCGGACGCTCGTCGCCGACGCCGAGCCAGTCCTCGAGTCTGGCGCCGCGCTCGATCAGATCGTTCAGCTCGTAGTCGTCGTCGCCCCCGCCGCCGTACTCCTCCTCCCAGGCATCCCAGGTCTCGTCGACGGTCACGAGCGCGAGCCAGGGGCGTAGATCGAGCGCCAGGGCGGCGTAGCGCAACGCGAGTGCGCGGTCGACATCACCTCCCTTGAGGCGCGACCAGGACAGGCTACGGCTGCTGTACTCGTGATCGAGCAGGCAGACCAGCTTCTCCGCGCGATCGGAGCGGAAGCGTCCGACCGGCACCTTCGCCGATTCGTCGAAGAGTCCGCCGACCGCGCCCACGAGTGCGTTCAGACCTTCCTCGTGGGTCACGCGCGGCGGCGCGTCCGGCGTCACCGACGTGAAGTGCAGCTGGTAGCTCAACACCACACGCGTGCCCGCGGTGACCGGTCTCACCTCGTGGAGGCAGTCGGCGTAGAAGGCGAGCAGGGTCAGTGCGGGGGCCGCGTTCGCGCGTGGTGCGACGAAGCGGCGCGCCTCGCCCTTGTGCTCGACGACGAGCGTGCCGCCGCGGTGCGCGGAGGGCAGCACGACGACGAGCGTGCCGAGCATGTCGTCATCGCGCTCCGTGTCACGGTGCGGGAGGAAGAACTGGCCCTTCCCGTAGACGAGCAGCTTGTGCAGCCGTGCCTCGAGCGTACCGTCGGGCAGACCGAGCTGCGCACGAATATCCTCCAGCGCGGGCGTGAGGTGCCGCTTCCAGCGACGCCGGTCGATGCGCACGCGGCTGCGCGCGATCTCCCCGACGTTCCGCACCTTCGGGTCGCGGAGCGTCCGTTTGCCGAGGCCGAAGGGGGCGGGTCGGGCAACCTCGGCGAGCGCCTTCGCCTGCGCCGTCGAGAGCGGCAGGGGAATGTCGCCGACGCCGTCGACGGCGAGCTCGAGGGCATCGACCGGGAGTGTCAGACGGCAGGCGAAGTCCGCCGTCGAGGCCTGCTCGAACGCGTCGAGTGCGGTGGATACGTCTCGCATCGAGCTCATGCCCGAGGATCTTCTCACGCTCTCGCGCTCTCGTCACGACGCGGCTGGCGCGACGCACGGGAGGCACGCGATGGAGCCGTCGCGCATCCTCGGCATCCCGAAGGCGAGCACAGCGGACGTTCGATCGTTCGCCGAGCGCTACATCAAGTAGGGTATCGGGTGGTGGAGCCGGCCGCGGGCGGTCGGTTCCGCCGAGCCTCTTTTCCGAATTCAGGAGACCAGTGTCATGTCCGATCGCCCCTTGTGGTTCGACGGCAGCATCATCGGTGCGATCTTCGCGCTCGTCGTGCTTCCCGCGTCGGCCGACAGCGGAACGTTCCTGCTCAACCTGATCGCGCTGGCGTGCTTCGTCGCGCCGATCGTCTTCGCCGTCCGCGACGGAGACCTGCGAACATCCGGAGACGCTCGGGACTTCTCTGCCTGAGCGGATTCGTCGATTCGAGAATGACGAGCGAACCTTTCGTCGTCGCGGGTCGAGCCAACGGTCCGCGCGCCGGCGAGAACGTCGATCCGGAACGCTCCGTCAGCCGGCGATCGTGGGGTCATAATCGAGCGCGCTTGCGCGCCCAGTCGACGTGGCGGCGATGGGACGCCGGAACGGTGACCCATCAACGTCCATAGATTGATATAACAATCAATCAGTTAAAGATATTTCTGGTAACTTCTCAAAAACCCGGGGCAGAGGCTCGCTCGCGCACCAGCTGTGACAGCGGAGGAATCGATGACTCCGGCACGCACAATCGGTCGTGCAGAAAGTCCCAGAACGAGATGCCCAGCTTTCGAC
>Ga0209303_1000081_pt1 | contig 118534 bp, 104 predicted proteins | sample SidtaG_3_FD_187449 | JGI IMG/M metagenome (GOLD analysis project Ga0209303, IMG submission 187449) | Marine algal microbial communities from Sidmouth, United Kingdom - Sidmouth_Asex1 metaG (SPAdes) (version 2) | ecosystem: Host-associated > Algae > Red algae > Unclassified | place: Sidmouth...
ACCCTCACGCCCCCTGGCAGCGCGGGACGAACGAGAACTTCAACGGGCTCCTACGCCAGTACTTCCCGAAAGGGACCGATCTGTCGGTGCATTCCCAACAGCACCTCGACCACGTTGCTCGCGAGCTTAACGAACGACCACGCGCCCGCCACCAATTCCTGACACCATCAGAAGTGTTCGAAACCAAATTCGGTGCACCCACCACTTGAGACCAAGCTGACCCGGGGCGTTACTGCGTGACAGCGGCGAGGTGGTCGTTGATCTGGCTGCGCTCGGCGAGGACGGTGTCGATGTCGGCGATCACGGTTTCGTCGACGATGTCGGCGACGCCACCGAGCAACAGCTTGCGCGCCCGGCCGCCGCGTCGCGTGGCGCCGATGTTCACCGGGATCTTCACGATCAGTGCAAGCAGGAGGCCGACGAGCAGGCCACCGAGGACGAGCAGGCTCGGCAGCGGGATCCACTCCCATCCGGGCGTGTCGATCAGCAGCGGGTCGGTGTCGAGTTGGAAGAACCCGCCCAGGACGGCGACGACGAGGAGCCACAGGGCACCGACGATCGCGACCAGGGTGACGAATCGTTGCAGCGCAGCGACCGGCCCCCACCAGGTGGGTCGCTTGGTCGCAGTGCGCGCCGTGCTCTGGGTCACCGACGTGAGTCGGGACGTGAGGTCGGGCGACCGCTCGGCGGCGACCGAGCGGACGGCGGTCGGCCACGGTGGCGCCAGGTCGGACGACGCCGCCTCGGCGACGTCGCGCAGCGCGAGGTCGATCTCCGAGCGCGCCACCGGGCTCGCCGACGCTCGCGGCAGTTCGCTGATCGGGTGGCGCCGTCGGAGCCGTTCGACGAGTTGCACGGGCGGCCACCCCATCGCCATCCGGCCGTCTTTGCGGAACTGGGCGGCGACGATCTCGCCGGCGTCGTCGGCGCCGGCGGCACGGCCGAGACGGTCGATCAGGTCGCGTCGCGCCTGCTTGGAAACACCATCCGACGAGCCGGTGGGGGCGAGCGTCGACGCGACCTCACGCAGGTCGGCCCCGAGTCGGTCGACGACGGCGCGACGCAGGTCGACGGCATCGGTGATCACACCGTCGACGTCGGCGAGACCATCACCGGCGAGCACCGAGGCGGCGTGGACGTGCGGATCGGCGACACCGTCATCGACGAGGCGACGGTGCAGATCGGCGACCACGGCATCGCGCTGGTCGGCCGGGACGGTGTCGATCTTGTTGATCACGAAGTGGAGGACCTCGCCGTGGCCGGCGAGCGGTCGAATGTAGTCGTCGTGCAGCGCCTGGTCGGCGTACTTCTGCGGATCGGTCACCCACACCATGGCGTCGACGAGTTCGACGAGGCGGTCGACCTCGGCGCGGTTCGACGCCTCGGTCGAGTCGAAGTCAGGGAGGTCGATGAGAATCAGCCCGGAGCGTCCGGGTTCGCTGGTCGTGACGTGATGGCGACGACCGATGGCGAGCCAGTCGAGCAGTCGGTCACCGGCTCCTGGCCCGTCACCCCAGATGGCGGCATGAGCGACGCCGGTCGTCGGCCGACGCACACCGACGTCCGATACATCGCTTCCGACGAGTGCGTTGAACAGCGACGACTTCCCGACGCCCGTCGATCCGGCGAGCGCGATCACCGTGTGGTCGAGGCCGTGGCCCATCCGGCTGCGTGCCTTGGTGATCGAAGCCCGAGCGGCCGCGACCGTGGTCGGGTCGACGTACGCCGACGAGAGTTCGACCGCCTGCTCCAGTGCGTCGACCCGATCGGTCAACGACGCCGTCGACGCATCCCTCACGTGGAGCCCCTGCGCTCCCACGACGAGATGACGGCGTTCGACGCGTGCTGTAGGCGACCCGTACGCGCGCCACCCTCGGCGTCGTCGCCAGAAGCGCTTGCGGGTCCGTCGCCGTCGTCGAACGAGCGATCGCCCGACCGGAGGAGTGCGTCGAAACGAGAGCGCTCGACCTCGAAGAGACCGACGAGTCGGAGGCGGAGGTCGTCGCGTGCCGCCTTCACGAGGTCGCGCACAGCGTTCTCGCCGAAGATCGCGGTCAGCAGGGTCTGGCCGACCGCTGCGGTACCGGCAGCGACTCCCGCCTCGGCCCCGGTGACGCCGCCGGTCTGGGAGAACACGCCGATCATCACGGCCACGCCGACGCCGTTGACTCCGAGCGTGAGGGCGCGTGCGACGGCCAGTTTGTTGCCGGCACGGTCCTGGACGAGTTGTAGAACGGAGTCCTGCCACTGGTCGAGCTCGCGTTCGAGCCGGTCGGGCAGGCCCGCCGTCGGACGATCGATCCCGCGCTCCGCAGTGGCGAGGACGGAGGCGCCCGGAGCGGTCGATTCCCACGCATCGACGGTGGCGAGAGCAGCGCGGTCGGCGTGGTTGCGGACGAGCGTGGCGAGGTTCGACTCGAGTTGTTCCTTCGCCGCTTCGCTCGGCACGGGCTTGCCCGACACCAGCGACCAGATGCGTGCGCGTACTTTGCTCACACCCTGCTGCAGCCGCTCCATGAACGCACTCGTCCCGACGTGTTCGCGCCAGCGGTCGAGCACTTCGCCGCGCAGCAGCGTCCCGTTGCCGAGTTCGTCGTCGAGTTCGGCGAGCGCGTCGCCGTAGATGCGGCGGGCGGTGGTGTCGAGTTCGGCGACGGCGGCCAACTGGTCGTCGAGCGCGGTCTGCACGACGTCGACCCGATCCGGGATCGACCGGAGCGCTCCACCGAGGGTGGTGCGGATCACGTCGTCTCGACTCTCGTCGTCGGCGATCAGGCCACCGAGCCACGAGCGCAGTTCGGCAATCGACGCCTCGGTCAGTCGTCCGTCGACCAGACCGCCCTCGACCGTGCTGCCGTCGGCGGTCGTTCCCTCGACTGTGTCGGTCGCTGCGTGTGTCGGAGCGTCGGGCGCCGACTCCTCGATCGCGAAGATCGGGACGTCGACGAGACCGTTCTGGCGCAGCATGTCGCCGAGGTGAGTGGCGACCTCGTCGCTGGCGCCCGGCGGAATCCGGTTGATCACGACCGCCATGGCCACCGCGCGCTCGCGCCCTCGGCGGAGGTACTCCCACGGCACGGCGTCGGCGTAACGGGCAGCGGTCGTGACGAACAGCCAGGCGTCGGCGGCGCCGAGCAGTTGGGTGGCGAGTTCGTGATTGGCGGTCTCGACCGAGTCGATGTCAGGCGCGTCGAGAAGTCCCAACCCGGCCGGCACGCGATGGTCGACGACGAGGTGGACCCCGGCTCCGGTCGGCCGCTCCCCGGTGCTGCGCGGCAGGTCGGGCAGGACACCGCCGTCGAGGAACCACGGACGGTCGGCTGCGTTGCACACGAGCACGGGCGTGCGGGTCGAGGGTCGCAAGACACCGGCGAGCGACACCTCGGCGCCGACCAGCGAGTTGGTGATCGTCGACTTGCCGGCACCGGTCGATCCGCCGAGGACGACGAGCAGCGGAGCGTCGAGCCGGGCGAGTCGTGGGAGGAGGTAGTCGTCGATCTGGCCGACGAGCTCCTCGTGCGCCTCGACGCCTCGGACTGCGCTGTCGAGTGGGAGCGACAGGTCGACCGAGTCGAGAGCAGCGCGGAGCTCGTGCAGCGCGTCGGCGGTCGGGTTCACGACGGCGATCCTACGGACTCGTGACCACCCGACGAGCCGAGCGTGCTTGCTCGCTGCGTACCAGGCAGCGTCGACCGAGTGGATCATCGACGGTTGCTTTCGAGCTGGCCGGGTACGCCGACCGCGTCGTTCGGCGATCGAAAGGACACGACACATGAGCACCAGCACCATCACCTCGAATGCAGGACCCACCCCGGTCGGACTGGAAACCTACGACTCGGGCGGCGACGGACGACCGGTCGTCCTGATTCACGGTTGGCCGCTGAGCGGGCACGCGTGGCGTCCGCAGAAGTACGTGCTCGAGAGCGTCGGGTACCGGGTGATCGCGTTCGACCGTCGTGGGTTCGGCGAGTCCGACCAGCCCTCCGACGGGTACGACTACGACACGATGGCCGGCGACGTGCGTGAGATCGTCGACGACCTCGGGCTAGTCGACCCCGTGCTCGTCGGGTTCTCGATGGGCGGTGGTGAGGTTGCTCGCTACGTGGGCCGCTTCGGCACCGAGGGGCTCGGAGGTGTGGTGTTCGCATCGGCCGTTCCGCCGTTCCTGCTGAAGACCGACGACAACCCCGACGGCGGTCTCCAGGACGCCGACATCACCGGTATGAAGCAGGGACTGTCCGACGATCGGGGCGGCTTCTTCGAGCAGTTCTCGAAGAACTTCTACACCGCGGGTGGGGGGTTGAAGGTCGACGAGAGTGTGACCACGACGTGGCGCGACCTGGCGGCACCCTGCTCGACCGAGGCCGCGCTCGCCTGCATCGACGCGTTCGGGCGGACCGACTTCCGCGACGACCTCGCGAAGATCGACATCCCGACACTCGTGATCCACGGCGACAGTGACGACATCGTGCCCATCGCGGTGAGCGGTCAGCGAACCGCCGACTCGGTGAAGGGCGCACAGCTGGTGGTGATCGAAGGCGGCCCGCACGGCATCCTCGACAGCCACCCCCGCGAGTTCAACGAAGCACTGCTCGGCTTCCTCGACTCCCTCTGACGGGTCGACGCAAGTCCTACCCCGCTCGTGTTGTGCGCCTGGGGACTCGAAGCTCTCAGGCGGCGCGAGACGGTGGCCGACAAGACGTTTCCCACGCGGACGAGCGCGGCATCGATCGTCCGAACGAACGAGTCAGGCACCGATCGTTTCTTGACCGGCAGAGCTGGCCTGTCGGCTTCGGGTCAGGCTTGTTCGATGTGGTCGCCGAGGAGTTGGGCGACGCGGAGGTGCTCGGGGATCCGTTCGACGCCGATGGTCTGGTCGATCACTTCGTTCATGTGCCAGATCCGGCGCTCCTGGTACGAGATCGGGACACTCGAGTAGAGCGGTGAGTTCATCGCTCGACTCATGGGGTTCAGGTTCTCGATGTCTTCGTCGATGATCGTGGCGAAGCTGGCGACCCGCCGCTCCCATGCGTCGGTGTCACCGACGTTCTCGGGCGCGGAATAGTAGTAGATCCTGATGTTCGTCCTGCACGGACCATCGGGGAAGAACAGCATCCAGGGGAACCCGAACGCGGCCACCGGGGTGATCACGTTCGGAAAGATCGTGAACGAGTAGCTCGCCGAGTGGACGATCGGATGGACGGTGTCGATCGGTGCGAAGCCGTGCGGATCGGGCAGCACCCGGAAGTCGCGAAACGATGTCATCCCCGCCGCTTCGACGACGTGCTTCGAGTACGGCACGACCATGCGTGAGTTGCCGTGCGCCAGAAGCCCCATCGTGGCGCCGCGCGAATCGAGATCGGTCGAACCGCCGCGATCGTGGATGAAGCGGAAGTGGTACACCTCCTGGAACGCTTCGACGGCGACCTTCCAGTTGCAGTCGACCACTCGGTGATCGGTGGCGACCACTTCCAGTCGCTCGGTCTGGAACTGCTCCATCTCGACAGCGACCTGGCCGAGGAAGTCGAGCAACGGCTGCGGGTCTGCGGCGACGTTCACCCACACCCAGCCGCCCCACGTGTCGCACGAGATCTCGGGGAGCCCTTTGTCGTCCTTGCACAGGCCGGGGAAGTCCCGCTCGTCGGTGACCGCGATCAAGCGACCGTCGGTCGTGTCATAGGTCCACGCGTGGTACTGGCACCGCAGATTCCGAACGGTGCCGGTCGGCTCGCGCACGACCGGAGCGCCTCGGTGCATACACGTGTTGGAGAAGCATCGGATACGACCATCACGACCGCGCACCAGCAGGAGCGGTAGCCCCAGCTCGTCGAACAGGACATAGCTCCCGTTGTCGGGGAGATCGCTTTCGCGTCCGGCACAGATCCAGGAGTTTCGCCAGAGGTGTTCCTGCTCGAGGTCGAAGAACTGGCGCTCGGTGTATCGGCTCGCCGGGATCTCGGGGAAGATCGGGAACCCCTCGGGCGGCCCGGTGCGTTCCATCTCCCACTGCATCTGGTCGGCCAACCGTTCGACCAGCGCATCGTCGAGCCCGAACTCACCCATCCGTCGACGGTACCGAGCGGGCAGTCACCGGATCTCACCGAACGACGCACCCTGCCGCACCGGTGGCGCCCGATGACGCAGGCGGACTCGGGGCCGATCGTGCGACCCGACTGCATGGGCGTCCGCTGGTCTGTGCGAACCTGACGGCGTGATCGCTCTCATCGACTCCACGTTCGAGACCGGATCGGTGTCCTTTACACCATGCCGAGCGACATGTATGCGACCTGTCCGACGCAGTGCAGGACTCTGACCATGGCCAAGATGCGCGAACTCGTCCCGGTCGATGCCGACTATGCGACGGGCGGACCGAACCAGAACACGATCGTGCAGCCGATCGGCGTGTCGGCGTCCACGTTGTTCAATTGCCTCGCCGACGGACCAGCGTGGAACGAGTGGCTCGGGATCGAGGTCGAGTGGACATCGCCCGAACCGCACGGAGTCGGCACCACACGCACCGTCACGACGGGGAACGGCCAGAGGATCGACGAGTACTTCGTCGCGTGGGACGCCGGTGAGCGCATGGCGTTCCGCTTCGATCGCACGACACTGCCGATGAACGCCTTCGCCGAGCAGTACGACTGCGTGTCGACCGGCGACGGCCGATGTGAACTCCGGTGGAGCTACGCCTACGAATGGGGCGGTCCGCTTCCCTCGGTCTTGGGGAAGTTGTTCGGCGTCGGCTTCGGGCTGATGGCCAAGCGCTCGGCCAAGAAGCTCGCCGCGCTCCTCGAAGGCGACCCCGACCGCTTCGCCTGACCGAGCGTCTCAGGTGGTGAAGCGCGTGTCGAGGTCGATGATCTCGGGCAGGCCGATGGTCTCGGTGAACTCCTCGAACGGCATCATCTCGTCGACGAAGGGAGTCGGCGTGCCGTTCTGGCGCAGCGCCCCGAGGTAACGCTGCATCGCAGCGGTGGCCGAGAGCAGCGTGCCGATCGGCGTGATGATGATGGCGAATCCGAGCGCGGCGATCTCGTCGTAGGTGAGTGGCGGTGTCTTGCCGCCCTCGACCCAGTTGAACAGCAGGGGCACACCGGCGAACTCGCGTGCGACCCGCTCGACTTCGTGCCCACCCTGGAGGGCTTCGACGAACAGCACGTCGGCACCGGCCTCCACGCAGCCGTGGGCTCGGCGGATCGCCTCGTCGAGGCCGAGCGGTGCTCGGGCGTCGGTCCGGGCGATCAGGACGAGGTCGGCATCGCGCCGAGCCGCAGCCGCGGCGCGCACCTTGGCGACCATCACGTCGGCGTCGACGACCTGCTTGCCATCCATGTGGCCGCACTTCTTCGGAAGAACCTGGTCCTCGATGTGCAACCCGGCGACACCCGTGCGCTCGTACTGCTGCACGGTGCGCACCACGTTGATCTCGTTGCCGTATCCGGTGTCGGCATCGGCGACGATCGGCACGTCGACGGCATCGACGATCCGACGAACGTTGTCGACCATCTCGGCGAGCCCGAGCAGGCCGATGTCGGGGCGTCCGAGCAACGACGCCGCCGTGCCGAACCCGCTCATGTACGCAGCGTCGAAGCCGGCCTGCTCGACGAGTCGAGCACCGAGCGCGTCATAGCAACCCGGCAGCACGACGGGTCGGCGGTCAGCCTGCGCGGCGCCGATCAGCGAGCGCAGCGCGGCCGGGCCCGATGTCGATGGGTGACGCAGGAGGTCGGCCATGTACGGCAAGGTATCCGCGACCGAGACTCCGGCGACGGGTTCGAGCGGAATGCGTGAGCGCAAGCGGCGCGTGAGCGCGAGCGAGGCGTGAGTGCACGACGCCCGGCTCGATCGGGACGGGCGTCAGGAGCCCGAGCGACCGTGCTTCCAGTACCCGCGCGCCGTCACGCTCGAACGCTCGCGACCGCGCTCGTCGAACAGGTGCGTGCGGAGTCGCTGGACGGCCGCTGCCTCACCGGCGACCCACACCGCATCGGGAAGTTCGGTGACGGCGTTGACGGCGTCGGCCATCGCGTGGCCGGGAGCGCGCTCGACACCGTCGTTCTCGTGCCACGTGACGGTCGCGTTCGGATGCCCGGGCAGGTCGATGCGGGCGTCGGCGGCGCGGATCTCGATGTGCACCTCGACGGCGTGGTCGTGCGGGATCGACTCGAGCAGTTGGGCGATGGCAGGGATCGCCGACTCGTCCCCGGCGAGCAGGTGGGAGCGGGCGGCCGGGTCGATCGTTTCGTCACGTCCCGGGCCCGACATCGCCACCTCGTCGCCGATCGAGGCGCTGCGGACCCAGTCGGTGACCACGCCGTGATCGTGCAGGACGACGTCGAGCGTGAGCGTCGGCGGCTGGCCGCTCGCATCCTGAGCACGCGGTGTGAACGTGCGGATCGGCGCGCGTTCACCGTCGGCCGTCTCGAACTGGTTGCCGGTCCACGTGGGGAGCACGACGGTCGCCACGCCCGGAGCCGGCACGAGCACCCGCACGCTCGACGCCGCCGAGGGGATCGTGAACCCTTCCAGTTCGCTTCCGCCCACGACCACGCGCCGCATGTACGGGCTCAGCGATTCGATCGACTGGACGGTGAGCCGTCGGAAAGGCGGGGGTGCCTTGCGGATCTGCTTCAGTCGGTCGGACACACTCGGTTCGGGGGCTTCGTCGGCCATCCACCCACTCTCCCACGTCAGACGTAACGTTTGGGGTCTGACCCGGGCCGTTACTCGCGTAACGTTTGGGGTCTGACCCGGGCCGTTACTCGACCCGGGCCGTTACTCGACCCGGGCCGTTACTCGACCCGGGCCGTTACTCGACCCGGGCCGTTACTCGGGTGATTCTTCGGGCGGGCCGAGCGCGACCGCGCCGGATGCGACCAATGCGTCGATCTCGTCGGTGGTGTAGCCGGCGGCCGCGAGGACCTCGGTGGTGTGGTCGCCGATGCCGGGCGCCATGCCACGCGGACGAATATCGGCGTCGCGGATCCCGATCGGCGACGCGACCGTTCGGAACGAACCACCCGGATACACGATCTCGGGAAACAACCCGATGGCTGCGGCCTGAGGATCGGCGGTGAGTTCGGCCATCGTCGACGCCGGGCCCCAGATGAGCCCGGCCTCGTCGAAGATCAGCCCCCACTCCGGCATCGTCTTCTCGGCGAATCGGGCGTCGATCAGGTCGATGAGCGCCGCCATGTTGTCGAACCGGTTGCGGAACGACAGGAACCGGGGGTCGTCGAGCAGTTCGGTGAGATGCGCCGCCGCACAGAACCGTGGCCACCAGTGCGGCTCGGGCATGTTGAAGATGATCCAGCGGCCGTCGCTGCACTGGAACCGGTTGGCGAGCGGAGTGATCAGGTGTCGGCGATCTCGCTTGCCCGGCTGGCGGCCGTCGATCAGCACCGCCGACAGGTCGCTGGCCATCGTCCACGCCGCGGTGGCCAGCAAGCTGACGTCGACGACCTGGCCCTCACCGGTCGATTCGACCATGCGCAGCGCCGCGAGGATCGATGCGACCATCGCCAGACCCGTGGTGTGGTCGCCTTGCGCCGGGCGCGGATTCGGAGCGGCGCCGCCGGGCTCGGTCATCGCGTCGGTGATCGCGCCGCGACCGAAGAAGGTGGTCACGTCGTACCCGGGGCGCTCGGCGTCGGGGCCGTCCAGCCCGTATCCGGTGAGGGTGGCGTGGACGAGACGCCGGTGACCGGCGAGCAGCGTGTCGGCGTCGAGCCCGTAACGCGCTTGGCGGTGCGGTAGCAGGTTGCACAGGAACACATCGGCTCCCTCGATCAGGCGGCGCATGACCTGGGCGCCATCAGGCTCGTCGAGAGCGATCGCCACCGAGCGCTTGCCACGGTTGTCGACCGTGAACGCGTAGTCGATGTCGGGAGCGTCATCGGGGACTGAGGGCTGGCGCATCAACCCGCGAACGGCGTCGCCTCGCGGCGGTTCGACCTTGACGACGTCGGCACCGAGGTCGGCGAGGATGGCCGCGGCACTGGGCGCCGCCATCCAGCTCGTCGCCTCGATCACACGGATCCCCGACAGCGGTGATGCCAAAGCGCTCTCCCTCGTTCGTCGTCGATGCCCCGGACGTGCCCCGGACACAGCCTTGGCTACTACGTGGGCGACGACATGTCGAATGGGAGCCGTTCGGCGAGCGCCGGCGCGTCGTACCGTTCGACGTCGGGCGATGCCCGGAGCTTCTCGACGAGCTGCGCCACCGCCGACTGGGGGACGGGAGCCTCGTTCTCGCGCTGGCCCTGGGGTGTGCCGTGCTCCTCGTCGTCACCGGCGAACTTGCGACGCACGTTGCCGGCGACCGACCGGATGTCGGGCGACGAGCCACGGCGCACGAGTCGGATCTGGCAGGTCTCGACCTGCTCGGCGAGCCAGCGATGCTTGTAGTAGTCGAAGTGCCCGTGTAGCGACATGTGACGACACCCTCCGCGGATCGCACGGTCGACCGACAGCAGGATCAGTAGGTTGCTGGGACTGAACGCGGCGTGGCGTTCGTCGTAGCACGTCTCCATCAGGAACAGGGTCGGCCCGAACCGGATCGACACCAGACCGGCCACCGGCACACCGTCGAGCAGGATGACGTCGATGTGATAGCCGACCGCTGCCGAGTTCTCGAACAGCGTCTCGTACATCTCGAGGCGCTCCGTACTCCGACGCAGACTCGCCTCGGTCTTGCGCTTCCACGAGCGGTCTTCGATGTCGAGGTACACGGTGAAGAGGTCGTCGAGCGAGGCCGGATCGGACGACGTGAGCAGCTCGACCTCACCCTCGGCAGCCAGACGTCGACCGAGACGTGAGATGTTCGAGCGCATCCGCTTGCTGAGCTCGGAGAAGTAGTCGGCGACACTCGCGTGGCGGATCGCGATGCCGCTGATCGGCATGCCGGGGTACTCCTGCACCCGGGTGTACCAGGGCACACCGGCGCGCACGGCCGCGCAGAGCGGTGCTCCCTCGGGCTGGTTGATCAGGTGGACGGCCGACGAGTGGCGCAGCAGTTCGGCGAGTACCGGGACGAGCGCCTCGGTGACGTCGACCTCGTGCTCGGGCGCGGCGATCGGCGTCGGGAGGTCGACTTCGGTCGCGACGACGAACTCGATCTGGTGGTATCCGCCGCGGTCGCTGTTGCGGATCCGCTTCAGCGGCAACGCACCGATCAATTCTCCCGGTCGACCATCGTTCACGCGCCGGACGAGGAGCACGAAGGGCTCGGTTTCGCGACGGTCGTAGCGCTCGTTGTGCTTCAGGTACGAGTCGATGTACTCGGGCGCGAAGAACGGGCACGGACGACGGGATGCGAGCCCCAGGTGCAACATGGCGACGCGTAGTGCATCGTCGACGTCATCCCACTCGACCCGTTCGACGACGAGGTCGCAGGTCGTCACAGGGGGACGACACCGTTCGGCGCGTCCGGGTCGACGCGCAGCGCCGGGACGTGCTGTTTCGACGAGGTCGCTGGCAGCTGACCGGTACGCCGGGCGACGGCGAACGTCGCCTGCTTCGCGGCGGCGACGGGGCCCGAGGTCGACGTGGCGAGCGACGAGCGGCCGAGCTTCGTACGCAGCAGTCGGTTGGCCTGGTACACGCGTGCCTTGGTGCGTTGGTGCGGCGTGTAGTGCTCGGTGGAGAGCGACACGTTGAACGAGTTCCCGTTCGTGACGCGGTGCGGCGAGTTGGGTCGCCAACCGGCGAGCATCCCGGGCGTCAGCGGCACCTCGGTCGCACGCGCGTCGAAACCCGGGTCGTAGTCGATGTACTCGTGGCTGACGGACGCGAAGATGTCTTCGAGGTCGACCTGTGAGACGAACTGCTCCTCGGGTGGGTAGATCCAGATGGTCTTCTCGCCGCGGATGTGCCAGAGCAGGTTCGCGGGTCCGTCGACGTGGTAGTAGACCATCGCCTGCGGTGACGAGATGAGCAGCGTGAGTGTGGTGATCGTCGGTTCGAAGCCCGGGATCCGGTTCGCCAACTGCGCGTACAGATCGTCGGCGACCGAGGAGTGGGCGGCCGCGTGCTCGTGGATACGCGTGATGTTCAGCCAGAGTCGGCCGGCCTTGACCGCGTCGAGCAGTTGCCGGCCGTCGAGGTGCTCGTGGAGCGCGAGGAGGTTCTCGTCGGGCCGAGTCAGATCGGTCCCCATCGACAACGCGTAGAGATGGTCGCGCGCTGTCCGGTCGATCAGTTCGATCAGGCCCTCGTCATCGAACAGCGGGCTCTCGTGCAGGTTGTGCTGCGCGATGACCGTGTCGTTCTCCCATCGGGCGACGACGTCGGCAGGGACGTCGACGCGAGGGACGAAGTTCGATGAAGAGGGTGAGGTGTTGATTTCGGTGTTCGACATGTTGGTGTGCCTTCCGGTCCCGTGGATCCCCATCGTATTGACGCGATCGGGCAGACTGCTTGATCATCGTCCGCTTGGAGGGTCGACTCCAGTGGACGTCGTGAATCTCCTGACGTTCAGGACGCTCCGCGACCGGTGAGCACCACCGCGACCGTGCGGGCACAGATCTTCAGATCGTGCGAGAGCGACCAGTTGTCGACGTAGTAGAGGTCGAGACGCTTGTACTGCTCGAACGACGAATCGGAGCGACCCGAGACCTGCCACATACCGGTCAGGCCCGGCGGCACCCGCAGACGCTCGCGTACGGCTTCGTCCCACTGGGCGACCTCATCGGGCAGTGCCGGGCGAGGACCGACCATGCTCATCGTGCCGGCGAGGACGCAGAACAGCTGCGGCAGTTCGTCGATCGAGAGCTTGCGCAGCCAGCGACCGACCGGCGTGATGCGGGGGTCGGACTTCATCTTGAACAGCGGGCCGTCGGCTTCGTTGTGCTCCTGGAGGTCGGCCTTGCGTGCTTCGGCGTCGACGCCCATGGTGCGCAGCTTCAACACGGTGAACGCTTCGCCGTCCCGACCGACGCGCACCTGGCGGAAGTACGCCGGCCCGGCGCTGGTCGCCTTGATGGCGACGATCGCCGCGAGGTGGATGGGAGCCGTGACGACGAGAACGGTGATCGCCAGAGCGAGGTCGACGAGGCGCTTGGCGATCGCTCGCCAGCCGTGTCGGATGACGGGTTCGACATAGATGAGGGTCTGCCCGTCCTGCGACTGCGTGCGCAGACGGGACACGTCGATGTCACGCAGACCCGACGACAGGGCGACGTGGTAGCCCTCGTCGGTCAGGCGCCGAGTCATCTGGTTGACCATCATCTCGGGGACCGACGACAGCGACACGACGACGCCACAGGAGTCGGTGCGATCGAGGACCTCGGTCAGCTCGCCGAGCCCGCCGAGGACGATGTCGTCGTCGATTCCGTCACTCTCGCCGACGAGACCGACGACCTCGTACCCGAGGCGGGGATTCGTCTCGTAGCTCCGCAGGAGGGCGCGAGCATGCTGGTCGGTGCCGGCGATGACGATGCGTCGGCGCATCTGACCCGTTTCGCGCAATCGGTCGAAGACGCGCCGGGCGATGAACCGCTCGGTGATCGCTGCGCCGGCCATCGAGATCGCTGTCGCCGTCACCCACAGACGTGAGATGTCTTTGTACTGCGCGATGAACGCGAGGATCAGGATGGTGGCGATGCCGATGCCGATGGTCTTGACGATGTTGACTGCCTCGTCGACGGCATTGTCGTTGGCTCGCGAGCGATGCAAGCGACTGTGCGCTGCACCGATGGCGAATCCGGGCACCGAGGCGACGAGCAACACGAGCTGTTCGCTCATCGCAAAGGACGGGACCGGGGAGATGATCGCCTGTGCGAGGAGGCCGCCTCCGGCACCGATGATCAGCGCAAGAGAGTCGGCGATGAGGATGCGTCGCCGCACCGTGTGCGGAGACATTCCTGCCGTACCGTTCGCCAGGTGATCGGGGCGCATGGGCGCTCCGTTCCGTCGTTTCGCTCCGTCCCGAGAGGCCGCCGCCTCCGAGTTCGGGTCTACCGCTTGCCGCCGCATGCTGTCTCCTCGATTGTCCGCCGTTGTACTGATTGTCTAGCACCGATTCGCCGACAACGCACGCTCAGTGAGTGAAGAACACGCAAAGTGGCCACGGATGGTGGTGAGATCCGTTCGCTACGCGATGTCCATCACCCACGGCTGAGAGGATCGAGAGACTGCGCCGCAGCGATCCACGAGAACGGGACCAGAGGTATCGTCGGAGCCCGTGAACGAGCGCGATCGATCTTTCCCCTGCGTCGCCGTGCTCGACGCTGACGGACCACCCGGAGTGGCGTTCATCCGTTCGCTCGGCTCGCGCGGCGTCTCGATGGTCGGGTACGGACCGACGCGCGCCGTCGCCGGGAAGTGGTCGCGCCACCTCGACCGGTGGGAGCACAGCCCGAGCGTCCACGACGGCGCGGAGTACCTCCCGTGGCTCACCGAACAACTGCGGTCGGGACGCATCACCCACGTCGCACCGACGTCCGACTACACGGTGTACGCAACGGCGATCGCGATGCAGCGAGCCGGCATCGACCCGCCGGCGGGTGCGATCCCACTCGATCGGGCATGGGCGTGTCTCCACAAGCCGACGTTCGACGACGTCGCCGAGCGCGTCGACTTCGCGCCGGTGCCCGGAGCGTTGCCCACGTCGCTCGACGAGGCGGTCGAGGCGGCGAACGGGCTCGGGTATCCCGTCGTCATCAAGCCTCGGACGCACATCGGCGTCGGACTCCACCGCGGGAGCATCGCCCGCGACGACGCCTCGCTCCGCTCGATCTTCGAACCGCTCGTCGTCGACGACGCACATCACGAGGCGCTCGACCTCGACCCCGACCTGGCGTGGCCGATGATGCAGCGCCTCGTCCGCAGTGACGATCTCGAAGTCGTCAGCATCTCCGGCTGTCTCACCCCTGACGGTCCGCGCGACGTGGGGTGCACGAGCAAGACGGCCCAGTGGCCCCCCGGTCTCGGCGTCGGTTCGATGTTCGAGTCGCGGCCTGCCGAGCCCGACACCGAGCGTGCGATCGCGCTCGTGACCGAGGCGCTCGGCCAGGGCCTGTTCGAGATCGAGTTGGTCGTCGACCGGACGACCGGAGAGGCGTGGCCGATCGACCTCAACCCCCGCGCCTACGGGCAGGTCGCACTCGAGGTCGCCCGCGGTCACGACCTGCCCGGCGCCTGGTACGCACTGGCAACCGGCATCGAACTCCCGGCACTCCCGGTCCGCGACCCGGTCCCCGAGCGCTGGGTGAACGCGCTCGCATACCACCCGGGTGCGTTCGCCGGGGTCGTCCGCGGCCCACAGCGTCGGACGCGACTGCGGCAACTGGTCGACCACGCCCGCACGCCGCGCGTCGGCTCCATCTTCGATCGGCGCGATCCGTTTCCGGCGATCTTCCTCTCGGCGGCGATGCTGCGCCATCCCGGGGGCCTCATCCGCCCGTTCCTGCGCGGATAGCGTCGTGCGGATGCGAGAGAACCGGAGCACGACATGGGTCTGATCGGTCAGCTGCGCGCGGACATCCGCCAACTCGAGCGGGTCTACGACCTGCCGTCGGAGCCTGGCGTGCTCCCGAAGCCCGGTTCCGACACGTCACGCGCTCAACTCGCGAAGGTGGCGCTCGGCCACGACGGCTACAAGGTGTTGGTGTTCACCCGGCTGCGCGAGGCGGCGCGCCGGTCACCGATCCCGGGTGTGAACCATCTGCTGCGTCTCGCGGGTTCGATCCTCTTCAGCGTCGAGGTCGGCAACGGCGTCGTGATCGGCACCGGGACCGACTTCGTCCACACGCTCGGCACCGTCGTGGGGGGCACCTCGGTGCTCGGCGAACGAGTTCGTCTGCTCGGCAACAACACGCTCGGCACCGCCAAGGGCAACGGCTGCCCGGTGATCGGCGACGACGTCGTGATCGGCTGCGGTGCTCGCATCCTCGGGCCCGTCACCGTCGGTGCCGGGGCGTTCATCGGCGCCAACGCCGTGGTCGTCAGCGACGTCCCGGCCGGAGCCGTCGCCGTCGGCATCCCCGCCACGGTCCACTCGCAACGCTGACCGCGTCGGAGCCCGTCAGGCGCGGGCGTCTGCTGAGTTCATCGTGCAACGCGTCGAGGTCGATGTCCATCCACCCGTTCTACTCGCGCCGCCCTACCCACTTCTCCCGAGAGTGCCGACCTCGGCGGGGCGGTCGCGAGAGGGCGAGTGGTTCGCCGGGGCCGGGGTGATGACGGTCCACGGTTCGACATCGCCGGACACGAAGACGTTCGGAGCGACCTTCGTGTGCGCACCGACGGTGATGGGGCCGACGAGGACGGCACCGGGGCCGACGTGGACATCGTGGTCGAGTCGTGGCGAACCGTCGGGACGACCACGGATGCGCGACACACCGAGGGTGACCTGCTGGGAGAGGATGCACCCGGCACCGACGCTCGACGTCCGGCTGATGACCAGTCCGTTGCCGTGCACGACCACGACGCCGGGTTCGATGTCGGAGGCGTAGTGCATGTCGGCGTCGTACAGGTGGCGCATCAGACGGCCGATCACCATGGCGATCGGGACGAGGCGGTGTCCGGCGCACCACGACGCCAGGCGATACACGGCGAGCTGCTGGAAACCGATGTTCGTGAGCAACGTCTTCCACACCTGGGGGCTGCTCGAGGCGTCGTTGTAGAGCTCTTGGCTCCGGAGCAGTGCGTCGAGATCGGCGCGCACCGTCTCGCGCAGCCCGATCATCTGGCGCCCGCCTGCGGCAGTTCTCGCTCGAACACCAGCTGGCGACCGCGCACGCGATCGATGGTCATCCGGGCCACGATGCCGAAGATGCCGATGTCTTCGACCAGGTAGCGACGCCAGAGCCGCTTGGGCTCGCTGCACAGGCGCCACAGCCACTCGATGCCGAGCTTCGAGATGATCGCCGGCGCGCGGCTGGCCGTGCCGGACGTGAAGTCGAGAGCAGCACCGAAGCAGCAGTAGGTCGCCGGCGGAAGTCGGTCACGCAGTTCGTGAGCGAGGATCTCCTGCTTCGGTGTGCCGAAGGCGAGCACGACGAGGCGAGCACCCGACTTCTCCACGGCGCTCAAGGCGGCGTCGAACTCCTCGTTCGTGGGTTCGCCTGGCGTGTACATCGGCGACGCCCGCCCGACGATGTCGACACCGGGAATGAGTCGACGCAGTTCGGCTTCGGCGACTTCGGCCGATGCGTCGGTCGCGCCGAACAGGAACACGGGGACATCGTTCTGCGCGGCGGCGGACAGCACCGGCACGAGCAGGTCGGAGCCCGAGAGTTTCGTCTTCAACGGCAGCCGGAGGAACCGGGAGGCGAGGATCAGCGGCTGCCCGTCGGCCAGGCGCAACGCTGCGGCGCGGTACGCCGCATCGAATGCGGGGTCTTTCGTGACGCGCACGACGTGGTCGACGTTCGGCGTCACGACTGCTTCGACCTGGCCGGTGGTCGTCAGGTTCATGATGCAGTCGACCGCCGTGTTGAGTTCCATCACGTCGATGTCGATCTGGCCGAATCGAACGGTCGGCGAGACGTTCCGAGAACCCGTTCCGGATCCGGTGTGTGTGTCGTTCAGCGTCTGCATGTCGGTCGAAGCCTCTCGTTGGAGTCGGGATGAGCGTGCCGCACCGGGGCCGAACCCCTCGTGGACGCCGGAGAACCACGACAGTGCGTACCCGGCGCCGTACGCCTTGATCGTCACCTTCTCGGGGGCCACACGTTCGAGCAGCGTCCCCGCTCGCGCTGCAGCGGCGCCGGCCGCGCGCATCGCTCGCGGCGACCGGCTGAGCGCGCGCACCGCGGCGCGGATCGGCATCGGCATGTCGTCGTAGATGACCCAGGGCGAGTGCTCGGGGTGGCGCTCGTGGATGTCGACTTCGGCCTCCCCGTACTGACGGGCGACGTTCAACCATTGGCGCAGCGTCTCGGGCGGCTCGTCGTGTTCGGCGAGCGAGTCGTCGGCGAACCCGAAGGTGGCGCCGTCCTTGGCGAGGCGCAGGCCGATCTCGCTGTCCTCGCGACGGCGCAGGCTCGCATCGAACCCGCCGACCGCGAGGTAACGCTCCCGAGAGAACGACACGTTGCCCGTTGCGAGACGAGACGGCTCGATCGCAGCCGCGTCGTTCGCGCAGATCTCGAAGTAGCGCTGCTGCTGGCTGTCGACGAAGCGGTCGAAGAGCGGCCGGTCGCCGTCGTCGCGGTTCTCGAAACGCCCCTGGACCACGTCGGCCCCGCCGGCATGAGCGGCGAGATGACCCGAGACGAGTTGCGGCGAGACGATCATGTCGTCGTCGACGATCACGATGATGTCACCGGTCGCTGCTCGGATGCCGGTGTGGCGCGCTGCCCCAGCGCCTGCGTTCGGTTGCCGCAGGAGTTGCCACGAGATCGGCGAGGGATCGGGGAAGCGAGGCGAGAGAGGTCGGGCCGAGCCGTCGTCGACGACGATCACCTCGTCGGGCGCCACCTCTTGGTCGGCCAGGCCGTCGATGAGTCGCTGCAGTTGCGTCGGTCGCTGGAAGGCAGCGATCACGACACTGCACCTCGCCGCTGCAACCGTGTCGGTGTCGACGCCGGTGTCGTCGTGCGTGATGTCGGTGTCGGTCATGTCAACTCCAGGACGGTGATGCTGAATCCCGGCAGGCCCACGCCGGCGATGCCGCCGTCGATGACCGCATCGGCGGGGGCGAACGAGGTCGAACCGTCGACGTACTGGTACGCCGTGGCGGTCGAGCGACCGCAGGTCGACACGTCGAGCCCGTAGCCAGAGATCGGGTCGGGGCTGAGGTTGACGATCACCGCGACGTTCCGGTCTCCGGCCTCGGTCGTCGAGGCGAACACGCTCACGTCACGGCTGGAGACCTCGGTCGGAACCGACAGCTCGCCGAAGGTCGAGCCGTTGCCGTCGTAGTCGCGGTAGGCCCGGAAGGCCCAGTAGACGTCGGAGCCCGACGGCGGCACGTCCCAGTAGTAGGCAGCGAACAGTCCGAACTCACCGAATCGACCGAGCGCTTCGGCCTGGGCCAGCCCGCCACTGATGTGATCGACGGCGCCGAACGCGTACTCACCGATTGACAGTCGGGTACCCGGTGAGAACTCGTCGACCCATGCCTGCATCCGCGGGATCAGGTACACCTGCTCTTCGATCCACGACTCCTCGAAGTAGCTGCGGTCCCAGAGCGAGCGGGTGGTGCGGAGCCGCTTGGCGACGGCCGCGGGGTCGACGGCGTCGGAGTATGAGCCGTCCTGCGGGTAGAAGTGGACGTCGAGGACGTCGAGCAGGTCGACGCCGGTCTCGGCCTCGTACTTCGTCAGTTCTTCGAGGTACCACTCGATGAGCGGCTTGTTCTCGTGCAGCCGTCGGTCTTCGGCATTGTCGAATCCGCCCTCGGCGTCGATCGCCGAGAAGAAGTAGGCGGGCCAGCCCCAGACCGACGGGCCGCCGATCAACGCATCGGGCTGCGCTTGGCGGATCGCAGTGGCGTAGGCGATGGTGCGCTCGAGCAGTTCGTCGTAGCCGAGCGGCTCGGTGAACACGTCGCGGTGCGTGGTGTCCCACAGCATCGGTTCGTTGTCGAGGTAGTAGAGGAACGGTACGTCGGGCCCTCCGGCTGCAGCGTCGGCGTTCATCGCTTCGATCCACTCGGTGGCGTCGGCGGGGGTGAACTCTTCGCTGGTCGTGGTCGGAGGGGGCGGTTCGATGATGTCGCCGTCGGGGGTGACGCCGTTTCCGACGTTCGGCCTGAACGGGTCGACGAACTGTTGCTCGCCCGAGCCACCGACCGTGAAGCTCGCGCTCGAGTCGTCCTTCGCGACCCACCCGAGCGTCGGGATCGTGAGCGCGCTGCTGAGGCCGAATTCGCTGTTCTCGGTGAGGAACTCGACGTGCGACGGCGTCGACGAGTCGCCCGTGACGTTCTGGAAGTAGTAGTCGAACGCGGTGTTCCAGTCACCGGTGCGCCAGTTGTACCGCGACGTCGTGTTGCCGCCCCATCGGCGACTCGCCGCTCCGAGGGACCAGTCTTCGTCGGGCATGTTGCCGAACTCCTGGTTGATCCCGTAGATGTTCGGGCTGATCGGGATCGTCGGGGCGGCGCAGTCGATCGTCGCTGCGGCCTGCACCTGGCCGTTGTCGGGGTCAGGGGCAGGCGTGGCGCTCGGGGCGGGTGCGGTCGACGGCGGCGTGGTGGTCGAGCCGGTCCCCGTGTCTGCGTCCGGATCGCGGATCAAGGTGATCTGGGCGACCTCGATCGTGGCCGGGCTCGACACCGCCTCGGTGGAGGTCATGATGATCCGGTCGAAGCCGAGGCCGGCCGGGTCGAGTTGGCCGACGGTGACGGTTGCGGTCGCGCGCGACCCCGACTGGGTGAGCGGCGGGACCACGACGGGGAACGCCGATTCGGTGTCGTTGGCAACCTGGATCGTGAGGAAGTCGCCGTCGAGTTGATCGCTGCCGTCCCCGTCGACTTCGAGCACCAGACGCAATTCGGTGAAAGCACCCTCGATCTGCGGATTCGCGATGATCCATCCGCCGAAGTCGCCGAGGTCGACGCTCACCGAACCGTCGGCACCGAGCGCCGAGGCCCACCCGAAGTCTTGCCAGTCACCGACGAGGCGCCCGTCCGCGACGACTGCCTCGATCAGCGGATCGACGTCGCCGGCGTCGCCGGACGTGGTCGACGAATCGGACGCATCGGGTCGGTCGGTGGCAGTGGGGTCGTTGCCTCCGGCACTGCAGGCAGCGACGAACAACGATGCTCCGACGAGAGCCGAGGCGCGCCGCTTCATCGGGTGACCTTCGCGAGCGCAGCCGCCTGATGGCCGTGGACCCTGTACCAGCTGTGCAGGCTCACTCCGAGCCCGGCGGCGATCCCGACGATCGCTGTCGGCTGCGGGGTGAAGTAGCCGAGGTCGCCCCAGGCGAAGGCGAGGAACGAGAACCATGCCGACACGATCATGGCCGTCTGGGTCCGGATCTCGGGTTCACGCGCCACCATTCGCACACGGTGCGCAGCATGGGCACCGAGGACGAGCGGAGCGACGAGAAGCGCGAGGCCGACCGGGCCGACCATCGTGAGCACGCCCAGCACGGTGTTGTGTGGGAGGTACTGGTACTGCTCGAAGAACTGACTGATGTCGTCGGCGACGACCAGTTCGATGTAGGGCTTGCCGTACCCACTCGGGAGCGGGAACGTGGTGCGCGCCGTGAAGAGCAGGTTGAAGTCTTCGATGTCTCGGGTCTGGCTCGACCGGTCGTCGCCGTTGAACACCGACTTGAGCGACTGGACGGGGGAGAAGACCTTGCTCGGAGGCGAGACCCAACCTGCAGCAAGGTACGTACCGAGGAGCGGGAGGAGATACGTCGAGCCCTCGCGGATGCGTTCACGACCGACGCCGATGAGCGTCCAGAACATGTAGCCGAGAGCGGCAGCGAGCATCACGAAGGCGAGGCGCCGGTTGTTCACCTGGATCGCATAGAGGAACAGCGGCGCGAGGACGAAGGCGAGCACCTTGCTCACCCGATCGGCCTTCTCGAGCAGGTTCGACACCACGTAGACGATGCCGAGTGTCCACAGGATGGAGTCGGCGTGCGTCGTCAGGTACGGCGAGGGTTCGTCGAGATCGACGGCGAACGAGAAATGGACGAAGATCGCCAAGCCGGCGCGATACACGGCGATCGCCGTCACCATCTTCCACACGGTCTGAGCGAGTGCCGGTGATCCGATCCGACCGACCACGGCGGCCAGGCAGAGCGCGTTCACCGCTCCGAAGATCTGGTAGTAGACCTGCTGGCGGTCGCCGCCCGTCCCGATGCCGTAGAGGACGCCGAGCGCGACGATGGCCCCTCCGAGGACGAGCGCGGTGGCGAAGACTCGGGGCGTCTTGATCGGCACCTTCTCGTGCGACATGCCGGCACCGACGCGTCCGGTGATGACGCGTGCGGCGAGCACGAGTGGCACGAGGAACATGGGGGCGGCGGGAATCGGGATCCACGGCACCGAGGTGGAGATCGTGGCGAAGTAGAAGTCGCCCGCTTCCTGCACGGGCGAAGTCCACAGTCCGGCGAACGGCGACGCTGCGAAGTCCTCCAGGGCGAGGTAGGCGAAGACCAGGATCGGAATCGTCCGCTCGACGCGCATCATCAAGGCAGCCAGGAACAGCGCGCCGATCGCAACGAGCTTGCCGATGGGGTGTGTCGACAGGAGCGCGCCGAGCGATGCCACGACGATGATGACTGCGACCGCCGAACCGCTACGCGTCCGGAGCGCCGCGGTACCCGATCCGATCTGTTCGGTGACGGTCATCCGGGGAGCCTCGGCAAGACGAAGAGCGCCAGCATGAGGTAGGTGGTCGACAGTGCGACCACCGCACGTACGACGAACTCCGGGCTCTTCCTCCCGAGCGCGACCGGGCCGAACAGCAGGCCGAGCAACAGCGAGAGTTCGAGCAGGTCCTTCATCGGCGAGTACCGATCAACTCGACCGGCGTCGCAGCCTCGAACGACGACTCTTCGGTGCGGGTTCGATGATGACCGAACCGGCGATCCGCTCGGCACCGATCTCGCGCACCAACGCCTTGGCTTCGTCGACGTCGCTGTGGTCTTGGCCGACGACGAGCAGTGCGCGCTCGGTCGAGCGGAACACGGCCATGCCGGACGTGTTGACGCTCGGGGCTTCGGTCACGACGAAGACGAGTTCGTTGCCGACCGACGCCAGTTCCTCGAGCGCCTGCACGGTGTCGGACGGGGGCAGGCCCACCGTGTTGACGACGTGCACGTTGCGCTGCGTGAGTGCTGCACCCGTACGTGCGATGTCCATCGCGAACGCTCGCGCCACGTCGCCCGAGAGCGGCGGAACGGCGACGACCGAGGTCGGGACGAACCCGTCTCGGCTGAGCGAGAACCAGAGCGCCTCGACTTCGGCGTTGCGCGGCGGCGGCAGCCGGTGGTCGAACGTGGTGACCGGGACGCGCACGCCGAGCACACCGGCCTGACGACCGGGCGTGTCGTCGGAGAGCGGCAGGCGGTGGATCTGCGCGGCGCCCAGTTGATCGCTCTGCATCACTTCCACTTCGTCGTAGCCGCCGTCGTCCACCTGATGGTCCTGGCTGCCAGTGCCATTGACGGTCTCGACGGGCTGGTCGAACCCGTCGGCGGGCGCGACCGAGTGCAGAGATCGGGGTTGTGCGTTCATCATCGGACTCCTTCGTGGGCAACGCCGACTCCGACGGTGGCGGACAACTTCGTGGCGGTGTCCGTGTCGGTGTCGGTGACTGCGGCGCTGCGGTTGCTGCGCTCCCAGGCTCCTTCGCCGCGACGTTGTTCGTTCCAGTAGCTGCTTCCGCGCAGCCGCAGCTTCCACACGACGTAGGTCGGGACGTGGATGAGTGCGCGGATCGACTTGGCGGGGCTGTCCGACCGGCTGATCGCCAGGGCGACGTGACCGGCGATCGAGCCCCATCCGAGCAACAGCATGGTCGCCGACCACGGACGGATCCGACCGACGACGAGCACCGAGGCAGCGCCGAGCATGGCGACGGCGTTGACGAGGGGAGGCATCACGAGATCGGCGGCGAGCCCGGCGGCCACCGGGTCGCGGCTGCGCACGGAGCGCGACACGAGCGGCCGCAGGTGGCGTCGTCGTACGACCGTGGCACCGGCTTCCCACCGGGTGCGCTGGACGGCGGCGTCGGTGCTGGTGGCGGGCATGTCGCCCGCCACGAACGTGGCGTCGCACGCGACGACTCGACGACCGGCGCAGCCGAGCATCATCCCGTATTCGATGTCTTCGACGACCGAGAACGCGCCGTACGAGACCTCTTCGAGGGTTCCACGGGAGAAGGCCATGCCGTTGCCGTGGAGGCCGGAGGACAGCCCGAGCGCGGTCCGACCGCTGCTGCGGGTCCGATGCTGCGCCGTGAAGGCGACGTCGAGCAGACGCGTCCTCCACGAGAGCTGAGGGTTGCGGACCTTGTAGTCGACCTGGACGGCATCGGCTCCGTTGCGCAGGTGCCACGACATGTGATGGAGGACGTTCGTGTCGACGATGCTGTCGGCGTCGACGACGACGATCGCGTCGACCGACTCGTCGGCGAGCAGCTGCGGAAGCGCCCAGTTGAGTGCCTGGCCCTTGCCGCGCTGGTCGGGATTGGTGCGTTCGATCACGCGGACGCCGTGACGGCGAGCGACTCCGGCGGTGTCGTCGGTGCAGTTGTCGGCGAGCACGACGACTTCGTGGAGATCGCTCGGGTACGCGAGCGTGGCGAGGCTGTTGAGAGTCGCGCCGAGGCCGACCTCTTCCTCGTGCGCCGGGACGACGATCACGAACCGGGTCGACGTGTCGATCGAGCAGCGGTGGGCCCGCAGCGACGCGACGGAGAGCCCGCCCACGTGCAGGCTCGGGGCGGCACCGGCAGCGAGGCCGATGGCAGCGGCGGCGCGCAACGCCGAGGTCGTTCGGCTCACCACAACGAACTGTTCTGTGCAGTGACCTTGCCGAGCGTCGGGACGCCGAGGTCCTCGAGTTGCCAGGGATGCGCGATCCGGCCGCGCGGGCGACCGAGGAGGTAGAACACACCGATCGTCACGACGCCGGCGAGGACGATCGCGTAGAAGTAGGTGACGAGGTTGCCGCTGATCGGCGAGTCGGGGAGCTGAGGCGGGGCGAGCAGGGAGTAGCGCGTGGTCACACCCGCTTCGGCGCGGTCGAGTTCGACGGTCGCCAGACGCAACTGCTCCAAGAGGTCTTGCTCGGCTCGGACCAGACCCTCGAGCGCCGAGCCGTTCGGAGCGCCGTCGATGTCGGTGAGCAGCGCTCCGTCGCGGATGCTGCGCACGATGGCTGCGGCCTCGTCGGCGCGAATCGTCAGCAGATTGACCGACTCGCGCAGCGGCTCGACTTCGAGCGCCCGGCGCGACCGGACAAAGCTCTGGTACGACTCCTGTGCGATCGCGACGGCCTGTTCGGGGTCGGACCACACGACGGTGATCGACAGGTTCGCGTCCTTGTCGTTGGTGACGAAGATCGATTGCTCGAGCGTGTCGGCGAGCGCCTTGCGACGTTCGGCGAGCGAGTCGGACCCGAGCAGCGAGCTCATCAGGCTGTCGCGCAGGTTGGCGAGCACGGGGAGATCGGGTTCGTTCTCGGCGAGCGCGAGCGACTCGACCATGATCTCCAGGTTGTCGCGGTTCAAGATGACCGACTCTGCCTGGGTCGCAGCAGAACTCGTCGTGCCCGCGGTGCCGCCGAGGCTGCTGTCGCCTGCGAGGAGCACGGTGGCCGTCGTCTGGTACTGCGGTCCGGCGCCGAGCGCGGTGGCGACGAGCAGTGCGATCGCGAGGAACAGGAGGGCGGCCGCGAGGAGGTGCTTGCGGATCGACGCGAGGGTGATCCGCACGAATCGGGTGATGGGCTCGACCGACAGCAACGGCTCTTCGTCGTCGCCTGCACCGGATCCGGAGTCGTTCGACGTGAGCCGTTCGATGAGCAATTCGCGCAGACGTTCGTCGTCGCGCGTTGCAAGGTTGGTTCCACCCTGTCGGGTACCGTCCTGATCCATCATGTTGTCATCCGTCGTGCTCGCTTTGCGGTTCGTATCTCCGACGCGTGTATTCAACCGGATCTACCTCTTCCTCGGTAGCGCCGACCGCCTTCTTGAGCGATTCTTGAGCGCACGGCCTGACACTTTCCTCGCTCCGAAAGTTCACCCTCAGCGGTGATCGACGAGGGAGCCAGGCCGACTCCGCAGCCGCCCTGGCCGCCGCCGACCGTCGGAACCGACGTCGAGGAACCGAGCGGTGGTCTGGGTCGACGAGCTCTCGTCAACACCTTCCAACTGGGGGGATCCCTGATCGCGTCGTGGGTGATGTCGCTCGTCGGGCGATTCATCCTCCCGCGAGTTCTCGGGACCGAGCGTTTCGGGGAGCTGACACTCATGGAGGGTGTCGCGGCTCTCACATTGTCACTCATGGCGTTCGGTGTTCACGAATTCATCGCCAAAGAAGTTGCCGTCGATCCTGACGCTGCGACTCGCTTTGCGCGGCCTCTGTTCAATTTGCAGCTGCTGACGGGTGTCGTCCTGGCCGTCGCAGTCGGCCTCGTCGTCCTCGCCGTCAGTGGTCCCGAGCTCGCGATCGTGGCCGCGACCTTCGGCCTGGCGCAGGTGAACATCATCCTCGCCCGCGTCTTCGCGTCGTACCTCCAGGCTCGTCAGGAGGCAGCGGCCGTCTCGGTGTCGGCGATCGCCACCAAGACGATCTGGCTCGTGCTGCTGCTCGCGATCCTCGGTGCCGGCCCACAGCTGATGGCGCTTCCTCTGGCACTCATGGTGTCGGAGTTCGTGCGCGTGGTGTGGTTGGGACGCGAGTTCTTCCGCCGCTTCGGACGGCCCGACGACGCGCCGGTGCGCGCTGCGACCGGGGTCCTGCGCAAGTCGGTCCCGCACTACATCAACCAGCTCAACGTCGACGTGATGGGGCAGAGCGTGCGCATCCTCGTCGGCGTCCTCGGCGGGGTCACCGCCGCCGGCCTCTTCTCCTCCGCGCTGCTCGTCGCGTCGGTGCCGATGCTGCTGGTCCCGGTCATCGGCTGGGTCTCGATCCCGATGTTCGCGTCGGTACGGGCCACCGACGCCTCCGTGATGTGGGAGCGTGTCGGAACGGTCACCGACTCGCTCGCCATCGTCTCGTTGGGCATCGGAGTGTTCCTCTTCGCTCTGTCCGACACGATCGTGACCGTGCTCTTCGGCGACGACTTCGCTGCGGCAGGGCCCGCTTTCGCCTGGCTCGCGATGTCGGTTCCGGCCACCTACTTCACCACCGTCGTCGGATGCGCGCTGATCGCCGACGAACGCAGCTGGCAGAACACCAAGGTCAACTTCTGGACGATGATCCTGGTCGTTGGCTCCGCGGTCGCCGTCCTGCTGGTGGACAGCGGCGCCGAACAGGGCCAGTTCGCCCTGCGCGCCGCCGTCGTGGTGACGGTCGGTGAGTGGATCACCGTGGCGATCCTGTTCGCCGTTCGGCCCTATCGGGTGCTGGCAGGAGCGAGCGTCGTGCGCAGCGCACTCCTCGTCGGCTTCCTCGCCGTGGCGGCCGTCGAGAAGATCGGCGGCGATTCGATGACACTGCGCATCGTGGCGGCAGTCGGTGCGGTCCTGATCCTGCTGAGCGACCTGCCCCGCCTCCGGACCTTCGCGCAGGAACTACTCGGCTGACCGGCCTGCTCCGGAACCGCCGTCGTCGAGACCGATGTCGACGCGGTGGACGTGGGCGCTGTCCTCACCGACGCGCACCATCTCGGAGTCGAGCGTGACGATCGCCGGCCGCAGCCGGGACGGCGACCGCGCGAACGGGACGAAGTACGCGCCGGTGTCGAGCACGGCGAGCACGTCGCCCGTGCGCACCTCGGGGAGCAGGATCGGGTCGCCGAGCGCGTCGTCGCCCACCGCGTCGGGTCCGATCAGACGGGTGGGGGCCGGCTCCCCGTCGGGGTTGGTCAGGTTGTAGGTGTCGTGATGCTCGCTCCGTAACGGCTCGGCGAGTCCGACGCCGATGTCGACGATCGCGGTACGGCACGTGTCGGGGCCGGTGGTCTCGTCGACGGCGAGCACCGTCGTGAGGGTGAACTGCGTGTCGGCGGTCAGTGCCTTGCCCGGCTCGAAGAGAAGCTCGGGACGGGCGCGCCCGGTGCGCCGTGCGTGGTCGCTCACGATCGACTCGCTCTGGCGGATCACGTCGGTGAGCGACACCACATCGTCCTCACCGGGCGCCTTCACGGTGCGGCACCCGGCGCTCCCACCGAGATCGAGCAGAGAGGGGCTCCACCCCGTTGCGTCCGCGATCCGGTCGATCACGTCGAGGACCGTGGTCACGTGTCGCTCGACGTCACTCTCGTGCGCGAGAGGAAACCCGGAGTGAGCGTGGATCGCGAGGAGATCGAGCCAGCGCGATCGGCGAGCTTTCTCCACCGATTCGATCACCGTCGACGACGAGGCGTCGATCCCGAACTGACCGCCCCACATGTGCGGTAGCGAGATGCGCAGCCCGGAACGCATCGGGCGGCCCGCCGCCTCTGCGGCCTCGGCCATCCGGTCGATGTCGGTGACGGAGTTGGCGTTGACGAGGAACACCCCGGCCTCGGCCGCTTCGGTCATCGACTCGATCGACTTCGCCGGACCGTTGTAGATGATCCGATCGGCAGCGACGCCTATCTCGAGGGCCAGCCACCACTCGAACGGCGAGATGCCCTCGGCACCGATCCCGTGGGCGTGCAGGATCTCGAGCACGGCCGGCACGGGGTTGGTCTTGTACGACGAGAACACGGTGCTGAACGCACCCGCCGAGACAGCGGCGTCGGCATTCGCGGCGACCACATCGGCCTCGATCACGTGCAACGGCGAGCCATGCTCGGCCACCAGGGCATTCAGCGAACGGCCCTTCAGCGACATCGATCCGTCGGGTGCCACCTCGATCGACCGCTCGGCGGGCGGGCGCGGCGTCCGCACGTGCATCTGGGTCGCGCTGTCGGTGTTGCCGGGGTCGACTCGACCGGACACGCGCTGCCACGTTCGACGACTCAACTCACGACCGAGGACCACATCGCGACGCTACCCATCTGCGCAGTCGCCCGCTGGGCTCACGTCGAGCCGGTCCGCCTCCACCGGCGTCGGTACGCTGCCGCGGTGACGATCTCTGCGCAGTCCTGGGCCCGATCGGCTGCGGATCGCGCCACTGCGGTGGTGCGAGCAGCCCGATCATCGGTCGCCCAGCCCGTGCTCGGTCGCGCCGCCGGTCGCGTCGCCTTCCCCGACGCCGAAACCTGGGGACTGGGACGCGACGAGTCGGGTGGGCTGTCGATCGGCTCGATCGACGTCGTCGACCTCGTCGAGTCGTACGGATCGCCGATCCACGTCGTCGACCTCGATCGGCTCGACGAGATGCTGGACGTGCATGCGATCGGGTCCGCCGGCGTGTCGATGATGGCGACGCACCGATCGGTCCACGTGGCCGGTCTCGTGACGCGCGTCGCCGAAGCCGGCTGGGCCATCTGGTCGTCGTCGCCATACGAACTGCAGGCCACGCTCGACGCCGGGGTCGCACCGGCGCAGGTGGTGCACTCGCCGCGTGTCTGGACCGACGACGACGTCGCGCTCGCCTCCGACGCGCAGGTGGGCATCGCGTGCGTCAGTTCGCGCCATGACCTCGAACGCCTCGCTCCGGCAGTGACCACGCTTGCCGACACCGGCGGGGCGACCCGACTCGGGATCGCCGTCGACGTCGCGGTCGACACCGCCGCGTCCTTCGACGACCCGACCGGGATCGACGTCGCGGTCGCGCGATTCGACGAGATGCTCGCCGCTGCGGCCGCCGCGAGTCTCGCGCCCGATCATCTGCACCTCCGCCTCGCCGACCGACGGATCGGAACCGACGAGGTCGATCGGGTGGCCGACCTCGTGGTCGCATTCCTGCACCGGGTCGCCGATCGTTCGACCCCCAGATCGGTCGCCGTGTCGGTCGACCTGCGCGCTCCGACCGTGCGCCGACTCGATCCAGTGCGCGCCCGCCTCAACCGATCGCTGGCCGTGCCATTGCCGGCGTTCTCACCGGGAGAGTCCGTTCACGCGGCCGTCCGCCGGTTCCGACGTCGGCTCGCGTCGGCAGGTCACACCGACCTGGAGATCGTGTTCGATCCGGGAACCGCCGCCACGGCGTCGGCCCAGTTCACCCTGGCGACGGTGCTCGACATCGATCGAGGGGCGACTGTCGAACACGTGGTGCTCGACGCCGGGATGAACCTGGCCGACGACACGCTCGTCGAGTACCACGAACTCGTCACGGCTCGCACCGGCGACGCCGCCGCACCACTGCGGTCGTACCGGTTCGTCGGGCCGATCTGCACGCCCGCCGACGTGTTGTTCGCCAACTGTTGGCTGCCCGAGGTCCGGGTGGGCGATGTCATGGCCATGATGGACACCGGCGGCGGGTACGTCGCGTCGTCGACCTTCTTCTCGTTCCCGCGGCCGGCGGTCGTCGGCGTGTCACGGAGCGACGGCTCCCGACTACTGCGTCGGGCGGAGCGTTTCGACGATCTCGTCGCACTCGATCGCCGCTGACCACCGGCGTGAAGGTTGACACGTTCGATGAAAGTTGCGGGCGGGCCTCGCTGGCAGTGAGGTTCGTCAGCGGGGCTCTCGGGGCAGGCCGAGCAGTTGCTCGCCGATGATGTTGCGTTGGATCTCGCTCGTGCCACCGCCGATGGTGAGCGCCCGGCTGAAGAGGTACGACCAATGCCACACGTCGAGTTCTTCGGCGTCGCTGTTCTGGAGGCCGACCATCCCATCGGGTCCGGCCAGATCTTTCACGGCGGCGACCAGTTCTTGCGCGTTGACGTCGGCCTTCGCCTTGCGGATCGACGCATACGGGCCGGGGTCGGCACCGCTCACCTGAGCTGCGACGATCTTGTCGCCGAGCCGGTCGATCACGAAGCTCTCGCTGAACGCCTGCGCCGCCCGTTGCCGAGCGAGCAGGTCGTCGCCCGCTCCGCGCACGCTGATCTCGTCGAGGCACTCGCCCGCAGTCGGGCCCATGCCCCACAGCACGCCGCCCTCGCTGAGCGACACGCGCTCGTTGCCGAGGGTCACGTTGGCGAGCCGCCAGCCACCGTTCTCCTCGCCGATCCGACAATCGACGGGGATGCGGACGTCGTCGAAGAACACCTCGTTGAAGTGATTGCCGCCGGTCATCTCGATGATCGGACGGATCTCGATGCCCGGAGTCGCCATGTCGAGCACGAAATACGAGATGCCGCGATGCTTCGAGGCGGTCGGGTCGGTGCGAGCGAGCAGGATGCCCCACTGCGATCTGTTCGCCCAGGTCGACCAGATCTTCTGACCGTTGACGACGTACTCGTCACCATCGAGCACGGCGACCGTGCGCAGTGAGGCGAGGTCGCTTCCGGCATCGGGTTCGGAGAAGAGCTGCGTCCACTCGACCGAGCCGTCGAGGATGCCGGGCAGCCACCGCTGCTGTTGTCCGACGGTGCCACCCTCGAGGATCGTGGGACCGGCCCACCCGATCGCGATCGCGTTGTCGGGCGTCGAGATGCCGGCGCGTTCCAACTCGTCGGCCACGATCAGTTGTAGCGCTGCGTCGGCACCGAGGCCCCAGGGCTCGGGCCAGTGCGGTGCGACGTAGCCGGCTTCGGCCAACTGTCGCGAGGTCGGATCGGGATGGCTGTCGAGCCAGGCCCGGATCTCCTGACGGCGAGCGTCGAGCGATTCGTCCACACCCCGACCCTACGACGACCCCCCTCTCATTCTCACTGTCTGACCTGTCACGAGACGGACCAATTAGCCTCGGGGCTGTTCGTGTTCGCAGACTGAGGGGGAACGATGGCTGGTGGCCTCGCCGGACTACTCGATGACATCGCCGCGCTGGCCAAGGTGGCCGCGGCATCGATCGACGACGTGGGCGCAGCCGCGGGTCGCGCCAGTGCGAAGGCAGCCGGCGTGGTCATCGACGACACCGCCGTCACGCCCGCCTACGTCCGCGGTCTCGCTGCGGATCGCGAGCTGCCGATCATCAAGAGAATCGCCGTCGGCTCGCTCCGCAACAAGCTGCTCATCATCATCCCGATCGCGTTGTTGCTCAGCGCGATCGCGCCGACGCTCGTCGACATCATCTTGATGTTCGGCGGCGCCTTCCTGTGTTTCGAAGGGGCCGAGAAGATCTATCACAAGGTCGCGCACAGGGGCTCCGCCGACCACGGCGACCAGCTCGAGAAGCCGGCGGTGATGGTGGGCCCCGAAGCCGAAGCCGAGACCGTGAAGGGCGCCGTGCGCACCGACCTGATCCTGTCGGCCGAGATCATGGTGATCTCGCTGAAGGGTCTGATCGACGAAGGCAACGACGGCATCGTGCGTCAGGCGATCATCCTCATCGTCGTCGCATTCCTCATCACCGCCGTCGTGTACGGCCTCGTGGCGCTGATCGTGAAGATGGACGACATCGGCCTGAAGCTGGCCGAGCGAGACGAGGAGTCGTCGCAGAAGCTCGGGCGATCGCTCGTGAACGCGATGCCGAAGGTGCTGACCGTGCTGACGGTCGTGGGTACCGCCGCCATGCTCTGGGTCGGTGGACACATCATCCTCGTGGGCACGCACGACCTCGGCTGGGACGGCATCTACGGCCCGGTCCACGACATCGAGGAGAACATCGCCGACGTCGGGGGCATCGGCGGAGTACTCGCCTGGCTGTTCAACACGGGCGTGTCGGCGATCATCGGGCTGATCCTCGGGTTCATCATCGTCGCCATCGTTTCCCGCTTCCACGGCTCCGACGACGCGGAACACGCGAAAGTCACGCCAGGGGCCTGACCCACGGCGTGACCCAGCTGCCGGTCGACCACCCGAACGAAGAATCACTCCGAGGGTCTGACCCCTGGCGTGACGGTGCTGGTATGCGCAGCCCGAACCGAGCCCGTCAGAACGCGCCCACTACGTTCGTTCCATGCAGATCACACCGGTGTCGGAGCATGTGGGAGCCGAGGTCTCGGGGGTCGATCTCGCGTCGCTCGGCGACGACGACGTTCGCCAGATCGAGGCGGCGTGGGCCGAGCACGGTGTCTTGTTCTTCCGCGATCAGCACCTCACCGAAGAGCAGCACGTCGGGTTCGCCGAACGGTTCGCCGAGATCGACGTCAACAAGTTCTTCACGCCCGTCGACGGTCATCCTCAGATCGCACAGGTGTTGAAGGAGGCCGACCAGGTCACCAACATCGGCGGCGGGTGGCATACCGATCACAGCTATGACCAGGTTCCGGCAAAGGGCTCGATCCTGCTGGCGCGCGAGGTCCCCGAGGTCGGCGGCGACACGAAATTCCTCAGCGTCGGCGCGGCGTTCGACTCGCTCTCCGACGGTCTGAAGGACACGCTGCGCGGGCTGCGCGCACATCACAGCAACGAACACATCTTCGGTGCCGGTGGCCCAGCGGCGAAAGACACCGAGGGTCGGATCGGCAACCCCGATGCGGTCGGCGGTACGACGCATCCGGTCGTGATCCGCCATCCGCAGACCGGGCGCGAACTGCTGTACGTGAACCTGGCGTTCACCACTCACTTCGTCGGCTGGACTCCCGAGGAGTCACGGCCGCTGCTCGACTTCCTGCTCACGAACACAGCCGAGGGCGGCTTCGACCACCGATTCCACTGGGAGCCCGGCTCGATCGCCATGTGGGACAACCGCTCGACGTGGCACTGGGCGCTCAACGACTACCACGGCCACCGTCGCCTCATGCACCGCATCACCGTCCACGGCGAACCCGTCGAGTAACGCCCCGGGTCAGACCCCAGACGTTACGGGTCTGGCACGTGGCGTTACTCGGCGTCGGTCGCGGGCTCAGACGAGTGTGATCGCGCCGTCGCCGGCGGCTGTCCGCCCGACCACGGCAGCGGTGTGGCCCGTCGCGACCAGGTCGGCGACGACTCCGTCGGCGACGTCCGGATCGACACCGAAGATCAGGCCGCCTGACGTCTGGGCGTCGGCGAAGAGCAGGACCGTGGTGTCGTCGTGACCGCCAGGGTCGACGCGGTCTTCGATCCACTCGAGATTGCGGTGCGTTCCGCCAGGGATCATGCCCTGCGCCGCAAGGTCTTTCGCACCCGGCAGGAAGGGCACGTCGTCGACGACGAGCGTGACGTCGACACCCGACTCCAGCGCCATCCGACCGAGGTGGCCGAGCAGACCGAAACCGGTCACATCGGTGCAGCCGGTCGCGCCGGCATCGACCGCCACACGCGACGCGTCGTCGTTCAACCTCGTCATCGACTCGATGGCGGCAGCTGTGACCTCGGAGGAAGCGACGCCGTTCTTGATCGCCGTCGTGACGACCCCGACGCCGAGTGGCTTCGTGAGAACCAGTGCCTGATCGGGCTGCAACCCGGCGTTCGTGAGCATCCGGTCGGGATGAACCTCACCGACCACGCACATCCCGTATTTGGGCTCGGGGTCGTCGATGGTGTGGCCACCCACGACGAGGAATCCAGCGGCGTGGGCGATGTCGTTGCCGCCCGACATGACGTCGCCGAGTAGTTCCGTCGACAGTTCGTCGACGTTCCATCCGACGAGGTTCAGCGCGATGAGGGGCCGCCCACCCATCGCGTAGATGTCACTCACGCTGTTCGCCGCAGCGACTCGGCCCCAGGCGCGTGCGTCGTCGATGACCGGGGTGATGAAGTCGGCCGTGAGCACGAGGGCGCGGTTGTCGTCGATCAGGTAGACCGCTGCGTCGTCACCGGTGTCGGTGCCGACGAGCAGCCGTTCGTCGGGTGTGGGTGCCATGCGACGCACGACGTGCGCCAGCTCGCCGGGGGCGAGCTTGCAGCCTCAACCGGCGCCGTGACTGAACTGCGTGAGGCGCGGCGCGGGGGTCGGCTCGGACATGCGCGCACCCTACCGAGATCGCGTGAACCGCTGGGATCTCGCCGGAGGTGTGAGTGGTCGGTGGAGGTCTCTCGGTCGAGCGCTCGGAATTGGTCGCGACGCGACGCCGGCTCCGCGAGGTGTGAGTGGTCGGGACCGGTGTCGAGGGTTCAGACGTCGTCGACGGCAGCGCGCGTCAGACGGTCTGGAGGAACGAGAAGACGGCCGTGGTGGCGGTGCGCCAGTTGTCGGTCATCTCGGTGCGGACGCTCGATGCGAGCTTGTCGATGATGGCGGTGCCGCGACCGTCACGCTGTCCGACGTCGGACATCGACGCCGTGCGACCGGCGATCACGCCGGTGTCGGGGTACGACACCGTGAGGACGACTTCGTCGCCTTCGACTCGCAGCACGACCGTGGCTTCGACCGCCTCGGCGTGCATGAACCCGTTGGTGACGAGTTCGGAGCAGGCGAGTTGGACGTCGTAGATCAAGTCCTCGTTGACATCGTGATCCAGCAGGTGCTCTCGCACCTCGGCCCGGCAGTCACTGATCGCCTCGAGCGAGCGGACGCCGAACGTCATCTCACTGGGGATGTCGAAATTGACCACGACCCTTGTATCGGCAGCGATCAAACCCGACTTGAGCAGAACTTCTTGAAGAGATCTTGAGAAGAACGTGACGACCCGAACCGCCAGTGGCGGCCATCTGCCGATCGACGGATCAGCCGTCGAGAAGCGTGGCCAGTCGGCGGCGCCACTCGACCGAGGGCTTGTCGGACTGCACGCTGACGGTTGCCTTCTGATCGAGTGGCAGCACACCCTTCACCTTCTCGAGCATCACCTTGTCTTCGGCGCCGATCGCACGGTCGAACACGATGACCTCCTGGCCCGGAACCGAGAAGTCGTCGTTGCGCCAGATCACGAACGTGAAGTACGAGGTGACGTCGTCGATCGGGGTCGAACACAGCAGGATCAGGTGGTCGAGGCCGGTCTCGTAGTGGATGGTGCTGCGCACGGTGAACGGCAGATTGAAGCCCGTCGTCATCCGACGCGTGATGATCGCGTCGGTCAGCCCCGACGATGCCGCACCCTGGGCGTTGTCGACCTCGACTTCGTACTCGTAGCCGAAGAAGTCGTCGTCGAGCGGCTCCATCTCGATCTTCGGGACGTCCTGGTTGTCCTGGATGCCGAACGTGCCCACGTGCACGTACGGGAAGTGGGAGATGTCGAGGAAGTTGTCGGTCATCCGCGTCGCAGAGGTGGCCCACACTTCGACGCCGGAGTTGATGCGGCGGTACTCGTCGTCGGTCTCGGCGACCATCGCCGGGATGTCGGCGGCCGGCTTGCCCAGGCAGATCCACACGAGCCCGTACCGCTCCTGCGCATGAACGACGGGCAGGTGTGCGGCCGGCGGGACGGGGCGTCCGGCACCCGACGACGGCACTTCGACGCACTTCCCTCCGTCGGCGAACTTCCACCCGTGGTACGGGCACACGATGCATCCGTCGTCGACCGTGCCTGCACTGAGCGGAGCCTCGCGGTGCGGGCAGCGGTCGGGTGCGGCCACGAGATCACCCGAGGTGGAGCGCCACACGACGAGGTCCTCGCCGAGCAGGCGGACCGCCAGGGGAGCGGTCGTGACGTCGGCACCCTCGGCCACGACGTACCAGTGGTTCCGGAGCGCCTGGTGCTCGATCAGCTTGTTCATTGCGTCGGTTTCCTCATCGGTTCACGTCCTTCATCGAGCATGGCTTCCTGGACCGTCGTGCCCGGATCGGGGCGAATGTGGGATCTTCGTGTGACCGGGTCCGGTTCATACCGCCCCTTTTGGTCTGATGGTCTTACCATAGCGACGTGAACTCCGACCTCTCCATCGATCACCCCGGGCCCGTCGGCGACTCCCGCACCGGAGACGGACGCACCGACATCAGCGTCGACACGGTCGTGGTCGCCGACACGGTGCTGACGATGGAGCCGGGCTCGACCCCGCTCGCCGAGGGCGCGATCGCAGTGGCGGGCGACCGCATCGTCGCAGTCGGACTTGCGTCTGACATCCGGGCAGCTCATCCCGAGGCGCGCATCGTCGGGGGCCCCGGCCACCTCGCGATCCCTGGTCTGATCAACGCTCACCAACATCTGACCGGCGACCGGTTGATCCGCTCGATGATCCCCGACGACCTCGAGCCGGGGCGCTCGATCTTCGAGTGGGCAGTACCGGCGCACGCCGCGCACACCGGCGACGACGACGAACTGTCGGCCACGCTCTCGCTCGTGGAAGCGGCGTGCAACGGCATCACGTTCACCGTCGAAGCGGGCACCGTGGCGCACCCCGACCGCGTGCTCGCGGGGTTCGATGCGGTCGGCGTGGGCGGAACGCTCGGCTCGTGGGGATGGGACGTCGCAGGCGAGCCGTGGGCGGGCGACACCGTCGACGAGGTGCTCGATCGCCAGCGCGAGGTGCTCCGATTGACGACAGGCCACGACCGCGTCGCAGGATGGGTCACCCTCGTCGGCCACGACCTGATGAGCGACGAACTGGTGGTCGCCGCGAGCGATCTGGCGCGACGCGAGGGCACCGGGATCACCTTCCACCTGTCGCCGTCCGACTCCGACACCGCGAGCTACCTGGACCGGACCGGCAAGCGTCCGGCCGTCCACCTCGACGACCTGGGCGCGCTCGGTTCGCACGTGTTGATCGGCCACGGCGTGCACCTCGGAGACGACGAACTCGATCGGCTGCTCGCCACCGACACCGCGATCGCATACTGCCCGTGGGCGTACCTGCGGCTCGGCCAGGGTGTCACGGGAGCGGGCCGCCACATCGAGTTCATCGACCGCGGCGGGCGAGTTGCGCTCGGATGCGACGCCGAGAATGCGGGCGACGCCATCGACATCCTCGGTGTCACCGCGCTGGCCGCCGGACTGGCAAAAGACACGGCGATGGATCCGACCGTGTTCGGCGCGCACGCCGCACTGCATCATGCGACGCTGGGCGCAGCGACGGCGCTCGGCATGGCCGACGAGATCGGGTCGCTCGCGGTCGGCAAGCGCGCCGACATCGCACTCGTCGACACGACCGGCCCCGAATGGGTGCCGCTCTCGCCCGACCCGGTCCTGCAACTGGTGTGGGCGAGCGACGGTCGCAGCGTTCGCCACGTGATGGCGTCGGGCCGCATGGTGGTGGAAGACGGCGAACCCACGCTCGTCGACCGGCCCGCCCTGGCCATCGCCGCCGCCGCCCGCCACGCCCGCCTCGTCGAAGCAGCCCACCTCGGCTGACGGGTAACGCCAAGTGCCAGACCCGTAACGTTTGGGGTCTGACCCGGGCCGTTACGCCCGGCGTTGCTCGAGGTGGTGCCGGGCGGCGGCGGTGACGGTGGGGCGGTCGGGGCCGACGGCGAGGATCACGACGGCGTCGGGCGCGACGCGGAGTCGGGCGATGCGGAGGGGTCCGTCGACGACGACCTCGGGTTCGGCGGCAGGAGGGCCGACGACGACGGCCGACAGCACGTGGCGGCCCGAGCCGACCGATACGACGCTCCCCGCGCCGGGCACGTCGGGCCCGAACAGCTCGTCGTGGTGGACGAGGGGACGGCCACCGCGCTCGACGCGCAGTATCAGCCGCAACCGCCCGGACGGCTCGTCGGTCCGCCCGAGCGACACCTCCTCGACGATCGAACACGTCGCCGTGGCGTCCAGGTCGACGAGCGTCGTCACCGTGTGGTCGGACCCGACGACCGAGACGGTCGGTTCGCCATGCCAGTGGAGATGAGCGTTCATCCCGACGGTGCAGCGGGTGGTCATCGTCGATGGTGCGCCACTCGGACCCGGCAGGACGATCGTCGACGCCACGGTCCCGACATCGGCTCGGGCGCCGGCCAGAACGGCGATGTCGAGCATCAGTTCGTCGCCACCCACCGGCGCCGCCGCCGATGCCGCCACCAGCACCCGGCCATCACATTCACGAATGCTGAACGGCGGCTCGGAGCGCGCCGACTCGAGCACACCCGGCTGCGTTTCGTCATGCGCTGGCGCGATCAGGATCGACCCGTGCGCCCTCACGAGGTGACGCGCCGACCGATTTGCTGGCCGATCCAGTCGGCGACCGGTTGCGCGCCGGCCTGGTCGACCAGCGAGGTCGGGATGACGAGCCCGCCGTCGCGACGTTCGCGCGCGTCGCTCAGCATGCGGTCGACATCGGCACCGACGTGCGGAGCGAGATCGACCTTGTTGATCACGAGGAGGTCGGCCATCGCGACCCCCGGCCCGCCCTTGCGTGGCACGTCGTCGCCTCCGGCCGTGTCGAGCACGAAGATCTGCACGTCGACGAGACCGCGGCTGAAGATCGCCGTCAGGTTGTCGCCACCCGACTCGACGAGGGTGAGGTCGACGTCGCCGTGCAGCGCTTCCAGTTCCTCGACGGCGTCGAGGTTGGCGGCGATGTCGTCGCGGATCGCCGTGTGTGGGCAACATCCGGTCTCGACCGCGACGATCCGTTCGGTCGGCAGCACCGCCGCGGCGCGCAGCGCATCGGCGTCTTCGGACGTGAAGATGTCGTTGGTGACCACGACGACCGAGAGCTGATCGCGCAGGAGCGCGCAGAGCGAGCCGACCAGCGTCGTCTTGCCCGATCCGACCGGGCCGCCGATCCCGATGCGCAGCGAGCGTCGTGACGAGTCGCTCGCCGTCGGGTCGTGACGGGGGCCAGCCGAACCGTGGTCGGAGTACTCGTGGGGGATGTCGTGAGGAGGCATGTGTGTCCGGAGAGTCGTTCAGGCGACGAAGAGACGGGCGTCCCAGCGGGCGTGGTCTTCGGCGAGGATGTCGGTCAGCGACCCGCCCGACGCGGGCAGAGTGGCGGGACGTGACGATGCCCACCGGTCGGCGTCGATCGACCACTCGTCGACCATCAGCCCGACCCGGGCTTGGACTCCGGCGACGGCCATCGGATCGAGACCGATCAGGCGAATCGCGGCCGAGGTGACCGCGGCCGAGAGGTGGTGGAAGGCGAGTTGTGCTGCTTCGTGGGGCGAACCACCGGCTGCGCCGACGAGGGCGCCCAGCGCCATCGGTTGGTGCACGCCGCCGGTCCGACTGACGAGTGCGTCGATGGTCGGCGACGACCAGATCGGCGCGCCTGCGCGCAGCATCTGGCGACCGAATCGTCGACTGACGTCGCGCAGTGTCGGCGACGGTGTACGAGCCGAGTACTCGTCGTCGAGATCGTTGAGCTTCTCCTCCGTCGGGTGGACCGTCGCTGCCGTGTGGGCAGCGAACGCCGCGTCGACCATCCCGGTGGTGGCGAGCCGTCCGCTGAGGTAGTGCTCGAGTGTCACATCGTCGGAGACGTCACCGATGCGCACCGCCGATTCGACACCGGCTGAATTCGTGTGACCGCCCGCCGGGAAACGACCGTCGACGAGCATCAGCAGTGACGAGTTCATCGTTTCTTCCGGGTCACTCTCAGCGTCAGTACAGGAAGTAGCGCTGCGCCATCGGCAGCGATTCGGCGGGCTGCTCGGTGACCAGGTCGCCGTCGATGCGCACGGAGAACGTGTCGGCGTCGATGTCGATGTCGGGGAGCGCGTCGTTGAGCACCATGTCGGCCTTGCCGACGCTGCGCGTGTCGGAGATGGGCACGAGATCTCGCCGCACGTGCAGCCGCGACGCCAGGTCGTCGTCGAGCGCAGCCTGCGACACCCATCCGAGCGACAGGCCGGGGGCGACACCGGGCGCTGCGCCGAACATCGGACGCGGGAGCTGCGGCTGGGGCGTGGGGATCGATGCGTTGGCGTCTCCCATCTGCGCCCACGCGATCATCCCGCCCTTCACCACGACGTGCGGACGTACGCCGAAGAAGGCCGGGTCGTACAGCACGAGATCGGCGAGCTTGCCGACCTCGACCGAGCCGACGTCGACCGCCAACCCGTGGGCGACCGCCGGACAGATCGTGTACTTCGACACGTAGCGACGCGCTCGCAGGTTGTCGGCCGGACCGTCGCTCACGTCACCGACGGTCAGGGCGCCACGACGCAGCTTCATCGTGTGCGCCGTCTGCCAGGTGCGCAGCACGACCTCACCGATCCGACCCATCGCCTGGCTGTCGGAGCCGATCATCGAGATCGCACCCATGTCGTGGAGGATGTCCTCGGCGGCGATGGTGGACGGGCGGATCCGGCTCTCGGCGAACGCCAGGTCTTCGGGGACCGACGCGTTGAGATGGTGGCAGACCATCAACATGTCGAGGTGCTCGGCGACGGTGTTGACCGTGTGCGGGCGGGTCGGGTTGGTCGACGACGGCAGGACGTTCGCGTGCGACGCGACGGTCATGATGTCGGGCGCATGACCGCCACCGGCGCCCTCGGTGTGGAACGAGTGGATCGACCGCCCGGCGATCGCGTCGAGCGTGCTCTCGACGTAGCCGGCTTCGTTGAGGGTGTCGGTGTGGATGGCGACCTGGACGCCCGACGCGTCGGCCACGGTGAGGCAGGCGTCGATCGCGGCCGGCGTGGTGCCCCAGTCCTCGTGCAGCTTGAACGCCGCCGCACCGGAGCGCAGTTGCTCCCACATGGCGTCGGGGTTCGTGGTGTTGCCCTTGCCCATCAGCGCCACGTTGATCGGCCAGTGGTCGAGCGCTTCGAGCATCCGCTCGAGGTACCACGACCCGGCGATGGTGGTCGCCTTCGTCCCTTCGGCCGGGCCGGTGCCGCCCCCGATGATCGTGGTGATGCCCGACGTGAGCGCTTCGTCGAGCAACGTCGGCGAGATGAGGTGGACGTGGCAGTCGATGGCACCGGCGGTGAGGATCTTGCCGTTGCCGGCGAGGATCTCGGTCGAGGGTCCGATCACCAGAGCGGGGTCGACGCCGTCCATCGTGTCGGGATTGCCGGCCTTGCCGATGCCGACGATGCGACCGTCCTTCACGCCGACGTCGGCCTTGACGACACCCCAGTGGTCGAGGATGACGGCACCGGTGATCACGAGATCGGGCGCGCCCTCGGCGCGGGTGCGCGTCGACTGACCCATCGACTCGCGAATGACCTTGCCGCCCCCGAAGACCACTTCGTCGCCTGCTGCGCTGCCACCACCGGAGAGGTCCTCGGTGACTTCGATCCACAGGTCGGTGTCGGCGAGGCGCACTCGATCGCCGGTCGTCGGCCCGTACAGGTTGCGGTAGCGGCCGCGCTCGATGCGGCTCACGATGGGGTTCCTGTCACGTCGAGGGGTCCGGCTGTCTCGCCGCGCAGGCCCGGGACGATGCGGGCGCCGACCAGCGGCACGAGGTCGACGTCGGTGGCGATGCCCGGCTCGAAGCGGATCGCCGTCCCCGCCGGCACGTCGAGTCGCTTGCCGTGGGCGGCGTCGCGATCGAATCGGAGCGATGGGTTCGATTCTGCGAAGTGGTAGTGCGAACCGACCTGGATCGGCCGGTCGCCGGCGTTCTCGACGCGCACCCTCGTGACCTCGCGACCGGCATTGATCTCGATCGGCATGTCGGGCCCGGCGATCTCGCCGGGGATCATGAAGCTCCGCCCTCGGATGCCGTCGTGCCGGGGCCGATCGGATCGTGCAGGGTGACGAGCTTGGTGCCGTCGGGGAACGTGGCCTCGACCTGCACGTCGGGGATCATCTCGGCGATCCCCTCCATCACGTCGTCGCGGGTGAGCACGTGGCGCCCGGCCTCCATCAGATCGACCACGGTCCGGCCGTCGCGAGCCGCTTCGAGCACCCAGTCGGTGAGGATCGCGACGGCCTCGGGATGGTTCAGCTTCAGGCCACGCGCCTGGCGGGCACGGGCGACGTCGGCCGCGACGTGGACCAGCAGCCGCTCCTGTTCGTGAGGTGTGAGGTGCATTGGGTCGACTTTCGCGCGTTCGGCGGTCGGGGGAGGAAGTCGGGTCAGCGATCGAGGATCGAGTGGGCGACGCCGGCGTGACAACCGACGATTCCGTCGACGACCTGGGTGATGCCCATGTCGATCGCGACCGATGCGAGCGAGTAGGCCTCGTCCATCGTGAAACCTCCCCGGTCGACCATGAGCTGCAGCATCTGCTCGGCCGCCATCGTCATCGCGTGGCCCAGGCCGTCGACACCTTCGTGGACTCCACCCGAGAATCCGTGGGTGTACCAGTGCGTGTCGGTGCGCAGCAGCGGCGCAGCGACGGGGAGGTCGTCGGCGATCGAGAGTCGGAGGGTGACGTCGAGCGACGCTTCGATTGCCGTTCCGCAGATCTCGCCGTCACCCTGGGCGAAGTGCGGGTCGCCGACGTAGAAGCCGGCGCCCTCGTGGAACACCGGATAGTGGACGGTCGCGCCGGGGCCGAAGCGCCAGTTGTCGACGTTGCCACCGAACACGCCGGGCGGGATGCTGCTGACGCGACCGCTCTCTGGTGCGACCCCCATCACTCCGAGATGGGGTCGGACCGGGACCTGCACGGGCCGACCGAACGGTTGGCGAGCCGCCGGGTCGGGTTCGGAGATGACGCCGGGCAGTTCGTACAGCTCCATCGCCGTGAAGTCGAAGCCGAACATCGGGCGCGCTGCGGTCGGGAAGCCGCCCGGCCCCAGCGCGCCGGAGTCGGGGTCGACGAGTTCGTAGATCGTGATGCGCTCCTTGCCGAAGCGCTCGTGGAACAGGCCCCAGTTCGCCGCACAGTTCGACCCGTAGGGCATGCGCGGTGTCATCGACAACAGCTCGACGCGCAGCGTGTCGCCGGGCTGGGCGCCGCGCACTTCGATCGGTCCAGTCATGATGTGGACGCCGGGTGTGCGGGTCTCGGGAGCGATGCCGTCCCAGATCGCCTTCACGCCGTCGTCCATCAAGAGGTCGGGGGCATCGCCCGAGTGATGGGTGATCGCCTCGATCGTGACCGTGTCGCCCGGATCGACGCTGAGCACCGACGCTTCGCTTGCATCGAGGTAGCCCCAGAAGCACGAATCGGGCGTGGCGGTCAGACGCGTCTCACTCATGGTCTGACCATAAGACCAAAGCGCTCGATCGGACAAGGGAACCGATGTGAACACTGTGTGACGTCCGCGGCCCCCGGTGACGCCAGGTGGAGACACCTGGCGTCACCAGATTCCGATGAGGCGGCCGGCGAGGTAGAGGGCGGCGCCGATCATGAACACACGGACGAGCTTCTCGCCACCCTTCACGGCGAGCTTGGCGCCGAACCATCCGCCGGCCATGAAGCCGGCGGCGAGCACGAGGGCCGGTAGCCACACCACGTTGCCCTGCAGGATGAACACGGGCAGGGCGAACACGGTGACCACGAGGTTGATCAGGACCTTGACGCTGTTCGCGGTGACGAGGTCGAAGCCGGCGCGCGTCAGTGCGGCGAGCATCACGAGGCCCACCCCGGCCTGGAACGCGCCGCCGTACAGGCCGATGAAGAAGAACACGGCCATCGTCGTCGGGTCCGACCACGGCTCGACGCCGACAGCCGGCTTCGGCTTGAAGATCGTGAGGACGATGATCGGGATGAGCAGGTACCCAAAGATCGTCTCGAAGGTGTCGTCGGCGATCTGGCTGATCCCGAACGAGCCGATCAGCGACCCGACGACGGTCGGCCCGAGGATCTTCTTCGACCGTGCGAGGCCGTCGACGCCCGACGTACGGAACGACGCAACCGCCGCACCGCTGGCCGTCAGGACGCCGACGCGGTTCGACCCGTTCGCCTGATTGCCCGGCACACCGGCGAGCACGAGCAGCGGCACGGTCAATGCGGAGCCGCCGCCCGCCATCGTGTTGATCACACCCGCTGCAAGGCCGCCGCCGAGCAGGAGCACCGCCTCCCAGAACGTCATGAGTTGCTCAGATGACCGGGTACTTCGCCTTGTCGGGAAGACCGGATCGGATGACGATCTCTTCTCCCCGGCGCTGCGCCTCGGCCCACAGTGCCGACTCGTCGATGGTGGTCATGTGTCCGTTCTCGACGACGATGCGGCCGTCGACCAGCACCGTGTGGACGCCACGTCCGTCGGCCGACCACACCAACTGGTTCATCACGTTGTGCAGCGGTCGCCATTCGGGCCGGTCGGTGTCGTGCAGCACGACGTCGGCGCGCTTGCCGACCTCGATCGATCCGACTTCGTCCTCGAGACCGATCGCCTTCGCTCCGCCGATCGTCGCCATCTCGAACGCCTTCTCGGCCGGGAACATCTGCGGGTCGATCCGGCCGTCCTTGAACAGCCCGGCCACCAGGTACGTGGCACGCATCATGTCGGAGTAGTTCGACGCGTTGTTCCCGTCGGTGCCGATCGTGAGGTTGATGCCGCGCTGCACCATCTCGGGCATCTTGCCGATCTGGGTCACCCCGTAGCTGACCTTGAGCGCCGTGGTCGGGCAGTGCGCGACGGTCAAGCCGTGGCCGCCCATGATGTCGATCTCGCGATCGTCGACGTGGACGCAGTGCGTGATCGCACAGTCGTCACGCAAGACACCCAACTCCTGGAGGTGCTCCATCGGACGCTGACCGAACTCGGCGATGAAGCCGTCGGGGTCGCTCTTCGCCGGCGACATGTGGAAGCTGACGCCCACGTCGTGCTCGTCGGCAAGTTCGCGCGCGGCCTTCCACAGCGGATCGGAGCACGTGGTGTGGCCCACGAGCGTCGCCCATGTGCCGAGGCGCCCGTCGGCGACCGACTTGTAGGTCTCCAGCTGGGTGCGGAGCCGCTCGATCGCCTCGTCGGTCGTCGAGTGGTACACGTCGGGCTGCGGCGGGAGATCCCACACCCACGAGCCGACCTTGCCACGGATCCCGATCTCGGCGAGCCCGTCGAGCACTTCGTCGAGGAAGAGGATCGTCCCGGCTTCGAGGAAGCTCGTCGTGCCGCTGCGCAACATCTCGGTCGCCGCGAGCTGTGCCGAACAGCGCTCGTCGTCGGCACGGTGGACGGCGTACAGGTTGGTCAGCCAGACGAAGACGTTCTCTTCGAACGGTGTGTCGTCGGGGACGTAGCCACGGGTGAGCGGCTCGCCCGTGATGTGGATGTGCGTGTTCACCATCCCCGGGGTGAGGACGAACCGGTCGCCGCCGATGCGCTGCTGCGGCGTGTACTTCTTCTCGAGGTCTGCGGTCTTTCCGACGTCGACGATGCGCGAGCCGTTGACGGCGACCGAGCCGTTGCGGATGATGTCGCGCGTCTCGTTCATCGTCACCACGTACCAGGCGTCGACGAGGACGTCGATCTCGGTGGGTGCGGTGTCGTCCTTGTCGCTCATGGTGCAGTTCCTTCGTCGGTCGATGTTCGAGGGTTCGGCCGACTGGCGACGAACACCTCCTGGAATCCGATCGGCTCGATGACACGGATCGCCTCGAACCCCGTCTCTCGCAACCACGATCCGATCTGGCCGTGCGTGTGGGTGGCGCCGTTGCGGGTACTCGCCATCATCGTGACGCCCATCATCAATGCGTGCGCCGCCTGCGACCGCTGCTCGTCGACGAAGTAGTCGCCGATGAGCAGGCGCCCGCCCGGAGCAAGTGCGTCGAACGCTCGCTGCATCAAATGCCGGGTTCCGGACTCGCCTTCGGTGCGGCACACGTGACCGAGTACGACGATGTCGAACTCACCGGCCTCGATGTCGATGCCGTGGAAGTCGCCGGTGCGGAACTCGACTCGATCGTCGAGGTCTCGCTCGGCGACCTTTCGGCGGGCCACGTCGATCACGCCGTCGAGGTCGTTCACGACGGCCGTGGCGCCCGGGTTCGCGTTGAGGATCGCCGCCGTCCACGGGGCTCCGCCAGCACCGAGGTCGAGCACCTTCGGCGAGTCGAGGGCGCTGTAGCGCAGTTGCAGGTCGGCGCGCATCGCACAGCGGTTGATCGTCGTGAAGGTTCCTTCGACGAGTGGTACGTAGAAGGTGGCCGGATCGTCGTCGATCGGGTCGGCGGGCGCACCGTCGCGCACCGTCGCTGTCAGCTGTGACCAGTTGGCGAGCGGCCCGGGCGACACCGGGATGAGCGACGCCATCGATGCCGGAGCGTCGGACACGAGGTAGCGGCGCGCCGTGTCGTTGAGCTCGAACACGCCGTGGCGACGGTCGAGCAGACCCATCGCGACGACGCCTTCGAGCAACGTCTCCAGATGCGGTGCCGATGCGCCGATCCGGTCGGCGATGATGTCGACGGTGACCGGTCCGGTGTCGAGCAGCACGTCGAACACGCCGAGTTCGATCGCCGAACACAGCACGTGGAACCGGCCGAAACCCTCGATCACGTCCCACACGGGCGCGGCGATCGGCGGCTTGTAGTCGGTGTACGGACGGCCCGTGTGGGCCATCGTGTGCGACTTCTTCAGTTGCGGATACGGGGAGTCGGCCATGTCGGAGGTGACGAGAAGGAGCGTGGTGTCAGGCGTTCGGCCGGAGCAGGATCTTGCCGAAGAAGTCGCCGCCCACCAGGTGCTCCTGCGCAGCGCCTGCTTCGGCGAGCGGGTATTCCCGCTCGATGGCGACGTGGAAGTCACCGTCGCAGAAGGCCTGCCATGCGGGACCGAATTCCTCGGGCCGGTAGTCGTCGGAGCCGAGGATCGAGATGCGGTTGTGGAACATGTAGCCGAGGCTCGGGATGACCGCTTCGTCGCCGCTCGTGTTCCCGCACGTGACGAGTCGCCCGCCGACGCCGATCGCGAAGAGCGACGGCGCGAACAGGGCGGCACCGACGTGGTCGAGCACCATGTCGACGCCCTTGCCGGCCGTGACCTCGCGGGCCCATCCGGTGACGTCGCCCTCACGGTTGTCGAGTACGTGATCGGCACCGATCGCGAGCGCCTTGTCGAGCTTGGGTTGCGACCCGGCCGTGGCGAGCACGGTGGCGCCCGCCTGCTTCGCGAGCTGGATCGCAGCGACCGACACACCACTGCCGGCAGCGTGGATCATGATCGTCTCGCCGGCGGTCAGGCCGCCCACGTCGAACAGCGAGTGCGACGCCGTCAGGAAGGCGGTCGGGAACGTGGCCGCGTGCTCGATCGGGACCGAGTCGGGGACGGCGAACACGTGACTCGCCGGCACGAGACACCGCTCGGCGTAGCCGCCGTCGAGCGTGGCACCGATGATCCCCAGGTCGCCGTGGACGTCACCCCGTCCACCGAGCGCCGAGCGGTCGTCGACACCGACCATCGACGGATTCACGACCACTCGATCGCCCACCGCCACGTCATCGGCGTCGACCTCGGAGCCGACGGCGAGGACGGTCCCGGCGACGTCCATCCCGGCGATGTGCGGCAGTGCGAACCCGTCGAGTGCGAACCACCCGTTGCGCTGCACGACGTCGAGGCGGTTGAGCGCACACGCGCCGACCTGGACCACCACGTCGACCGTCCCGGGGTCGGGGTCGGCCACGTCGACGAGTTCGACGACCTCGGGGCCGCCGGTCTGTTCGTAGCGGGCTGCTCTCATGGGCGTTCCTTGCTGTCAGTGTCGGTGCTGTCGGTGTCGGTGCTGTCGGTGTCGGTGCTGTCGGAGTGATCGAACTCGTCGGCGTCGTCGGGGCGGCCGCGGTCACCGCGGATCAGCTCCATGACGCGCTCGTTCCGACGTTCCGACGTGGCCGCCGGACCCGGGTGGACGATCGGCGATTGCGGCGAGACGCTCATCGCAGGCCCCGCACGAAGGGCCGGGTGAGGGCTTCGGGTGCCCTCACCCGGTGGGCGAACACCGCCATGCCGAGGATCGTCACGATGAACGGTGCAGCGGTGAGCATCTCGGAGTTGAGCGAGTAGCCGAGTGCCGGGAGCGACAGGCGGAACGACACGACCGAGCCGAACAGTGCACAGCCGAGGATCGTGCCCCGTAGGGTCCAGCCGCCGAAGATCACCGCGGCGATCGCGATGAAACCGCGGCCGCCCACGATCGAGTCGGTGAAGGTCCCGACGACGGCGAGCGACAGGTAGGCACCACCCATGCCCGACGTCAACCCGGCGAGGTAGATCGACTGTCGGCGACGCTTGTTCACGTCGATCCCTGACACGTCGGCCGACTGTGGGTTCTCGCCGACCGCGCGCACCTCGAGTCCCCACCGGGTTCGGTACACGAGCCACCAGACGATGACGGGCAGCGGATAGATCAGGTACATCAACCACGACTGGCCGAAGAACGCCTCACCGACGAGCGGTATGTCGGACAGCAGTGGGATGTCGTTCGTGGGCAGCCGGCGAGCGGTCGGGCCGATCTCGCCGTCGAGGAAACCCGACAGCCCGAGGACGAGGATGTTGAGGGCCAGGCCGACGACGAACTGATCGGCGGTGAGCCGGTGGCTCATCTCGGCCTGGACGAATGCGACGGAGAAGCCGGCGGCGATGCCGAAGAGGAGCCCGACCGTGGCGCGCTCGGTCAGCGAGTACCCCACCACTGCGCCGAACGCCCCTGCGAGCAACATGCCCTCGACCGAGATGTTGAGCGTTCCGGCGCGCTCGGCGGCCCATTCGCCCGACGCTCCGAACAACAGGACGGCCGTGATCGCGACGGCCGATTTCCACGCCGCGTCGCTCCCGAGGACGTCGAAGAACTCCGAGACCACGGCGATCATGTGCGCGCCTCTCTCGCAGCGGCCGCTCGACGTCGGGTGCGCACGAAGAGGACGGCGGGCGGGATGAGGAGCGCCAGCACGAGGAGTGCCTGCACGACGTCGGTGATACGACGTTCGACGCCGGTGGCGGCGAGGAAGCCCGAGCCGGTCATGAGCGAGGCGAACACGAAGGAGACCGCCACGGCGGCGAGCGCCCGCTCGCGTGCCACGAGCGCGACCAGGAGGCCGGTCCACCCGAAGTTGATCGAGAACCCCGGCGAGAACCGGTAGCCGCCGAAGTCGCCGCCCAGCAGCATCACAGTGCCGGCCAGCCCGGCGAACCCGCCCGAGATCAGCATCGCCGCACTGCCGACCCGGACGCTGTCGACACCCGATCGCATGGCGGTCCGGGCGTTGGCGCCGAGCATGCGGAGTCGGAATCCGACGACGGTGCGGGTGAGGACGAGGGCGAGCAGCGCGGCGAACACGACCGCGGCGAAGACCGAGACCGGGAACTCGTTACCGAAGATCGTGATGCGCGGGATGCGGACACCGTCGGGCATCTGGAGCGTCTGGGACACCTGGGTTCCGCTGCCCTCGGTGATCGGAGCGAGCAGGAACGACTCGGACCGGAACCCCAGGCCGATCACCTGGCTCGCGACCGAGACGAGCAGGAGGGTGGTCAACACCTCGGGCACCCCGCGCCAGTTCCGCAGCCCTGCGGCGATCCCGGCCCAGAGTGCACCGCCGACGATGCCGGCGAGGACGATCGCGACGAACACGATCGGACCGGGACCACCCAGGTGGACGCCGACGAACGCAGCAGCTCCACCGCCGATCAGCAACTGTCCCTCTTGGCCGATGTTCACGTAGCCGGCCTTCGCGTTCACGATCGTTCCGAGCGCGACGAGGAGCAGCGGGGTGGCCGAGCCGATCGTGGTGCCCCATCGGCCGGGCGCCAGCAGGCTGCCGTCGAGCAGAGCAGAGAAGACCGAGCGCCACTCGCCGCCCGTGACCGTGACGAGCAGCGCGGAGATCGCAAGCGCACCGAAGATGCTGATCGCGTACAGCACGACGATCTCGCTCCAACTGCTGAATCGAGACGGCACCTGCGGCGATGTCGGTGTCACCGTCGTCGGACCGGCCACGGACGTGTCGGCGTCGACGCTCATGCGGCGCTGCCGCCCATCAGCAGGCCGAGGCGATCCATGTCGACCTCGTCACGCTGCATCTCACCGGCGATCTGTCCGTCGGACAACACGATGATCCGATGCGAGAGCTCCAACAGTTCTTCCAGCTCGCTCGAGATCAGCAGGACGGCGACACCACGTTCGGCGGCCGCTCGGATCTGCGAACCCATGAACTCGATGGCGCCGACGTCGAGACCGCGCGTCGGCTGCGCAGCCACGAGCACCACCGGCTCACACGACAGTTCGCGAGCGAGCACGACGCGCTGCTGGTTGCCACCCGACAGCGACCACATCGGGGCGTCGGGGCCCGGGCATGCGATTTCGTACTCGTCGATCAGGCGGGTGGCATGCGCACGCATCCGGCCCGGGTCCATCAGCCCGCGTGCGGCGACCTGCGACGGTTCGACCAGCACGAGATTCTCCGCGATCGACATGTCGAGCACGACGCCCGAGTCGTGGCGGTCGGCGGGGATCACGGCCACACCGGCGGCGGCCATGGCTCCGGCCCTGCCGGTCACGACGGGGCTGCCCGACACGGTGACCTCGCCCGAGTCGAGCCGGGCGAGGCTGGACAGGACCTCGACCAACTCGTCTTGACCGTTGCCTTCGACTCCCGCGACACCGAGGATCTCACCGGCACGAACTCTCACCGAGAGCCCGTCCAGCTTGATGTCGCCATCTCGACCACGGAGCCGTGATTCGGTGACGGTGAGTACGACCGGGCCATCGGGCGCCGCAACCTCTTCGAGTGTGACGGTGTCCGTCGCGGCGACGGCACCGAACGCTGCTCGCTCCGACCGCAGCGACACGGATCGGCCGACCATCGCCTTCGCCAGATCGGACGGAGTGGTGCCCGCGGTGGGAGTCCGGTCGACGACGCGACCCGAGCGCATGATCGTGATCTCGTCGGTGGCGTGTAGCACTTCGTCGAGCTTGTGACTCACCAGTGCGACGGCGCGTCCCTCGTCGGCGACCACGCGGCGCAGCGTGGTGAACAGTTGCGCCGACTCCTCCGGTGTCAGCACCGACGTCGGCTCGTCGAAGATGACGATCGACGGGTCACGCCGGAGGCACTTGATGATCTCGACGCGCTGACGGAGACCGGGTGTGAGATCGCCGACGGTCGCATCGGGATCGATTCCCAGGCCGTACTTCTCACTGATCTCGGCCACACGGGTGCGCACCTGTGCTGGGCGGAGACGCGCCTCCTCGCCGAGGGCGACGTTCTCCCACACCGTCAGCGGGTCGACCAGGCTGAAGTGCTGATGCACCATGCCGATGCCGAGTTTCGCAGCGGTCGCCGGGTCGTCGATGTCGCACTGCTGTCCGTGGATGTGGACCCGCCCGCCGTCGGGTGTCACCAAGCCGATGAGGATCTTCATCAGCGTCGACTTTCCGGCGCCGTTCTCCCCGAGCACTCCGTGGATCGCTCCGCGACGCAGTGTCAGGTCGACGGCGTCGCAGGCCACGACGGCGCCGTAACGCTTCGTGACCCGTTCGAGCCGGACCGCCTCGTCCGCGACCGGTGTGGCCGCAGACGAGGTGGTGGTGACCAGTGGTTCCAACGGATCAGCCGCCGGCGAAGGCTTCGGCCTTGATGGCGCCGATCTGCTCGTCGAGATCGCCGCTCGCCACGAGGGCGAACGCATCGTCGAGTGCGGGCTGCAGGTCTGGTGCGTCACAGAACGCAGCTCCCACCAGATCGGGATCGGTGGCGGCGCTGAAGACCCGCACGTCACCCTCGGCGAACTCACCGGAGATGATCTCGGGGAAGACCGTCCCGACGTAGTCGCCACCGTCGAAGCGGACGGCGATGTCGTAGTCGACGTCGCCGTCGCAGGCGTCAGCCGAACCCGGGTTGGCGACGATGAGTCCGTCGTCGATCGCCAACTGGGCGACCGGCTCGAGGGCTCCGCCGAGGAACGGGTAGATCGCATCGGCGCCGGCGGCAACGGCTGCGTCGTAGGCCGCGGTGGCGTTGACGACGTTGTCGAAGTCGAATGGGAAGTCGCCGGTCGGCGAGTAGGTCACGGTGAACGACGGATCGACCGCCTGCATCCCGAGCTCGACCGAGAGGATGACTTCCTTCTCGAAGCCCAGATCACAGCAACCGAGGATGGCGAGCGTGTCGCCACCGGCTGCCTGCAGGGCTTGACCGAATGCGACGCCGGCGGTGTAGTGGATGCCGGCGCCTTCGTCCTGGGTCTGGGAGTAGAAGTCGCTCGCGGCGAAACCGGCACCGCAGTTGCAGTACCAGTAGATGTCGGGGAACTTCTCGGCGAGGTCGGCGAGGTTTCCGGCGAGGCCGCTGGCGCCGACCAGGATGATGTCGACCGGCTGGGTCGCGAGGTTCTCGAGCTCGACCGCCGCTTGTTCGAAGGTGATCTCGTCGACGACGATCACCTCGCCGAAGCCGTTCTCCTCGGAGATCTGCTCCGCCTGGTCGACCAGACCCTGGTAGTAGCCACCGTCGTCACGAGGACCCTGCGCGGCGATACCGATCCGTACTTCGCCGTCTCCGTTGGCGTCGAGGCCCAGCGCGTCACCGGGATCATCCTCGGTGGGTGGAGGGTCTGCGGGCTCGTCGCCGTCCATCGCAGCATCGTCATCGCCGTCCATGGCGTCATCATCCATGGCGTCGTCGTCCATGGCATCGTCGGTCATGGCGTCGCCGTCCATGGCATCGTCGGTCGAGTCGTCGGTTGCCTCAGGAACCGGATCGTCGGCCGCGTCGTCGTCGCTGCCGCATGCGGCAGCCGTGAGCGACAAAGCGGCGACGGCGGCGAGGCCGCGCTGCCAGCGACGGTGGGTGGTGGTTGTGCTGGTCATGTTCTCTCCCCTTTTCTTTCGGTCTGATGGTCAGACCATTTTGTTCATGGTAGTCAGATGTTGTTTCGACGGTGTTACGGGAGGCGATCAGCTCAGCTGACCGGCCCGATATCGCTCGACGAGCCAGCGGTTGAAGCGCACGTGGCTCTCCTCCTGCCACGAGTATCGCCCACGCGGTGCGTAGCGCGAACGCAACCCGCGCTGCACCTTGGTGGTCGCGTCGGAGTCCTGTTCGACGAAGACCTGGACGCCCACGTCGGTCAGTTTCAACTTGTGCTCGAAGAGCGGGTCGTCGAGGGCACTCGGATGGAAGATGTAGCCGATCTCGACGTCGATCGTCTCGGGACCGGTCGGGCGCACGAGGAAGAAGAACGCCTGATCGGGTGCAGTGCCGAGGCACAACGTCGGCGGTACGAGCGCGAAGGTCGACCGGGTCCGTTCGGCGTCGGTGAGCTTCGGGAACACCGGCATGATCGCCTGATGGGTGGCGTTGAACCCGCCGTCCATCATCGTGTAGCCGCCCTCGCGGAAGATGACGTTCGACTCGGCGTTGTAGTCGGTCGGGAAATCGGTCAGGTTGCTCGGACAGAAGTCCTGCACGTACTGGTGGAGCCGGTTGGCGTGGTAGCCGTCGTTGAAGTTCTCGAACATCACCTTCCAGTTCCACGGCATGTTCTCGAGCGTGAAGGTGCCGGGACACACCGCGTCGGCGAGGTCGTAGTTGGCGATGAACGGGTCGTAGTCGGTGAGCGTCGGAGCGAGCGGCGCCGCGTCGGGGTCCATGTTGACGAAGACGAAGCCCTGCCACAGCTCGACTCGGAACTGCGGCAGGCCGAACTCGGCCTTGTCGAAGTCCTCGGTGCGCTCCATCGCCGGAGCTCCGAGGAGTCGTCCGTCGAGGCCGTAGTTCCAGTGGTGGTACGGGCACTTGAACGTCGAGGAGTTCCCGCTCCCATCGCACACCTGCATCGCGCGGTGCTGGCACACCGCCGACATCGCACGCACCTCGCCCTCCTTGTCACGCGTGACGATGATCGGCTCGTCGCAGATCGTGACCGTGAACCAGTCACCGACTTCGGGGATCCGTTCGGCGCGGCCGACACAGAGCCATTCCTTCGCGTAGAGGGCATCGCGTTCGAACGCGAGCACGTCGGGTGAGGTGTACAGCTCGGGCGGGAGCGTCGAAGCGTTGGCGACGTCGACGATCGAGTCGCCGAGCGCGTCGATCAGGTCGGGACGCAGACGTGGGATGCCGGCGTCGGGTGAGATGTCGGTCGGGCGGTCGGTGATCGTCATGGGCGCGTCTCCTCGAGATTCGGGTCAGAGTCTGGTCGGGCCGGGTCAGGCGTGGTCGTGTCGACGGTCGATGAGGCGGCGGCGTCGGCGAGCAGGAACTTACGGACCTTGCCGACGCTGGTGCGTGGCAGTTCGTCGACGAGCGTGAAGCTGCGCGGTCGTTTGACCTTGCCGAGCCGTTCCTCGCACCAGGCGGCGAGCCGTTCGGGCAGGTCGGCTCCGCCCGCCGCCCGGTGCAGTTCGGGGACGACGAAGGCGACGGGGACCTCGTCACGGATGTCGTCGGGCGCACCCACGACGACGACGTCGAACACGTCGGGGTGGGCACCGATGACGGTCTCGACCTCCACGACCGACACGTTCTCGCCCGACACCTTGAGCACGTCGGAGCGCCGTCCGTCGAAGTAGAAGCGACCCTCGGAATCGGTGCGGGCTCGGTCGCCGGTGACGAACCACTCGCCGCGGTACGACGCAGCCGTCGTGTCGGGGTCGTCGAGGTAGCCGTCGAACAGGGTGACGCCCGGCTCGCCTCCCACCACGACGTCGCCGACGTCACCGGGTGCGGCCCGGTTGCCGTCGGCGTCGTGGACCTCGACGATGCAGCCGTCGGTGACCACGCCCATCGACTCGGGGTGCGGATCGTCGACCCGGGCGGTCAGTACCGCCGGGATCGTCTCGGTCATGCCGTACAGCTGGCGGGGTCGGCACCCGAACCACTGGCTGATCGTGTCGTACTGGTCCTGCGTGACGTTCTGAGCGAACCAGCAGTGCCGCAGCACGAGCGCCGGTTCGTCGTCGGTGGGAGTCCACGGGCCACCCCGCGCCAGGATCATCCGCATCGGCCCGGCGAACAGGCTGGCATGGGTGGCCTGGTGGCGGGCGGCCTGCTCGACGAAGCGGCTCGCCGAGAACGTGGGCATCAGCGCGACGCTGGCTCCCGCAGCGATGCTCGCGGCGAAGGAGTAGTACTGCGCGTTCACGTGGAACAGCGGGAGGACGACGATGTGGCGGTCGTCGTGGCCGAGCGACGCGGCGGCCGCCATGGTGGACCCGGCGAACGCGTAGTTCGCCTGCGTGATGACCACGCCCTTCGGCCGACCGGTCGTGCCGCTCGTGAACATGATGCCGGCGCGATCGTCTCCGGCGGGCTCGGGCCATGACTCGATCCGCGAGTTCACGCCGCCGGCGAAGGTCGCGAGGCCGGCGCACAGAGCGTCGTCCTCGTCGACGGCGACGAGGGTCGGGATCGAGGCCTCGCCGCTCTTCTCGGCAACCAGCGCGAGCGCCGCGTCCGCCACGTCTCGGCGCGCCGTCGACACGACGGTCATCACCGGCTTGGTCCGAGCGATGTGTTCGGCGAGTTCGGGTGCGGTCGCCATCGGGTCGGATGGGACGATGTAGGAGCCGATGCCGGTCGCAGCGAGCCACGACGCGACGAACGACGGCGAGTTGGTGAGCGCGAGGTGGACTCCGTGCGACACGTCGGCGCCGGCTGCGGCGAACTGTGTGGCCGTCCGGGCGACCACGTCGTCGAACTCGCGATACGTCCATCGGCTCACCGTGCCGTCCGACGCCTCGAAGACGAGGAACGGTCGCGCACCGTGTGCGTCGACCGACCGTCGCCATTGTGCGGCGAAGGTCGGTGCGGCGAAGGTCATCGAGTTCTCACCGATCCGGCGCATCGCACCCCCGGCATACGTGAAGGGTCTGTCCCCTCACGAACAGCGTGCATACGTGACGGGACAGACCCTTCACGAACACTATGCATACGTGACGGGACAGACCCTTCACGAACGGACCCTTCACGAACAGCGTGCATACGTGACGGGACAGACCCTTCACGAACACTATGCATACGTGACGGGACAGACCCTTCACGTATGGGCTGGTGGGGGAGAGGCGGTGGCGAGGTCATGGGGCTCCGTATCCGCCTCCGCCGGGCAGGTCGAGGCGGACCTTGTCGCCGGGTTGCAGCGTGACGCGCTCCTGGGTGGTCACGTTCTCGCCGTTCACGCTGAACGCGCCCGACGCTCCCGGTTCGCCGCCGAAGATGCCCTGCGGGGCCTCGGCGAGTCGGCTCGTGACGGCGTTGAGCTGCCACTCGCGAGTCGTGTCGACCTCGAACTCGATGGTCTGGCCGAGGCCGCCCGTCTGGGCACCCTTGCCGCCCGAATCACGCCGCAGCGCCTTCGCCGAGAAGCGGATCGGGGCCGAGGCCTCGACCACTTCGATCGGCACCGCAGCCACCCCCGTCGGGTACGAACAGGCGTCGAGTCCCGGCTTGGTCGCCCGTCCGCCGACGCCACCGGCGTACGTGAACATGGCGGTGATGAAGGGGCTGCCGTCGTCATGGTTGCCACTCACCTGCATGGTCCACACCGCTCCCGAGCCTTCGGCCATGGCGGCGTCGGGACGCACCTGGGCGAGTGCCTTGAGCAGCGCATTCGGCAAGAACATGCCGACCACGTGGCGGGCGGTGCACGGCTGGGGCGACACGGCGTTGAGGATCGACCCCTCGGGGGCGATCATCTCGATCGGTTTGAGGCTGCCGTAGTTGTTGGGGATGTCGGGGCTGAGCACCGAGCGCACGACGAAGGTCGTGTAGGCGTGGCTGTAGTTCTTGACGACGTTGATGCCCCAGCGACTGGCGTCGGCCGAGCCGGTGTAGTCGACGACGATCGTGCCGGTGTCGGCGTCGACGATGAGCGCGCACTTGATCTCGATCTCACTGCCGTCGGCGAGGTCGAGCAGTGCGCTCGACTCGTAGCGACCCGACTCGAGCTCGCTGATGCCCTTGCGGGTGGCCGCCTCGGAGCGCGTGATGATCTCGTCGGAGAGCGCTTCGATGTCGTCGAATCCGTGGTGGTCGCACAGCGCCAGGAGCCGCTGGGCACCGATCTGCCCCGACGCCATCTGAGCGTGCAGGTCGCCCGCCATGTGATCGGGCTGGCGCACGTTCGAGAGGATGAACTTCCAGACGTCGTCGTTGCGTTCACCGGCCTTCATCAGCTTGACGATCGGAATCCACAGCCCTTCTTCGAACACATCGCGACCGCCGGCGCCGATGCCGTAACCGCCGACGTCGGTGTGGTGGATCGTCGATCCGAAGAGCGCGATGATCTGACCGCCGCGCCACACCGGCACGAGCACGGTCACGTCGAGCAACTGGCCTGCGGTCTTGTACGGGTCGTTCGTGATCAGCACGTCGCCTTCGACGAGCGAGTCGAGCGGGTACTCCTCCAAGATGTTCTCGACGGCCATCGCCAGGCTGTTGATGTGGCCGGGCGTGCCAGTCACGGCCTGTGCGACCATGCGGCCGCGGCGGTCGAACACCGCGTTCGCGAGGTCGCCGGCTTCGCGCACGATCGGACTGAACGCCGAACGCTGGAGCGCCTTGGCCTGCTCGTTAACCGTGGCGATCAGGCTCTGCCAACAGATCTCGAGTTCGATCGCGTCGAATCCGGTGCTCTGGGTCATCGTCATGATGCTGCTCCATTCTGGTTCGTGAGGGTGGCGACGAGGCTGCCGTCGGCGCCGACCTCGACCGACCAGCCGGGTCGTATCACGGCGGTGGTCTCACGTTCTTCGACCACGCAGGGCCCGTCGAACGTGGCGCCTCCACCGAGGTCGCTGCGGCGGTAGACGGGTGCGTCGATCGGGTCGGTGCCGCGGCCGAACACCATCGGTCGACTCGTCATCGGATCGGCGCCTGCGCCCGTCGGTACCGGTTCGGGGGCGACCTGTTCGGCGTCGGCCGACACGGCGAGGCGCCACGTGACGATCTCGACAGGAACCCCGGGAATGGCGAGTCCGAAGATCCGCTTGTACTCGGTCTCGAAGGCGTCGAGAACTGCGGCGTCCGTGACGGGCCAGTCGTCGCCTTCGCCCACCCAGACCGTCACCTCGTTGCCCTGGCCGGCATAGCGACAGTCGATGCCGTAGCGGAAGCGGACGGCGTCGGCCGAGGCGCCGGCAGCGGCGAGTACTCGTCGGCCTTCGTTGCGCAGGTCGTCGAGCAGCGCCGATCGTTCACCGGCGTCGAGCGCGTCGAGGCGGCGCGGCATCGACCGGGCGAGGTCGATCCGCACGGGCGACACGAGCGTGCCGAATGCCGAGAGCACCGACGCGTTGACCGGGAAGATCACGCGATCCGACTCGAGCAGTTCGGCGACTCCGCACGCGTGGACCGGTCCGGCGCCACCGAAGGCGATCATCGACACCCCGCGCAGGTCGACCCCCTGTTCCACGGCGTGCATCCGGGCCGCGGCGGCCATGTTCTCGTTGACGATCTCGTGGATGCCCGCTGCGACGCTCACGGCGTCGAGGTCGAGAGACTCGCCGACTCGGGCGGCCGCGTCGGATGCCGCACCACCGTCGAGCGGCATGTCGCCACCGAGGAACGCAGCGGGGTCGAGCAGCCCGAGAACGACGTCGGCGTCGGTCACCGCAGGGATGGTGCCACCGCGGCCGTAGGAGGCGGGTCCGGGTTCGGCGCCGGACGATTCGGGGCCGACCTTGAGCAGACCGAACTGATCGACCCAGGCGAGCGAACCGCCGCCGGCACCGATCTCGACGAGGTCGATCGACGGCACCGAGACCGGGAAGCCCGATCCCTTCTTGAAGCGGTAGGCGCGAGCGACCTCGAACACGTTCGTCAGTTCGGGTTCCCCTCCGTCGATCAGACACGCCTTGGCGGTCGTGCCGCCCATGTCGAAGCACAGCAGACGGTCCTCACCGAGCCGGTCGGCGAACCACTTGCCGGCGAGCGCACCCGCGGCGGGGCCACTCTCGACGAGGCGGATCGGGACGCGCGCCGCGTCGTCGGCCGCCACGACGCCACCGTTCGACAGCATCATCAGCACCGAGCCGCCGAAGCCCTCGTTCGACAACCACTTCTGCAGTTCGTCGAGATACGGGCCGATCACCGGCATCGTCGCCGCATTGCACGCAGTGGTGACCATGCGCGGGTACTCGCGAATCTGGGGCGACACGTCGGCCGAGATGCAGACGGGCACGCCGAGGTCGGACTCGAGGAACGCGGCGAGCGCCCGCTCGTTGGTCGAGTCGACGTACGAGTTGAGCAGGCAGATGCCGACCGACTCGACGTTCAGAGCGCGCAGTTCGTCGGCGACGGCCTGCATCGCCTCGGTGGTCGGAGCGAGGACGACATCGCCCGTCGCTGCGGTTCGTTCGGCGATCTCGACCGTACGATCGCGCGCGATCGGCGGCGCCGGGAACTCGATCTGCAGGTCGTACATGTCGTAGCGGTGCTCGTCTCGGATGAGCAGTGTGTCGCCGAAGCCCTGCGTGGTCACCAGGCCGGCCCGGCCGGTCTTCCCTTCGATCAGCGCGTTCGTGATGAGGGTGGTGGCGTGGACGATCGGTGCCGTCACGTCGGCGGGGGTGACGCCGGCGCGTTCGAGGAGTTGGCCCACTCCGGTGCGCACGCCGTCGAGCGGGTTGGACGGAGTGGTGAGCGTCTTGTCGACCACCACATCACCCGAAGCGGCGTCGAGCAGGACGACGTCGGTGAACGTGCCACCGATGTCGACGGCGAGGCGCCAGTCGGTCGTGCCGGGGCCGTCGCTCACGAGTCGACCTCGCCGTTCGTCGAGGGGTCGGCGGATCCGTCGAGTCGCGTCACGACCGGCTCGGCCTTCGCGTCGCGCAGGTCGTCACGGGGTGGGCTGAACACGTCGAGGATCCAGCACTCGTTCAGTTCGTCGTCACCGACGAAGCGCGAGTCGCCGTGCCACACCTTGGCCGGAGCGAGGTACACCTCGCCTGCGCCGAGGACGCGGCGTGCGGGGTCGTCGCCGTTGCCGATCCGGAAGTCGAGCGCCCCGCGCATGATGATTCCGATCTGCTCGTGGCACTCGTGCTGGTGCATGTACGAGCCGGTGGCTCCGCCGTCGATTCGCCAGAAGCAGAGTTGCAGTTGCTCGCCGGTGATCACCCGGCGCCGAAAGCCGTCGCGCGTCGTCGACTCGAATGCGGCATCGTCGAAGAAGTAGCAGTACTCGTCGGAGAACGCCGACGTCGGTGCGGGGCTGGTGGTCATGATTCCGTTCCTCGGTTCGGTGCGACGTGTGTGGTCGACGCTCGATCGCGTCCGTACTTCTCGATGTCGCCCGGAAGGTCGAGCGGGCGGACGATGGCCTGGTGCTCCTCATCGCCCCACAGTTCGGGCGGGGTGAGCCACATCACCTCGAACTCGATGCCGTCGGGGTCGTGGGCGTACAGGCTCTTGTTGACGCCGTGGTCGGACATGCCCTTGAGGGCGCCGGCGTCGGACAGGCGTTGGCGGTGGTCGTCGAGGTCGCCGAGCGTCGGGACCGACCAGGCGAGGTGATACAGCCCGACCTGGTCGCTGCCGGCGGTCGACGGTCCGACGTGGCCGCCGATCGAGAAGCAGGCAAGGTCGTGATGGTTGGGAGAACCCGGCGCACGCAGGAAGGTGAACGCTCCGTTCGGATCGTCGACGATCGCCTCGAACCCGAGCACCTCGGTGTAGAACGCCTGCTGGCGACGTGCATCTCGCACGTACAGCACGGCGTGGTTCATGCCGGTGATCATCGGTGGGTTCCCCTGTCTGGTTTCGTCGGGTGAGCGCTGCATCGTCGACGATTGATGCGGGCGTTCGGTCTGATGGTCAGACCATAACCGGAACTCCCACGATCCGCCAGATCGTGGCCAAGCTGTCGGCGACCGGCTCGATCTGTCTGTACACGTCAGTCAGCACGCATCGCGCGCGCGACACGCCCGGCTACGTGACGGAGGCTGCGGCAGCGTGAGAAGAACTGAGCGATGAAACTTTGAGCCGTCGTTGCGCCGCTTGCCGGGCGGACAACGGCTCAAAGTGTCGAGCGGAGCCGGGGGCCGGAGCGGTCAGCCGTCGGTGAGGGCCTGATAGACGACCGAGCGGAGGGTCCGATCGGGGTTCTCCATGCCGGTCATGTACTGCGACATGAAGATGCCGACGACCTCTTCGACCGGGTCGACCCAGTAGTAGGTCTTGGCTGCTCCCGCCCAGCCGAACTCGCCGACCGAACCAGTGCCTTGGCTCGCCGCCACGTCGAGCATCACCCGCGAACCGAGTCCGAAGCCCATGCCGGGCGATGGCAGCCCCATGATCTCGAAGGGCAACATCGGCGGCGTGAGCCGGTTGCTGTGCATCAACTCCAGGGTCTTGCGACCGGCGATGCGCTCGCCGTCGAGTTCGCCGCCGTTGGCCAGCATCTGGGCGAATCGGAAGTAGTCGTCGACGGTGGAGAACAGCCCGACGCCGCCTCGGACGTACACGTCGGGCGTCGACGTCGGGTAGGTGGCCGACACGTCGATGCGCTCGTTGAACCCGCTGAACGCCGCTTCGATGAGGTCGCCGGCGTGATAGTTCTCCCCGACGAGGTCGGGGAGCCCGTACATGGCGGCGACGCGGTGGAGTTGATCGTCGGGCACACCGAACGCAGTGTCGGTCATGGCGAGCGGACGCAGGATCCGTTCGGCCACGAAATCGCCGAAGGGTTGGTCGGCGATCACTTCGGCGAGCCGGGCGGCCACGTCGATGCCGACGGAGTAGTGGAAACGCTCGCCGGGCTGAAATGCGAGGGGAAGCGATGCGATCACGTCGACGCACTGTTCGAGCGTGCGGGTCGCGTCGTGCATGACCTGATGTTCCCGGTACTGCTCGGCGGCCGGGTTGTCGACCATGAAGTCGTAGGTCAGCCCGCTCGTGTGCGAGAGCACCTGGCCGATGGTGATCGGCCCTTCAGCGTCGACCAGCGAGCCATCGGCCTGCAACACCTTCGGCGAGGCGAAGGCGGGTAGGTAGTTGGCGACCGGGTGATCGAGCTGGAAACGCCCTTCCTCGTGCAGCAGCATCAGCGCCGTCGACACGATCGGCTTCGTCATCGAGTAGATCCGGAAGATCGTGTCGTCCGTCATCGCGGTGCCGGCCTCGGCGTCCTGGTGACCGTGCAGGCTGCGGTGCACGACCTTCCCGCGCCGGGCCACCAGCGTGCTGATGCCACGGACGACGCCGCGGTCGACGAACTCCTGCATCGCTGGAGCGACTCTCGTCAACCGTTCGGCGCTCATCCCCACTGCTGACGGATCCGTCACTCCATGCATCGTTCGCTCCTCGTGCTCGGACCCTCATCTTGACGGTTCGATCAGCTCCGCTCGTCATCGGCGCGCTCAGTTGCCGGTGCGTTCGACCGACAGGACGAAGCTGTCAGCGCGCCTCGTGGTCAGTCGATCAACTCGACGACGTCTGGTCGCACGAGTGAGAGACCACGGTCGAAGGTTGCGAGACGGCCGTCGTGCTTCGCCGCCAACGCTGCGAGGTACGCGTCGGTGACCTGTCGATGGCCGGTCACATTTCGGAGCACGTCGGCGTCGTAGGGCGAGGCGTCGGGCCAGAACTCGTGGCGCGTGTTCGTGGTCAGTATCGAGAGAGCGTCGAGTGCGTGATCGATGGACGCCACCCGGACGATGAACCGGACAAGTGATCCCTGAGTCGATGGACAGGTGGCAAAGAGACGGTCCGACGAGAGCCAGTCGCGAGCGCGAGCGTGATGCTCGTGGTCGGCGACGGTTGCGGCGATGAGAACGTTGGCGTCGAGCAGGGTGATCTCGGACCGGTGGTCATTCGTCGATGACATCGGCGACTTCGTCAGAGGTGACTCGACGACCGATCGAGATGACGCCGAGCCCGGTCTGCGGATCGCGTTCGACGGGGGGCACTGGGCGGAGGATCTGACGAAGAGCTTCGTTCACGAGCGCGCTCATCGAGATCCGTTCACGCGCTGCCTCGCTGAGAGCCTCGGCGTGGAGGTCCTCGTCGATGTCGACCGTGGTTCGCATGCGCGCATCATAGTGCATCACGTGATGCACCGACCCCTGTCCGTCGAACTCCGACACACCCCTCGACTTTGATGGGGTCATGCGTTCACGTGAGATTGAACAGAGGCGGCCGGTCGGTCAGTCGGTGCGATCGGAGGTGGCCCGATGATGGACGGGCACCGTTGGGCGGGGCCGGTCGCACCGGAGGACGAGCGCTGTGAATGTGAGATGTGCCATCGACACGACACGGCGATGGCGCGCCTCGAGCGTGCCGTGACCGAACCGGTCGAGCTGTTGTTGCGGGCCGATTGGGCGCCGCACGAGATCGTGCGGTTCGTGTCAACCGGCGTCTCGAAGTCGTCGCGGGCGCCGACCCTCGTGAAGATCGCGCTCCTCGCCTGCGCCGTCGAGTGGCAGGGCGACAGCGATCGATTCACCGATCTGTTCCGGGTTCGTGAGCTGGGGCGGCGAACCGGATTCCGCGTCGAGACGATTCGGCCGGGGTGGTTCGAGACGTGGATGTGGCAGGGCGCGGGCGGTCTGCGTCGGGCTCAGTTGCACACTCGCCACGTGGTGGAGGTCCTTCAACCCATCGTCGAGTTCGCCGAGCTCGGGGTGACCGCCGAGTCGACCTCGCGCGTCCAGATCGGCCGACCTCGTCGCGATGAATTGATCAGGGCGTACGGCCGCGAGGTGCCCGAGGCCGGTGATCAACGTTGGACGTACCGATCAGACGTGCACTGAGCGGCACGCAGCGCTACGGCGTCACCGTCGACGTGGAGCATCGTGCCGTCGGGGACCGTGGTGAGGTCGGTCACGCGCAAGCAGCAGTATTGCGAGTGACACTTGCAGAAGTTGGGTCCATGCCGTAGGTTCGCCTCATGGAAGAGTCCGGTCCCGTCGACGGTCGGCACGCTCGGCGTCAGCGCAGCCGCGAAGCGGTCATCGATGGCGTGTTCGCCCTGGTGCGCGAGGGCAAGATCCCGCCGACCGCGGAGGACGTCGCGCTGCGCGCCGGGGTGTCGGTGTCGTCGATCTTCCGCAACTTCGACGGCCTGCATGACCTGCAGCGGGCGGCGCTCGATCGAAGTCAGGCCGACTTCGCCCATCTGCTCACCGCCGACGACGCCGACGAGCAGCGCAGCGTCCGGATCCGATCGCATGTCAGCGACCGAGTCGCACTGTTCGAGCAGGCGGGCGGGCTGATGCGGATCGGCCGGGCGCGCGCGCTCGATCACGAGACGCTGGTCGAAGGCATCGCTGGACAGCGTGGGCGCTTGGCCGAACAGACGCGGCGCCGCTTCGCCGCAGAGGTCGATCAGCTCGCGCCCGTCGGGGCGGCCAACCTCGTGGCGCTGATCGACGCGACCACATCACCCGAAGCGTTCGAGTTGATGTCGGCCGCGCATGCGCGCACCTCCCGCCAGATCGCCGCCACCTGGACCACCGCACTCGACGCACTGCTCGCGCACTGGGTCCCCGAACCGGAGTAGACATGAACAGACCGTCTCGATTCGAAGGCACGATCGGTCGCACGACCGCCGACTCCGAGGCGTGGTTCGACGATCCGCCGCATCCGGGCGCCGACGCACCCAATGTCGTCGTCGTGCTGCTCGACGACACGGGCTTCGCGCAGTTCGGTTGCTACGGCTCCGACATCGACACGCCGAACATCGACGCCCTTGCGGCGAGCGGCCTGCAGTTCACGAACTTCCACGTGACGCCGCTGTGTTCGCCGACGCGTGCGTCCTTGCTCACCGGCCGGTCACAGCACGCCGTGGGCATGCGATCGGTCGCGAATTTTCGCACCGGCTTCCCGAATCAGCTCGGTCACATCAGCAACCGTGCGGCCACCATCGCCGAGGTGCTCCAGGCCGAGGGGTACACGACGTTCTGTGTCGGCAAGTGGCACCTCGCACCGATGGAGCAGTGCTCGGCGGCGGGGCCGTTCGACCAGTGGCCGCTCGGACGCGGGTTCGACCGCTTCTACGGTTTCCTCGAGGGCGAGACCGATCAGTTCCATCCCGAACTCGTCGCCGACAACCACCCGATCGAACCGCCGGCCGGGCCCGACGACGGCTACCACGTCAGCGAAGACATGGTCGACCAGCTGTTGAAGATGGTCAGCGACAGCAAGGGGGTGCGCCCCGATCGACCGTTCTTCGCATACGTCCCGTTCGGCGCAACGCACGCCCCGCACCAGGCGCCGCAGCAGTACCTCGACAAGTACCGCGGCAAGTACGACGACGGCTGGGACGTCGTGCGTCAGCGCTGGTTCGAACGTCAACTCGAACTGGGCGTGATCCCCGCGGGCACGCAACTCGCCCCACTCAACCCGGGCGTCGAGCCGTGGGAATCGCTGCCCGAGAATCAGCAGCGGGTCGCCGCTCGCCTGCAGGAGGCGTTCGCCGGGTTCCTCGACCACACCGACGATCAGATCGGGCGCCTGGTCGCCGGCCTGGAGCATCTCGGAGAGATGGACAACACGATCTTCGTGGTGCTCGCCGACAACGGTGCGTCCCAGGAGGGCGGCCCGTTCGGTGTGATGCACGAGATGAAGTTCTTCAACGGGATCTTCGACGACGGCGACGCGATGATCGACCAGATCGATGACATCGGTGGCCCGCACAGCCACACCAACTACCCGTGGGGGTGGGCGCAGTGCGGGAACTCGCCGTTCAAGTGGTACAAGCAGAACACTCACGAGGGTGGCGTACACGTCCCGATGATCATGCATGCTCCCGGCCGGATCCCGGCCGAGCAGACGGGTCTGCGTGACCAGTTCGTCAACGTCTCCGACATCGTCCCGACGATCTACGAGATGGTCGGGATCACGCCGCCCGAGCGCTACCGGGGTGTCGATCAGATGCCGGTGACCGGGCACTCGTTCGCCGCCACACTCTCGAACGTCGACGCGCCCGCCGCCAACCGGCTGCAGTACTTCGAGATGAGCGGAAGCCGAGCGCTCGTGCAGATCGACGACGACGGCGTGTCATGGAAGGCGGTCTGCAAGCATGTGCCCGGTGCCGACTACGACACCGAGCCGTGGGAGCTGTATCGCCTGACGGGCGACTGGTCGGAGTGTGACGACCTCGCCGAGTCCGATCCCGACAAGCGCGCCGAACTGGTCGACCTCTGGTGGAGCGAGGCCGAACGGCACGGCGTGCTGCCACTCGACGAGCGGTTGATCGAACTGTTCGGCGCCCGGTTCCGCGACAACTCGCCGCACCCGGCCGACATGCGCTACGTCTACCGGCCTCCGATGTCGCCGATGCCCGGTCAGGCCTCGGCGGCAATCGGCGGCAAGTCGTTCGACCTGACCGCTCGTGTGACTCGCTCGGGTGGCGACGGAGGAGTCATCTATGCGACCGGGACCGAGAACTCGGGCATGTCGGTCTTCGTGCAGGACGATCGTCTCGTCGTCGACTACAACGCGTTCGACGAGCACACCGTCCTCGAGTCCGATCGGGCGATCCCGGCCGGCGACGCGACGCTCGTCGTGCAGCTCCGTCGTCGGGCCGGCATGGCCGGCGAGATGGCGATCGCGGTGAACGGTGAAGGGGCCGGGCGGGTCGACCTGCCGCTGTTCATGCGGATGATGTCGTCGGTCGGGCCGAGCGTGGCGTACGACCACGGGTCGGCGGTGTCGACCCGGTACGCAGCGCCGTTCCCGTTCGAGGGGACGCTCCACGAGGTGGAGATCCAACTGCTCAGCCGTCAGGATGCCGAGGCGCGCGACGCCGAAGCCGCAGCAGAGATGAGCCGTCAGTGAGCCTTGCGGTCACGCTGCTGGGAACGGGGTCGCCGATGCCGTCGCCCGACCGTGCCGGCCCGGCGACGCTGATCTCGACGGGTGCCGAATCGGGAGCGGAGTCCGACGCCGAGCACTACCTGGTCGATGCGGGTCGAGGTGTGCTGATGCGTCTCGCCGCGTGCGGTCTCGGAGCGCCGAACCTCGGCGCGGTGTTCATCACGCATCTGCACAGCGACCACATCACCGACTTGAACGACGTGATCACGACCCGCTGGGTGATGACCTTCACCGAGACGCCGCTCACGATCGTCGGCCCGATCGGCACACGCTCGGTCGTCGACCACATCCTTGCGTCACTCGACCCCGATATCGAGTACCGCATCGCGCATCACCAGGATCTCGATCATCGGCCACCGGTGACGGTGATCGAAGTCGAGAGCGGCCCGATCGAACTGCCCGACGGGCAGGGTGGGCAGGTCACGATCACGTGTGGGCCGACCGACCACAAGCCGGTCGAGCCGAGCGTCGGCTACCGGTTCGAGCACGGCGGCGCGTCGGTCGTGGTGGCGGGCGACACGGTTCCGTGCGCCGGGCTCGACGCACTGTGTGACGGAGCCGATGCGCTCGTCCACACGGTGATCCGCAAAGACATCATCGCCAACGTGGCGCTGCCGCGGATGCAGGACACGCTCGACTATCACTCGTCGCCCGAGGAGGCAGCGCAGACCGCGGCGCGTGCCGACCTCGCGACGCTGATCTACACCCACTACGTACCGCCGATGCCCATGAGCGGGAGCGAAGACGACTGGCGGGCGCTCGGTGCCGCCCACTTCGACGGGGCCATCGAACTCGGCGACGATCTGCACTGCGTCGAGATCACGCCTCGCTGAGCAGCGACCCATTCGCACGCTCTCAGCTGCGAAAGCGCTCCGGGGTCGAAGTGCCTCGGTGGCGACCTGCGAGAACCGGCGATGACGTCGAGTTCACGCCGGCGCCGTCCGATGCCGACGATTCGATCACGATCTGGTTCCCCGACCTCTTGCTGTGCGTGCACAACATCGTGTGGCCCACGCTGTTCAACGTGTTCGCGATCCGCGGCGAGGAGTACCGCGACCTGCGGGTGCTCCTGGCGGATGTGGCTCGGTGGCCGAGAGCAGGTTGCGCAGGTCGCTCAGCGCGTGTGCGCGCACCGTTGTCGGGGTGAGCAGCGTTCCGACTGCGGTCAGCGACGTGTGGATCTGGCCATCGGCGCGATGGTGTGACACGTCGTTGCCTGCTGCGCTGAGCGCGTCGGCGTAGGCGGCTCCCTCGTCGCGGAGTGGGTCGAACTCGGCGGTGACCACCACGGCGGGGGCGAGGTCAGACAGGTTCTCGGCGTCGATCAGGGACAGCCGTGGGTCGGCTCGCTCGGCGTCGGTCGCGTAGTGATCCATGAACCACTGCATCAGGGCAGCGGTGAGCACGTAGCCCTCGGCGTTGTCGGTGAACGACGGCGTTGCCATGCGGTGGTCGGTCACTGGTGTGACGAGCAGTTGACCGACGATGTTCGGGCCTTGTTCGTCGCGCGTGCGCTGACACAGGTGCGCCGCGAGGTTGGCACCGGCGCTCCACCCGGCCACCGCCAACCGGCTGGGGTCGCCCCCGAGGTCGCCGGCCGCGTTCGACAACCATTGCAGTGCCGCCCAGGCGTCGTCGTGCGCGGCAGGAAAGCGGTGTTCGGGAGCGTGGCGATAGTCGACGGACACGACGATCGCACCGGTCTGGTTGGCCAGGTCGCGGCAGAAGGCGTCGTCGGAACCGGCGTTCCCGAGCACCCATCCACCGCCGTGCAGATAGAGGATGATCGGCAGCGCAGCCGCGGTGTCGGCTCCGGCCGGTACGTAGCGCTGGTAGTCGAGTTCGCCATCGGCACCGGGGAACGAGCCGTTCGTGACGTCACCGACGTCGGGCCCGGGAGGGGTCATCGCGGCGGCGGCCTCCATGAACTGGCGCGCCTCGTCGGGCGACATCGTGTCGATCGGGGGCACACCCAGCTCGGCCATCACTTCGAGCATGATCGTGACGTCGGGCGCCAGCGGGCGGATCAGACCGTCGTTCTCGACGCGTGCCGTGGTGGCGTCGGTGGACCAGCGTGTGAATCCGAGGTAGTCGGCCTCGACCGCGTCGACGCACGTCTGGCGGTATCGACCCACGCCGCCGAGGTAGGGCAGCACGGCGCGGGCCTTCCCCGGAACGTTGGCGCCCATGTACCAGGAGTCGGCCTGCGTGAACAGGGTGAGGCCGGCGAAGACGTTGTTGTGGTCGATCCATCCGCGTTCGGCCGACTCGGTCGGCTCGATCACGTCGAGGCCGTCGGCACGGAGCCGATCGATGGTGTCGGTGATCCACTCGACGTGCTGCTCGATCGACACGGCCATGTTCGACAGCACGGACGGGCTCTGCGGCCCGGTCACCATGAAGAGGTTCGGGAAGCCGTGCGACATGAGCCCCAGATAGGTCTCGGGTCCGTCGGCCCACTTGTCGCGCAGGGCCACGCCGTTGCGTCCGTTGATGTCGACGCGCACGATCGCTCCGGTCATGGCGTCGAAACCCGTGGCGAGCACGATCGCATCGAACTCGAGGGAGCGGACGTCGCCGTTCGCCCCCACATCCACGCCGGTCGACGTGATCCGCTGGATCGGTTCGGCGTTGAGGTCGACGAGCGACACGTGGTCGCGATTGAACGTCTCGTAGTAGTTCGTGTCGAGACACAGCCGCTTGGTGCCGATCGGGTACGTGGTCGGGCAGAGCGCCTCGGCGGTGACCGGGTCGTGCACCGTTTCTCGGATCTTCGACCGGACGAACTCTGCTGCGGTCGTGTTCGAATCCAGGTTCGTGAGCAGGTCGTTGTACGACCCGGTGAGTGAGAAGATCGTGCCCTCCTCCCACGCCTGTTCGTAGCGCGCCGTCCGGGTTGCGTCGTCGACCATCAGTGCACCGAACTCGGGGACGGGTCGCGGGACGCCGGCGTTCGACCACTTGGCCTCGTCGCGATATTCGAGGGCGCGTCCGTCGATCTTGGCGAACTTGTCGGGGCGCACCGGGCCGTTGCGTGCCGGGATCGAGAAGTTCGGTGTGCGCTGGAACACGACGAGTTCGGAGGCCTCGTTCGCGATGTGGGGGATCGACTGGATCGACGACGAACCGGTCCCGATGACCGCGACGCGCTTGCCGGTGAAGTCGACGCCGTCGTGAGGCCATCGACCTGTCACGTACACCTCGCCCTCGAAGGAGTCGACGCCGGCGATGTCGGGGTCCTTCGGCGCCGACAGGCAACCGGTTGCCATCACGTACCAGCGACACGTGATCGTGCTGCTCTGGCCGCCTGCCGCCGGCTCGGTGGTGATCGTCCATGTCGCCGTTCCGTCGTCCCAGTCGGCGCTGACGATGCGTGTCTCGAACGACACGTCGCGACGCAGGTCGTGCTTGTCGGCCACGTGGTTCACGTAGCGCAAGATCTCGGGCTGCGTCGCGTAGCGCTCGGACCAGGTCCATTCATCGGCCAGCTCGGGGTCCCACGTGTACTGGTAGTCGACGCTCTCGACGTCACAGCGCGCGCCGGGATAGCGGTTCCAGTACCAGGTGCCGCCGACGTCGCCGCCTGTCTCGAATGCCCGCGCACTGATCCCCAGGTCGCGACATCGCTTCATCAGGTACAGCCCGGCGATGCCCGCGCCGACCACGACGACCTCGACGTCGGGCTGTCCCCCCGCCGTGTCGTGCGTGGTGGATTCGGTTCGTTCGTCCCCGTCGGTCATGTTGCCCCCAATCTCGCGACGTGGTCGATGCTCGCGCATCGCACCCCGGACCGAACCATCGCGGATCAACCCGAGGTGTCGGCGAAGTGCGCCGTGGCGTCGGAGCGCAGACGCTTGTAGTCGACCTTGCCGTTGGCGGCTCGTCCGATCGTGTCGACGACCATGATCCGCTTCGGGGACTTGTACGGGGCGAGCGTCTGTCGGACGTGTGCGATCACCTCCGCGGCGTCGACGGCCGCGCCCTCGCGCGCCTCGACCACGCCGGTCACCGCTTCGCCGAACTTCTCGTCGGGCACACCGACCACGACCGCGTCGAGCACCGCAGGGTGGGTCTTGATCGCTTCTTCGACCTCTTCGGGGAACACCTTCTCGCCGCCCGTGTTGATGCACACCGAGCCACGACCGAGCAAGGTGATCGACCCGTCGTCCTCGACGGTGGCGAAGTCGCCGGGGCACGAGTACCGGCCGCCGTCGATCTCGAGGAACGTCGCCTTCGTCTTGTCGGGGTCCTTGAAGTAGCCGAGCGGTTGTCGACCACCGACGGCGAGGCGCCCGATCTCGCCCGACCCCGGCTCCACTTGGCGAGCCAGTTCGTCGATCACGATGGCGTTCGGGCTCAGCGCGAACTTCGCCGTCTCTGCGGTCTGGCCGCCACCCGACACCGAGCTGCCCATGCCGAGCGCTTCCGACGACGAGAAGGCGTCCATCAGCAACATGTCGGGGTGGTGGGCGAGCAGTGCGTCCTTCGACTCCTTGCTCCACATGACCCCGGAGCTGACGATCGCGACGAGGCTGGACAGGTCCCACCGGTCGGGCTCGGCGTCGAGCGCGCGCAGGATCGGCTTCGCGAATGCGTCGCCGACGATGGCCAGGTTGGTGACGCCCTCGCGTTCGATGGTGTCGAGGAGTTCGACGGCGTCGAAGTTGCGGCCCGTGAGGGTGACGATGCTGCCGCCGCTGGCGAGGGTTCCGAGACCCGGGAAGTTGCCCGTCCCGTGCATCTGCGGACACGCCGGGAGGAAGACGGAGCCGGGTCCGCCGAAGCTCGGGCGGAGTTCATCGAGACTGCTCTGGCCTTCGATCGGGGTGGGGCGCGTTGCGGTGAGCACGACGACGAGGTCGTCCTGGCGCCACATCACACCCTTGGGCATGCCGGTCGTGCCGCCGGTGTAGAGCATGTTCAGATCGTCGCCGGAGCGCCCCCACTCGGGGACCGTTCGTCCGGTCGCCGATGCTGCGGCGTCTTCGTAGGGGGTGGCCCAGTGGGGGCACGGGCCCGATCCGTCGTCGACCCACAGCCACACGCGGACGAGCGGAAGTTGCTCGCGGATCGGTTCGATCGTGGGAGTGAACACGCCGTGGAACACGACGGCGCCGGCGTCGGCGTTGTCCCACAGGTAGAGCAGTTCGTCGGAGGTGTACCGATAGTTCGTGTTGACGGGCACGAGCGACGCCTTGAAGGCGGCGAACATCGACTCGACGTACTCGGGCCCGTTGTAGAGGTACTGCGCGACTGCCTGCTGGCGTTCGAGGCCGGCGTCGAGGAGGTGTTGGGCGATGCCGTCGGCGCGACGGTCGAACTCGGCCCACGTGCGGCGCGTGTCGCCGTGCACGACGGCGGGTGCGTCGGGTGTCTCTTCGGCGGCGATCTCCCAGATGTCGGCGAAGTTCCAGTCCATGGGACCGGTGTACCAGGACCGAGTCGCCGGATCAGGGCCGGACGGTGAGGCCGGCTGAGTCACGGACTCGCGTTGCTCTGGAGAAATGGGTACACTTGTTCGTACCGGCCGTCGCCGGTGGTGCTCGATTGCCGCACCCTTTCCGGCGGTCCTCTCACTCGAAGTTCTTCGCTGATCGAAGGGCTCTGCGCTGCGCCCATGCGCGCTGGAGGAACCGCCATGTCGACCACTTCAACCATCGTCCCCACGCCCGTCTCGTCCGCAGGCGACGAGTTGGCGGCGTTGGGGTGGGAAATCAATGTCAATCAGTACCGGATCGTGCATGCCGCAGCCCGCTTCGATGACGAACGTGACTGGTTCCGACTCGGACACCGGAGTGCATCGGCCTGGATCGCAGGGCGGTTGCAGGTCGTGACGCCGACCGCGGCCGAGTGGGTTCGTGTCGGGCACGCTCTGCGGTACCTCTCGCTCGTCGATGCGGCCTTCGCAGCTCAGGCGATCTCGTATGCGAAGGTGCGGATCATCACCCGGTGGGCCGACGACCGAAACGAAGCGCAGTTGCTGGAGTTGGCACGCGAGCGCAGCGCCGGCCGTCTCACCGTTGCGATCGCGAAGTTCTTGGCGGACGACGGCGAGTCCGATGTCGAGCGCGACACGCGTCTGCATGACGAGCGCTCGTTCACCTCGTGGACCGACGCCGATGGCTCGACGGTGATCCGAGTGGTGTTGGCGCCGTCTGTCGCCAAGCCGGTCGTCGCGGCGGTCGACGAACTCGTCCGCCGTATCGCCGAGACGCCGCTCGAGACCGACAGCGCTGATGATGAAACCCTGTCCGCGGACAGGGTTGACGAACCGAGCGTGGCTGCGCCGCCCACCACCGATCAGGCGGTCGTGCGCCAGCTCGACGGCTCGTTCGTTCGCCTGCTTCTTCACGATGCCGAGGGCCGTCCGATCAATGCGTCGAGTCGGCGTCGTCACCCGACCACTCGCCAGAAGCGGGTGGTGATGGAGACCCATCGGCATGAGTGCGTGGACTGTCAGAGCACCGAGCTGCTCGAACTCGACCACAACCCGGATTTCAGCCAGACCCGACACACCGTCGTCGAGGAACTCGAACCGCGCTGCGCTCCCTGCCACCGAGCCCGCCACCGACACGACCGGCGCTGCGCTACGTCGGCTGCTCTACGTTTTGTATAGTGTTTTGTATGTCAACGCCGATACCGACGCGATTCAGTGAGGAGGAGCTCGCCATGATCGACCAGTTGGTCGATCACGGCGTCGCCGACAGCCGCTCGGCGGTCATCCGGCGAGGAGTTCACGATCTCGTCGACTCAGTTCGACGGGCGCAGATCGGCGAGGCGATTGCGACGTCGTATCGCGAGATCCCACAGACTGAGGACGAGGACGAACTTGCGATGGCGAATGCGATCGCGATGACCGAAGCAGAGTCGTGGTAGCGCAAGCCGAGATTTGGTTGATCGAGACGCCGAACCAGAAGCGGCGCCCAGTTCTTGTCGTGTCGCGGAACGAGGTGATTCCGGTGGTCAACAACGTCGTCGTTGCACCGGTGACGAGCACGTTGCGCGACATCCCGACCTGCATTCATGTCGGACCTCGCGAAGGGCTCGATCACGCGAGCATGGCGGCGTTCGACAACCTCGCGGCTGTCCCGAAGTCTGTGCTCACTGCACAGCTCGGTGGGCTGGGCGTCGGCGGACGGCAGCGAATCTGTGACGCGTTGGCGGCGCTTGCCGACTGCTGAGCGCGCAGAAGAGCGACCACCTGCCAGAACCGCCGGCGTTGCAACGCGGGTTCGGGTATCCGGGATGTCTCGCGGCATCACAGAGAGAGCGGATGACGGGAATCGAACGCGCGTTCTCAGCTTGAGAAGCTTCGATTCGGTCGCGTGCCGCATCGCTGCGAGCTGGGGAAACGTCGCGCATTCGTGTTCGAATTGCGGCGCCGTGCGTTCTACGTGCGACTGTTGCGATTCTTCTCTGGGTTGGATCACACCTTGATGGTGGCGAGTACCGCCTATGAGCCGACGACAATGATCCGGTCGGCTTGGCTGAGTCATTCAGCCTGGCCGAATTGCGGCGGCGAGATCCATGATCTGATCGGGTACGACGGCACCTGGTGTCAGCGTGACTCGCGTTGTCGGGTCGACCCGTGCAGTGACGCCGCTGCTGGCGAACCGGATGGTGACGGTGCCGTCGTAGTCGAGGGTCAGTTCATGGGTCGTTTGGCCGAAGCAGTCGATGACCTGTTCGGAGACGAGTCCCGACAAGTCAGCCACGGTCGCGAGGTCCGTACCGCTTGTTGAAGCGTTCGACGCGACCGGCGGTGTCGATGATGGTCATGTTGCCTGTGTAGAAGGGGTGCGTGTGGTTCGACACTTCCAGGAGAACGTGCGGGTATTCGTCGCCGTCCTCCCACGTGGTCAGCCGATCGGTGGCAATGGTGGACCGGCAGATCCATCGCTGCCCACCCGTCGAGTCCTCGAACACGACCGGGCGATAGTCGGGGTGGATTTCAGGTTTCATCAGCGGGTCTCCTTGAAGTCGACGTGGCGGCGAAGGATGGGGTCGTATTTCTTCAGCACCATGCGCTCGCGTGTGTTGACCTTGTTCTTCTTCGTGACGTAGCGGTAGCCGGTGCCCTCGGTGCTCTCGAGGGTGACGATGGGGCGGCGGTCTTTGCTTGGCTTTGCCATCGTTCAGACCTTGTGGCCGTTGCGGCGAATCTGAGCCACTGCGGATTCGATGCCTCGCCGGTCGATGGCTTTGATCGCCCGCGCCGAGAGCGTGAGGCGAACATGGCGCCGTTCGGACGGGAGCCAGTAGCGCTTGCGTTGGATGTTGGGCTTCCACGTTCGGTTCGTGCGCCGGTGCGAGTGCGACACCGACTTTCCGAATGACATCGTGGTTCCGAGGAGCTGACAGGTACCTGACATTCGCTCATCGTACATAGAATGAGAATCATTACCACTATAGTTTCAGCGTGGAACGTTGGATGTCATCGCCGTCGACTGCGAGCCCGCACGCGTGAGCGAGCGACGATCAGTGCCGATGACGGTGCTTGCTCCAGAGACCGGAAGCACCGACCTCGTGCAGCGGTTCGCAGCCGACCCGGACAACCTCTTGATCGCGTCGGGCGACACACTGGCGGCAGCTGGACTCCTGGGACTGCTCCGCGTTGGCCGTGCTGTTGTGGTGGATCCCGATGTCACCAGTCGGACGCCAGGATGTGAGTGCTGTCAGGTTCGCGTCGACCTGATCGACGCCGTCCGCCATGCCGTGGTGCGCCGCTCGCCCGCCCGGCGTGTGGTCGTGGTCGTCGACCGAGCCGTGTCGTCCGGCTGCGATGTGTCGACCGGCGAAGATCCAGCGAGTGATGTCGTGACAGCCGTCCACACCCTGCAGGCCGACAGTGAGGTCGATCGACTCGCTCACCTCGACGGCGTGGTCGTCGAGATCGATGCCGCTTCTGTATCGACTCGGATGGCTTCGGGCTTCGCTCTCTGGAGTCCGCAGGTCGAGGCGGCACTCGCGATCGCGGACCGCATCGCACTCACCGGTTCGCATCTCCTGACCCCGTCGGCGTCGGTGTCTCTCACCGCGGCACTCGATGACGTCAATCGCATCGGACGAGTCGTCGGTGAGAGCGCCTCCGGCATCGAGGGTCTCGTCGGTCTCGACGCCTGGCGAGAGGCGCCGCTGGCGATCGATGCCCTCGGCGTTGGAGACGCTGCCACGAGCCGTTCCGTGAGTGAGACCCCCACCTCTTCCCGGAACGTCGCAGCAAGCATCGAGACCGTCGTGCTGTCGCGGGTTGGCATTCTCGACCCGGATGCAACGAATGCGTGGCTCGACCGAGTAATCGCAGAGTCGCCTGGGGGGCTCCTGCGACTGCAGGGCGCCCTCCGCGTCTCGACGCATGATGCGCGAGTCTGTATTTGGGGAAGTCGCTCGGCGGTGAGAAGCCAGCCCGAAACGCCCAGGTCGGGACCATTCGGGTTGACGCGATCCGAATGTGAGAGCTTCGTCGTCGTGGTCGGCCACAACCTCGACCGAGTCGCGCTCAGCGCCGGTTTCGAATCGATCGAGGTGGCATCGTGACGTCGACAGTCGGCCACGTTCTCACTACTGCAGCGATCGACTGGGCGACGGAGCTGCCGGATGCCATTCGTGTACTCGACTGGTCGCCGCAGGGACGCCTGCTCGCCATCGCAGCGAACGGGTCGGCGCTCGTCGGGTGCGCCGATCGGGTCACCGCGCCGATGACACCCGACCCGCGCGACGCAGTATGGCTCGGTGAGCGAGCGCTCGCAGTAATCGACCCCGTTGTCGGGGTGGTCACCGCCGGGTTCGACCACGACCAGCCGCTTCCGTTCTGGGGAGCTCGCCGAATCGGAACCCACGGCGGCCGAACCGTCATCGCAGGCGATGGCCGACTGGCTGCACTCGGCCACCCCGGTCTCGATGTGGTCCCTGAGGTGATCTGGACCGGCGTCGGGGTCACCCATGCATGTGTTCACATCGGTGGGAGCATGTGGGCGGTCGGCGGGACAGGCGGACTTGCCGTGGTCGACGTGGCCCTCGGTTGTCTGGACACCCGCCTCGAACTCCCAGGTGTCGTCGCTGTCGCGGCGCGAGGTTCTGTGGGGCGGCTCGCCGCAACGGATCTTGCAGGGTCGATCCATGTCCTCGAACTGAGGAACCTTCACGACGGAGTCGAGCTCACCGGGTACTGCGACCCCGTCCGCCTGCTCTCGATGTCACCAGACGGCCGAAGAATCGTCGCTGCCGCCGATGACGAGCTCACCACCTGGGATGTGGGCGACGACGGCATCGTCGCCGACGAACCGACCGCAGTCGTTGCGCACGATGCAACGATCACAGCGCTCGGAGCAAGCGAGTGCGGCTTCTTGTCGACCGGCGACGAAGACGGCGTCGTGCACATCTGGTCTCCACTACTCGCCGCCCAACCAGTCGCATCGATTCGACTCGACTCCGAGATCACAGCGTTGGCATGGAGTCGGGACGGAAACCGGCTCGCGCTCGGGGCCGTGTCGGGAGAACTCGCCGTGGCCGACGTCAGAGCAGGGCTCGTGGCGTGACCTCCGTCCATCAGGAGTCGCCGGGGCACATCGTGATCGCCGGCGCCGGTCCACACGGCCTGGCCACCGCAATCCACCTCCTCACCGCAGCCCCTCGCCTGCGCGAACGGCTTGTCGTCGTCGATCCGACAGGAGCATGGATGACCGTTTGGCGTGAGCAGTTCGCTCGGCTCGACATCGCCAACCTTCGTTCGCCCGCTGTCCACCACCCGGCTCCTCAGGCGGGTCTGCTGATGGACCACACCGCGACCTATCGGCTTGCGACAAGCGGCTTGCCGTATGGCCTTCCAACGACAAGATCATTCGAACGGTTCTGCGATCACCTGATCGAGCACCACGAGATCGAGTCACTCGTGAGCAAGGGCATCGTCGTCGGTGTCGATGTGTGTGCCGGCGACGGTGGGCAGGAACAACTCGATGTCACCTTGGACACTGATGCCGGCGGTTCGACGATGAGAGCGGAGCGGTTGGTGATCGCATCCAATCCATGTCACCCGGTCGTTCCGGAGTGGGCAACGAACGCTCCGAGCGGGGTGGTCGAAGCAGCGGCGCAGGCCGACGTGCGTGTGGTCGATGATGGTGATCGCATCCTCATCGTCGGCGCCGGGCTCACTGCTGTGCATCTCGCATGCGGCGCTGCTCGACGTGGTGCTCACGTCACCGTCGTGTGTCGGGGCGAGATGACCGAGCGCGCTTTCGACACCGATCCCGGTTGGCTTGGCCCGAAAGAGCTTGACCGGTATCGCGCGATCGAGAGTCCGCGTACCCGGTTGCGGGTTGCTCGCCAAGCTCGCGGTTGCGGGACGGTCCCGTCGTGGATTCTCAGCGAGCTGCGCGACCTGGAGCAAGCGGGTGCAGTGGCGATCCTCGAACGCTGCGAGGTGACAGACGTCGACTCGGACGCAGGCTCGCCCGGTGGCCGCTTCACCGTGGTGCACTGTGACGGGGCTGCGCGCACCGTTTCGGCCGATCGGTGTTGGCTCGCAACCGGTACGACTCCGACGATTGCGGCGCTGCCACTTCTCGATCGGCTGAGCAGTCGGATCCCGACCATCGACGGGCTCCCCGTCCCGAACGCCGACCTCGCGGTCGGAGGGCTCCCGATTCACGTGACCGGTCGACTTGCAACCATCGAGCTCGGCCCAGCGGCAGGGAACCTCTGGGGTGCACGTCAAGGCGCCCGCCGCATCACGAGATCGGTCACCGGCATCGACGTGGAAACGGACACGACTGAATCGCGACGACCACTCCGCACTGCAACATCACATCCACCGACCCCGACGCTCGCGTCGCCGACGAATCCACAGGCTGTCATGACACTCTCCACGACCCCCGACGCGCAGTCGCTCCCCACGACGGTTCTCTCCGGATTTCTTGGGGCTGGTAAGACCACCCTGTTGAACCACATCCTCAACAATCGCGACGGCCGCCGAGTCGCCGTGATCGTCAACGACATGAGCGAGATCAACGTTGACGCAGCGCTCGTCGCCGGCGACGTTCAGCTCGACCGGACCGAAGAACGCTTGATCGAGATGACGAACGGCTGCATCTGCTGCACACTGCGCGACGACCTGCTGATCGAGGTCGGGCGCCTCGCCGACGAAGGGCGGTTCGACCATCTGGTGATCGAGTCGACCGGCATCAGTGAGCCGCTTCCCGTGGCGGCCACCTTCCTGTTCGACACCGAAGACGAGCTGTCGTTGCTCGACCGAGCGCACCTCGGCTCGATGACCACCGTCGTCGACGCTCACCGGCTGCTCGGCCACTTCGATGAGGTCGACGAGCTCGCCGAACTCGGGATCGGACGCGACGACGATGATGAGCGAACGATCGCGGAGCTCCTCGTCGACCAGATCGAGTTCGCGGACCTGATCGTGCTCACCAAAACCGATCTGGTCGACGGCAACGACACCGAGCGAGTGGTCGGGTTGATCCGGGCACTCAATCCCGACGCGCGTATCGAGATCGCGCCCTACGGCCGGGTCTCGGTCGACATGTTGCTCGACAAGGGCCGCTTCGACCCGGACGTGACCGGTGCATTTCCCGGCTGGGCGCAGGCGCTCAACGGCGAGCACATTCCCGAGAGCGAGGAGTTCGGCATCACGAACTTCGTGTACCGGTCGCGATGGCCATTCCACCCCGGCAGGCTCTTCGACCTGCTGACCGAGTCAGCCTGGGACGGAGTGTTGCGGTCGAAGGGCTTCTTCTGGCTCGCAACGCGCCCGGACATCCAAGCGATCTGGCACCACGCCGGCGCTGCAGTCACTCTCGAACCGTCAGCGTCGTGGATGGCGGCGACGCCCCGCGACCAGTGGGATCTGGAAGCGGAGGAGCTGGCCGATCTCGAAGACCGCTGGGACCCGCTGCTCGGTGATCGGATGACCGAGTTGGTGTTCATCGGTATCGACATGGATCACGACTCGATCACCACCGCACTCGATGCGTGTGTACTCACCACCGAAGAGATCGAACTCGGCTTCGACCGTTGGGTCGACCTCGCCGACCCGCTCCCGCTCTGGGAAGACGTCAGCGACGATCCGGAGCCGTGACGCGGCGTGTCGCAATGCCAACTCCATCGTCGGTTTCCACACGCTGTAGAGCTGGACCGACTCGAATTGGAACCGGGCGCCTGCTCGACTTCTCGACCTCGCGACGGGAACCGGTGCGGTGGCCATCGAAGTACCTCGTTCGATCTACGTGCGACTACGACGGATTTCGTGCCGGGCCCGTCGTCGTGTTGCCTTCGGCGATCAGCACTTCGAGGTCCTCATGGGCGCGCCATCGGAGTTGACCCCGAGGCCCGTCTGCAGCTTCGGTGAGGATTCCGGGGCCGGCCCAGGATCCGGAGTGCGGCAAGTGATGAGGGTCGTGTGATGCCGAGACGCTTCTCGACGATTCGTGCTGTGAGGACGGGTTGCTCGAAGGCGAGATCGACGAGTTGGTTGGCGGACCCTCGTGTCGTGTCTTGCACGAGTATGCGGTACCGCTCTCGAAGATCGGTGAGCGGTTCGGCGCGACCGACGGCGTCGATTGCTTGGGTGGAGACGGTTTCGAGGAACATCGACAGCCAGGTGTCGATGTCACCTCTCTCGCTGACTCCTTGGAGTGCTTCTCTACAGGTAATGGTGATGAGCTTTGGACTCGAGCCTCGTCTCGAAAGGAAGTGCAACGGTCGGGATCGTCCTGCACGACGATCGCTGTTTCCGTGTGTGACAGGACGGGATCTGAAAGGAACGGCAACTGTGAAACGGTGTTCCGCACCGATCCGAAGCGACCTTTGATGATGGCCTCACGATGAGGGCGGTGGCGACTCAGGCACTGTGACTCCCAAACCGGTGGCGTCCAGTGCCGATTGGAGGCGGCCGAATGAGATGCGTTCCTGCTCCAGTCGAACCGCAGCGCCGTAGCGGTCTTCGCGCAGGTCGCCATAGAGACGCATCTCGTCCGGAGTGAGGTGGTCGAGGTGCTCTGTAAGTGGGGCCGGCTCGCCGACGGTTCGAGCGAGGTTGGCCTCCAATGTCGCTGAGTCCATCAGCATCGACTCACAGTGGGGAAACAACGCGCGGAGTCGGCTGAGGATTCGAAATCCGTGCGTGTCGATGTCCCCCCAGTAGATGAGGCGGCGGTTGCGTAGCCAGCCCAGTCCACGCAGTGTCGAGACGGCGTAGCCGCCGCCGAACACCACGATGCTGTCGGCAGTGTGGGGGAACGCGTTGAACGACGCACGGTTCTCGACCACGTAGACCGTTGCGACAGGGAGCGGCATCATCGCGAGCTCGTCGACTCGCACCTCCGTCTCGCTCAGGGTACGCAGCAGGCCGATGTCGTTGCCGAGAGTGCGAAGGCGAACGTAGGTGGGCCGTGGCCGGAATCCGTATCGCCGGTCGAGGTCGTTGTGCTCCGTGTCCACCCGCTCTGGAGCCAGGACGGCATCGAGTAGGGGCCGCACCAGCCGACGATTCTCAACGAGAAATTTCGAGTCCACGCCAGGAGCATCGATGTGGCGAAGGTCGAGCTGTGAGACGTCGTGGTCGAGCACCCAGCGCACGGCCGAGATGAGCTGTGGCCAGACTTGGCTCCCCTCGACGACCTGACGGGGATGACGCCGAACCCAGTGCGTCGCCTCGGGCACGATCGTCTCGGTCGATGACGCTGCGCCGTCGAATGCCTCGACTTCAGATCGGGCGCCGACGACGTCGATCAGACCCTCGAGGGAGTCGATGGAGATCGATGCGGGAACGGCGTTGGCCCCGACCGAACGGTTCCGCACGACCTTGTCGGTGACACGAAGCTGCGGCCGTTTCGCAACGTCGGAGCGAAACTCGGCGACCCACGATTGCACCTCGGCGGTCCGCTCGACCAGGTCGATCGCAGTCGGCTTCTGCACCGAGATCGAGACCGGTTCGAACGGCTCGCCGAGGGCGTACGGTTTGAGCCACTTCCCGCGCTTCCACTGCCGTTCGAGTCGACTGACCAGTTCGGGAACGGTCGACCAGTCAGTCGTGCGGGCGGCCATGGTGTCGTCGCCGTTCGTGGAGCTCGTCGATCGTGACGCGCTGTAGCCGTGAGTGGTTGTCGTTGAGGTTGTCGACGTAGCCGAGGCAGTGGACGTGTGGTTCGATGACGGCGATCTTCTGGAGGGGCGTGACGATGAGGAGTTGCAGCCCGAGCTTCGCGAAAAGCCCGAGCGCATAGCGAGTGGACTCGTCGGACCCTCGCCCGAATGCCTCGTCGATGACGACGAAACGGAATCCGCGAGCCTTCTCGTCAGTGGGATCCAGCTGGTACTGGTAGGCGAGCGAGGAGGCGAGGATGGTGTAGGCGAGCTTCTCCTTCTGCCCGCCCGACTTGCCGTCCGAGTCGGAGTAGCTTTCATGCTCGGTGTCGTCATGGCGCCAACGTTCTGATGCGGTGAACGTCGCCCATTGGCGAACGTCGGTGACTCGGGCTGTCCATCGACGGTCGAGATCTGTCGACCCCTCTCTGCCCTTGAAGCGGTCGATCACCGACTTGACGTCGTGGAATCGCTGCTCGGAGTATTGATCGTCGTCATCGCCGACGATGTTGCTGGTGCACACGCGGAGTTGCTCACGAAAGTCGCGGATCTCGGCATTGGGCGTCGCTGAGGCAACGAGTCGGATGTACCGGTCAGGGTTGTAGTCGATGGCTTCCAACGACGAGTTGATCGTGGTGATGCGATCACGAATCGTGCGATCTTGCTTGTTGAGTTCAGCCGACAGCCCGGCGATCTCCTGGATCGCGTTCTCGTTCAGTGACCGCTTGAACTCGGCCTCGAACCGTGGGAGGTCGTCGCCGGCGACCCGTTCATGAAGCTGGCGGTATTCCGCGCCCGATGCCAAAGAGTCGTCGAGTTCCGACACCTCGCTTGCGTACGCGGTCCGGAACGCAGTCATCTGCTTGACGATCCGATTCGACACGGTGGTCGCTGCGTCAGAGGTGCTGTTGCGCTCGGTCGAGAGGTGATCTCGGGAGCGCTGCTCAACTGCGGCGAAGTCGGGCTCGTCGGGGCTGGTCGGAAGCACCTTGCCCTTGGTGAGTTCAGCGGTGAGGTCGTCGAACCGTGACTCGGCGGTGGTGCGCTGCGGAGAGGGCTCGATGAGAGCGAGGAGGCTCTGGCGTTGGGTCTCGACCTGCCTGCGCTCGATGCGAAGTCCACCTCGAAGATCCTGGGCCTCTGCGAGCGCACCTTTCGTCTCGGCGATGTCGTGTTCGGTCGACGACTTCTCCTCGGTCAGAGTGGCGAGGAGGTCCGATGTGCCCCGGATCCGTTCGACCTCGGCATCGGCTGCGTTCAGCTGAACGATGAGTGACTCCCAGTCGAACACGCTCCAATCGCTCCTCGATTCGACGACGGCGAGGCGTTGGCCTGCCGCAGCAGCATCTCGCGACTCTTGCTGAAGCGCTGCAAGTACCTCGTCGACCGGTCGTCGTTGCTCTGTGAGACCTTGACCATGCTCGATGAGTGCGTCGATCTTGCGTTCGTTGCTCCACCCGAGCACGTAGTTGCGGCGATCGTCGAGACGTGAGCGGTCGTCCTTCTCGTGCCGGTTGCGATCCTTGATCTGACCCTGGCGAGTGACCGCGCGTTCGGCGTTGCGGAAGTTGTCGGTCGAGTCAACGCAGAGGTGAGCGGCGCGTCTCGCCAGCTCGCCATGGATCCAATCCGAATACCGAGAGTCGGTCTCGACATTGAGTAGATCGAGAAGCAACGGGAATGGAGAGCTTCGGTCGAGCGGATGCGGAGTGGCGACACGATTCGGCACCCGGTGGTAGACGAGCCGAGTCCCGAGGTGACGGTTGTTGATCCATCGGGCGACCTGCGGGTAGGCATCGTCGGGGACGAGAAGAGACATGGCGAAGGAGCGCAGGACGCGTTCGGCGGCGCCCTCCCACTCGGTTGCCTGGGCGTCGACCTCGATCAGTTCGCCGGCGAACGGCAGTGAATCGGTGTCGAGGTCGAGGTCGGCCATCAGGTCGGCTCGGATCCCGAGCGACCTCGCCGGCAGATTCGACTTGCGGCCCGCCAAACTCTTCAGTTCGGCGTTCACCTGTGCAATCTCGTCGTCGAGCATCGCAAGTCGCTGACGCTTCGCGATCTTTCGTTCGTCGATCTCTGCGGTCAGCACGGAGTTCGACTTCTGCGCGATGCTCGCAGCAGAGAGGCTCGCATCGAACTGCTCGCTACTCGAGGCTTGGTCGAGGCCCAGAGCGGCGAGTTCGCGATTGTGTTCCTCCAGCGCCGTCTGACGGCGTGGCCATTCGATGCCCAGTCGTTCGATATCAGCTTCGAGGGCTGCGATCCGCCCGCCGCCGGCCCGTTCGATGTCGATAGTGAGTTGATCGCGCCGCGCATCGAGACTGCGCTGCTCCTCGTTCAGTCGTTCGAGTTCCTTGTCGGCCGCCATGATCGCCGTGCTGAGCTCTTCGTGGCGGGCGGCCAAACGGTCATCGGCGCGGCTGGCGAAGAAGAACGGAGTTGCCTCCGTGAGCTGATCGAGCAGCTCGACCCGGGTTGCGTGTTTGTCGTGAGCGTCAAGGTCGGCGACGAGCGGTGCGAGCAGGTTGAGCTGATCGCGTGCTCGCAGCACGGCCTCGTGAGCCTTGGTCAGGTTGTCGAAGTGGACGATCAGGTCGTTGATCCGCGTCGACATGTCGAACGGCTCGAGCATGTGGGTGCGCACGAAATCGTTGAGGTTGTCGACCGCCTTCATCGACACGGTCTGGTGAAACAGGTCAAGCGCCTGCTCGCTCGGAATGTGCAGCCGGCGTCGCAGGTCACGGCCGTACTCCGGGAAGTGGTCGTACAAGCGGACGTCGACGTCGCGGAGTTGTCGCTTCAATTCCGGCAACGTGTTGCCGAAGTTCGAGAAGTGCTTCGCGATCGTCAGCTCGCGATCGGCGACCACGAAGAACCGTTCGGGCTGGCTGTTGTCCTCACGCGCTCGAAACACCTGAGCGATCGTTGTGGTCGTTGCGAAGTCGGGATTCGAGAACACGCCGAGGATCACCGAGTAGTGCTGTGGACCGCGCAGGCCGACCGGTCGGGTGCCTCCGGTGGCTTCGTTGCGTTCGGACTTGTAGTAGCCGAGAACGTACGAACGTAGGTCGCGCTCCTTGGTGTCAGCACCTGCAGCGCGGTTGTAGGAGATGCGGTGTGCCGGCAGGAGCAGCGTCGTCAGTGCGTCGACTGCGGTCGATTTGCCGGAGCCGATGTCGCCGGTGAGGAGGGCATTGCGACCGTCGACGTCGAACGGCCAGACAACTCGGTCGAACGTGCCCCAGTTGTACATCTCGAAACGCTGCAGTCTGGTGCCGGGGCGCAGATTCGGGAACGGCGTCCCGTCGAAGAGCGTCACGACCGGTTCCCCGATTGCGACAACTGGTCGATGTAGCGGTCGAGTTCGGCGTCGAGGTCCGCGAGGAACTGACCGTCGACGAACGCGCGGAGTATGGGGCGGACCTCGAATTGGTCGGTGGTGCTTCGGAGCTGGCGGAGAAAGCCGAGTTCTTTCACCCGGTTGATGGTGGCCTCGATGTCACGTCGGATCTTCGTCTCGTTGGTCGCGTTGGGGGAGTAGAGGCGCATCATTTCGACGAGCAGTTCGGTGCTGACGACGAGCTGACCTTCGGTGGCATCGGTGTCGAACTCGGCCAGCCGCTTGCGTAAGAGTGCGAGGAGCAGGCTGACTTGGAATGGGAGCTTGTGACGGGCGATGAGTCGGGGCAGCGGTGGAGCGTCATCGACGTCGGGCAGGCTGGAGAGGTACGCGAAGCCGTTGGTGTCATCGACCTCGACTCGCAGACCGAGTACACCCACGTAGTCGGCGACCTGGGCACGCCCCTTGAGGAGCGGTTCCCACAGCAACTCGTGGGCGTCGCGATAGACCGGACCTTTGAACAGCTGGATCAGGATCGGTGACAGCTCGCTCACCTCGCCTCATCGCCCTCTGCGGCATGGCCGTCGGGTTCGGAGCGGCGAGTGAAGGTGACATCGGGCAGGTCGGCGACGCGGGAGGAGTCGTCGTCGTCCCACCACACCGTGGCTCGGGCGTCGGCGTCGAAGACGACATCGAGTCCGGGATCGTCGAGTGAGAAGTACCCGACGAGTTCGGCGAGGCCGTACTCCAGCGGGGCGTTGTCGATGACGTCCGCAAGCCGGGTGTGTCGTCGGGTGCCGAGGGCCCGGTGGACGCGTTCGAGGAGCGCGGCTCGATCGACGAAGGAGTGAGCGTCGAGTACGTCGAGATCGACCTCTGACTGGCCGACTTCCACGGTTGCGTCATCGAGGTCGCTGGTCCGGCTGGGACGGAACAGCGGCCGCTCGAACGGCAATGAGATCGACACCTTGGTGTCATCAATCGCCATCTGGATCTCGGGATCGTCGCCGCGCACCTGCAGCGCATTGCGTTCGATGCTGCTCAGGAGCTCGAACACACGACGGTTCTCGAGCCACACTTGGTCATCGAGGAATCGGCGGAGCTGTTCGGAAAGCTGGCGAACGGTCCGCTGCGTCCGTTCGCTGGCATCGATCCAGTCGAAATGGGTGCGGGCGAGGCGAGGGTCGAGTTCCACGATCGCCGCGTTGTCGCGATCGTTCGTGTCGTGAACGCGATCGAGGAGTTCGGTGAGTTCGGCCTGCCGTTCCGCTGACAACAACAGATCGTAGAACGCTCGAAAACTTCGCCCCTGGTCAGAGTCGGCGATCGAGTGGCGATCGGCGAACAACTCGTCGAGAAGTTCGCCCTTTGATCCGTCCCAGCCGGCGATTCGCTCACGAAGCTGCCGGTCGAGTTGGCGGAAGTTCTCTTCGACCTGCCGAAAGTCGGTCAGAAGCTCGCGCGCTGTTCGGGCGAACTGTTGATAGCGATCCCGACGTGCGGACGAGTCGAGCGTGTCGACATGGCCTGCCTCGGCGCGTGCGATCTTGGCGTCGATCTCGTCCCTGCGGCGTCGAAGATCGGCCAGTCGTCGTGTCGGATCAGCATTGCTGTCATCGGCAAGTTGGCGAAGCAGGTCGAAAATCGTTTGCAGCCGAGATTCGGTTCCGATGAAGCTTCGGGCCTCGAGGTCTTCGACGAAGTCGAGTGCAGCCTGGACGGAGGGCGTGAGGTCGTAGTGCGCTTGGTCCTGGCCCGCCGGATAGAACTTGCGCAGCCAGCCGTGATCCGCGTCCGCCCACTCGTCGAGATACGCCTTCGCGGTGCGTGGATACGCCTCCTCGCTGATCCGTTCGCGTAAGGCATATAACTCGTCGTCGACGATCTGAGTCAGTTCGTCTGCAGCGATGTTGGACGCGTTCGGCTGGATGAAGACTCGATCGAGCATGCTCAGCACCATCGGGGCGTTGCGCGACGCAAGCAGAATCCATGCGGGGTGTCTCGACCGCAGTGTCTCCAACTCAGCGTCGTCCATCCCGTGACACAGTACCGAGGGGGTGTCACGCGGTCGATTGGCGGACGGGCGCAAATTCTCGGCGAGCACCACCATGAATCATTTCGAGTCGTTCGGATCGAGGACGGTATCGAGGCGTTCGGCTGCGGCTTCGTGCTGGGCGGAGCGGATGACGGTGTGATCTGTCAGGACATCCCGGACAGGTGTGTCGGGTCATCCCGGACATGGCGATGGGGTTGGGCGGCTGACACTTCGTGGGTGTCGAAAGCTCGTTTGGTGATCGCGGCGGTGGTGTTCGAGGAACGATCGGTGGTCGAGGTGTCTCGCGACTATCAGGTGTCGAGGTCGTGGATCTACGAACTCGTCGCCCGCTACCGAGCCGAAGGCGAGGCCGCGTTCGAGCCACGCTCGAAGCGCCCGCTGACGTCGTCGAACGCGACCGGCGCTGCCGCAGTCGAATTGATCATCGAGACACGCAAGCGTCTAGTCGGATCGGGGTTGGACGCGGGGATGGCCACGATCCGCTGGCACCTCGAACATCACCACGGCGTGGTGGTGTCGGAGTCGACGATTCATCGTCGTCTTCGCAAAGCAGGCCTGGTCGAGCCGGCCCCGAAGAAGCGGCCACGCAACTCCTACATCCGTTTCGAAGCCGACCTGCCCAATGAGTGTTGGCAGTCCGACATGACCCACTACCGCCTCGCAACGGGCGTCGACAGCGAGATCTTGACGTGGCTCGATGATCACTCCCGGATGGCGTTGTCGATCACAGCGCATGCTCGCGTGACCGGCCAGATCGTGGTCGACACATTCACCGACACCACCGTTGAGCAGGGCATTCCCTACTCGACGTTGACCGACAACGGTCTGATCTTCACTACCCGATTCTCAGGCGGCGGCAACGGCGGCCGCAACGGATTCGTAGCTGTGCTGGTCCGGATGGGCGTCGTTCAGAAGAACAGCCGGCCACACCGCCCGACCACGTGCGGCAAAGTCGAACGCTTCCAACAGACCCTCAAGAACTGGCTGGGAGCACAACCCGACCAGCCCGCAACCATCGTTGATCTCCAGGTGTTGCTCGACGTGTTCGGAGACGAATACAACCACCGCCGCCCACACCGATCGCTCGCGAACCGCTCCACGCCGGCAGTCGCGTACACCGCACGATTCAAAGCTTCACCGACCGGGCGCGACGACCCGCACTGGCGTGTGCGCCACGACCGCATCGATGTCGGCGGCAAGATCACGCTCAGACACCAGGGCCGCATGTTCAAGATCGGGATCGGTCGCCACCTGGCGCGAACCCGCGTCATCTGTCTCGTCAAAGACCTCGACATCCGCATCATCGACGCCACCACCGGGGAAATCCTGCGCACCCTCACCCTCGACACCACCCGCACCTACCAACCCCAAGGCGGACCGAAAGGCCCCCCGAAAACGAACGAACCCGAACCCCTGACGGGGGTCCGGGTGTCTGGGATGTCTTGCAACATCACATGGAGCGGGTGACGGGAATCGAACCCGCGTTCTCAGCTTGGGAAGCTGATGTTCTACCATTGAACTACATCCGCGAAGAGGCCTTACGTTAGCGGTCTCACCGTTGATCGGACGACGCCGAACGCCGCAGCCCAGCGCTACTTCGCCCATCTGCGTCCGATCAGACGCTGGCGTTCGTCGGGGTCGGCCACGTTGTCGGTGCTCACCGGGGTGCGCCACCAGAAGTAGGTGTCGTCGCCCTTGGTCTCGAGCACCGGGTGGTCCGACGGGTCGATCGACACGCGGCAGACGTCGTTGCCGTCGATCGAGAAGAACTCCCAGTCGACGAGTGCCGCGGCCGACTTGCCGAGTCGATCGAGCAGATTCTTGAGGTGCTGACCCCACAGGTCATGGTCGCCCCGTTCGCCGCGCTTGGAGAAGGTGGCGTAGTCATCCTCGAGTCCGTGGATGCCGCCGTTGTCTTCGACCCCGACGAGGAGCGTCCCTCCGTGGGCGCTGTTCGCAAAGCCGGCCACGGTCTTCACGATCGAGTCCTCGATGTACTTCGCCTTCTCGCCCTTCTTCACATCCCAGCGCATCGTCGACTTGTACTCGAGGAAGCGGGTCTCGCCGTCGGGATGGATGAGCTCGCCGATCGGGCACGTCCGCTGGCGTGCGACGCGCGCATCGGCGTAGATCTTGGGGGCACTGCGGTCGAGCCAGGCCGCTTTCATGTCGGGATTGTCGAGCATGGCGAAGACCAGCTCGTCGTTCAGCGCTTGTCGCCCGAGCAGTTTGGATTGCCATGCATCGTCGAGGCCGACCTTGAACTTCTCGAAGTCGTTGGCGCCGGCCTGCACCTGGATGTCTTCGTCGCTGGCGAGGTCATCGTCGACCTGGGTGTAGAAGAGTGCGTCGGTCTCGGAGATCCCGCCGCCGAAGCGCTCGTTGATCTTGGCGATGATCTCCGACAGCGGCACCTCGTCGGGGCTGACCGGCTTGCTGGCGCCGCCGTAGATGGTGGTGACCTCGCCATCTTCGACATCGAGCGAAGCGTCGCCCTCCCAGAACTTCTTCATGGAGAGGTGCGTCAGCTCGACGCTGTCGCCGAGGTCGACGCCTTCTCCCGGGTCGCGCACCGTGAGCTGCTGGAGTCGCCGACAGAAGAGGTAGTCGCGTTCGAGCTTGATGTCGGTGAAGGAGACGACTTGGGAGAGGAAGCTGTAGATCCGCACGAAGCGCGTGAGGACGTCTCGGAACTCTTCTTGTCGCTCCTCGTCGAGCGCGCCGAACCGGTCGACGGCGGGCTCCATGGTGGTGTGAATGCGTTGGTGGTTCTTCTGCGGGTCGGCCAGTAGCAGGCCGACCATTGTTTCGACCTCGTCCGTCACGAGGATGCCGAACGGCCCCAGCTCGGCGTGGGTGTCGTAGAGGAGATGTGGGTCGGTCGGCGGCGCCTGAGTGCGTGCGAACCAGGGCGAGAACGACTCTTGGATGTGCTCGTGATCGTTGCGGAAGTCGAGCACGAAGGTGCCCGTCTTGAGCGGGTGAATGCGGTTGAGGCGCGACAGCGTCTGAACGGCGGCGAGGCCCGACAGCGTCTTGTCGACGTACATGGCGTAGAGCTTCGGTTGATCGAAGCCGGTCTGGTACTTCTCGGCGACGACGAGGATCTGCCAGTCGTCGGTGTCGAAGCGCTTCGGGGTCTCGGAGTCTGGGAAGCCGTTTGCTTTCGATTCGGTCCAGTCCTCGCCCTCGTCGACGAGCGAGCCCGAGAACGCCGTGAGCACACCGACCTCGCCGATTCCGTGCTCGGCGCAGTACTTGTCGAGGGCTCGCTTGTATCGCAGCGCGTGGAGTCGTGAAGCGGTCACCACCATCGCCTTCGCCTGACCGCCGATCTCTTTGCGCACGTGGGTTCGGAAGTGGTTGATGATGACATCGGCGCGCTGAGCGAGATTGTGCTCGTGGAGCGATACGAATCGAGCGATCGCTGCACGCGCTCGGGCTTGATCCATCGCGGGGTCGTCGGTCACGGCTTTGTCGATCTTGAAGTACGTCTCGTAGGTGACGTAGTTGTCCAAGACGTCGTGGATGAAGCCCTCCTCGATGGCCTGGCGCATCGAGTACAGGTGGAACGGTTCGTGCTTGGCGCCCGGTTCCGGTCGTCGGCCGAAGAGTTCGAGGGTGCGGCCCTTCGGCGTCGCGGTGAACGCGAAGAACGAGATGTTCGACTGGCGTCCACGCGCGTCCACCTCGGCGGCGAGGAGGTCTTGGACGGGATCGGGTACCTCGTCGATGTAGCCGACCTCGGCGGCCTCGGCTGCGGCGAGTGATTGCTCGGGTGTTCGTCCACCGGCGGCGCCACCGCTGCCGAGCACCTTCTTCATCTCCTTGGCCGAGTCGCCGGTCTGTGAGGAGTGGGCCTCGTCGATGATGACGGCGTAGTCGCGCTTCTCGAGTTCCTCCACGTGCTTCATGACGTGCGGGAACTTCTGGATCGTGGTGATGACGATGCGCGCCTGCTCGCCGGAGAGCGCTGCGGCGAGTTGGGCCGAGTTGTCGTCGATGCGTTCGACGACTCCATGCGTGTGCTCGAACTGGTAGATCTTTTCCTGCAACTGACGGTCGAGCACGAGGCGATCGGTGATGACGATCACCTTGTCGAAGACCTTGGCGTCGTCAGCGTCGTGCAACGTGGACAGGCGATGGGCGAGCCAGGCGATGGTGTTCGACTTCCCCGAGCCGGCCGAGTGCTGGACGAGGTACGAGTGGCCCGAACCGTTGGAGCGCGCATCGCCGACAAGGCTCAGTACGGCGTCCCACTGATGGAAGCGAGGGAAGATCGTCGAGTCTCCGCTGCGGTGCACGAAGCGTCCGAGCAGGTCGAGCCAGGCGTCGCGCTGCCATACGTCGTCCCAGAGGTATCCGGTTCGGTACCCGTCGCGCTGAGCGTTACCGGCGCCGCCGTGACCGTCGCCGCGGTTGAACGGGAGGAATCGAGTGTTCGCGCCTTCGAGCTGGGTGGTCATGAACGCTCGCTCGGTATCAACAGCGAAGTGGACGATCGCACGCCGGAGGAGCGGGTTCCTGGGGTCCCGATCCTTCCGGTACTGCTTGATCGCGTCGTCGCTCGTCTGTCCGGTGAGGTGTGTCTTCAGCTCGGCGGTGGCGACCGGGATGCCGTTCACGAAGAGGCACAGGTCGAGCGTCTTGTTGGAGTCGGATTGATAGGGGAGCTGGCGGGTGACGGTGAGCCGGTTGGCTGAGTACTTGGCTGCGAGGTCGGGGTTGAGGCCGGAGGCAGGGCGGAAGTAGGCGAGGCGGATCTCGGCCTTCTCATGGCCGGCGTACACCACGCCATGGCGCAACACATCGACCGTGCCGCGTTGTTCGATTTCCTTGGCGAGACGTTGTGCGAAGGCCCGCTGCGCGTCGTCGGCGGAGCTGTGCGAAGCGCGGACCTTCTCCCACTCGTCGCCTTGGGTCTCTCCGATGAATGCGAAGAGCTCGGCGGTGTCGAGGGCCAGTTCTGCGTCGAAGTCGTGCGACTCACCGCTGGCGTTGCCGACCTTCGTCGCCTGGTACCCGCCGGTCGAAGTCAGCGACTCGCAGATCGCCGTCTCGAATGCCTGCTCGGTTGGTGTCGCCACTCGGTGGACAGTAGTTGGGCGTGTCCGCGGGCGCGTGGTGGTGCAGTGCTCGAGAACCCCGAGACACCCCTCGAGTACGATCAGTCGAGCGAGCTCGACCTGCCCTCGCAGCATTCGGTGGTCCTCCTGTACGAAGACTTGTTCTGGAGGGCACCGCTATGGCTGCACCCATCGTCATCCCCGTCGAGCGTCCGCTGACGCGTGATCTGAGCGTGGCCATTGTTTCGTGGTCGAGTTCGCAACGTCATGTGGTCGGCTTGGCTGCCGATTTTGCTCAATCTTCGGAGTGGATGGCGACGGGTGCTGCAACGGCCGCGCATTGGATCGCGGCGACGGCCGACATCGAGGTGTGTACCGCACGTGAGTGGATCAGGGTGGGCCGCTGTTTGCAGACACTGCCCACGATCGCCGAGGCGTTCGAGGCCGATCTCGTTTCGTACAGCAAGGTGCGTGCGTTGAGTCGCCTGGCCACGGCGGACAACGAGGACGAGTTGCTGGCGATTGCGGCGCGCGTGCCAGCGGGGCAGCTGGGGCGGGCGTTGGCCGCATGGGTGAGCCGGTCGAGTGGTGAGGGGGAGTTGGAGCGGCACCAGCATCAGCAGCGGTCGGTCATCTGGCGGGCTGAGCCCGATGGGATGGTGGCGTTCAATCTGCGGTTGCCTCCGTTGTTGGCGGGCCGCCTCGAAGCGGAGTTGACGACGAGGGTGATGACCACGCAGCCTGCGGCCACATCGGTCGGGGACTGGCCGACGCTCGCGCAGCAACACGCTGATGCGCTGGAGCGATTGCTGGTCGAGGGGGCGGGGTCGGTGTCGGTCGAGGTGGTGCTGCACGTTCGTGGCGATGGCTGCACGCTCGATGACGGCTCGCCGGTCCCGGGTTCGGTGGTGGAGCGGGTGGCCGGCGATGCGTTCGTTCGGGCGCTCATCCATGACGCTGAGGGTCGACCGATCAACGCCTCCGCGAAGCAACGGCACCCGAGTGCCCGGCAGAAGCGGGTGGTGAAAGAGCGTGATCGGCGCTGCGTCGACTGTGGGGCAGCGTCCCTCCTCGAGTACGACCACGTGCCCGACTTCGCCGTGACTGGCCACACGGTGGTCGACGAGCTGGAGTTGCGTTGTGCTCCATGCCATCACCGGCGCCACGCGCACGAGGGTGCGGCGTGAACGCCAACGCCTTGTCAGGCAAGCATTGTTACAATGCAGAGGTGGAAGAGGCGATGATTGCAACGGTGTCCCACCGAGGGCAGACCAGCCTGCCGGCCGCATTGCGGCGGCGATGGGGGCTGACCGACGGCGGTGTCGTCGGTGTCATCGACCTCGGTGATGCTGCACTCGTCGTGCCGGGTGGCCTCGACGCTGCTCGTCGTGAGCTGCGCGAAGTTCTTCAAGATCGTTACGAGGACGGCATCGATGCGCTCGACGATCCAGACCTTGAGGAGCAGTAGCCGTGCCGCGAGTGCTTGTCGACGACCGGCTGCTCATCGAAGAACTCACGGTCGGGTTGGGCATCGACGACGTGGCCTACGCGACATCGACCTACTGGTACTTCCGTGCGTGTCGGGCTGCAGTACTCGTAGCCGGTGGCCACTTGTCTGGCCCGTTCGAGCGAATCGGTGCAGATCGACAGGAACGCGCCATCGAGCAGCTGTTGCGACTGAGAGAGGACATCGGCCTGCCCGAGCCTCGAACTGCTGTGTCGACGATGGTCACCGTCGCCAGCCGGCACCCGCAACTCAACCTGTTGAACATCGAAGCCACCGCAGCCGCCATCGACACCACTGACGTGGTCTGGCTCTCGGCGAAAGCGAGCGAGGGTGTGTTGCCCAGCGTGCTGGAGGCCGAAGGCGTGCCCTGGCAGGTGCACCACATCGACACGACGTAGATGCGTTGAGCCGACACGTCGAGTGCGGGTTGGCGAGCAAACCGATGGTCGGGAGCTCTCTGGTCGGCTCAGCGCGCGGCTGATCGGGCGGGTTCGAACGGACGTGTCCGCGGGCGCGTCGCACTGCTGGCTGCGCGGCGTTGGGCGTGGCCGTGTTCGCATTTCCCCAGGTCAAAGCACTCAGGGAACTCTGTAACACCCCCTGACTATGCTTGGTCGCGCGAGCGCGACTCACACAATTTCGTGTTGAGCTGGTCAACAGGTCGAGGCGAAAGTGCCTCCCGTTGATTGCCAGCAATCGCATTGGACCACGTAGCGGGCAGCGCCCAAGCGCCGGCTTGCGGACGGCCGAGGCCACGCGCCCGCAGACGCGTCAGGTCGTGTTCGTCGCGGACTCGGCGTCGGCGATCTGGTGATCCTTGAGCGTGACCCCGTCGGCGTCGCGCCATTCGACTCGTCCGTTGACGTGGCCACCGATGAGAGTCATCGCAGCGGCCGACGAACCCGGCGGCGACCTCGTGGTCGGTGGGCGGCAGGTGCGGGATCGACGGCTGGTTGCCGTTCGCCAGCCGCGCTCGGTTGGCGCTGTTGGCGAGGCGGATGAGCTCGGCTTCGAGGAACGACACATGCGCCCGGTTGAGGGACTGGTTGCCGGAGAGGAAGACGAGCGTGGTGTCCCAGAAGTCTTTGCTGTCGTCTCGCTGATGCTGCTGGAGTCGCTTGGCGATGTTGTCGCCTTGCCCGACGTAGATCTGACGGTCGTACTGTTCGTCGGGGTCGTCGCCCAGCAGCATGTAGATCCCGGGCGAGTCGAGGCCTTGCTCGACTGCGGCGGCCAGGTCGGCCCGAGCGAACATCACGCCCCGCCCAGTCCAGTTCGACTTCTCGATGACCCGAACCCCGTCCGGGTCCCCACTGGTCACCAAGATGCTGATGACGTACGGCAAACTCACGCCGCCCCCGGCACAGCAAACTCACCGGTGACAGCGGCCGTGATGAGTGCCTGGCGGCGCTCGGTGAGTAGCGCGATCTGGCGGTTGAGCTTCCGGACCAACGCAGCATGAACAGCCAACTGAGCGCGCAGACGGCCTACCAGCTCTGGTTGGACCGTCGAATTCACCATCGGGACTTCTACGTCTTTCAGCGCTCCAACGTTGAAGTGGGACTGAATGGAACCGACCGAATGCGCGTCGACGTGTTTCGCAGTCCAGTCTGAATTCATCACGAGTTCCAAGAACGCCGACGACACGGAGCCGTTCGGCCGGATGATCAATAGATCTATGCAGTTCGCTCCATCCAGCGATTGAGGAACCACTGCCGCGGCGCCTGCTTGACCGGTGCGAACGACGACTAGGTCCCCGTGCCGGATTGTCGACTTGCTGTTGTGAGCGTGGCCTTCTGCGGTGAGAAACACTGAATCGGACATGTCAATGGCTCCGGCGCTGACGTTCACTCCTCGAATTGCAGGAACGCCGTCCTCCGCATACCACTTGGCTGGCGTGATGACGATGCCGACCTGAACGTTGTCCACAGCGTGCTTAAGCGGGGTAAACCCGTAGTCTGCTCCGGCTTGTCGGATTCCTTCTTCCACCCGACCCTTTGCTCTCTCCTCGAGTAGGTGGATGAGCTGTTGTTTCTTGGCGATGAGGGCGTCGATGCGGGCGGTCTCGGCGTCCAGGTAGTCAGCAATCGCACGCTGCTCGGCGAGCGGGATTTCGGGAACCCGAAGACTGAGTGCCTTTCCGAGAGTCAGGCGTCGCCGAGTGGACCCGTCTGCCAGCTGCATCGATTGCGCTCGACCGAATGTCGACGACAGGGCGTAGGCGACGAACTTGGGGTGGGCGCCGAACAGCCGGAGCCGGTAACAGTCGGCCTTGACCAGAGCGGGCGAGATGCCGGCAGGTGCGACGGCTGCACGGCCGACGGGGTGGCGATCGTCGCCAAGGCCAGCAATGAGTAAATCATCTGCCCGGACGTCGTGGCGGGCTAGGTCGCCAAAGCGCTCGAGCGTCAGGAAAGCTTGATCCGTGTCACGCCACTCGCCGTCGCCGATGTTGCCGAGGCGGACTACGCGCGCCCCAGTGTCGGCGTAGTGCTCCGTCTTGATGGCGCTGCCGAAGGGGCCATCGCAAGCTTCGGAAACGAACCTGCGGATCTGGACTGTCCTCACTCCGTCACCTCGCTGAGAAGCTCCTGGATCTCGGCCTCGAGTTGGCGGATCTCGGCGTCGATCTCTTCGAGCGGCCTTGGCGGTGTGTAGACGTAGAAGTGCCTCGTGAGGGGGATCTCGTAGCCGATCTTGGTCTTGTCGTGATCCGGCCAGGCGTCGGGGACGTAGGGATGCACCTCGGCCTCGACGTAGTCGTCAACAGCCTTGGTGTAGGTGGCGGTGTCCAGGCGGCCGGTCGGGTCGGGTTCGTAGCGGACCGGGTCATTGGGGAGCGGCACGTTCTCGTTGTCGCGCAGGTCACCGTCGGGTTCCGGGTCGCCGTTCTTGTCGGTGACGGGCGGAGCCTCGGGGTCCCTGACGGCCAGGTGATCGACGATGGCGTTCTCAAGCGGCTTGCCCTTGATGGCCAAGTCAGCCATCCAGGTCTTCACCTCTGTGCGCAGGTCTTTGTCGGACTCCCACGCCGTGCCGACGCGTCCGCGGACTCGTTCGGTGAGCTGGCCGTGGGTGCCTTCGTCGCCTGCCTTGTCGAGCTTGGCTTTGAGCTTGTCGTCGTGTGCGAACGCGTCCGCGGACTCTTGTGTTGCTTCCCAGCAAACGCGGAGTGGCCGCTCGACGGTGATGCGGAGAAAACCGAAGCTCTCGTTGGGGAAGATCTTGACCTGAGCTGCGTCGTCGTCGCTGGTCTGCTGATCGAAGTTGCCGTAGAGCCGCACGATGTCGGCAATCTGCTGCTCGCTCACCTCTTTGCGCTTCTCACCCAGGCTCTTACGCATCTTGGTGGAGCTCTGCCGGGCATCGATGAGCTGGACCTTGCCCTTGCGGTTGGCCGGCTTGCGGTTGCTGACGATCCAGAAGTAGGTGGAGATGCCGGTGTTGTAGAAGAGCTGATCGGGCAGGGCGACCACGGCCTCGAGCCAGTCGTTCTCGATGATCCAGCGCCGGATCTCCGACTCGCCGCTGCCAGCGGCACCGGTGAAGAGCGGGCTGCCGTTGAACACGATCGCCAAGCGGCTGCCGCCGTCTTCTGGCCGCTTCATCTTCGAGATCATGTGCTGCAGGAACAGGAAGCTGCCGTCGTTGATGCGCGGCAAGCCCGCTCCGTAGCGGCCACCGAAGCCGAGTGACTCGTGCTCGTCTTTCACCGAGTCGGCGACCTTCTTCCACTCCACGCCGAACGGAGGATTCGCCAGGAGGTAGTCGAACGTCGAGCCGGCGTGCTGATCGCCCTTGTCGCCGGGGTCGTCGGGAGCGTGCATCTTGAGCGAGTTGCCCACGGCGATGTTCGTTGCGTCTTGGCCCTTGAGCATCATGTCTGAGCGACAGATCGCATACGACTCGTCGTTCAACTCCTGGCCGAACACGTTCAGGGTTGCCTTGGGGTTGTGGGCGCGGACGAAATCCTCGGCCACGCTCAACATGCCGCCGGTGCCGCACGCCGGGTCGAACAGGCTCGCCTTCGCGCCGGGCTTCGAGAGGATGTCGTCGTCGTCGATGAACAGCAGGTTCACCATCAACTTGATGACTTCACGTGGAGTGAAGTGCTCGCCAGCGGTCTCGTTGCTGAGCTCGGAGAACCGCCTGATCAGTTCCTCGTAGAGGTAGCCCATCTCCAAGTTGCTGACCCGATCCGGGTGCAGGTCGACCTCGGCGAACTTGCCGAGGACGCGATACAACAGCCCGCTCTTGTCGAGCTTGGTGATCTGGTCGTTGAAATAGAAACGGTCGAGGATCTCGGTCGCCTGAGGAGAGAAGGCGTGGATGTAGGCGCGAAGGTTCGACGCCAGGTTGTCGGGGTCGTCGAGCAACTTGACCATGTCGTACTTCGACGTGTTCCACAGCCCGCTCACTTCTGTCAGAGCGTCCAGCACCGGCCCGAAGTTCTCGACCTTGCCCTTGAGCTCGTCGTGCTTGTCGAGCATCTGCTCCTTCACCGGAGCCAGTACGGCGTCGAGGCGACGTAGCACCGTCAGCGGCAGGATGACCCTCCCGTACTCCGACTGCTTGAAGTCACCACGCAGCAGATCGGCAACCGACCAGATGAAGGCGGCGTGGTTCTTGATGATCGAGTCGTCGGTCGTCACTGAGAGAACAAGCTAGATCGTGAGAGACCTCGTTGATGATGACGCATGCGGCTGTGCCCTGAAGCAGCACCGATGGGTCTCTGCGGAGTCCCCATACGCGGCCGGTTGCGGCCGTCACACCAGGAGCCGCGAGTAGCCGTCGATGACGGACGCCGCTACTACCGTCACGTTTCGGCTGAGAGAGATCGCTGAGTCTGCCAGAGCCCCTGCGGCGCGCTCGGGATCAACCCCTGACCATCACCCAACCCTCAACGGCGAAGAACCGCTCACGCAAGACCCTGGGGTCGTCGATCGCCTGAGGAGATGCATGAAAGGGCCGACCTAAGAGCTGAGGTCTCGTCGCTAACTAAGGGTGCTCGACTTCGCAATCTGGATGCTCGTCGATGAGCACGCACGTAGCGAAGAATTTTGCCGAGCTCACACCGGGTGAAGATCGTGAATTCGGGTGATCAACATCGAGAGATCCGATGCAGCAAAGCGCTCGGGGGCCGAGGCTCTCTCTTGACGGTACAGCTGACATTTGCGCGAACAGGGCATCGAACCGTCCCTCTATCTGCGACGAGTTCGCTTCCTGAAGTCAGGTTTGCGCCATATGTTCAGAACTCGTAAAGTCGCTCGCTCGACCGAGTCAGGATTTTACGTGGAAGATGCGTTGGGCGAAATCGCCCCTTTTGAGACAACGACCGAGACAGCAACGGCACCTGCGGGACTGTTGTACGGCGCTGCGGTTCTGCTAGTGCTCTCCGCGATCCTCATCCCGATATCGGGCGGCGTCGCCCATCTGACCGGCTACCTGCTGGCGGCCATCGGCGTCCCCCTCCTCGTCATCTGGTTCCGCACACTGACACGTCAGCGCGAATGGCAGCCCCTCTACGTCAAGCGGAGCCGGCTCTCGGTCCTTGCGGCCTCGGTCCTCGTCGCCGCAGTCGTCGTGGCCGTCCTGCACGGATTCTTCTACTCTCGGTCGACGGTGCTTGCGTGAGGAGCAGCCTCCTCAGGTCAGTGGCGCTCCGAGGGTTCGCTGGGCTTCTGCTTGCGACAACTGCCGGAGCAGGCGTCACCTCGCCGACGCCGACAGCAGTCGCGCAAACGAACGACCGATCCGCGCTTGCGGAGTGTTTGAGCGAGAGGCAGTCACTGTCGGTTCTGTTCCTCGTGGACACGTCGCAATCACTCTCGGGAACAGATCCGGCGTCGCAACGGGTGGACGGCCTGCGGTCCGCGTATGGGACCCTCGTCTCGATTGCGTCGACCCCGACCGACGAGGGAGGCCAAGTCCCCGATGTCTTCGTCGACTTCGCAGACTTCGGCACCACGACGCGCCGATCGTTTGCCGAACGCACTCCATGGGCATCGGCCGGCGAAGCAGACGACGTCGAGCGGATCGCCAATTTCGCCCGCCGAAATCGCAGTCAGGACACGGACTACGTCGCAGCGCTCGAGCCCTGGGTCGACTTCGACGCTCCCGACCGGCCGAGCGACGTCGTGGGAGCTCTGGAGATACTCGATCAAGCACCCGCCGACTCCTGTCGATCGTTGGTCTGGTTCACCGACGGACAGTTCGACATCGACTTCCAGGGCGACGCCAAGCTCCTGAACTGGATCGACCCTCCGTTCGAGGTCTCGTCCGAGAGCTCGGAAGCTCAGGCGGAACTGCGCGGTATCGATCGGCTGTGCCGAGTCGGTGGTCTGGCGGATCGTTTGCGTTCAGGCACCATCAGCGATGGCGAAGGTGTCTACGTCACGGTGGTCGCGCTCGGTGACAGTGCGAACTTCGACCTCATCAGGAGCATCGTGGCCGGCACCGGCAGCGTGTCGTGTGGGGCCGAGGCTCCCCGTGGCGAAGTGCTCGACGCCGATTCGCTCGGTGAACTGATCTACACCCTGACCGTCGGCGCCAATCCACAGTCGTCGGTGGTCCCCGATAATGCGATCCCGACGTGCAAGCCGGCATCTGGAGACGGGACTCTCGCTTCGTGCGAGTTGGCCTTCCAGCTGGCGCCGACCATTAGCAGGGTGCTGAAAAACCTCTGATTGGTGCTCGCGTTCTGCGCTGGGATCGAAAAGAATGGGGTCATGCGTGGAACCCCTGATCGCCAGTTGTCGATGTTGTCGTCGTTGAGCACCGAGGATCTGATCCCGGCCGATCACCCGATCCGACGGATCCGTAAGGTGGTCGACGAGGTCCTGGCCGAGCTCGACGGGGTGTTCGCGGCGATGTACTCGACGGGCGGTCGTCCGTCGGTGCCACCCGAGATGTTGTTGAAGTCAACGGTGTTGATGGCGATGTATTCGATGCGATCCGAGCGGGCGTTCTGCGAACGGTTGAACTACGACATGTTGTTCAAGTGGTTCCTCGACCTGAGGATCGATGCCGCGTCGTTCGACGCGACGACGTTCTCGAAGAACCGCCAGCGTCTCCTCGACGCCGATGTGGCGGACGAGTTCTTCGCCGCGGTCGTGCGTCAGGCGAAGCTGCGCCGTTACATGTCGTCGGATCATTTCTCCGTCGATGGCACCTTGTTGGAGGCGTGGGCGTCGCACAAGAGCTTCAAGCCCAAAGACGACCAAGGCTCCGACGGCGAGGGTCCGAAGGGCCGCAATTCAGAGGTGCAGTGGCGTGGCCAGAAACGGTCGAACGACACGCATTCGTCGACGACCGATCCCGACGCCCGGCTCTACCGCAAGTCGAACAACACCGCCGCGCAACTCTGCTACTCGGGCCACTTGTTGATCGAGCATCGCTCCGCACTGATTGTCGACGCGGACCTCACATTCGCGACCGGGTACGCGGAGCGTGATTGCGCTGCGGAGATGTTGAAGCGGCTCCCGGAGAGCCGTCGACGACGCACGGTTGCGGGTGACAAGAACTACGACACCAAGGCCTTCGTCGCCGACGTCCGCGAAGCAGGGTTCACGCCCCATGTCGCGCAGAACAACACGAACCGAAGATCCGCTATCGACGGGCGCGTCACCCGCCACGCCGGCTACGAGATTTCGCAGCGAAAACGCAAACGAGTCGAGGAACCCTTCGGCTGGGTCAAGACCGTCGGCGCCGGCCGCAAGCTCCGCTACATCGGCAAAGACCGGAACCGGGCCTGGTTCAAGATGAGCACTGCGGTCTACAACCTGATCCGAATCACAGCACTCGACGCCGCCACCGCCTGATGACCATCACGGCGAGACCACCGCCGTCACCACCGAACGATCGCCGAGAGGCGATCATCGAAACCGACATCCACGATCACCGGAAACCGACATACGAAGCACCTCCCCGCAACCGGCACGAAGCCTCCATCGACCGCCAAGCGCCTCAGACCCCGATTTTCAGCACCCTGCTAATGGACACCGGAGCCCGTCCGCACATCGGTGAGTCGGGGCTCTGGGGAGTCCCGAAATTTACAGCAGCGTGCGAATCAAGTCGACGTTCAGATCGTCGCGGCTCAGAACACCGGTGTTTGACGTTGGAGCGAGGCTCCCGTCATCGTTGAGTAGAGCGATTCCATCCGAGATGGTCACGGGAAGTCGGTCACCGTACTCGTCGCTCATGAACAAGACGTAGCTGTCACCGAGGCTCGTCTCGTCGAAGTTAACGCCCTGGACGGACACCTCCGCATAGCGTTCGCCTGGTTCCCCGTTCGAGTTCTCGACGAGATAGGCGTCCCAGTTGAAGGCGATTGTGTCAGGCCCATCTCCACGCAGGTACTCGACGACCGAAAACTGAAGCTCTTCTGCTTCAACGAACTCAGCACCAACCTCGTCTGGCGTACCACCACCCCGAACTGGCCCTGGCTCGATCGACTCCAGGGAGACGATCGCGATTGTGCTGCTGCGCTCGAGCAGATCAATCGCCGACGAAGCATTTGGCTCGTCAATCGCGATGACAGCCTGCTCGAGTTCGCCCGAGTCTTCAGCGCATCCAGATGCTGTAGCGGCGCCGAACGCAAGAACGGCGGCGAGGGAAATGTTGCGTAGTGCTTGATTTTGCATGGAGCTTTCCTTTCGGTTCATGTGCACGAGTTTCATGTCGAGACTCAGTACTGGGCCTGGAGGTGATCGATCTCGTCGCCGTCCAGATCACCGTCGAGCGAGAAACCGGACTGCGGGAAGCAACCCTTGTTGTCGGTGTCTCCATCGTCAGAGCCAAGGGTGTGCGAGATCTCGTGGCAGATGGTGTGAGCCTGCTGCGTTGAACTGGCGCCGATGAGAGTGTCTTCGTTGAATCGGACCCGCGACTGGTCGCAGTGATTGGAACCCTGCGTGTCGACGCAAAGTGCGTCGCCCCAAACACCGGGATGCGAAAAGACGCTCTGATCCGCGGCGAACCAGTACACGTCAACGGTGGATGGCGGCTGCCCAGTGCTCCGGCCATCGTTGATCGTATTGATGTCCGACCCTGTGTCGAGTTCGAAGTCAGAGTACATCGAACCCGAGAACGCCGGGTCGAGGGCGTTGTGGTCAGCATTGTTGCTCTCCGTCGACGCGTATCTGTGCTGGTCATTGTCTGCGTACCTCCCCCCGAAGAAGTCGGCGGAGGCCGGCGACCAGACCGCAACCCCCAAACTGAGGCCTGCGATGGCTCCGAGGACGGCTTTGCTGGACTTCGTGCTTCTCACGGTGTTTCCTTTCTTGACGTGACCTCCATAATGAGATGTCGCATCGGACGACGTGCGACGAGTCTTGGCAGGGTCTGACACCGCCTGGCAGAACGTGCCCGAGACCGGCGAGCACGGACGTCACAGCACAAGTACCATCTGTGGCGTGCAGGATCGAGCCGCCCCGGACCGACAGGCCGCTCGGGCCGCTGTCTGCTGATGTCGACACCAGCAGTGGTACGGACCATGGCGTTGCGGATCCGTCGGATGGCATCTGCGGTTTCCGAAGCGCACGAACTTGGGGCGCTTCCTGGGTCGTCCGACCCCTTCGAGGAGAGCTTTACGCTCCGATGGGCAGCGCTGACTCGAGCAGCCCTACCCACGCCAAGAGTTGCGAGACTGTCCGAACGGTTCCGCCGATGTGCACTGGCGATGATGGCCGAACCAGTAGACGCTGAGGTCGCCGAAGCTTGGCTCGACATCTCTGCCCAGGCGCTTGCGCTACACCGAGCGCTCGGCGGCACGACTCGTTCTCCAGGAGTTGATCGCTCACTATCAGAGTCGTCCAACGTTCCGAGCGTGCTTGAGGTCGCCGATCTTGCCGGGGAAGTAAGTGTCTCCGGAATCAAACGGCTCCACGCATCAGCAACGTCCGTCCTCGACCACATTGACTATGTCCTCGATTGCCCATTGAATGCCGAGCAACTCTCGTGGCTTGAGGACATCGGTGACGGCCAACGCATGATCGACGTCGCCCGTGAGGCGGGGTTGTCCGAGCGATCCCTGTACCGACGGTTCAGCGACGTGCACCGAATTCTCGACGTCGGCAACACGCCCGAAGCACTCATGAAGGCTCGCGACGCTGGCTGGATCGAGGCCACCTGACGATTTTCTTGTCCCGCCAGAGTGACTGTGGATGATGACCGTGGAGCATCATCTCGCCCTCGGAGCAATCACTTCCATGGACAACAACACAGACCACACCGCACCGGCATCCGGTGAACTGCGCCCGCTACGAAACCGCCCGATTTCGTCCATTTGATACGGCTACCCCGCCAACGGCCAGATCGACGCCTCAGACGATCTCGCCGACGCGCTCGGCCTATAACCGGCGCCGAAACGCTATTCATCGTCGAGGGCCCGCTGAGCGGGCGTGCGGTCGTCGGGAAGGTTCAGGCTGCTCGCACTGATCTCCCAGTCGCGCTCCACGACACGATCATCGTCGAACTCGAGACGGATGGTGACGAGGCAATCTTCTTCGTCGAGAACAACACGTGTCTCTGGGTCACCGCTTTCCGGGTCACCATCCGCAGAAGGCCAGTCGAGCGGCCCTCGGCAATCTGGCTCGGACATTCAATGGCCGGACCCCGATCGCTCGGCCGACTGTCGACGGCTAGCTTAGATTTCATGTCGAAATCGAACAAAAGACGAGAGCGAAGACCACGATGGCTCTAGATTCGCAATTCCGTCCTGAGACTTGGGTGGCCGCAGTCGGTGCCATCACGCCGGTGGGAGCGACATGGCCTGAGTCTGTCGAGGGCGTGATGGCTGCTCGGAGCGGATACCGTTGTGAGACATTCACCTACCGTGACAAGGCCATAGAAGTGCCTGTCGGTCGAATCGAGACTTTTCAGCCTGAAGATCACTTCTCAAAGCGAGAGTTGCGACACTTGGATCGGTTCTCGCAACTAGGCATCGTTGCTGCACGAGAAGCGGTCAAGCAGTACGGAGAGTCGATCGGGGGCGATCGTACTGGCGTCATTGTCGCAACCGTGAATGGCCCGCTCGAATCCATGGAGTCCCAGTATCGGAACCTGAATGGGGGGTTTCTGCAGGTGAACCCGATGGCGGTTCAGGTTGCAATGCGATCATCGTTGACCGCCCTTCTGGCCGCCGAGTTCGATGTAAGTGGCTCAGCACTCACAATCACATCGGAGTGTGCGTCAGGTCTGTCAGCACTCATCCTCGCTCGGGAGTGGCTCCTAAGCGGAAAGGTCGATCGGGTTTTGGTAGGCGGAGTGGATTCATCGATCACGGCAACGACAGTTGCATTCTTCTCGCGCATGAGAGCCCTTAGCAGAAGCACGGGCGTCATCGCGTCACAGCCGTTTGGAGCGGAACGTGACGGGTTCGTGTTCTCCGAAGGAGCGGCATTCTGCGTTCTGACGCGTACGAAGCATCACGGGAGCACATGTCGACTACTGGGCGTCGCAGAGAGATGCGACTTGAGCGGAACGGTATCGACGGACCAGGACGGGTCGGGAATATTGCCGACACTGCGCGCAGCACTCGGTAGCGCCGGGCTCGAGCCGTCTTCGCTGGCATCGTTCAGCGCACATGGAACCTCAACGCCGGCGAACGATGTAGCCGAGGCGCGAGCTGTCGAGCAGCTTCTTGGCACCGAACTCCCGGTCACCAGCCTCAAGGGGAGCACCGGTCACATGATGGCAGCGTCAGGCATCTTCGAGGCGCTCGTCGCCGGACACACGTCAACCGTTGGTCGTATTCCCCCGACGGCGGGAACATCGCTTTTGGATCCAGACGTTGCAATCAATCTAGTGCGGGGTGATTCCGCCACCGAAGTAGCAAGTGGGCCCGCCATGTCGGCTTCCTACGGATTCGGTGGTTTCAGCGCTGCGGTAGTTCTGGATTCCGCGTGACGCACGCTGCAGATGATCGCCCGGTCGCTTTGGTCGTTGGAGTGACCGGCGACATCGGCCGCGCCGTTGCGGAGCGGCTGCACCTTGAAGGACATCGAGTCGTCGGCACTTCCCGCGTAGTAGACTCCGCCGCGACGAAGAGAATGGACTTGCTTCCTCAAGTGACGGTGCTGGAATGCGACGTCACCAGCGATGAGTCTGTCGCCTCGCTGAGGCTACGCCTTGTCGAATCTCCCGGACGACCAGCGTCCGTCGTCGTATGCGCTGGGCACACCGATGTACGGCCTCTTCTAACAATGAGCACGGAGCGCTTTGAGGATGTCATCGACAGCAACTTGACCGGCTCTTTCCGCATTCTTCGAACGTTCACGAAAGACATGCTGAAGGCTCGGTATGGACGCGTCGTACTCATTGGATCCGTTGCAGGACACTGGGGTGGGAGGGGACAGGCCAACTACTCGGCCTCCAAGGCGGGTCTTCTTGGGCTCGCTCGCTCGACAACACGGGAACTCGCAGGTCGCGGGATCACCGTGAACGTCGTTGCGCCTGGACCTATCGAGTCCCGGATGATGGATGCGAGCATCGCTCCGCGTGCCAAAGTGGAAGACGAGATTCCCGCTGGCCGTTACGGAACTCCCTGGGAGGTTGCCCACGTAGTAGCGGCTTTGTGCCATCGAGACGCTGGGTACGTTTCCGGCGCCCTCATCCCAGTCGATGGCGGCATGGGTATGGGGTCCTAGTTCTCCCAGGTCTCGTTCCCCACTCAGTACTGTGATCCAATGATTCAACTTGGAGAAGCGATCAAGCTTGCAGTCGCCGAGGTCGTTGATGTCGAGATCGATCCGACCGACAACGACCAGGCACTATCCGACCTTGGCATCGACAGCATTGCGCTGCTCGAAGTCGGAATGCTGCTCGAGCAGCGCTACGGGGTCGAACTTGACCTCGAGGAGTTCCGATTGATCGACAACGTCGGCGGAACCGTCGCTGCGTTCAAGGCGCTGCTCGTTGCCGCTGGAGTACACCTCGAGTAGAGCGGTGGTGCAGCGCTCCGGTCTCTTGCTGTCGCATCAATCGACCAATCCAAGATCCAAGTAGATCGCGTCGACGACTGTCTGTCGTCGCGCGACGGTAGAAAACACCCCGTTGTCGATCCCATTGAAGTGACAAGAAATAACGAGGTTCCGGACTGGATCGACGAACCCCCAGCTCGCGCCAGCGTGACCCGAGTGACCAAATGATGTCGAGGAGACATGATGACCAAAATCATGATCTTGGAGTCCGGTCATGAACCCGAGACCAAAGCCGCACTCGCGTTGGAGCACCGAGTCCAGTCGCGGTCGCCCTGGGGCGACAAGCTCTTCGATCCAATCGTTGTTCAGTATTGGCAACCGTGCTCTGCCGCTCAGCGCCGACTCCAGTCGGCAATAAAACTCCCCGAGCGTCGCCGCACTCGAAAAGTAGCCGGACGCAGGGGACCAACGGTTTGCTGATTCGATCTCCCACAAGAGCGGTAAGCCGGTCTCTGCAACGTCGACGTTGGATCGCAACGGAATGGCGTCAGCTTGAAATGCGCCACCTAAAAACACTTTCCCGTCGAGGCCCAACGGGTCGAGCACATCGGCCGCGATCACGTCCCTGCTCGGCTGCCCTGTGACCTTCTCCACAACGGTCGAAAGGAGTTCCCAGGCCTGGAAGTCGCTGTAGGCGTGATCATCGGTCGATGAGAGCGGTTCGGAGTCAAGCGCTACAGCTTGTTGCGTTAGACGTGGCATGTACTGAGCAACTGCAAAGGGGATCCCATCAAGACGGCCCCGGTGAGCAAGGAGATCTCCGACTGAGATCCCCGCGAGCGATGGCCGCACAGGAAGACCCAGATCACCTAGCTGCGTGTCGAATTTAAGCGCATTCCGCGATGCCAGCACAGCAACCGAAAGGGCCAAGAGCGGCTTCCCAGCGCAATAGATCTGATGAACCGTCTCTCGAGTGAGAGCGTCACCACGAGAATCGACTCCATACGCCACGTCGACGATGGGCCGACCACAATAGGAAACAAACATCTGAACCCCCGGAGAGGACCCGTCAGGTTGCACGAAACGTTCGAGGCTTCGGTCGAGAGCGCCCATCTCACTCATCGTGCCAACCGAGAGACCTGTAGTTATCACGGCTCGCCACTGCAACGAAGTCAGCAACCGCACGAACCGACTCGATGGCAAGCCCACCGCGTGCCCATTGCACCCAGCCAGAAGATGAGAGTAGGCCCCCGAGAAAGGAGAACGCGGCCGGCGCACCCTCGACGTGAACTCGGCCAAGCAGGTCAAGAAGATCGCCGGGATACGCGACGTGTGAGACGATCGCCGAGTAGTCGCACACGACTCGGACATCTACATCCCCGACCGCTGGATGTGTCCGGGCATAGAAACGCCCGTCACGAAACGAATCAACGAAGGAGAAGGGCCCAGTTCCGAAAGGGCTGGTGCCAATTGCGATCTCCAGACGAAACTCGCCATGCCGCACGGCAACAATCTGTTCACCGACAGTCGCCGAGAACATTGGCAGGTGAGCGCTTGGACTGCCGGAGGCGGACTGAAGGAGCAGTCGCTGCCACGGATGCCCAGAGTTCCCCTTCACGAAACGAAGCCTCGGCGCCGCAGCAGGTACCGCTTGGCAACGCGAATCGGCACACCGCACGGACGTCTGCGCCTCGGTGACCAATTCAAGCAAGGAACATGCGTGATTCGCCGTTGACGACAAAGGCTCCGGATCGGTGATTCCCATCGCGTCTGAGTTCTCCTTGAAGCGCCGCTGGTTTCGTGACGCTGGCTATCGAGCCCGACCGAATCGCCGACGCCCTCTTGACCGAAGCCACTCAGAGTACTATCCTGACTGCAAGCGGCGGCAAATCGATCGGAGAAATCGTATGGAAACGGACGGCATGTCAAGGCCAACGATCCGAAAGTCCGCTGCTCTCGTTGCCGGACTCACCGGTCTCGCTGTCGCTGTCTCCAGTGGCGTTACCGCAGACACCTTTGGCAACGGACCAGGAGACGAAGGGTGGCGACCCGACAATAAGGACCATGACTGGTGCTACAGGGTGTCAATGCCGAACCCGATGCGCTCCAAGGCCGCCGATGCTCACTTCTACTTGATGAACGCCACCACGTTCACCGGCCAGCAGCAAAACTGCAACTCCGGCACGGACGTGAAGTGGAACTACGGCGGCACGAATTTTCTCGGTGCGTACGTCTGCGACGACCTCAACGGAGACAAGTGTGACGACGCTTCGATTTTCGTGAATGACACCCTGTCGCTGCCTTTCGGCAACGTCGGCCACACAATGTGCCACGAGCTCGGCCACTCAACAGGATTGCGCCACGGCGGAACCACCGACTGCATGAAGAGCGGCCGTTTCACCACCACGGTCTACAACCAGCATCACAAGGACCACATCAACAGTCAGGCGCGTGTGAAATGAGCTCATCAATCCGACTCCGACAACTCGCCATCGCGGTGACCGCTGCTGTCGCTGCTGTCGGGTGCGGTGTCAGCTCGACCGAAAGCGATGCGACAGCGGGCCAGTATTTCGCCTCCTTCGGCTACAACTACGTCCCCGCAGGGTCAAAGGCAGATCTAGCGGCACAATCTGAACTCGTCGTGAAGGCAAAGCTAGTGTCCGTGGAGGACGGCTCTTACATTGGAGACTCCCCCGACGACGAGACGGCATCGCGCACAGCCCGGCTCACCTTCCGATCTGAAGCCCACCCGGATCCAATTGTCCTTCAGTTCCCGAGGCCCAGAAACATCTCACCTGCCGAGATCGAAAAGCTCGTCGCAGATTTCGACCAGTATGTCCTCTACCTTCGCCAGCCGGGTCTTTCGGAGAACAGTCTCAAGTACATGTTCAACTACGACCCGACCAACGTTTGGGCTCTCTCAACACCACAAGGCTTCTTGGTAGAAGCCGACGGTCGAGTGACGAATCCCCTCGAAGACGAGAAGGAAACCATCTTCGATGGCGCACAGAGCCTCGACGACTTCCTCCCCGAAGAAGGCGAGAAAACGCTTCGCTGACGAACAGCAACTATGTCCCGTTGGGCGGGGGACGTTTTTGTGGGGTAGCACACGTGCCTGATGTGTGGTTCAAACATCAAAGGTGGAGGTGCCGGTTCATGTCGAGCCGGACTTCGCCGTAGGCCTTGACGGCGTTAGTACGCGGCGGTCGGCGGGTGTTAGCTGGTCGGTGCGGCCGGTTTCATCGAGCACGTCTTAGAAACATGAGGGTGTTGACGTAGACGAGGGCTGCTTTAAGGATGCGCAGGCGCAGCGCGGAGAGTTCGCGTTCGTCTTGGCGTTTCGAAGTGAGTTGTCCTCGGTTGCCATGGAACACGATGTCGTTGCCGCCGTTCCATGATTCGATTACATTCAATCCTAAGGTGGTGTCACGCTGCGGCGCCCGGTCGCGTAAGTAGCGACACAGGAAGATGGTTCGTTGGGCGCGGCGACTTCGAGCATTGTTTCGTAGGTGGGGTGCATCGGCGCTGTGCGCATGCAGGGGTAGCCGTAGCAAATGGACGGCAGTCTCAAGGGATCAGCGCAACACTTTGAGCGTAGTCGGCGGCGGATGTCCGAAGTCATGGTGGTTCGGGTTCGCGAACTGGCCTGATTTGACTATGCCTACGTACGTTCGCGGGGAGGGTCGGATTCGGTGTTCGATGCGATGTCGAACAGACTTCGAGCGAGAGGGTGTGTGGTGGGTTCTCGGAGCGCGATGAAGACGTCGATGTGCGGCGCGTCGTGAATTGGGACGAAGTGGACGTCGTGCTCGATCTGGTGAAGGGCGATTGGGTCGACGGTGACTCCAATACCGCGACTCGCCGAGATCTCGACGAACCAGTCATCGATCGTTCGACATCGAACAATGGTCTGTGGCTGCTGGTCGGACGGCCAAAGGTCGAGCGAGGTGGTGCCGCCGTGTGCGAGGACCAGTGGGTCGTCTGCGAGTTCGAAGACCGACACCGAAGTGCGCTGACAGAGCGGGTGGCCTTGTGGCATTGCGGCCCACCGCTGTTCGGTTGCCACGACAGTTGATCGAGTCCATCGATCACTCGAAGACCGGGTCACAGCGATATCGGGGCCGGGCGTGGAGGGGCTGGTCTCGATGCGGTCGTTGTCGAGTGATTGGACCTCGACCTTTGTTGCCGGGAACGCTTGCGCCCATTTGACCAGCAGCATCGTGACCAGACGCCGAGTGCCCCACGTGTATCCCAAGGTGAGCGCAGGGAGTGCTGCTCGAGCGGAGCTGACTGCTTGATCGAGGCCGGACAGAGCATTCCCGCCATGGGAAACGAAGCGATTGCCGGCGTCGGTAATCGCGACGTGATGGGTCGATCGGTCGAACAGTGGAGCGCCGACGATCCGTTCAGCCTGAGCAAGCGTTCGAGATACCGCTGATTGAGAGACGTGCAGCTGTCTAGCTGCCCCAGTGATCGATCCGGCATCAGCGATTGCTGCGACGACTTCCACATGTCGCCGATCGATCTCGGTCATGCGTGGCAAGCATAACGAGTCGCCCAACTCGGTGAACCAGTTCCGCCGCCGGCCGTCAGACTTGCGGAGTGCGAGACTTGCGAGAGCATCCCCACGTGCAGCGCCGATGCGAGACGACGTGAGCCTGTTGTTGCAAGCCTGGGGCGCTGGGTTCTACCTCGTCAGCAAAGTCCTGCTGTCGCATACGGTGCACAACCTCGGTCGACGAGCGACGACCACCCGGCGGGGTGGAGTTCCCCCGCTGTGTGAGGCAGGGGTTGTTGTGAGATTTCATGCGACTGCTGAGGCAGCGTAGACCTCGGCAGGGGTGTGGTGATCGAGTCCGGCTTGGTGGCGTTGGCGGTTGTAGAAGGTTTCGATGTAGTCGAACAGAATCGTGCGCAGCTCGGAGCGGGTGATGGGGTTCCCGTAGCAAATGGACAGGATCCAACGCTTCAGGTTCGTAGTGGTCGGAGGTGGCCGGGGCGTGGTGGGTTGGGGGTGTGGAAGTCGTAGCGGCCGTATCGGTTGATGTGTTCGTGGCCGGCTGGTGACAGCCGGCGGATCTGTTCGCCAGTGATCTCGCGGCCGCCAGCGCGGAGGTGATCGATGGCGGCGTCCATGTAGACGGTGTTCCAGCAGACGACGGCGTTAGTGAGCAGCGTGAGGCATTCGCCTTGGAGATCTTGGTCGCCGGTGTTGCGCCGTCGGATCTCGCCGGAGTTCGCGAAGAACAGGTCCTTGCGGAGAGCGTGGAGCGATTCGCCTTTGTTGAGCTGGATGAGGACTCGTCGTCGGTGGGTGGGGTTGTCGAGGTAACGCAGGATCGAGATGGTTTTGACGATGCGACCGTATTCCTGGATGGCTTGGGTGAGCTGATTCTGGCGGGCGGATCCTTGGAGTCGAGCGACGAGGGTGGATGCGGGGAGGTAGCCGTGGCGGATGGTGGCTGCGACGCGCAGCATGTCGTCCCATCGGTTGGCGATTCGTTCGGTGCGGATCGGGTGCCGGAGCAGGTCGGCTGCAGGTGTGTCGATGGAGGTGGTGGGGAGGCGCCAGAGTCGTTGGTCGGCGAGTTCGCGGATGCGGGGTGAGAAGCGCAGTCCGGTGAGGTCGAAGAGTCCGAAGACGAGGTCGGTGTAGCCGGCGGTGTCGGTGGTGTGTTCTTCGATCTCGAGGTCGGTCTCGTTATCGAAGATGGCGTCGAGAACAAACGTGGCTTCGCGGATGGTGGTGGGGATGATGCGTGTGCCGTACTGGGCGTGGCGATCCGACGTCCACGTGTAGATCGTTGCGCCGGTGCCGGTGAAGTACTTGCGGTGGTGTCGTGCTCGGGGCGTGTTCACCGTGACGGGGAAGCGTTGCCCGTCCGACGACGACAGGGTTCCGGTGCCCCAGTGCGTAGCGAGTGGGAGGGCGGTCTGATGGTTGACGATGGTGTCATTGGAGGCTCGCACGGTGTCGGTGCGGAGGTACCAGGTGTTGGTCCAGGCGAGTTCGTCGGCGCTGAATCCGGCGATGCGGGCCATGGTGTCGATCCCGAAGTTGCAGCCGTGCGCCACGAGCGCGGCGAGGAGCCGTTCGGGGTGGTTGTCGCTGCGGGTGGTGGCGTTGTCGGCGTGGGTGAGCGTTGTGCGAAAGCCGGTCCAGGAGTCGACCTCGACGAGGAGGTCGACGAGATCGATCCTCGGCATCAGCTCGGCGATCTGGTCTCGGAGTTCGTCGGTGCCGTCGGGTGGTGTTTCGGCCGAGAGTGGTGAGACGACGAGTTTGCCGTTGTCGATGCGGACCGACTCGGCGTCGTCGAGGACCTGGTCGAGTTCGGCGAGGTGGGCGTTGAGGTCGTCGCCGAGTTGTTCGAGGCGGTCGTCGGGGTCGAGTGGCAGTCCGGTAGTGGTGCTGTAGTCGTCGCGCAGTCGGTGCCAGCGATCGGTGGGGAGCAGGTAGTCGGCGGGGTTGCGGTAGCGGCGGCTGTGATCGACCCATACGTCGGCTGCTCGCAGGGCGGCGCGCAGTTCGATCAGGACGGCTGCTTCCCAGGCGTGGCGGTCGATCTGTCCTTCGTCGCCGGTCATGTGTTGTCGCCATCGCCTCGAAGCGAACGCAGTTCGAGCGTCCGGGCCGACGAGGCGGGCGCCGGTCTCGTTCATGGCTTTGAGCGCCTCGAGTGCTGCGGCGAGTTCGTCGTTGGTGGTGTGGAACGCGAAGGTGGCGAGCACGGCGGGTGCGAACTTGCGAAGCTGGGTGTAGCGGCGGGTGATGAAGCCGAGATGGTTGTCGACGCCGGCGAGGTCGATGCTGGCTGCGCGTTGCATCGTCGCGGTGAAACGGTCGGCTCCAATGCGGTCGAGGATCGTTGATCGCACTGCCTTGTCGTCGATGTCGTCGTCGACGATGATGTCGGCGATCTGGTTGAACACTCGCACCGTGTCGACCGCTGCGTCGGTTGCGGTTGCTCGGGCATCGGTGTGGTCGGCTCGCGCGGAGCGTTCGATTCCGGCGATTGCGATGTCGAATAGGTCGAGGATCTCGTCGGTGCGGTCGGTCAGGGTCGAAACGACCGTCGCTGCGAGTATCTGGTAGCGGCGCTCCGGGGCGAGGCGCGTAACGGCCTGGTTCGTCATCCGGTTGCCGACCGAGGCGAGATGGCGGACACGGTTCGGGTTCAACACGCTCAGGTCGATCTGGTCGGCACCGACGGTTCGGAGACGGTCGATCTTGGCGATCTGTTCCTTGATCGATGCCGGCGCCGCAGTCGGTGCCTGTCGGCGGAGCCAGGTCCAAGGTGTGAGCCCGGTCTCGGTGTCGACATCGAGCAACGACATCAACTCGTCGCGACGGACGGTGTTCAGCTGAGGTGCGAGTCGCAGATAGGTCTCTTGGGTTGCGCGCCGGCGCGCAGCGAGGACTGCACGTTCGACAACGGTGACGCCGGGGCGCACGACTCGTTCGACCCGCAGGTGCTCGCAGGCCATCTCGAACAATGTCGATGGTCGATCGTGCTCGAGCGCCCGCTCGACGAGCCAGTCTCCGAGTGACTTGAGTTCGCCCTGATCGGCGCGTCGGAACCCGAGGTGGCGTTCGACCGCGGCAACATGGTCCGAGCGGGTCTGATCCCGATCGCTGTACTCGCCGAGGGTGATCGGGTCGACGTCGAGCTGGTCGGCGACGAAGTCGACGACGAAGCCTGGCGCTGTCGATAGGTCGGCTGGAACGAAACCGAGGAGCCGGAGTGCCCCGATCTGGAGACCGCCAGCGAGTTGGCCAGACGGTTCGCGGCGAACACGAAGAAGATCAAGGTCCTCGCCGAGCAGCGTGAAGTACGTACCGGGCTCTGCGATCGTCGTCGGAAAGCGATCGAGTGCAAGCCGGTCGCTCTCGCTGATGAATCCACCTCGATCAGCCACGAAGGACTCCTCGAACCCGAACGAGAGATATGTACAAGATATCTCTCATACAACTAGAGTAGCTCCATGCGAACAGTGGACGTGGAGCGCATGGTTCGCGAGCGATCCACGCGCAATATCTCTACTGCGGGTGTAGTCGGCTGATGTCAGCGAGCAACGTCTCGCTCAGATCGGCCATCGAGACGTTCTTCGTCGATCGGGATCTCGCAGCGAACAGCCGACGCAGCTACCGCCAGGTGCTCGATGCCCTCGTTGCGGACCACTCGGCCGACTTGCCGATTGCCAAGCTGACCGACATCCAGGTTCGGCGCACTGTTGCGAGCCGATGGGACCGGTCGGCACCCACCACGTGGAACTCACGCATCACAGCTCTGCAGTCCTTCGTTGGCTACTGCGAACGCAACGGCTGGATCACGCAGAATCCGCTCCGTGGAGTAGAGCGGCGTCGCGAACCGCGCAACGAGACGAGGGCGATGCTGTACGACGACATCGCCGAGTTGTGGTCGCGCAGCGATGTCGATCTTCGTGAGAAAACGCTGTGGCGAACGCTCTACGAGACCGCCGCCCGTACGAATGAGATCTTGGCGCTCGACATCGAGGACCTCGACCTTGCCCGGAAACGAGCGGTCGTGACCGGCAAAGGCGGGCACCTCGAGGTTGTCGTGTGGGCATCGGGTGCTGCGCGACTGTTGCCTCGCTATCTCAACGGGCGACGTCGAGGACCGGTCTTCGTCACAAGTCGCCAACCCAACGTCGTTCCCGCCGAACGCGATCGATGCCCCGACACGGGTCTCGGCCGCCTGTCGTATCAGATGGCATGGAAGCTGTTCTCCGAAGCGAGCGGCGGCGCCACGCTCCACCAGCTTCGACACTCCGCCCTCACTCATCTCGGTGAAGACGGCATCTCTGCCGTGCTGCTTCAAGCCAAGAGCCGCCACCAAGACCCACGCACGCTTGCCCGCTACTCGAAGCCAGGCGTCGAAGCTGTGGCAACGCTCACCGCCGACCACGACCGCGGCCGCAGACACCAGCGATGAACCTGCCGCCCACGCAATGAGTCACCAGTAGCTGATGAAGAGGTTGTCGGACTGGCGATATTTGATATCTTCACATCTATGCATACATCGAAGGTGAGTGGGTTGGATGCGTGTGCGGTCACCGACATCGACCCACGGCGCGTGGAGTCGGTGGCGGCATCGTTGCTCGATGTCGACGAGGCGGTTGACCTTGCGGAGATGTTCCGCCTGCTCGGAGATCCGACGCGGGTGAGGATTCTGTTCGCGCTGTTGGAGGCTGGCGAGTTGTGCGTGTGCGATGTCGCAGCAGTGGTCGAAACGACTGAGACGAAGGTGTCCCAGGCAATGCGGCTGCTTCGCAATGCTGGGGTGGTTCGGAACCGGCGTGATGGCCGCAACATCTACTACCGACTCGACGACGCCCACATCCGCATGCTGCTCGACCTGTCACGCGAGCACGTCGCACACGGCAGGGGTGAGAGCTGATGGGCGCCGATCACGACCACGGCGTCGGCCTGGCCCGCGCCGGCGAACGCCACCGTGGCCGTCTGGCCGCTGCGTTTGCGATTACGTTCGCGTTCTTCTTCGTACAGGCCGCAGCCGGGTTCATCGCGAACTCGTTGGCTCTGTTGTCGGACGCAGCGCACATGTTGACTGACGTCATCGGTCTGGGCATGGCGCTGGCTGCGATCCAACTCGCGACGCGCTTAGGTGAGCGTGAACGCCACGAAGGTGGCCGATCGTCGCACACGTTCGGTCTCTACCGACTCGAGATTCTCGCTGCGTTCGTGAACGCACTCCTGTTGTTCGGTGTGGCGATCTGGGTGCTCATCGAGGCGGTCCGTCGGATCTTCGACGGACCCGAGGTGCTGGGCGTGCCGATGCTGATCGTGGCCATCATCGGCCTCGCCGTCAACCTGGTCGCGTTCTTGCTGCTGCGGGAGGGATCGAAGGAGTCCGTCAATGTCGAAGGCGCCTACCTCGAAGTTCTCGCCGACGCTGTCGGGTCGGTCGGCGTCATCATCGCAGCGTTGTTGCTGCAGGTGTTCGGCTGGTCATGGGTCGACCCCGTCATCGCGGCGGCGATCGGGTTGTGGATCTTGCCTCGCACCTACCGGCTCGGTCGTCGCGCAGTTCGCATCCTGCTCCAAGCTGCACCCGAACACGTCGACCTCGATGCGCTGTTCGCTGATCTGGAAGGCATCGACGGTGTCGTTGATGTTCACGATCTCCACGTGTGGACGCTCACCTCGGAGATGGACGCCGCCTCGGCGCACCTCATGACCACCGACGGCACCGACACCCACCAGGTACTCGATCAAGCCCGCACCGTGCTCACCGAAACGCACCAGATCCGCCACGCCACGTTCCAGATCGAACCCGACAACCACGAAGGCTGCCAGGAGGTGACCTGGTGAAACTCCGAAATCGACTCTCGCCACCCACACCCATCGCAGCACGCATCGATCAGCTGCTCGTCGACGCCGCCACTGCGACCTCGGCCGGGGCGACGTGGGAGTGCCTGGAAGAGGCCCACGTGCTTTCGCAACCATGGGTCCGACCGCACGTGCAGGTGCATCTCAAGATGCTGTCGCTCGGCTGGGCCAGCCGCGACCGCAGCGAGGTGATGGGTCAGCTTTTCCGGCTGGTCCTTGCTGGGCCCGGCACTGCGCTCGGCCGCTATCCCGTCGGGAACACCGGACGCTCGAGCGTCTCAGCGTTCGAGCCGATGCCCGTCAACGACGACCTCGCCGAACTCCTCGCCAGCGCCGGCACAGCGCCCGAACCCGACGACGGAGTACTCGATGCCTCCGAGGTGCGCAGCCTCTATGACCGGGTGGCGCCGATCTATGACATCGCAGCTGCCCCCTACCGGCCACTCGGCGGCCGCCGGCTCGCAGAGCGAGCCATCGACGAACTCCGCCTCGAACCCGGCGACACCGTGATCGACCTCGGAACCGGAACCGGCTGGAACCTCCCCCAACTCTCCAACGCCGTTGGACCAACAGGTCGAGTGATCGGCGTCGACATCTCCACAGGCATGCTCGACCGCGCCCGCAACCGCCTCGACCGCGACGGTCTCGACAACGTCGACCTCGTCCAACACGACATCACCACCTACCAGCCATCCACCGCGCCCGATGCCGTTGTATCAACGTTCGCAATCGAGATGCTCCCCGACTACGACGCCGTCATCACTCGCTACATCGAAGCACTCGCCCCAGGCGGTCGCATCGCCACCACCGGCCTGCGACACCCTGAGCGTGTGCCCGAATGGCTCATCTCGATCGGCACCGCATTCATGCGGATCTTCGGTGTATCTGACGCCTACAGGACACATCGACCCTGGGAGACCATCCTGACCCACACCATCGACGTCACCTACGAAGAACGCTTTGTAGGTGCCAACTACCTCGCCGCAGGAACACGCCCTGAAACCTGAGCAAACAACACCGCCTGTCACTCGGACTCATTGCGAACGCTGACGTTCGAACCCGCACGGAGCATTGACCGTCCTCGACGCCCACCGCAGCGACCCGCGACCTTCTCAAGCGTTGGATCCTGTCCATTTGCTACGGGCACCCCTAGTGCTCGTCTGATTTGGCCCCACCTGGGCGCTCGTTGTTGGGGTCTGCGATCGGTGTGTCGGTGGCGGCTGTCGTGTGGCCATGACGAAGAGGTCGAAGGTGCAGCTGTACGAACAGATCCGCCGTGTGCATGAACGCGAGGAGTTGTCGATTCGGGCGTTGGCTGTCCGGTT